>Ga0315287_10005570_pt1 | contig 12423 bp, 16 predicted proteins | sample YL17G11_0_MG_FD_205037 | JGI IMG/M metagenome (GOLD analysis project Ga0315287, IMG submission 205037) | Sediment microbial communities from Yellowstone Lake, YNP, Wyoming, USA - YL17G11_0 | ecosystem: Environmental > Aquatic > Freshwater > Lake > Sediment | place: USA: Wyoming | collected...
GCGCCCGTCATGTTCACGAAGCCGGATTCGCCGCTGGGGCGATCCTTCCACGACCTCGCGCGCGCGATCGACCGGAGCGCGGCCTCGGGGCCCGCCGTCGCGGCCGCCGCCGCGCGCTGAGGGGTCGGGGCGACATCCGGCCCGGGGGGTCTTCCACGCCTTCGAGCCGGCGAGAGTACGATCAGTCGCCATGACCGACCTGCTCGGCCGCACGATCTCGATCCTCCGCAGCGACGGCGCCCGATGGCAGGCGCTGGCGACCGGCCTGGACCGCGAGCTCCTCATGCGTCCACCCGCGCCGGGCGAGTGGTCCGCGCTCGAGTGCCTCGGCCACGCCGTCGACACCGAGGCCGCCGTCTTTGCGGCCCGCGTCCGGACCCTTCGGACGGGCCGGGCCGTCCTCGCGAGCTACGATCCCGACTCGGAATCGACGGCGATCACCGCCGATACGGACCCGGCGATCGTGGCCGGGCGCCTCGTCGCCCTGCGCGCCGAGAGCCTCGCGCTGCTGGCCCAGGTGACCGAGACGGATCTCGAGCGAACCGCTCGCCATGCCGAGCTCGGCGAGGTGACGATGCGCGAGCTCCTCAACGAGTGGGCCGCGCACGATCTCATGCACCTCGTCCAGGCGGAGCGCGCGGTCATGCAGGCGTTCATCCCGCACTCCGGGCCATGGCGCCGCTACTTCGCGGATCACGATGCGGACGTTTCGAGGGCGGACGCGTCCGGGTAGCGTTGCCGGATCGCCTGACCGGGCGAGTCGGGAATCGCCACCGAGAAGGCTTCAACGCCACCCAACGCTTCGCTGGGGGGTGAGTCGTGCACTGGAAGTCGGGCATTGCCGGCGGGGTCTTCGTCGGCGCCGCGGGGGTCATCTCGTACGTCTTGTACTCGCCCGGCCCGGAAGCCTGGGTGGCGATCGGCATGATCGCAGCAACCGCCGCGGTGATCCTCGCGGTGGTCCTCCTCGCTCGCCACGCGAGGCGCACGGGCACCAAACCATAGATCGCGGCTTCCGCGCATTGGTGGATAAGTCACTTGACCACCGGGAGATGCGGGAATATACCGACGGCAGAGCCCGCGGACGCGAGGGCAGGAGAGGTTCGAGCGCATGAGCTCCCCTGCACTCGCTGGCTCCCCGTAGCCTCACGTTGTCTTGTTGCAGGAGTCGAGAGCGAAGACAGCGCTGCCGCCACGCCGATTGCCGAAACCGTCGCGGGCGGTCATCGCCTCGCTCGCTTCTGCCACTCCTGAGCAAGGGGACGCCGGGGGAAGGAGTGGAAAGACATGGAAAGGCAGCTGAAGCGACGCCGCGCGTGCGGCACGATGGAGGTTCACGAGCGGCTCCTCCGGGAGGAGCCGGGGTATGCCGCGCGCTTCGCCGCGAACGAAGTCCACACCCGGATGTTCGCGCGAGCAACCGCCGTCTCGGGCCTGAGGACCGGGGTGGCCGTCATCCCGGTCGTCGTCCACGTGGTCTACCGCAACGCGGCCGAGAACATCTCCCTCGCCCAGATCCAGAGTCAGATCGACATCCTCAACGCGGACTACCGGCGCCTGAACGCGGACGCATCGCTCGTCCCGGCGGCCTTCAGCCCGGTTGCTTCGGACGCGCGGATCCGATTCCAGCTCGCGGTTCGCGACCCGAGCTGCAACGCGACCAACGGGGTCACCCGGACGTCCACCACGGTCACCACGTTCTGGAGCAACACCGACAACATCAAGTCGACGGCGACGGGCGGACGGGATCCGTGGCCGGCGGATCGCTACCTGAACCTCTGGGTCGCCGGGGACGTCCGCGATCCGGTCGTTGGGCAGCTGCTGGGCTACGCGCAGTTCCCGGGCGGGCCGGCGGCCACGGACGGCGTCGTCATCGACCAGGCGTCCTTCGGCAACATCGGCACGGCCACGAGTCCGCCGTACAACCAGGGCCGGACCGCAACGCACGAGATCGGCCACTGGCTCAACCTGTGGCACACGTTCCAGGGGGGCTGCGGCGGCACGGACGGAGTCGCCGACACGCCAACCCAGGCGTTGCCGAACTATGGCTGCCCGACGTCTCCCCACATCAGCTGCTCGAACGGTCCAAACGGCGACATGTTCATGAACTACATGGACTACACGGACGACGCATGCATGTTCATGTTCAGCGCCGGCCAGGTCACCAGGATGAACGCTGCCCTCACCGGTCCGCGAGCGTCCATCCTGGCCTCGGACGGCCTGGTCCCTGCGCCGTCGTCGCCCGTCGTCGATCTGTGGTCGCAGGACACTCCGTCGGATCTTGGCCTGGAGCCCAACCCGTCGACCGAGCCGATGTACCAGAGCGACGACATCTGGGTTCGCCGGCAGAATGACGGGCTCATCGTCCAGGACCACGAAAACCCCGAATACCGGGCGCCGGGCGGCGGCCCGAATTACGTCTACGTGCGAGTCCGCAACCTGGGCTGCGGCGGCAGCGGGTCGGGGACCGTCAGGCTCTACTGGGCAAAGGCATCGACCGCGCTCGGCTGGCCGGCGCCGTGGGACGGCTCGGTCGCCGTTCCGGCCCTCATGGGCGGGCTCATCGGGAGCCAGCCGAGCGGCGCGATCGCCGGGCGATCGTCCACGATCCTGACCTTCCCGTGGAGCCCGCCGGACCCGGCGGACTATGCAGCGTTCGGCGCCGACCGATCGCACTTCTGCCTGCTCTCGCGGATCGAGACTGCCCCGGCGGCGCCGTACGGGATGACCTCGCCCGAGGGCGCCAACCTCTACGCGAATGTCCAGAACAACAACAACATTGTGTGGAAGAACCTCGACGTGGTTGACGAGGTGCCCGGAACCGGCCGCGAGGCCGCCTTCGGCATCGGCAACCCGGGCGAGAAGGGCGACCTGATGCACTTCGTGTTCAGCGAGCCAGAGCACCAGTGGCGCTCGATCTTCGAGTGGGGATCGGTCTATGTCGATCTCGGCGAGAAGGTCTTCGACCGGTGGCGCCGGGCCGATGCGCAGGGCGCGGCAATCGAAGCCGTCGACGGCGGACTCCGCGTCCTGAAGCCTGACGCCTGGTTTGGCCTGCCCCTCGATCCGGGCGAGGTGCACACGATCTCGATGCGCTTCATTCCCCGTCGGAGGACTCGCGAGAACGCCGTCTACGCCCTTGACCTGACCCAGCTCGCCGGCGAAGGTCGCGATCCCGTCGGCGGCCTGCGGTTTGTCCTCAAGACGATTCACCGGGGCCGGGCGAAGACGTACCGGGCGCCCGCCTGATGGCGCCACCGAACGCCCTGTTCCGAACCTGGGTGCACTCCCACGAGGAGGACACCGCCGACGGCCGCGTGTATCGACCTCAGGGCTTTCCCTTCCCGCGCTCGCGTGGTCGGGACGCCTTCGAGGTCCGGCCCGGCGGTGAGTTCATCCACTACGAGATGGCACCCGGCGACGGGAGTCTCGGGCGATCTGGTCGGTGGCGGGCGCAAGGCGATGTCGTGATCGAGGCGACGCTGCCGGGCACAAGCGACCCCTTGCGCCTGGAATTGACGGAGGTCGACGACCAGCGGTTGGTGGTGAAGCGCTGACTTCTCCCGGTCGGACCCGAGCCCGACAGTGCGATCGCTCCCGGCCGGCGGAGTCCGTCTCGGCCGCGGATCGTCGCGCGGCGTAGGATGGAGTGAACGCCACTCCTGGGGAGATCGGTCTCATGGCAGTCTTCGCGGGCGGCAAGATCGAGGCCTACGTCGGGCCCCCGGGTCTGGGGGCGCACGACGACCTTGAGGCGGTGATCGTCGAGTTCATCGCTGGCGCCCGCTGCCGGCTCGACATCGCGGTCCAGGAGCTCGATTCAGAGGCGATCGCGCGGGCGATCCTCACGGCCTCCTGGCGGGGTGTGCGGGTCACCCTGTTCGTTGAGCAGGACTACCTGCGCAGCCCGCTACGCCGCGACAGCACCGGCGTGCCCATCCCGCCCACACCCAAGCCGGGTGAGACACCCGCGCAGGCACTCGAACGGGCCCAGTGGCAGGCGTCGGTTGACGGTGTTACATCGGCCGCAAGGTCAATTCTCATCCGCGCCTTGGTGGTTCGTTCCCAAGGCAGCGGGCATCCTCTCCTCAAGGCGCAGGAAGCCCTGTCTCGCGCGACTTCATGCCGGGCTCCTCCCATGCCTACCTGGGCACCGCCGGCTGGCCGATCCTCTGGCCGCCTTCGCGAAGGCGGTGGCGAAAGACTGGCGCACCAGCGACATCGCGACCGATGCCCCTTGGCCCTTCGGCGGCCCCGGGCTCCGCACGGGGCGCTCCTCTCCACGGGGCGTGATGGAACGCACATTGGGCGTCCGGGGCCGTTCCCACATCGCCCCGACGACGGCCCGCGCCTGGACTCCCCGGAGTCGCCGCGAACGCCGCAGTCCGCGACGCGCTGGGTTCATCCTGTCGGTGCAGTGGAGACTCGGAGCGACCCACGAGTGAGGGTCGCGGCGGATAGGCCGCGACCCGACGCCACCTGCCGGCGGGCGGCGTTACCTGGTGGGCTGAGCGACCCGCTCGACCACGAATGTCCCTCGAATCTCGCTCGAGATGCGCGTCAGAAACGACGGCCCGCCGCTCGGGATGGAAGGTAGCGGCCCGCCGCTGATCAGCGCTTCAAGGACGGCGTAAGGTTCGACCGGCCAGGGCACCGAGTGCGCCTCGCCGTCGCCCCGCTTCACGCGCATGAACGCCCACTCAAAGGACGCCACCGCCGCCACGAGCGCGTCGGGGTCCTTCCGCGCGTTCGCGGCGAAGCGCTCGCCGATCTCCTCGAGATAGGGCGACATCCTCTGCTCGGCGACGAACCGGGACACCGCCTCGTCGAACCGCCCGCGACGCTTTAGAAGTCGAGCGGTCAGGGGCGCGGTTCGTTCTACCCCGAACACCCGCCACCACTCGACGATCTCGCGTAAGAGGTCGAGGCGGTCCGAGGCTCGGACGTCATCGAGGTAGTCGTCCCCCTGGGATATGGGTTTGCCCCGCAGGAGGTCGTGGAGCCCAGACTGAGTTTCTGCAAGGTTCACAACGCTGTGGCTCCCTCTACGAGGCGTTCGCGAAGGAGGGCCAGCTCAGCAACAATGCCGTCTTCACCGACACTCTCCACCGCCTCGTCGAGGAGCTCAAACGTCACCGCCCGCACGGAGCCAGCGGCCGCGATGACCCGCTCCGCGAGCGCCACTGTGCTCGGGGCGACCCGCGTGGAGTGGATATCGAGCTGGAACCCCCGATGCTCCACCCCTCCGGCCACGTGGATCTCCTGGACTTGGCCGATGTCGAGCTCTTCGAGGAACGAGTCCAGATCGAAGCCGTTGTTGCGGACGTCGCACTGAAGGTTATAGACGTCGAGCAGGAGCCCGCATCCCGTCCGCGTCGTGAGTTCGTTGAGGAAGGCCGCCTCCGAATACTCGGCCGGGTAGTCGGGAAGGATGCGCACGATGTTCTCGAGCAGGAACGGGATACCGAAGCGGCCCTGGATCGCCTGAACGCGCTCGACGAGGAGATCGAGCGCTTCCTCGGTCCGCGGCATTGTAAGCATCGTCCCAAGGTAGTCGCCGCCGACCGACACATACCCAAGGTGTTCGCTATGCCATCTGGGGTGGAGGCGCGGGACGAGTTCGTCGAGGAGACCGAGATACCGCGCCGACCAGCCCTCCGCGGAGCCAATCGAGAGCCCGATCCCGTGGATGATGATGGCCGCTCTCGGGGCGATCGCCTCAAGCTCGGCCACTTTGACCTCATCAAGGACGGCCCTGTTCCCCTCCATCTGCGAGACGGCATCGGGCATGACCTCGATGAAGTCGATCAGGGGCAGCGCCCGCTCGAGGAGTGCCGGGCGCCCGCCGTCGTAGGTCCACGCGAGGCCAGGGCGTGTGGCTGGCTCGGACCTAGCCATGCCGGCGGGCACCAGCACCGTCGGGAAAGGCGATCAGCCGATTCCCTCGAGGATGGCGACTCCGCGGACCCCCTCGAGACCATGGACGTCATGCTGGAGTGCCGCGATCGGCTCCGTCATGCGCACGAATTCGGGATCGCTGACCCGCAGATGGACATCGATCCCGAGGAGTCCGCACGACGGGCAGCCTGAGAGCTTGAAGAGGCGGTCGAGCGCGCGATGAACGACCTCGGCTTTCACCCCTTCGTTCACCGCGAACTGGACGGTCGCGCGCCCCGCAGGCCGCTCCATACCGGTTGGTCGCTCCATTGGAACCCCCCTATTGCACCCGGTCTGACGGGACATCGCAAAGTGCTCGCCGTCAGGTCGGCGTACCCTACGACCTCGACCCGGCCGCGTCAACCCGCTGTACTCGTTCGGCACCTGCGTTACACATCGATCCCCAGGGACGCCAGGTACTCGGCGCGGGTGAGGTACCCGAGGGCCTGGTGCGGCCGGACGGTGTTGTACGTCGTCTCCGAGTCGAGCAGGGCCACCTGGAGGGTGGCGAGGTCAGGCTCGGCGTCGGTGATCTCGTAGAACTCCTCGGTGTGGGTCCGGTTCGCCCGCTCGACCGCGCCGTTGAGCTTGGGGCTTCGGGGCGGCAGGGTGAGCAGGGCGATCCCCCGCTCGGCACAGGTGACCTCGAACTCGGCCATGAACTCCGAGCCGTTGTCGACTGAGAGGGCCCGCAGCGGGAACGGCATCCGGGCCGCGAGGGCGTCGAGGATCGCGACCGCGGATCGGGCGCTCGCGGTGCTCCGCAGCTCGAGCACGTCCCAGCGGGAGACGACATCGCGGGCCGTGAACTGCTTGAGCGCCGCGCCCGGGACCGGCCGGATGTCGAGGGTGTCGACCTGGACGAGGTCGCCGGGACGCTCGGTCGGCCAGCCGGCCGGCTTGCGGACCGCGTGCGGGCGGCGCCACGAGCGCTTCCGGGCGCTGATGGTCCGTCGACGCGGCTCGGCCAGCTCGCCCGTCGCCCGCAGCCGATCGAGGATCTGCCCGACCATGGACGTCGGCCTGGCGAAGCTGGCCCAAGAACATGCCCTAGTCTGAAGTCCTCGCACAGCACGATGCGCGGACCGTGTTCGTCGGCCGCGCCGTTGCCTCGCGGTTGGTCCCGTCCGTGACGGTGGCCTCCAGGCTGGACAGGGAGCCCCGCTTCATCCGTCGGTGTTCGTCTTCGCTTGGCCCCGGGCAACGCGTCGGCCCTTCCGGAGCGCCCGCCGGAAGGCGGACCGGAAGTTGACCTGCTGGCCCGTGCCAGGGAACGGGATCCGCTGGTTGACGACCGGCAGCCCGCCGACTGGAGCGCCTCGAAGGCGGCGTCGTAGACCGTCACCTTGACGAGGATCACGCAGCGCGGGGCGAGCCGGCGGACGCGACGAACGAGGCCGGGCACGTAGGGCGAGACATCCTCGCCCCGCTCGATCGGCTCGAGGGAGAGGTCGACGAGGTACACGCCCGCGCCGCAGAGCGCGTCGAGGAGTTCGGGCTTGTTCTCGCGGGTCGGCGCAGGCTTGATTGTGAGCGCGGCAAGCTCCCGGAAGAGCGAGTCCTGCGTTGTGACGTCCGGGAAGTAGAAGTAGCGGTCAAGCTCCGACGGCGGCGCCTCGGCCACGACGAGCAGGTCAATCTCGGCCGGCCGGAACCGGCGGGCCCACCGTTCCCGCCGGCGCCTCGCGGCACGGGCCCCGACGTCAACCGTCACCGGCTCAGGTCGTGGACTTCGGCGATGTCGCGCTCGAGGCGCTGTACCTCGCGAGCCGAGCTCTGATTGCCCTCCCGCCAGAGGACGGCGGCGGTCGCCTCGACCTCGGATCGGACGTGGAGCTGACCCACCTCCGCCTCGAGAAGACGAGCGAGGGCGATATCACCCCAGACCACGGATGAACGTCACCGACAGGTTGGCATTGACCGGGAAGTCGGTCGCGCCATTGGCCGGGAAGGTGCTGGTGACCTCCGGAGGAAGGTCAAACACCCGCGGGGTGAGAGCGAAGGTATCTACCGCCAGGCCATCGTCGGCGCCCGGGGCGATGTCGAAGTCCGACCAACGGATCCAGAACGAGGCGCCGTCGGCGATGCTCAGACTGGTGATGGAGAAGCTCACGGGGGTCTGGTTGGGCGAGGAATTGCCGTTCAAGGCGCCCGCGGTCGTGTTGATGGTGGGGCTGCTGAAGTCGAGGCTGTTGTAGTCGACCCAGGTGCCCGTCGTCAGGCTGGTCGCGTTCGTGCTGAGCTGGAAATCGAGCCGGTCAGCGGCATTCCGGTTGGTGACCCCTGCGCGCCATATCTCGCCGATGTACGACACGTCGAGCGCCGTGACGGTACTTAGAACGTCACGCAGCCCCGAGGCCCGACCGACACGACGTTGCCATCGTGCCCTCGTTGGTACCGCGCTCTCGTGCCAGAGCGAGAGGGCTCCCGTTCCTGAGCGCCTTCTGAGTTCAGTCTCCGCGACGCCGGTCAAACTCGCCCAAGGCGTTCCGGTCCTGAAGTGGCTCGCCACCCAGCCGAAGTCGGAAGCTCCGCTCGAGGTTCTGGCGGGCGTCGCGGGCCGTAGGAACGAGCGCTTCGCACTCCTGCACCCTGCCCAGCCGACCGCGGTCCAGCATCCTGTCGAGTACGAGCCTCAGACCACGGGCGTCTTCCCACATTTCCTTGTTCACATCAAGGTTCAATCGGTGATACGCGTCGATGAACTCGTCGTGGGCCAAGACCGCTTTTCTGTCAAGGTCCTCACTTGCCGACGCACCGCCGGCCTTCGCCAGCTGAACCGAAGCCTGCCGGGATCTCCTTTGAGCGACCAGCAGTTGGGCATACGTTTCGCGCAAGGCCGCCCGGGTCTGGTGCTCGAGTTGCAGCTTCTGACGGCGGTCCTCGGCGCGGCCCTCGTACCACTTCACAGTGAGCGCAGCTGCACCTGCGACAAACACGGCAGCGAACACCGCGTTGAAGAAGCCTGCGAGCAGTGTCTGCCCGAAATCGAGTTCTGCGAGCAGCACGCCGCGCCCTCCCTCCGCTCCTCAGGTTGAGTGCCAACTTGCCTAAGATGGGGGCTCTTCCGCGTTGGTTGGCGACGGTACCCTACCTCGGCGGCGCTCCGTATCGATTCGTCCAGCGGCAAGCTTGGGCGGCCTGCGCCTGCTCGGCGGGCCATCTCGACACGATCCGTTCATCGTGTGCGGCTCGAGGTGCCCCAGGTCAGGCGGCGGGTCGCTCGTACAGCGCGAGTTGCCACCCCAGGGTCCTTCGGTCGAGCCGCTTGACGAAACCGTGGGCGGCAACGATCGCATCGACGTCGACAGCGCGGTGGACATACGTGCGAAACGATGAACCCGACAGGCGGAGCCAGGTGTTCTCGACCGCGACGCCGACCCGGCCGAGCCACGTGTCCCGCGGAAAGACGACACCATACCGATGACGTGCCAAGGCCGCCGACCGACCGACGAGCGCTGCCATGTCCGCGTAGCAGCAGATGACCCGGTCAAGGGCAACAAGGTCGGCGGGGCCGATCTCATCCGCGAGCGTGACGAAGTCGCCGGCGAGGTACCGGACGCGGTCAGCGTGGCCCTGTCGTTCAGCTTCCTCGCGGGCGACCGAGATGTAGGCGCGGGATGCGTCGACGTCGACCGCAGCAGCAGCCCCCGATCGCAAGAGCTCGTGGTGGACCGCACCCACGCCACCGCCGATGTCGAGCACGGTGAGCCCGTCAACGCCCCCCGCGGCGAGCGCCTCGATCAAGGCTCGAGTCAGGCCCGCCGGACCCTTGTGCCGGTAGGCGCGCAACTTCCGGGCCGCGTGACGTGCGTTGAACTGGCGATCGAATGGGGAGTCGCCGGGCGAGCAGCAGTCCATCGCATCGATCCTAGCAGCAGCTCGTCCGCCCTCCGGCAGGGCGCTGTCCTCCGGCGGCGCCCGTTCGAGCGTCTCGCCACTCGGCCACCCTCAAGGAAGTTCGGCACCTGGGCTGGTCAACACGATGGGTTCCCGGTGATGGGGCCTGCCCGCCGCTGAAGTGGTGCGTCCGGGGGCCGTTCGCCTCTCGCCAGATGCCCTGCACGCGGCTACGGTTGCCACCTGCGGGAGGCTTTGACACGCAGTCCACACCCCGGCCGCCGGGACCGCGCCGAGCCACTGGCGAGACCGACCCACGGGATGCGTCCCAAGGGAGGGTGCTCCGATGGTCAAGCAAGCGTCGCGCATGGTTCCTCTCATCGGCGGCGAACCGTCTCTGCTAGATCGGGGCTTCGAATTCGATATCGACAAGTGGCAGACCCTGCGCACTTCCGCGCTCGAACTCGCCCACATTGACGTCTTGGGGCCGGAGCAGCGCAAGGTCGCCCTACCGATGATCCAGAACGTCAGCGTCGCTGCGTCCGCGCTCGCGCCGGCCGTTGCGCAGGTTGACGTTAGCAAGCTGCGCGAACAGATCGAGACGATCCGTGACGGGCTCAGCGGTCTGTTCTCGGGACCTGCTGGATCGTTGCCTCTGTCGTCGATCGCAGTTGAACTCGGCATCACGGCGTCGGGTGACGTGGGCTTCATCGTGGCCAAAGCGTCGGTCGAGCTGAGCGGCAAGATCACTGTGACCTTCGCCCACCCGGGTTGATCCTCAGCCCGTGCCAGGCTACGTCGAATACGCTGCCTTCGACCCCGGCTCCGCACCGGGCGTCCGGGGGCCGTTCGCATCTCGCCAGGTCAGACCCGCACATGGCCACGGATGAGGTGGTCGCGACGACGGCGAGCTGACGAGCCAAGTCCGGCCCCTCGGCAAGCGGGCGCTGACACCGTGGTTGGCCGTCATCTGGGGGCCTCTGTCGAGGGTCCGACAGGCTCCAGCTTCGACCGCAACCAGCCAGTGGCGATGCCTTGTGCCTGGCGGCCCTCCCCGAGCTTCTCGAGCGCCGTGACCTTGGCGGGCTCGACGAGATCGGCCACGAGCTCGGCGGCCCGGGTCGCGACGGTGTCCGGGTCCGCCGGCACGGTGGGTGGAACCCCGTCGAGCTCGGCCAGGCGACAAGCGACATCGGCGAGCGTCTCGGTATTCCCCAGCTGCTCGTTCCAGGCCTTCGTGGCGTCGGGGAAGAGCGCGGTGCGGCCAGCGAGATAGCGCTCCTCGGCAACGGCCCGGGCTTGCTGGGCCGCGTGCAGCTCGCCACGGCGGCAGAGGAGGAGGCCCCGCAACGTGGCGAAGCGCTCCAGGTACGTCGCGTCGCGCCGACGCGACGCTCGGCCCTCGGTCGTCAGCAGCGCGACCTGCGCCGAGAGCGCCGCGTCGATCAGGGCCTCGCGCTCGAGGAGGTCGTGGGTCGTCACGTTGATGCGCATGACCAGCTCGAAGCGGAAGACGGTCTCACGCAGAGCGCTCCGGACCGCGGCGTCGACGACCTCGGGACGCTTGCCGCGCAGGCCGACCCGTGCTCCGTGCTCCGCCTCCCGGCACAGCCGGTCGAGCGGGCCCTCGGGGGAAGCCTCGGCGAGCAAGGAGCGCACGTAGGACTCGAGATCGTTGAAGGCGTGCGCCTCGTCGAGCCAGCGCAGGACGAGCTGCGTCGGCGAGAGGGAGGTCTCGATGGTGGCAACTCGCCGGGCCATGGTCATCGCGGTCCCTCGGTCGGGAAGACGCCGTCTTCATCAGATCGGCGCCGGGGACCAAGCACGGTCTCGATGGCGGCCACCCGGGTCGCCAGGTCGCCGAGCTCGATGAGCTTCGTCCCCGTGGCTACGATCGCGGTGAGGGCCCGGTTGCGGGCGGTCGAGTTCTCGAGGCCGAGGGTCTCCACTGCGATGGTTTCGAGGAGCGCCTGGCTGTCCTCGATCGAGCGCAGGCCCCCGAAGCCATACATCGTGGCCACCGTCCGCTTCTTGCGCCGGTGGAGCCCGCCCATGCGGCGTGCCTCGGCCAGCTCGTCGGCGGTCCCCGGCGCATGCCAGAAGCAGAGGGGCTCGTCGCGCAGCGGGGTGGCCCGACACGACCTACCGTCGCGCGGTCGGCCCCGGCGCCCGGCAGGTAGCCATCATCTGGCGACCGTGGGGGATCTCAGGCACCTTTCTGGCACGACGATACCTTCGGGTCGGCGCCGGTGACCCTGGTCTTCGCGCCTGGAGCGCGCGTAGGATGCGGACGGCCGAGTCCATCTGCATGTGTCCCGGCAGGTGAGTGTCGTTTCCCGTCCCGGGCTCGGCCCATCTCGTCGGTCCGCCGCCGGCGCCCGGGCGCCGGTCACCCCCGAGGTCGCCGTAGCAGGACGAAGCCCTCTCCGCCCTGTGGGAAGTCTTCTCGCTTCTACCCACGGCCGGCCTCGCGATGACCCCGGGTGTTCGTACACGGGGACGACGAACTGGGATCTCGTGATAAGGCGCGGATAATCGGCAGGTGAGCGGCGCTCGCTACCGTGCGACCCATGCTCGCCAGCGTCCTCGCCGCCACCCTCGACGGCCTCGAAGGCCGCCCCGTCCGGGTCGAGGCCGACGTGGCGC
>Ga0315287_10005571_pt1 | contig 12419 bp, 9 predicted proteins | sample YL17G11_0_MG_FD_205037 | JGI IMG/M metagenome (GOLD analysis project Ga0315287, IMG submission 205037) | Sediment microbial communities from Yellowstone Lake, YNP, Wyoming, USA - YL17G11_0 | ecosystem: Environmental > Aquatic > Freshwater > Lake > Sediment | place: USA: Wyoming | collected...
TAGGGCCCGGCGTTCAATAATCACTGGCATTTTGAAGGCTAGATCCGTGCCCATACCTGGTCGAACCTAAAGGGAAAAGTGCGTTTGTTTCTCCTATACTCCAGCGGTGTTACTTATCTTCTTCTCGCCCCCGAGGAATTCATCGAGCGTCTCGTGGTCCTCATTCCTCCACCCCGGACTCACCTTGTGCGCTGGGCGGGTGTGTTCGCGCCGCACTCACCGTACCGACATGAGATCACTCTTCACCCCGAGGTCAAAAAGGGTTTCCAGTTCAGGGACGACGATGAAGACTGCGACGCCAAGCCGTGGCGCAACTACACTTGGTCCAAGATGCTGGCCAAGGTCTTCAAAGTTGACGTCACCAAATGCGACGCTTGCGGCGGCCAGATGCGAAAGATCAGCGCTATGACCGACCCAATGCAGGTCCGTCGCTATCTCAAGCACGAGAATATTGATTATGAACCTCCCGCCCGAGCACCGCCGCGGTATCAGCAGGGGGAGTTCGACTTTGATGATAGTCAGTATCATCCCGCTGAAGGTCCTCTGAGTACTTAGCCTCACCGTTCCATGAAGCACAGCTACAAGCGTAGGTGATCGCCACCAAAGCGGCTTAGGTCCCTGCGCGCAAAAGATCACGCAAGCTAATGCCGTGCCGGCCTTTACCGCTTATGCGCATGGAAATGACCGGCTTCGCCGGGCTATAACCGCCGGCTTTGTCGTTCGACGGGCTGTCCGGGCCCTTTGACAGCAGCCCCGAAGGGGGCTTGATTGCCCTACTATCTTCGCGCTATATAACCCCTCGAACCTTCATCCTCTTGGTGGCGGTAGGGCTTATGTTCGTGCAGGGAGGCTGCAAGTCGCCGAATGGATCCAGGGCCAAAGAGGATTTTGTCGCGGCCGAAAGTCGGGAGTACTGGGTAAGCGGCACCGATACCGTCACGTTAGAACCTGAGTATGCCTCTAAGCCAGAAGCAGCTCGCCTCGACCGCGCGCACTCTTTGGCCGCAAACCGCCGCATTGCAGTCGCCTGGTTCCTAAATGCATACCTGGCCGACAAGGAGGTTGGCGACCCCAACTTCGACTGGGGTAAATTCAACGCTCAGGTGCGCTTTGGTAACGATACGGACCAGACCGAGGTACGCAAGGTCGGGGGCCAAACCTACGCCTTTGACTTTAAGTTTGGTGTCGTCGGCTATAATGACCTGATGAATAGCATCATCGCTGACCTGCATCTAGCCCCTGGAACACGCAACTTCAGCCTACCGATGCCATTCTTAAATAATAAATTAATGGCCCAGCTGACAACCCACCACGAGTGGTTTCGGGACGACCCCTGGGGATTCTGGGGTCCCAAAGCCACCCCGGTCAATGAGCAGCGCCTGATCGCCATGCATTTAGCACCACAGCCAGTCGACAGCGACGCCTATTTGCCGATTGATCGCCTGGTTGCCGACGGCCATCTGAGCATCGCCGTGCATTTCGGTTGGGACGGCGAAAACCCTGGACGGCGCAACGACATCGTCTTGTCGGAGGTGATGTTCCAACAGCTAACCCAGATGGGCTTTCAAACACCTGCCAAATCCTTTGCGAGTTACGAGCCGTTCAAAGCGACAACCCCGCCGTTTAAAAAGTCTATCAAGGTAAATGGCAAAGACGTAGAAGTCGAAGTATCGGTTTATTTTGGTGGCCAGCACGCAGACGGGGTCGAAGTAGCCGGGCCAGACATCACCACCGACGCCGGTGGCAAGATCGTCGGAGCACAGATGCGCAGCAGCTTGTCGACTAAGCGCGTGATCATCTACATTGGCCACTCCGGTGTGCGCCGCGGCTTTAACCTTGCAGACTGGAACCAAACTACCGAGGGCAATGTGCCGCCGCTCGAACTCGCAACGCTACCGATGTTGAATTCGTTTCAGCTGGTAGTAGCCGAAGGCTGCCAGACCTACTACCTGGCTGACGCTTTCTGGCAAAACCCCAGCAAGCGCGATCGCCGCAATCTAAACTTAATCACTTCAAACGGCTTTACCGCTTCAGGATCCATCACCACGGCGACGAGATTAATCAAAGCCCTAACCCAACAATCGACCACCACAGGTAAACCGCAGATGGTCAGCCCCAGGGTATCGTCTATCCTTGCCGCTCTGAATCGGGATTATAAAATCCCCTTTCCGAAAAAGAGCGGTGCAGCGGCCTTGAACCTAACGGAAGGAGACCAGGACGACCCTCTCTTCCCTGTCTACGGCTTGCACGGAGTTCAGGAAGATCCCAAAGCGGACCCATTGGCTAACGCCAAGAGCCTATGCAAGCCCTGCACTAGTAAAGATAGCTGCGGCGGTGACGGCAACATCTGCTCCCCCATCAAAGGCGCGCCGGCCTTTTGCACGATGGGCTGTACCGATGATACAGGCTGCGTCGCTTTAGGCGGGCCGGGTTACCGCTGTCATGCACCGAGCAGCCCGGGTGGGGCAGGGGTGTGCGTTCCGGTTGCATCGGTATGCAAATCTGGCGCATAGCGAGGCGATGATTGAAGGCACAGAATGGCTTTACCAATGAACTTCCCCCGCCCATTTCGCCGGCAGTGGCTTTCCTTGCACAAAAAACCCGGGGAACGGCGCACGGTCCTCGCTCTGAATTATTTTGCACGAAAAAGCTGTTTGATCGTCGGGCTATATTCCTGGGAGAAAAATGCCAGATAAATTTCGATTGATCCCTGACCCGAGAAGAACGAGCCCTAGGAGAATACGCACGACTAATGTTAACTTTTTCATGAATTACCCCTTTTTTACCGTTTTATGTGTTGCCATTATAACATGGCCGACCTTGACCGGCGGCGGCAGCGCTTCGAGAAAGGTGCGGCGATCAGGCCCGTGATCCCCCCATTTTTATGCGGATGTAATGGACCAGAAATGCTTGAGATTTCCGATTTTTACCAGAAGCCTGTAAGGGCCGTCTTCAAATAGCTTCTATTGATTCTGTTGTCCCAGAGACGTTGTGCTCCTAATTATTCCTCATGTTCCCCGAAAAGAGTCCGATGGTAGCTCGACAGTATATTGGAAAGATCGGATGGGTGAATCGATGTCCACAAACCAAGAGAATCCGCAGCCGGTCAAGAAGAGCCGCGCCCACCGCATTTACTATGCCCTAGCGGCCTTTGATATCTTGACCATCGCGGCTTCAGTTTTCCTTAGCCACAATATTTTAGTTATTTACAAAATGTCTGTAATGGAAAACAGGATTTGGGTTGACCGCTCAGTTCGCCTTGATGAAATTGCGCAGGCTGCCGGCGCAATCAATGCGCCCGGTAACGACATTTTCGACAGCCATGACGTCAAGCTAGAATCTGAACGGATAGTCTCGGCCAGCGCCAAATTTGAAAAACTCATGAACGAGGAAGCAAGTCTAACAAAAACGGAAGACAACCAAGCCACGCAGTCAGAACTTCGCAATTCCTACTCCAAATTGGCAACTTCGGTCCAGACCATGCAGGACGAAGCGAGAGTTATCTTCGGATTTTTCCAAAAAGGCGACACCACATCGGCGGGCCGACGAATGGCGACGATGGATCGGCGATACGCCGCAGTCAATTCTGAATTAAGTCGACTGCGCGGTTACTTTGCAATCTCCCAGACAGCCTCCCTGGAGCGTGAGGCGCGGTCGGCGGCGGACTTGGCGAAATTCGAGGGGCCATTTTCCGCCGTCATCCTGCTAATTATAATCCTTGTTTCCATCTACGGACACTGGATCGGCAAACGCACCGATGCTGCAAATGAGGCAATTGAAGCAGGAAGGGCACAAATTAGCGCCAGCGCAAAAATGGCCTCGCTAGGCATCATGGCTGCAGGAATTGCCCATGAAATCAATAACCCTATGGCCATCATTTCTGGACGTGCCGAAATGCTGGTAAGGTACGCCCAGAAGGGCAAGCTCACTGAAGCGGGGATCGCTGAAACAGCGGCGGTTATTCAAAAAACCTGCAAAAGGGTTGCCGCAATCATCTCTGGCCTGCGAAAATTTGCCCGAGATGGCGAGCAAGACCCGATTGAAGCAGTCAGCGCCAAACAAATCATCGAAGAAAGTTTAGCTTTCTGCAATGAGCGCATTAAAAATGCCGGTATTGCGCTCCATATCCAAGATGATTGCCCAGACGCCATGTTTGCGGGGCGACCCGTACAAGTATCTCAAGTCATGGTAAACCTCTTAAACAATGCGGTGGATGCGATTTCCACTCTGCCAAATCCTTGGATTCGGATCATAGTTGAGGAGAATTCCGACTTTTTGACCTTTCGCTTTAGAGACTGTGGCGGAGGAATTCCTGATGCCATCGCCGAGAAATTGCTGACTCCGTTCTTCACCACAAAGGAGGTTGGCAAGGGTACAGGCCTGGGCTTGTCCATGTCACTGGGCATGGTCAATCGCCAAGGCGGAAAGCTGTATCTCAATCGTGCCCAAGCTCATACTGAGTTTGTCATGGAATTACCGAAAAGCAATGGGGCATCGCTATCAACCGATTCCCAGAAGGCGGCCTAATGACTCTGATCGGCAAACATATTTTAATAGTCGATGACGAGTCGGACATTCGCGATATTCTTAGGGACGCCTTTACACTTGAGGACGCTGTGGTTTACTCGGCCCCAAATGGCCAAGAAGCGCTCGATATTTTGGGTAAGGTAAGCATTGATTTCGTGGTTTCAGACATCCGTATGCCAATATTGGACGGCATTGGGCTCCTGATCAAAATCCGCGCTAACAACGCTGCGCTACCGCACGTGGCTTTGATTACTGGGTTCTCGGAGCAGTCTGATGCTGCGGCCATCGGCCTCGGGGCTGCACAAGTCTTTCACAAACCAATCGATGTCGGCGCTCTCATCGATCTAGCGTCATCGCTACTTTAGCCTGCTGCAAATCGGACTAGCAGCGCCCGAATTGAGTCGTATCCATACATAGACGCCAATGACGACGGCAGCGAGACTCTTTGTGACAACGAAAAAACCGACCAGCTCGCCATCAAACTCTAACGATGCCTTGCCCGCATGGCTTAGACGCAGCGCCGGCGGGGTAAGTATCGCCGTCATCGTCCAACCAAATGCCAAGAGCAACGAGGTGATCGGGGTACACGGCGATGCCCTCAAGATTAAAATTGCTGCGCCGCCGGTCGAGGGCGCGGCAACAGAGGCGCTGCTGGCATTCATCGCGGCTCGCCTGGGCGTCAAGAGGCAGGCGGTGGAGACTCTCCGCGGCGCGACCAATCGGCAGAAGGTTGTGCTGGTCCACGGCACGACGCCTGAGGCAACCCTGCACGCATTGTGCAGCTAAGCTGGTTTATTGCGCCCATCCGCGGCCTCCACCAAGCGGATGCCTTGGACCTTGGTGCCGGCTGCTGAGACTCCTCAGCGTGGTCCATCCAGCTGGTTCTTGGCGCTCATTTGGCCATTGCTCCCTGCAGTATTTTTCCTGCTGATTCAGGGATTGTAACAATAGTCTGAGAATTGCGATGTAATATGGCCGTAAGCGTCGGTGACGATGCATTTAACTTCGGCAATATTGGCCCATGCATTACTGTAGCAGCTAGCAATGTGGTAAATGTCTGGGGCGGTTGCCCTACAACTAACCGTTGCGTAGGTACAAGTATAGGTAGCGGACCAGCAGGAGTTACCGCCACCGGGAATTCCCCCGGGCGCGGGCGCGGGCGCGGGCGCGGGTTGACCGCTCTGACTAAGGCACGAGTGTGAGCCATTTGGATCTGTCACCGCAGGATCCCATCCATAGCCATTACCCGTATTGCTGCCGTTGGTGCAGTAAGGATAATCTGCGCCGTAGGCTGTCAAGGATAGGGCGGCCACCGTGGTAAATAACATTAGTCGCAAATAATTCATGAGTTTAAGGCCTTTGTAAATAGATATGAATTAAGTATGAAATTAAAATAGTATGAACATCGATTTTAATATAAAATCATATTAAATGATAGTGGTTTCTTTGAGGATCAGCGGGTGCCAACGGCGCAAAGGTACGATTGATGACAAATTGCTCTTTGCCTGTCGCCTGGTCAGGAATTCTTCCAAGCGGTCCCAGGTTGATTCGCCACTCGCCTTTTTGACGAATACTTTCGTCTCGGCAGCAGCCTAGGGAGTCGGCAGTGTCATACAAGGGAATTCCCTCGAGCGGCCGCTCATATTGCGAGCTATGACCTCTGGATAAAACTTCTTTAAAATCAGCGATGTATAGGGCATCTGTCAAAAATCGAGTGTAATACACTTTTAATGTCTCTAAATATGGATTACAATCCACTTTAGAGGGATAATCTTGCCATCAATCGAAAAATACTACCAAATACTGGACTACAACAAGCCCATTTGGGAGAAGGTGCGAACCTATGCCCACGCTCGCGAACACCTCCAGTTTGAAGATTTTCTGACCGCCCGGATCTCCTGCCTCGTAGGCGAAAAGGGCATCGGCAAGACCGTGCTCGCCTGCCAAAAAGCGCTAGAGCTGGCCAATGGTGACACTGCCAAGGTCTTCTATATCAGCCTCGACGATACCTTGTTTGCCGCAGAGAGCATGTACGACCTCGCCGATCTGGCGCAGGAGCACGGTGTAGAGCTGGTCGTCTTTGACGAGGTCCATCGCTATGGCGACTGGAAAGCCGATCTCAAGCGCATCGCTGATCGCCTGTCGGTGCGCTGTATAGTGTCCGGCAGCTCGATTCTCAGCTTCAAGGAGCTCGGCGGCCTGTCGCGGCGGATGGTGAAGTATCAGCTCCAGGGTATGACTCTGCGCGAATACCTTAACATCGCCTATGACCTAAAGATCGCGCCCATTGGCTTGGACGACATCCTCAGCCCTGATCGAACCCAGCTTAACGCGATCAGGTCTGACATTGAGACAAAGACCGCAAGGCCGCTCACCTTGATTTTTGAAGAGTATTTACGGCGTGGCTATTATGCCTATGGCGTGCCACGCATCAGCGATGCCGAGTTTGGCGCCATGCTCCGGCAAGCCACGGAGGAGACCATTGCTTACGAGATTGTCCTCGCTCAGACTCACTCCAGGTCGGACATGGCGCGCAAGCTCCAGGCAATCTTCAAAGCTATTGCCCAGAACGTGCCCTATACCATCGACTACGAAGCGCTTAAGGCCTACGCTCACATCAGTGATCTCCGCACCTTGAAACACTACCTGGCCTGTCTTCAGGATGCGGGGATTATACGAACCTTGGATCGTCAGTCGCTCAAGTCACTGCGCAAACCAGAAAAACTTTACCTCGGCAACCCGGCCCTCTATTATGCGTATGCCGATTTAAGGCCGGATTCGGGCTCCATACGTGAGACGTTTTTCCTGACCAGTATGGCGTTAGCCGGTCACGACGTGCTGGCTCACCATCGTCAGGCAGATTTCACATCTGGACGTTACTCATTCGAAGTCGGCGGGCCAAACAAGACTAAGAAGCAGATTAGGGGCGAGACCCAAGGATTCATCGTGAAGGATACGACCGAGCCATCTTCGGACCCCAGCACCGTGCCCCTTTGGGCGTTTGGCATTTTGAAGCCAGTTTAAGAGGTGCGGGCGCTTTCAGAGCTGTGGTTCAAGGCTGACGGATAGGGGGAACATGCAGATAGTATATGGAATTCGTATAACCATCTCGCTTCAGTGATGCAGCTAAATAATGGCAAGCCCATCAGCGTCTCTTAAATCAAGAGGTTTTAAAGCAATATGCGGTCGAAGTTGGCGGCATGTGTCGTCGCCACTTTGATGCGCTTGGATGCCGCACGCAAGACTCGGCCCAGTCCCTCTTCGTCATAGGGTCTGGTGAGGAAGTCGAGGCGAAAGCGCTGCACACCGAGTGCCGCCAGCTCAGCCTGATGCGCGGTCCAAGAAAAGGCATTGATCTACCGGGATGGCAGTATTGCGATTGAGGTGAGGCATCCCGGCCAGCTAGAAACCCAAAGCCCAAACCCAATGCTTGGGCTACTGGCAACTATTCAAATCACTTGCATTAATTATTTTATGGACTGATACTCCTAAAAACCGCGGGGAATTAGGATTATGCTTCCTAGGCTTTGTAACATGCCGACAAATCATAGCTTTTTTCTGTTCGGCCCACGGCAGACTGGTAAAACTAGCCTCGTGACCAGCGCCTTTTCGCCGGCCCAGGTTATGAGCTACGACCTCCTGAAAACCGACGAATACATGCGTCTACTCAGTCGTCCTTCGCTGTTGCGAGAGGAGGTCAATGGCCGCTCCGTCACGGTGACTCATGTCCTGATCGACGAAGTGCAGCGCATCCCTGCTCTCCTTGACGAAGTGCATGGCTTGCTAGAAGGTGCTCGGCCGCCTAGCTTCATTCTTACAGGTTCGAGCGCCCGCAAGCTCAAGCGGCTCAATGCCAATATGCTAGGTGGACGGGCGTGGACGCTGAGTCTTCATCCCTTCACCCATCGTGAGCTTGGCGAACGGTTCAATCTGCTGCGTGCACTGAATTTCGGTGGCTTACCCAAGATCTGGTTTAGCGATGATAGCGAGGCAGAGCAGCTGCTCCGTAGCTATGTCGAGACCTACCTAAAGGAGGAAGTTGAGGCCGAAGCACTGGTCCGTTCGCTCGGACCCTTTGTCCGCTTTTTGTTCCAGTCCGGGCATGAGTCCGGCAACATCTTAAATTTTTCGACCATCGGTCGCGACGTCGGCACCAGTTCCAAGACGATCCGCGAGTACTTTCAGATATTGGAAGACACACTGATCGGCCGCTTTCTTCCCGCTTACAGCCGTTCAACTCGGGGGCGTCACATCGCTCATCCGAAATTTTATCTATTCGATACCGGGGTGCAACGCGCCTTGACCAAAAAACTTAAAGTCGCGGTGGAACCAGGAACACCGGATTATGGTACTGGCTTTGAGCATTTTATGGTCAACGAGTGTTGGCGCCTCAACGACTATGGTCAGAGCGACCTAACCTTCAGCTTCTATCGAACAGAGCACCATGCTGAGGTGGACTTGATCATCGAGTTTCCGCGTGGCGAATGCTGGGCTGTCGAATTCAAAGCCACCGACAACCCAGCATTGAGCGACGTCCGCGGTGGTCTGTCCAGCTTCAAGCTCAAGCGTCCCGATGCACGCCTCCTCTGTGTCTCCACGGCGCTGCGTCGCCGTGAGGTCGAAGGGGTGGAATTCCTGCCTTGGAAGGAGTTCTTTGCTGAGCTCTTTCCGATCGGCGCAGCGAACGGTTGCTGAGCGCCTCGTGTTGCTCAGTCGGCGATGTCGATCGCGATGGGTCACCCTGGCCACGCGGGTGGGATGCGCCTTAGGGCCCATCAGCGTCTCTTAAATCAAGAGGTTTTAAAGCAATATGCGGTCGAAGTTGGCGGCATGTGTCGTCGCCACTTTGATGCGTTTGGATGCTGCACGCAAGACTCGGCCCAGTCCCTCTTCGTCATAGGGTCTGGTGAGGAAGTCGAGGCGAAAGCGCTGCACACCGAGTGCCGCTAGCTCAGCCTGATGCGCGGTCCAAGAAAAGGCCTGGTCGCCGTAGACGATTGATTTACACGATTCGTGGGCGACATGAAAGCGTTCGCCCTTTGGATTTTCGACAATGAGCGTGCGGTAGCCGCAGACTTTTGCTGTCGGGCAGCCGCCGTGCAGAGCCGTCAGGGAGCACGCTTCGGCGATGAATAGCGGCGTGTCTTTATATAAGATAACCTGAACCGTCGTCAGCTCTGCACTCGACAATTGGCTGAGATGCGCGCGCATATTGGCGTAATCGTCTTCGATAGACATGCAGATTTGCTTGATGCCTTGGGTCTGCCAAAATCTAGTAGCGACGGAATTTAGGGCATAGAGCGTAAAATCAGAGGCGATGTCTAGAGCTGAAACGTCGATGCCCCACTCGCGTAGTAATTCGAGAGCACCGATGTTACCAATCTCGACACGCGTAATGCCGAGGTTTAAGGCGGCGACAAACCAACGCTTGAGTAAGGGCTCGTCCCAGGCTCTGATCACCGTCGGTAAGGCTAGACGCAGGGGTAGGCCGCTGGACTTGGCGAGTGCGGCGAGCTCATGCGCCAAAGCTGCTGGCGAGAGGTCGTCGAGAAAGGCGCGCTTTGGCTCGAACACTAGTTCATTTAAATGAAAAGTAGGGTTGCAATCGGCGAAGGCCACGGCCTGGCGCAGGGTCTCGATGCGGTCGCTCTTTACCGCATAGAAGGCGGAGCTTACGGCAGCAGGCGCAGGCGCCAAGGCTTGCGGTGCCAGTAGGCAATCTTCGGCACGGCTCAAGCGAGCGGCTATGAAAGGAATGTAAGCCTGGTGCACGGCTTCGCCCAAGGCCAGCTTTAGCTGTTTAAGGAGCGAGCGAGGAACGAAGCATGCATCGGTACCGCGGAAATCTACGGATTTAGCGCGGATGGCGAAGTCGCCGAAGAGCGAGAAAAGCTGTTGGATATCCCGTCCCAAGGTGCATTGGCCGGTACTGATGACTAGTGCTGTGGTGCGGTGAGCGCTCGTAATCATTTGACCAAATTTATAGGCCTCGGCTACTAGCTTTAATTGGTCTTTATCAACAGACGCCGTGACGATGATGTCGACTAGCCGCACTGGTTTTAGTTTAGCTTCTGGCGGAGGTGCGATGAGCTGGGTAACGCGGCGCTTTAAATCCGCCGAGCGGATCTTAAAGAGTAAATCACCGCAAACGGGCGTTGGCGCCTGGGCGGGCAGTTCGATCTCGACCGTGGTGCCCATTGCGGCGGTGCTAATGCGCTGGTCCCCTTGGCGCATATCCCGCAAGGAAAACTCGATATGCTGGTTGTCATAGGTGACGAGCATGGCGGCAGGGCGCGCAGCGCACGTCTTGGCCATCTCGGGGCAAAGCGTGGGATACTTGGCGATCTTTTTGCGGTACTAAGCGCAGGCCATCAAAACGCTCGAGTGCCACGCCGGCTTCCACAGTGACCCAGTTGCCGCGTATTTTTATGATGCGCCCAAGGAGCACGCCGGCATGGGTTGCCGCTTGTCGCGCGAGTGGGACAGACTTTTCGCTTTTTTCTCGTCGACTGGCCGGGGCACGGACTGAGCGCTCCGGCGCCAGCTGCCAGTGCTGCATTCTACGCCTCTCTATTAGAGGAGCTCATCCCGCAACTCACCCACGAGCCGGTCATCTTGATGGGCAATTCCGTAGGCGGAGCCGCAGCTTTGACGGTCGCAGCCAAGGGAACGGCCCAAGTGCGGGCCCTCGTCCTGTGCAATAGCGCCGGACTGGCTCTACAAATTATATTCAGAAGCATCAAAAAGGATTAGCCGACTGATGCCAAGTCCAGCAACCTGCCTAGATACAAGGCTCGAGTCGGCAGATTTGGACTCTGCCCAAACCCGACCTCCAAGGCGGTGACATGAGGACGCACCATCGGATGAGCCCGGCACCCCGTGGTGAGATCGCTGCGATGCCGGCGCGATTGACGACCTTGCGTATATCCATGACGCCGGCCGGTTGCTCGCAATACTGTAGGTCACGGCCACTAGCGCAGGTGAGCAGCGCGTCATTATACGGTGAAACGATATGCAAAGCCGACATATGGATGTGCAGGATCATATGCCAGGAAGCAAGCTACTCACCCCATGTCCGTCGCCGGCATTTGCCCCCCTCCCATGTCCGTCATCGGCATCTCGCGCCTGCCAGTGATGTCACTGTCATTCAGTCCCGCCGCCGTGGTCAAACGGCCCCATGGCCATTACCGCAGTCCAATGCACCTACCAGCGACGCCGTCCCGAGCTCACACCCTGCTACCGGATCATCCAGGAGCATCTCGGCACCTTCATCGCCGCCCGCGAGGCGGAGGGACGACCGCTCCCCGACTATATCAGCGCGGAGTTCGATGCCTACCTCAAGTGCGGCATCCCCGCCCACGGCTTTATCCGGCTTGTCTGCGAGGTGTGCCAACAAGAGAAAATCGCGGCATTCAGCTGTAAGCGCCGCGGTTTCTGTCCAAGTTGCTGCGCCAAGAGGATGGCCGAGGCGGCCACGCACCTGACCGACCATGTCCTGCCGCTCGCACCCTACCGCCAGTTTGTTGTGTCGTTCCCGATTCCTCTTCGTTACTGGCGCCACACGAATAAGCGCTTCGCCGCCGAAGTCTATGCCCTTGTCACGAAGGCCATCCATCGTTCCTACACGGACAAGGCCATCGCAGTGGGCATCAAAGACCCTGCTCCTGGTACGATCAGCTTCCTGCAGCGCTGGGGATCTGCTCTCAATCTTAATCCCCACCTGCATATCATCGCGCTTGACGGCGTTTACACCCGTTACGGCGAACTCGCCCGGTTCCGCAATCTCGACCCCATCACCGACGACGAGGTTGCAGGGCTGATCCAGACCATAAGCAGCAAGGTCCTGGCCCTTTGTGTGCGCCGCGGTTATCTCAGTAGGGACGGCGAGCAGG
>Ga0315287_10005572_pt1 | contig 12418 bp, 13 predicted proteins | sample YL17G11_0_MG_FD_205037 | JGI IMG/M metagenome (GOLD analysis project Ga0315287, IMG submission 205037) | Sediment microbial communities from Yellowstone Lake, YNP, Wyoming, USA - YL17G11_0 | ecosystem: Environmental > Aquatic > Freshwater > Lake > Sediment | place: USA: Wyoming | collected...
CACGCGGATCTACGTGACCGACATCGAGCAATGGGAGGCCGTGGGGCGCGCGCACGGCGAGGTGTTTCGCGACATTCGCCCCGCGTGCGCGATGGTCGAGGTGGCCCGGCTCGTGGACCCCGATATTCTGGTCGAAATCGAAGCGGATGCGGTGATCCCGGCGGAGGGGCCCGCATGAAGGCAACGCGTTTCGAACACAGGCTGGCGCCACTCGCGACGAAGAAGATTTTCCGTGCGCGCGTCGTCGGCGCGGCGATGGTGTCGCAAACGCTGATCGCGGTGACGCTGGGCATCGGCATGGCGGGATTTCACTGGATCGAGAATCTCACCTGGCTCGACGCTTTCCACCAGGCGGCGATGTTGCTGTCCGGCATGGGGCCGGTCGTGAACATGGCGACTGCGGCGGGCAAACTGTTCGACGGGTTTTACGCGCTGTTCTGCGGCATCATGCTGCTGGCGGTGACCGGCATCCTGTTCGCACCGTTCATTCATCGCGTCATGCACCGCTTCCATCTCGAAAATGCCGGCAATTGACGACGGCTGGATGACCCAGGCGCTTGCCCTTGCGCGGGCCGCCGGGGCGCGCGGCGAGGTCCCCGTGGGGTCAGTCGTCGTCAAGGACGGCGCGATCGTCGGACGCGGCGGCAACGCGACGATCGCGGGCAGCGATCCGACGGCGCACGCCGAGATCGTGGCGTTGCGCGAGGCGGGACGCGCGCTGGGCAACCACCGGCTTCCCGGCTGCGATCTCTACGTGACGATCGAGCCCTGCGCGATGTGCGCCGGCGCGATCCTGCACGCGCGCATCGGGCGGCTCGTATTCGGTGCGAACGATCCGAAGACGGGCGCCTGCGGTTCCGTCGTCGACCTCTTCGCCCTGCCGGGGCTCAATCATCACGCGACGGTGACCGGCGGCGTGCTCGCCGGTGAATGCGGGACGCTGCTGTCCGATTTCTTCGGCGCGCGACGGTGACGGCTCACCAATGACCCAGCGCCCCTATGACATCGGGCTTTATGCGCCCGCGGGCTTCGCGCCGGACCCGGCTGCGATCGACCGTGCCGTCGCCCGGTTGTCATCGCTCGGTCATCGTGTCGTCGTCGATCCGACTTGCAGGTCCCGCTGGCAGCGTTTCTCCGCGGTCGACGACGAGCGCCTTGCCGCGGTGCTGCGGATGGCGGCCGATCCCGGGGTCGAGCTCGCCATCGCCGCGCGCGGCGGGTACGGCTGGTCGCGGCTCATTGACCGGCTCGATTTCAAGGCGTTGTCGGCAACCGGAACGCGCTGGATCGGCCACAGCGATTTCACCGCCTTCCAGCTCGCAGCCCTCGCGCACGCCGGATTGACGACATTCGCGGGGCCGATGGCGGCGTACGACTTCGGCGCGGCGGTGCCGTCGGCGTTTACGCTCGACCACTGCTGGGGTCTGCTCGGAAGCGATCGATACGAGGTGAGCTGCGCGCTCGACGGACCGGACTTCGTCGGCGAAGGAACATTGTGGGGCGGCAACCTCGCGATGGTCGCGCATCTTGCCGGCACGCCGCATCTGCCGCGCGTGGACGGCGGCATCCTGTTTCTCGAGGATGTCGGCGAGCATCCGTACCGGATCGAACGGATGCTCTACCAGCTTCACCTCGCCGGCGTGCTCGTGCGCCAGCGCGCCGTGCTGCTCGGCAACTTCACCGGTTACGAACTCGGGCCGAGCGACAACGGCTACGACGCGGCGGCGATGGTCGCGCACGTTCGTACCCGCCTCGCCCTCCACCTCTACACCGGCTTGCCGTTCGGTCACGGCCCGGAAAAACTCACGTTGCCTGTGGGCGGGCGTTGCGCGCTGACCGTTCGCGGCGGCCAGGCGCAGCTCGTGTTCAGCGACTACGGCCGGACGCAGTAGCCCCGCTTTTCGAATGCGCGATGGCGAAGCGATCTTCGACCTCGACCTCGACGGCGCCGTGCCGGTCGAATGTGCGCTCGACGAAGTGCACGCCGCCGTCGCGGCCGATGGCAAGCACCGTCGCGCAACGCGTTCCGTAATCGTCACCGACGATGAAGGGCGCCGAGAGCGTTCGCTCGCGCTCGAGCGGAACACCGGTCGCCGGCAACTCGTCGTCGGGCGCGCGGCGGGTGTCTCCAAGCATCGCGAACAGCGGGGCGAAATCGGGGTCGGCGCGCGCGCACCACGCCGCAAGCACGGCTTTTGTCCGCGCGACCTTCGGCCATGGCGTGTCGAGCGCCGCGTTCGACAGGCCGTGGATTCCGGAACCCAGCGCACGGGCGGTGCCGCCGCGATTCGAACCCCAGTGGGCGTCGGCGCCGATGCCGGCGACGAGATTGAATCCGTTGTGCGCCGATGCCGCACCGATAGTCCGCGCGACGCTCGCGGAGGGCGGCGCGTCGTTGGCGAGCACCGCCGGCACCAGCGCACCGCGCGACGGCGCACCCGGATCGTTTCGCGATCCGTCGCGGACGCTGGTGACGAGCGCCCATCGCGCCGCGCGATCGACAGCGAGCCAGGCCCCGCCGGCGACGAGGTCGCGGCCGGCGAGCCAGCCCTCGTCCCACCACGCCGCCGGCGCGGCGCCACGGGCGTGATACTCGTCGCGATTGGCGGCGATGACCAAGGCGAACCGCGGGTGCGCATCGAGCGCGAAAAGCGCAAGGCACATGGGACCTATTTCCGGGGCGCGCGGCGGGGGACAGGATGCGGCCCGAGCGGCGAAAAGCGCTCGCCCGTCCGGAGGCCGTCCACGGCCCCCGTGTCGGCGATGATGCGGTAGCACTCTTGGAAATGCGGCGGCACGTCGGCAACTGCGTTTTTTTCGCTCACGCAATCCGCCCGCGGGGCGTGCCGGCGGCCGGGACCGCGTAGGGCAGCGGCAGCGGCGCGAGCAAGGGACCGTCCGGTGCGCCGAGGCGGGCGTCGCCGCGATCGGCCGCCGCGAGTTGCAGCACAGCGAGGAGATCGCAGCCTCCGCCGGGCGCGGCCGCCGCGTTGACGACCGTGCCACAGGGCTGGTCACCGAACGCCGTGCTGAAAATTCTCGTACCGGGTGGAACGGCCGACGCGCCGGCGTGGAACAGAAACGTCCGTTCCTTGAGTCGTCCGAGATATTGCGTTCGGGCGATGATCTCCTGCCCGGTGTAGCAGCCCTTCCTGAAATCGATGCCGTCGAGAAGGTCCCAGTTGGCCGTCTGCGCGACGAACAGGTCCTGGGTCGCGGCGGTAACCACCGGCACGCCGGCGCGGATCGTCAACCACTGCCAAACTTCGTAGGTGGCCGCCGATGCCTGGAGGAGAAGCCGCGCCCGGGTGGTCTCCGCCAATGCGAGGGGCGCGATGACGACGAAGCGCGAACCGGGAAGACCGAGCACGGTTGTCGATCCGACCATCGACCGCGCGAACGCCGCCGGAATGCCGCCCTGCGCCGCGGCCAAGGCGTCGGCGCCGCCGGGTCCCCCAACGCCGAGGCGAATCGTGTCGTCCGATACGTCGTCGAGCGTGACCTTCGAACGCAACACGTACAGCGAAAGGCGCTTTGCCACCGACCGGGAAATGTCCGCCGGGATGAGCGCGAGGAAGCCGCCGTCGACCGCCGGATTTCGCCAGAGCATGAAATTCGCGAGCATCCGGCCTTTGGGCGAATTGAAGCTCGCATGCCGGCACGCGTCGGGCGAAAATGCGTTGATGTCGGTCGACAGTTGACCCTGCAAAAAAGTCGCGGCGTCGGCCCCGCCGATGGCCAGGAGACGCAGCGGCGCGAGGTCGCAGACGACGGCGGCATCGCGGGCGGCGACAAGTGCGGCGCCGGCGTCGGCGGGAGCGGGGTTCGGGAAGGGTTCCACGGGGATCGCGGGCTGGGGTGGTTGGACAGGCGCGGTCGGGTCGCGGGGCGGCGCAGGACGGGCATCGTCACGAGGACGATTCCCGTGCTAAAATCGAATGTTAGCTCGCCTTGTCGTCGCCTTCCCGGATTTCGCGGGGCCGGTGGCGGGGACGGGCAAATTCGCAGACCCGCGCACCTCAGGGTGCCCGAACCCGACCCGGCTGACAACCGGCGACAGGTTCGAGCCACAGGCGGGTCGTGGTCCAACCCTGAATAGGAGTCCGGGAATGTCCGTCACGATGCGTCAAATGCTGGAGGCCGGGGTCCATTTCGGCCACCAGACGCGGTATTGGAATCCGAAGATGGCCGAATACATCTTCGGCCAACGCAACAGGATTCACATCGTCAACCTCGAGAAGACGATGCAGCTGTACCAGGAGGCGATGAAGTACATCCGCCAACTGGCCGCGAACAAGGGCACGGTGCTGTTTGTGGGCACCAAGCGCCAGGCCCGGGAGATCGTCGCCGAGGAAGCCCGCCGCTGCGGGATGCCCTACGTCGACGCCCGGTGGCTCGGCGGCATGCTGACCAACTTCAAGACCGTGAAAGCCTCGACCAAGCGCTTGAAGGACCTCGAGCAGTTGCACCAGGACGGAACGTTCGAGAAGATGAACAAGCGGGAGGCGCTGACGCTGCAGCGCGAGATGGCGAAGCTGGACAAGAGCCTGGGCGGCATCAAGGACATGAACGGCCTGCCCGACGCGCTGTTCGTCATCGACGTCGGCTACCACAAGATCGCGATCACCGAAGCGACCAAGCTCGGCATTCCGATCGTCGCAGTCGTCGATACCAACCATTCGCCGATCGGCATCGCGCACGTGATTCCCGGCAACGACGACTCGAGCCGCGCGATTCGCCTCTATGCCCGCGGCGCAGCCGACGCGATCGTCGAAGGCCGGAGCGAGGTGATCCAGGAGATCGTTCAGGCCGGCGACGAGTTCGTCGAGGTCGCCGCAGACGCATCGGCGTAGACGCACGGGGCAAGGGGCCGTGGCGGTCCCTTCGCCCGCGGCGAGCAGGACAGGCCTGGGGCCGGCGTGCAGGCGGCTCGCGGTGCGCCAGGCGGACCGCGGGGACCGGTGATCACGACAACGAATCGGACACGGAGCATCGAAATGGCGGAAATCTCCGCGAGCATGGTGATGGACCTGCGCCAGCGCACGGGGCTGGGCATGATGGAATGCAAGAGGGCGCTGACGGAAGCCGCGGGCGACACGGCGAAGGCCGAGGAACTGCTGCGGATTCGGAGCGGCGCCAAGGCGTCGAAGGCCGCCGGCCGCATCGCTGCGGAAGGCATGGTCGGGTTGTACGTCGCGCGTGATGCGAAGACGGCCGCGCTGGTCGAAGTAAACTGCGAAACCGACTTCGTTGCCAAGAACGACGACTTCCGCGCATTCGCGACCGAACTCGCGGCGATCGTCGCGCGCGAAAATCCGCCGGATCTCGCCGCGCTCGGTGCGGCGATGCTCGCCTCCGGTGAAGCCGTCGAAACCCGCCGTGTCGCGCTCGTGCAGAAGATCGGCGAGAACATCACGATCCGCCGGTTCGCGCGCCAGACCGCCAGCGGCCGTCTGGCGTCGTATGTTCACGGCGCCCGGATCGGCGTGCTGGTCGACGTGACCGGTGGTTCCGACGCGCTGGGCAAGGATCTGGCGATGCACGTCGCGGCGAGCAAGCCGATGGCGGTGAGCCGCGAACAGGTGCCCGCGGAGGTCGTGGCCAAGGAACGCGGAATCGCCGCCGCGCGCGCGGCCGGGTCGGGAAAGCCCGCGAACATCGTGGACAAGATGGTCGAGGGTGCGGTCGAGAAATTCCTGGCCGAAGTCACGCTGCTGGCCCAGCCTTTCGTCAAGGGCGACGGCAAGGCGACGGTGGAACAACTCGTCAAGGCGCAGGGTGCCGCCATCAACGGTTTCGTGCTCTACGTCGTGGGTGAAGGCATCGAGAAGAAGAAGGACGATTTCGCAGCCGAAGTTGCGGCGATGGTCAAGACCTAGGTCCGCGACCGCCCCATCACGTCCGGAAGCCGCCGCCATGACCGCCAAGCCCGTTGCCGCCGCCGCAAACGTGTCCGCCGCGGTTGCCGCGCTCCCCACGGCGGGCCGCGAGCCCGCCTACCGGCGCATCCTGCTCAAGCTTTCCGGCGAAGCGCTGATGGGCGACGACGCGTACGGCATCAACCGCGAAGTCATCGATCGCATCGTCGCCGAGATCGCCGAGGTGGCGCGCCTCGGCGTCGAAGTCGCCGTCGTGATCGGTGGCGGCAACATCTTTCGCGGCGTGGCGCCCGGTGCCGCGGGCATCGATCGCGCGACCGCCGATTACATGGGCATGCTCGCGACGCTGATGAACGCGATGGCGCTCCAGGACGCCTTTCGGCGCGCCGGCGTCGAGTCGCGGGTCCAGTCCGCGCTGCGGATCGATCAGGTCGCGGAGCCCTATATCCGCGGGCGCGCGCTGCGGCACCTGGAGGAGAGAAAGGTCGTCATCTTCGGCGCCGGCACCGGCAATCCCTTCTTCACCACCGATACGGCCGCCGCGTTGCGCGGGCGCGAAATGGGCGTGGACATCGTGTTGAAGGCGACCAAGGTCGACGGCGTCTACACGGCCGATCCCAAGAAGGATCCATCGGCGACGCGCTACGCGAAGCTCACCTTCGACGAGGCGATCATCCGGAATCTGAAGGTGATGGATGCGACCGCGCTCGCACTCTGTCGCGACCAGAACATGCTGCTCAAGGTCTTTTCGATCTCGGTTCCCGGCGCGTTGAAGCGCGTGGTGCTGGGCGAGGACGAGGGGACCCTCGTGCATTGCTAGTGAATTTCTGACTCGGTAAACTGGCCCGGTCCCGGAGAAACCATGATCCCAGAAATCAAGAAATCCGCCGAGCAGAAGATGCAGAAGTCGGTCGAGGCGCTCAAGCTCGACCTCGGCAAGGTACGTACAGGGCGCGCGCACACCGGCCTTCTCGATCACATTCAGGTCGACTACTACGGTTCGCCGATGCCGATCAGCCAGGTCGCGAACGTGACGCTCGCCGACGCGCGGACGATCACCGTGCAGCCCTGGGAGAAGAAGATGATCCAGGTCGTCGAGAAGGCGATACGCGACTCGGATCTCGGCCTCAACCCCGCGACTTCGGGTGATGTAATCCGGATTCCCATGCCGGCGCTGACCGAGGAGCGGCGCAAGGAGTTGATAAAAGTCGTTCGTCACGAAGCCGAGAATGCCCGAATCGCGGTGCGCAACATCCGTCGCGACGCGAACGACCACCTGAAAAAGCTGCTGAAGGACCATGCGGTGGCGGAGGACGACGAGCGCCACGCGCAGACGGACGTCCAGAAGCTCACCGATCGCTACATCGCCGAGATCGACAAGGTGCTCGCGGCGAAGGAAACCGACCTGATGGCGATCTGAAGACGGGGTCGGGTGCGCATTGCGGCATATGAAAACGACCCTCGAACCGTGCGTCGCGGCATCCCTGTCGCGCGCGTGACCCCGACCTTGCCGACCATGTTCACGAGCTCCACCCGCGAGATCCCGGCGCCGCGCGCCGTTCCGCGCCATGTCGCGATCATCATGGACGGCAACGGCCGTTGGGCCAAGCAGCGGATGCTGCCGCGCGTCGCCGGCCATCGCCGGGGCGTCGAAGCCGTGCGTGCGATCATCCTCGCGTGCATCGAGCTCGACATCGAATTCCTCACGCTGTTCGCTTTCTCGAGCGAGAACTGGCGGCGCCCCCCCGACGAGGTTTCCATCCTGATGGAGCTCTTCCTGCGCGCGCTCGAACAGGAAGTGGCCAAGCTTCACGCGAATGGAATTCGATTCAAGGTGATCGGCGACACGTCGGTGTTCGACCCGCGCATCCGCGAGCTTATCGCAGCCGGCGAGACCCAGACAGAGGCCAACACGCGGCTGACGATGACGATCGCGGCAAACTACGGCGGCCGCTGGGATGTCGCGCAGGCGGCGCGTCGGTACTTCGCGGCGAACCCCGAGGCGACACGCGAGAATGCGGAGTTCCGTCCCGAAGTGCTCGAGCCGTTCCTGGCGATGGCCTATGCGCCGGAGCCCGACCTCTTCGTTCGCACCGGTGGAGAGCAGCGAATATCGAATTTCCTGCTTTGGCAGCTTGCATACACCGAGCTCTACTTCACCGACATGCTGTGGCCCGATTTCGATGCGATGGCACTCAACACGGCGATCGATTGGTATCGCCGACGCGAGCGCCGGTTCGGGCGCACGAGCGAACAGGTCAGGGCGGTAGAGGGCGCGTGATGCGCTCCCCCGCCGTCATTGCCGCCCCGCCGACGATTTCCCCAATGCTCGGAACGCGCATTCTGACGGCGGTCGTTCTCGTTTCTCTCGTGCTCGCGGCGCTGTTCATGCTGCCGCCGTTGGGTTGGGGCGCGATATCGCTGTTGGTGATCGTGGCGGCTGCGGCCGAGTGGGCGGACCTTGCCGGGTTGCGCAAGGCGACGCGGCTCTCGTTCGTGGCCGCAACGCTCCTGACCGGGGCCGCGCTTCTCCTTGTTCCGACGTTCGGATTCGCGCGTGGCTGGCCCGACGGCATCGTTCTCGCCGCGTGCGGCACCGCAACGCTCTTCTGGCTGTTCGTCGCGACGCCGTGGCTCGCGCGTCGCTGGAAGCCCGAGTCGCGGCTCGCGATGGCAGTCGCGGGCTGGGTCGTGCTGATAGGCGCGTGGGTCGCCGTGGTCGAGTTGCAGGCATCTTCGCCGTGGCTCGTTCTCGCCGCCATGGCGATCGTCTGGATTGCCGACACCGCCGCCTATTTTGCCGGCCGGGCGTTCGGCAAACACAAGCTCGCGCCGCAGGTGAGTCCGGGCAAGACGTGGGAAGGCGTATTCGGCGCGCTCGGAGCGGTCGCTGTCTATGCGCTGCTACTCGCGCCCCTCGCGCCGGCCGGCGGGTATTCCGGAACCGATTCATGGATAGCCGTGGTGGTCTGGGTCGTGTTCGCGCAGGGGCTCGTCGCGCTGTCGATCGTCGGCGATCTTTACGAATCGCTGCTCAAGCGTCACGCCGGCGTGAAGGACAGCGGCCGCCTGCTCCCGGGACATGGCGGCGTCCTCGACCGCCTCGATGCGATGCTTGCCGCGATGCCCGCAGCGGCGCTGCTCGCGCTGGCTTACCTGCGATGAATCCGCGCAGAATCAGCGTGCTCGGGGCGACCGGTTCGATCGGCGACTCCGCGCTCGACGTCATCCTCCGCCATCCGGACCATTGGGTCGTGGCGGCGCTCACCGCGCATCGACACTGGGAAAAGCTCGCGGAACTCTGCCGGCGGCACCGGCCCGAGATCGCGGTGCTTTCCGATCCGGTCGCCGCGCATGCGCTGGAGCGCGCATTGGCGGGGCAGGGCCTGCCGACCCGCGTGCTCGCCGGCGAGGCGGGGCTCATCGAAGCGGCGGCGCTTCCCCGGGTGGACACCGTGATCGCAGCGATCGTCGGGGCCGCCGGATTGAAGTCGACAATGGCAGCCGCGCTCGCGGGCAAGCGGATTCTCCTCGCGAACAAGGAAGCGCTGGTCATCGGCGGCGCCGTGTTCATGGCGGCCGTCGAAAAAGGCGGCGCAACGCTGCTGCCGATCGATAGTGAGCACAATGCGATCTTTCAGTGCCTCCCGGCGAGCTACGCTCGCAATCCGGCGGCGGCGGGAGTGCGCCGGATAATTCTCACCGCGTCGGGCGGGCCGTTCAGAACGCGACCGCTCGCGGAACTCTCGCGGGTTACGGTTGACGAAGCCTGTGCCCATCCGAACTGGGTGATGGGGCGCAAGATCAGCGTGGACTCGGCAACGATGATGAACAAGGGTCTGGAGATGATCGAGGCGCATTGGCTGTTTGGCGTTCCGCGCGAGCGGATCGAGGTCGTCATACATCCCGAAAGCGTCGTTCATTCGTTGGTCGAGTACGTCGACGGTTCCGTGCTCGCCCAGCTCGGCCACCCCGACATGCGCACGCCGATTGCGCAGGCGCTCGCATTCCCCGACCGGGTCGACGCCGGAGTGCCGGCACTCGAACTCGTGCGCCGGGGTTCGCTCACGTTCGAGGCCCCCGACCTCGAACGCTTCCCCAGTCTCGGTCTCGCCTATGGCGCGCTCGGCGCCGGGGGTACCGCTCCGGCGGTGCTGAACGCGGCGAACGAGGTCGCCGTGGCGGCGTTTCTCGCAGGTCGCATCCGCTACATCGAAATTGCGCCGGCAAGCGCTGAGGCGCTTGCGCGGCTGCCGGCGCGACCGGTGTTCACGCTCGACGATGCGCTTGCCGCCGACGCCGAAGCGCGCGCGGTGGCCCGGGCGTGGCTGAAACTTCCGCTCGCGGCCTGATGGACGCCGTCACCAAGCTTCTTGCGTTTCTCGTCGTGCTTGGCGTGCTCGTCGTGTTCCACGAGCTCGGGCACTATTGGGTCGCTCGCTGGTGCGGGGTGAAGGTGCTGCGATTTTCCGTCGGGTTCGGTCGTGTCCTCTGGTCGCGCCGCGTCGGCTCCGAGGGCACCGAGTGGGCTATCTCGGCGGTGCCGCTCGGCGGTTACGTGAAAATGCTCGACGAGCGGGAAGGCGCTGTCGCCGACGCGGACCTTCCACGCGCGTTCAACCGGCAAGGCGTCGCCACGAGGATCGCGATCGTCGCGGCGGGACCGATCGCCAATCTGCTGCTCGCGGTGCTGTTGTTTGCCGGGACTTACGTCCATGGCATTCCGGGGCAACGCGCGCTGCTCTTCGACCCTCCCGCGAATACGCCGGCCGCGACGGCCGGCGTACGCGACGGCGATCTCGTCGTCGCCGTCGACGGTACGCCGGTCGGAAGCTGGCAGGACCTGCGTTGGCGGCTCCTGCGGGCCTCGGGTGCGAGCGAGGCCACGATCGAGGTCGAGCGTCCGGACGGATCGCGACAGAGGCGCAGCATCCCGCTCGCGTCACTCGCAAGCGCCGATTGGGAAGCCAATTTCATGTCGACGCTCGGGCTCCGGGCCGATCTCGGCCCACCGGTGATCGACGAAGTCGTGATCGACAAGCCCGCCGCGCGCGCCGGACTCCGCGCGGGCGATCGCATCGTTGCCATCGATGGCGCGCCCGTTCGCTCGCCGGCCGAGGTTGCCGCAAGGACGAATGCGAAACTGGGCGGAGAAGTGGCGTTTCGCATCCTGCGCGACGGTGCCCTGCGCGATGTGACGATCACCACCGAGGTCGCGGAGCAGGCGGGCCGGAAGATCGGCATTGCGGGTGTTCGTCTCAAGGTGGATCCTGCGATCGCGGAGCGTCTTGCGGTGACGACGCGTTATGGCGTTGTCGACGCGCTTGGCCACGGTGTGCGCAAGACGTGGGAGCTCGCCGTATTCACGCTGCGGATGCTGGGGCGAATCGTGACCGGCGAAGCCTCGCTCAAGAACATCAGCGGCCCGATCACCATGGCCGACTTCGCCGGCCAGTCGGCGCAGGCCGGAACGCTCGTCTTCATCGGCTATCTCGCGTTGATCAGCATCAGCCTCGGCGTGCTCAACCTGCTGCCGGTTCCGCTGTTGGATGGGGGGCATTTGCTGTATTATTTCGCCGAAATCATCAAGGGCAGTCCCCTCTCCGACCGCGCCTTCGAGGTTGGCCAGCGCATTGGCATGGCGATGCTGGCCGTTTTGATGGCGCTGGCGCTTTTCAATGACCTTTCCCGTTTGTTCTGATCGCCGTCGGCGCACTCCGCCATCGGCGGACCGCGATTATGGCGCGGCCGCGATGGCATGCGCGCTGCTCGCCGTCGTCCTGGCGTTTGCGTCGCCGCCCGCGCGGGCCATCGTGCCTTTCGTGGTCAAGGACATCCGAGTCGAGGGGGTTCAGCGGACGGAGGCCGGCACCGTCTTTTCCTACCTGCCGATCAAGGTCGGCGACCGCATCGACGACGAAAAGGCCGGGCAGGCCGTCAAGGCGCTTTTCGCGACCGGATTCTTCCGCGACGTGCGGCTGGAAGTGCAGGACGACGTGCTCCTAGTGATCGTGCAGGAGCGGCCGACAATCAGCAAAGTCGATCTTACCGGGAACAAGGAATTCGACACCGAGACGCTCAAGAAAGCGCTGAAGGAGATCGGCGTCGCCGAGGCGCGTATCTTCGACAGGTCGGCGCTCGAGCGCGCCGAACAGGAAATGAAGCGCCAGTACATCTCGCGCGGCCGGTACGCGGCAAAGGTCACGGTGACCGTCACGCCTCAGGAGCGCAACCGTGTCGCCGTGAACATCACGATCGACGAAGGCGAACCGTCCAAGATCGCGCGGATCAACATCGTCGGCGCCTCCGCTTTCTCGGAGAGCGAGCTCCTCGGGCTCATGCAGCTCACCACGCCGGGCTGGACGACCTGGTACACGAAGAACGACCAGTATTCGAAGCAAAAGCTTTCGGCTGACCTGGAGACGTTGCGCAGCTTCTACCAGAATCGGGGTTACCTCGAGTTCAACGCCGAATCCACGCAGGTGTCGATTACCCCGGACAAGGAAGACATCTACATCACGATCAACGTGTCCGAGGGG
>Ga0315287_10005573_pt1 | contig 12417 bp, 10 predicted proteins | sample YL17G11_0_MG_FD_205037 | JGI IMG/M metagenome (GOLD analysis project Ga0315287, IMG submission 205037) | Sediment microbial communities from Yellowstone Lake, YNP, Wyoming, USA - YL17G11_0 | ecosystem: Environmental > Aquatic > Freshwater > Lake > Sediment | place: USA: Wyoming | collected...
GAGCACCTGGAGCGGGAGCAGCGCCAGTCCCGCGAACGCCACGGCGGCTCCAGCCCGCGCCGGCACGCTCAGGAGGGTGAGGCCCGCGGCGACGAGCAGGAGGAGGAAGGGCAGCACGAAGACGTCGACCCTGCCGACAACGTAGATCGGCGGACCGAGCGAAGCGACGGCGAAGAGCGCCAGGAGCGGGAACACGACTGCGACGATCAGGCGCAACGGCATGGCGGGGTCCGCGAGCCGGCGCCGACCTGCCACCGCGTAAGCGGCGAGAAGCGCGCCGAGTGCGGTCGCGACCCAGGCCTACGGGAGCAGGTCGGCGACCCGGTTGCGGACCGGCGCCAGCGAGCCGTGCGAGAGGGCCGCGAGGGAGCGAGGCACCTGCCAGGGGAACTCGCGCTCGAACTCGCCCTCGTGCCAGCTGTAGGACTCGACCGACCTGCCCCCCTGTCGCAGCAGCTGCGGCAGCCACGGCGCGAGCGCGAGGCCGACGAACGCGGCGGCCAGCGCGAGACGACCGATCGCCTTGCGGTCCACGGGGAAGAACGCCCAGGCGGCGAGGACGCCGAGTGCCGCGAACGCCGCGATCGTGTGCGTGTAGAGCGCCGCCGCCAGCCCCGCGCCGGACGAGAGCAGGCGTCGACCGACCCACCACACCACCGCGACCCCGGCAACGCCGAGCAGTGCCGGCAGCAGCCGCCAGGCGAGCTCGTTCGAGCCGAGCAGCGCGGGTGGCAGCTTGGCGAGGAGAAAGTAGAGCGGCGCGTTGTTGTCCGTCGCGGGCGCCGCCAGCGTCTGCCGCCAGGGCAGCTGGGCCCATGTCGCGGTCAGGCACTCGTCGGACCACATCCCGTCGCGGCCCAGCGCCCACAGGCGCAAGACCGCCGCCAGGACCAGTACCAGTGCCGCGGTGAGTCGCCCTCGCCAGTCCGACTTCCCGCCAGCGAGGTCGATCGACGGAGGAACGGGCATCGCCGCCATGCTACACGCGGCGCAGACCGCTCGGCGCCAAACCGCTCTGGGCTCATGCGCCGGACCCCGACCGGGATTCTCGACCGGACGGAGGCGTCGATGCCCGAGCCGATCATGGCCGTGCCGATCGGGGCGAGGACCGAGATCCTCCCCGTCGCCTCGTCGGCCGGAGTATGTCGCTGGTCGGACCATTGAGAGAGGAACACGCCGATCGTCTATGATCCCCTCAGCGAGGTTCAACCATGGAAGACGAGAAGAAGGGGCTCTGGGAGAAGGCCAAGGAGCGGATCAAGGGCGTTGCGGGCAAGGCCGAGGTACTCCTCGACGACGCCAAGGAGGTCGCGGGCGAGGCGGGCAAGGCCGTCGGCGAGACGGTACGCGACATGTCCGGCCGGGCGTCCGAGGTCGTCGAGGAGGCGCGCGAGAAGGCGGCCGACCTCCTCGACAAGGCCGAAGACGCCGTCCGGCGCAAGCCCCCGGAACCACCCGCCGAACCCAAGGCCTAGCTAGCTCACGCCGAGGCACACTGTGAAGCCCCGGGGCCGCCGGCTGTTCGGGCCCTTCTCCGCCCCCGCACGTGCGTGGGACTCTCGGCCGGCCACGATGTGGTGAACCCGGCCCGTCCCCTCGCGAAGCGTGCCTTACAGCTTCGAGATCTGGTAGCGGAGATCGCCGACGTAGGTGCCGTTGAAGATGACCCGCTCCCGCCAGGATCCCTTCGCGGTGCGTTGCAGCGTGGTCCACAGCTCGGTCTGGCCGGCCTGAATGGCGGGCAGGTTGGTGGTGCCAACAGGTTGGTCGCCGAAGTACGACTCGATCTGCACCGAGTAGGAGCGGTCGACGTTGGCGAAGACGAGAACCAGCGTGACGTCGCCGTAGAGGAACTCGCCCCAGGCGTTCTGCAGCTGGCTCCCGTTGCGGCCGCTCCCGACCCCACCACCGACGAAGCTCGCGAAGAGCGGTCCGCCCGCCGGTGAGACCAGGCGCGGGGTGACCCACACGGCGCCCGGCTGCACGGAGTCCCGGTCCCCGACGGCCACGGAGAGGACCACCGTTCCGGTCAGGCCACGGAAGCGGGAGAGGTCCTGGGTGAAGTCGGCGACGACGTGGCCGTCGCCGCGTTCGAGGTACTCCCGTCGCAGGCGCAGGCCGTGGTAGGCGTCGAACTCGCCCCGCACCTCGAAGTAGATCCCGTCGGGCGCCGCGGCGTCCTTGAGAAACCCGATCCCGGCCTGCAGCTCCGCCCCCGTCTGCGGGATCGTGACCCCCGCGTAGCGACCGACGAGGATGGCCCGCTTGTGCGAAGCCGGGTGAGCCTCGAGAACCCGCCCGTGCGCCTGGCCATCCTCGAGCACGGCGTTGTCCACGTAGCGCGCAAACCCGCGGGGGTTGGCCGGGTCGCCCGCGAACCCGACCACGGCCCAGGAGTCCGTCCACTTCGCGGTCGGGGCCTTGGCCTGGAGATCGAGGATCACCCCCGACATCTCGGTGAGCGTCGTGCCCAGGGTGTTCACCTGCACCACGGTCCTGGCGTCGCGAGAGGCCATTGTCGTGTCCAGGGTATTCACCTGCGCCACGGTCTTGGCGTCGCGAGAGGCCTTCGGCGGGGCCGGTTGGCTGCGTCGGGCCTCCGGGGTCACGCTGGGCGAAACGGAGACCTGCGTCCGCTGGCACTCGGCACTCCAGGCGCCGGCAAAGCCCGCGGCGAACTGGCCCGCCATCGTCGCCCGGTCCGCGGCAGTGGCGCTGACCGTGCCCCGGAAAGGCTGGAAGGAGGTGGCCGAAAGCACGCGGCTGAAGGCGATCCCCTCCCCCTGCCACTCGCCGGAGACCTTGTGCTCGACCCTCCTCTCGCCCACCGGGATGATCATCAACCCCTCGATGCGACTGCCGGCGCGGCTCAGCTCCAACGTCCCCCGGTCGCCCTGGTGGAGGTCGAACGCGCAACGCCACTGCTCGACTGCCTGCGCCCACCCGCTGGCTGCAAGGAGGACAAGGACCGGCACGATGGCAGTACGACTCAGGACGGCAAGACGGCATGAGCGCATGATCGACCTCCGAGGATTCTGTTGCCCGAACATTCTAGCCCGCTCCGGCGACACGAATTCGCGACATACCAGCTCTTCCTACTTCAGGTTCTGGACCTGCGTCTCCATCGTCGTGCCGATCTTCTTCATGATGTTGCTCAGCGTCTCGATGAACTTCGAGCGCCGGTCCATCGTCATCTGCAGGCGCAGCGAGGTCATCTCGGACAACTCGTTCATGCCATCGAGTCTCTCCTTGAGATCCCCGAGGAGCGACCTCATGCTCTCCGCGCTGACCCTGGGGTCCCGTGGCGGCAGGGGTGCGATGACCGGGGCCTTGGCATACTCCCAACCCAGCAGTGGCAAGATCGCCCTCTCCTGCGTCATCACGCGCCCGGCGACCGCCGCCGCCTGAACTGGTGTGGCGCCAGGGCGCACGCCCCGTGCCGCCCCGGCCGTGTTCCGACCCAGGTCGGTCGACGTCTGACCGCTCTTGGCCGTCTCGCCCGCGATCCGATCCTCCAGCTCCCTGATCTGATCGCGCAGCTTCTGCTTGGCCGCCGCCGTCGCCTTGATCTCCGCCATGATCAGACGGAGGTCGTCGTCCATGTCCTTGGTCGCCATCGCCATGACGAGAAAGGCGACTTCCGAGACGTCCATGCCGGCGAGCCCGGCTGCGGAGAAGACTGCATCCAGCCCCCGCTCGGCTTCTCTCTGCACGGTGAGCAGGTCGGCCCCGGACGCGATCCGCGGCGCGAGGGAGCGGGCGAGGTGCTCGAGCTTGAGCAGGCCGGAGGGCACCATCGACCTCTGCGCCCACTCCAGCCGTGCGGCGACCGGGGCCGGCAGCACGAGCTGGCTCTCCCAGGTCGCCAGGCTCGTCTCCATGGAGTGCGCGCGCACGGCCTGACTCGCGGCCGGCGCCCCCACCGCCAGCAGCGCGAGCACAACGCCGACAACAACGGCACACAACGACAGGGTGGGACTGATGCCGGACGATCGCGTCAAGTCCATGGCTGACCCCATTCTTCTAGTTTAGCCTCGCAGCATGTGCACAGGCCCTCGGAGCCTGGACTCCGCGATCCTGTTCATCTCAGGTCGTGCCGCTGACCTAGGTCGCGCGCATGCCGCACAGCACCCTCGGTGCGAACGTCTCCGGGGTCAACCCCGAAGGGGCGAACCCGAGCCGCCCCGGGACCTCGAACAAGCGACGCGACAGGCGTGGCCCCCGCAGCATCACCAGGGGCTGGAGATCGGTGACGCACACCCGCACCGTCGCGAACCCCGTCTCGGGCCGGGTCAGGTCCACCACGATCACCTCGCAGCCCAGCTCCCCGAGCAACCCGACACACCGGCCGATGCACTCGGCGATCCCGCCACGTGCGAGGTCCGGCAGGGACGAGAACGGAACGGTCCGCTCGCTCGGCTCGCGTAGGTGGGCGATCGGGCCGGAGCCGATCCACTCCTCGTAGTTGCCACTACGCGGGTAGGCCTGAACGGCCTCGGTCACCGCCCTCGACAGCGCCACCTCCGGACTCAGGTCGGTTCCCACGGCGTAGCTGCAGGTCGGCTCGCCTCGATACTCCCCGGAGAGGAAGACCCCGAGGCTCGGGACCGGGATGTCGTTGGCCACGTGCTTGATCCGGGCTCCGATCCCGGAGGCCTCCAGTGTCGCGAGGTAGTGGCGGAGCGGCTCTCCGATCGGCGCGTCCAGCACCAGATCGGGCATGTTGAGGCCGTTGTACTCCATGACCACCCGGACGTCGCGCTCGACGACCTCGAGCAGGCCGTGGAGGACCGCCTCCTCGATACAGTTGCCGGCTGCCAGCCCGTTGGAGTCGCAGTCCGCGATCTGGCTCTCGGGACCCGGCGCCAGGTAGGGCAGGAAGACGAAGTTCGCCGGGACGAGGACCGCGCGCGCGTGGGTCAGGGAGGTTCCCCACACCCACTCGATGGGCAGATCGTCCCGGTAGCAGGTATCGCTCGGCAGGATGAGCCGGACCGGGTCGCAGGCGTGCGAGTGCACGTCGCGATAGCTCGCCACGACGCATCCTTCGTCCTCGAGACGCCGGGCGCACCACCTCTCCACCAGCTCGAGCGAAGCGCTGATCGTGCACTGCTCCTCGGAGAGGCCCTTGCCGAAGTACGTCCCCTCGACGCCCCCGCCGCCAGGGGCGACGAGCTGGACGAGGTGTCGCTCGAACGGGCTGCCTTCAACGCTGGTCCGGCCGAAACGAACCTCGCGCGACAGCGAGAGCAGCATCCCCTCGACGCGCTCCAGCGTCTCGGCGGGCGGAATGACCCGGAGGCCGTTCTCCCGGTGGCGGACTGGCCGGTTCTCCAGCTGGATCGCGTCTTCCCTGCCCCGCACCGAGTCGTGCCCCCGGATTCCGCGCCGGACGTCTGCAAGCCGAGGAGCCGCCGCCGTTCCCGGAAATCTCCCCCGCCGCCGCCGGGTCTCAGACCCGCGGCGCGCGGTGCGCCGTCACCGCCGTACCCGCAGAGCCGTCGAGGCGAACGACGCGGCCATCCCCGATCGCGTGTCGCCCAGCAGGGCGCCGGCGGTCGCCAGCTTCCTGCCGGTCATCCGCACCACGAAAACGGGCGTCGCGCGCAGCGTCTCGTCGGACAGGTCGAACCTCGCGTCCGCAGCCGTCACGACCTTAAGCCACACGTCCGACTCCACGAGGCCGGCCATGCTCACCGTCAGCGACGTCTGGCCCGACTCGTCGATGACTTGTTTCTCGCCCGGCGCCTGCTGCCAGATGTCGGGGGCCATCCTCGAGGTCCGGTAGGCCACCCCGCAGTGCCGGCCCGCCTTCCCCGCCACGGTGAACGTCAGGGCGAGGCCGGCGCTCTTGATCAGCACCTTCTCGCTGTCCTCCTGCCGCTGCGACGTCGGCCTGGGCTCGAGGGGGACCTTGCGCGGTTCGACGGCCCCGGCGACCGCGCCGGCGACGGTCGAGGTCGTGAGGGTCAGCAGCAACGCGTTGGTCGTCGACATGGAGATGATGACCCGGGGATACCGCTTCTTGGCCATGTTCCGCCCCTCCAGGGTCGTGCCTTACGTCCGGATCGTTCGATCGCCCAGAGCGTGAGACGCCACCGGCAGCAATCCAGTCTCGAACCACCAACCTGGTGTGTCAAGCGCGCGCGCCGGCACCCCGCGGACATTTCCGGGCCGGGACTGGCACCCATGGCCCGCCGAAGCGCTCAATCGAGTCAAACGTGCGCTCCCGGCACGCCTCTTGCTTCGACAGTCGCAGGAGGGACACGACATGCCAATTCGACGCCAACTCGCAACCGCCCTCGTCGCGACGCTGGGGATGACCCTCGGCTCCGCTGCCCTGGCCGCCGATCCGCCCGCGACGCCGACGCCGAGCGCGGTCGCCGCGCCGTCACGGCCCGATCTGGTCCGTCTCGTCCGCCTCAAGCTCTCCGCCGCCGACCTCGCCAGCGCGGAAGCCTGGACCGAGGACTGGAAGCGGGAGTACGGCCCTGACGCGACCTGGCTCGACGCCCGCGCCTGGTTGGCGCGCGGTGCCTGGATGCTGCACCAGTACGACCGCGCGCTCGCCTTTGCCGGAGAGGTCCGCGCGGCGATCGGTGAGCCGAAGCCGGAGCTGCTGATCCCGCTCGGGGCCGCCCTCGAGGTGGAGGGCAGGATCCTCGCCGAGCGCGCCGGCGAGGCCCCCGCGGCGGCCTTCTTTCGCGAGGTCGAGACGCTCTCGCCGGACGCCGCCTTCCGGTCCCGGATGTGGAAGAACATCAACCGCCTCGAGTTGGTCGGCCAGGCCGCCCCGGCGCTCACCATCGCCGATCACGTCGGCCCGATTCCCCCGAGCCTGGCCGCCCTGCGCGGTCGGCCGGTCCTGCTCTTCCTCTGGAACTACCGCTGCGGCGACTGCAGGGCCTCGGCCCCGACCCTCGCCGCACTGCACGACCGCTACGCTGACAAGGGCCTTGCCATCCTCGCGCCGACGCGCCTCTCGGGCACGATCAACGACGGCAAAGCCGCCACGCCCGCGGAGGAGAAGGCCGAGATCGCCCGCGAGCTGGCAACGACGTACAAAGGGACCCCCGACCTCGTCGCCCCGATCGGCACCGAGACCATGATCCGCTATGGGGCGTCCGCAACGCCCACCTTCGTGCTCATCGATGGTGAAGGGATCGTGCGCCTCTACGAGCCGACGCGGCTCACGATCGCGGCCCTGTCGGCGGCCATCGAGCCTCTCCTCGCGCCTCCGGCATCGGCGGCGGACAGTGTAAAGGTCCTTTGACGACGGACCTCACCACCCCGGGGCGACGGGTGACGCGGCGTCCCGGCGCGACGGCCTTTCTCCACCGAGAGAACCCGGGCCGGAGTTCGACACCGGTTTTCCGGTGGCACCCCGGATTTCGCGGCCGTAGGCTATGCGTATGATCACGACGACCCTGCCGCCGCATGAAGAGATGCTTCGGGCCTTCCTCGCCCGCGACGCCAGCTATGAGGGCATCTTCGTCACCGCCGTCCGTACCACCGGGATCTTCTGCCGCCCGACCTGCACCGCCCGCCGGCCCCACCCCGAGCACGTCGAGTTCTACGCCAGCCCGCACGACGCGCTCTTCGCCGGCTACCGGCCCTGCCAGCGCTGCGTACCGCTCGAGGCTGCCGGGACGCCACCGGCGTGGCTGCAGCCGATCCTCGATGCCGTCGAGGGGGACCCGGCGCGACGCTGGAGGGACGCCGATCTCGTCGCCCTCGGCGTCAGCCCCGAACGCGCCAGGCGCTGGTTCCAGGCCCACCACGGCATGACCTTTCACGCCTACTGCCGGGCCAGGCGACTGGGCACCGCGTTGCGGCGGCTTGGCGAGGGCGAACGCGTGACCGAGACCGCCTTCGACCAGGGGTGGGAGTCGCTCTCGGCCTTCAATGACGCCTTCCGCAAGCTCTTCCGCGAGGCGCCACGGCAGGCCGCACGCAGCGCTGTTTCCCTCGTCGCGCGACGGCTGCTCACGCCGCTCGGCCCCATGGTGGCGTGCGCCACGAACGAGGCCCTGAGCCTGCTGGAGTTCGCCGACCGGCGCATGCTCGAGCGCCAGCTGCGCCGAGTCTGCGGGCGGCTGCACGCGGTCCCGACGCCGGGCTCGAACCCCGTGCTCGACGCGACGGCCGACGAGCTGGAGCGTTACTTTTCCGGCGCGCTGCGTACCTTCACAGTGCCGGTGGCGCAGCCGGGCAGCGCGTTCCAGCAGACGGTGTGGGCCCGCCTTTGCGAGATCCCGTGCGGAACGACCACGACCTACGGCGACATCGCGCGTGGCATGGGAATGCCGAACCACGCCCGGGCCGTGGCCCGCGCCGTCGGGGACAACGCCATTGGCATCATCGTGCCGTGCCACCGGGTGGTCGGCTCCGACGGCTCACTCACCGGCTACGGTGGTGGCCTGTGGCGCAAGCGCCGCCTCCTCGACCACGAGGCGGGCGTTCGGGCGCTCGCGCTTGGCGCCTGAGGTTTGGCCAGCGCGGCCCAGAGCGCGGCGCTGATCTACCGCGCGGCCGCGCAGCTCACTGGGTGCACTTGAGGATTTGCAGGCCCGCCCCCGGCTGCGCGTAGAGCATCTCGCCGTCCCCCGTGCCCGCGCCGGAACCGGCACCGTCAACCGGCGAGGCGTAGGCGAAGAAGAGGTTGGCATTGACGAACATACCCGCGCACAGACCCCCCGTGACCGACGCCCCATCGAGCCACAGCTCGATGGAGAGTGGCCCCGCGCCCTGCGCGACACCGAGGCTCGACAGACTCCACTGCCCCATGCTGAAAGACAGGATGTCCTTGCTCCCCTCGGCGGCGACCGCACCGTCCGCGCGCCGCACCCGGTAGTGGACCTTGATGGTGCTGGGGCTTATGGAGCCGATTCCCAGGTTGGCGCGGAAGCTGGTGTCGTTGCGAACCCCGGTGATCCACGAGGGCTCGTACACGGCGTTGACGTAGAGGAGCATGTTGGTGGCGGTCTGCCCGAAGCTGCCCCGCGGGTCGCTGCCGGTGTTGTAGGTGCGGCTCGAGACCGTGATCTTCTCGGGGTCCGGCTCGTTGGTGGGGATCCACATCGTGTCGCTGACGACCAGCAGCATTCCCTTCCTGTTGCTCTGGGCGAACATCGTGGCGACGATGTCCTCGACGAGCAGCGTCTGCTTGGCCCCGACCACGCGCGTCAGCTCGGCTGGGACGGTGAAGGGCATGGCGTTCGCCTGACCCTCGGGGAAGAAGAGGAACCCGACCTTCATGGCGTTGTCGCCGTAGTTGGTGACGAACACGTCGGTCTTCCAGAAGCTCGGTGCGACGCCCGGAGCGTGGATCGCGACCGGCAGGATGTGGAGCCCGGTGACCATCTGGGCGAACGACGGCGCCGCTGCGAGCAGGGCGACTACCGCGATCGACGCTGCGACCAGGACTCTGATCCTCATGACGATCCTCCAGTCGATGTGAACTCTCTCACAATCTAGCTCAGTCCGGAGCAGCGGTCAAAGCAGGCGCACTGCGGAAGGGCCCCGCGTGGCCCGTGACGAGGCGGCGATCCCCGAGAGTCGCTCAGCTGTAGAGATAGCGCTTGATCTTGGCGGTGGGGGTCTTCTCGAACTCGCTCTCGCGCAGCTCGTAGGAGGCGATCTGCGAGAACGCCGGCAGCTCGTGGTTGGCCTCGGCGAGCAGAGCCGTGAAAACTCCGGCGAGCCGGCGAGCGACCTCGCCCTCGTCGAGGCCGAACAGGCCCAGCTCCTCGCGCAGGAGGTCGTACTCCGGGACGAGCATGGCGACGAGGCGGTGCTCGCGCTGGACGACGAGGGCCTCTGCGACCCAGGCCGAGCGGGCGAGGAGCTGCTCGACCTCCTCCGCGTAGATGTTCTCGCCCGACGGGCCGAGGAAGACGTTCTTGGAGCGCCCCTTGAGGTAGAGGAAGCGGTCGCCGTCGAGGCGCCCGAGGTCGCCGGTGCGCATCCAGCCGTCGGCGCTGAACAGCGCGCTGGTCGCGTCGGGGTTGCGGTAGTACCCCTGCGTGACCATCGGCCCGCGCACCTGGACCTCGCCGATGCCCGTTGCGGGATTGGCATCCACGATGCGCAGCTCGATCCCCTCCACCGGGTAGCCGCAGCTCCCCAGCCGCGTCTCCTCGGGGCGGCAGCCGGTGATGAGCGGCGCGCACTCGGTCATCCCGTACCCGACGAAGTAAGGGAAGCCACCCTCGCGCATGAACGTCTCGACCTCGCGGGAGAGCGGCGCGCCGCCGAACCCCATCTGCCGCAGCGAACCCCCGAACGCGGTCATCAGGCCCTTGACCGCCTTGCGGTAGGCGGCGCGGCGCAGCGCGGGGATCTTCGTCAGCGTGCGCAGCAGGCGGCTGCGGTCGATGACGGGGCGGACCTTGCGCCGGAAGATCTTCTCGATCACCAGCGGCACCGCGAACACCAGCGTGGGCCTGACGCGGGCGAAGGCCTGGAGCAGCACGGCCGGACTCGGCTTCTGGGCGATGTAGTGGAACGAGGCGCCGCCGCTCAAGGGGCCGAGGAAGCCGCAGCTGCACTCGTAGGTGTGCGCCAGCGGCAGCAGGGAGAGGAGCCGGTCCGTGGGCGCGAGGGGAACGTAGCGGACGGCGGCGATGACATCGTCCACGATGTTCTTCTGGGTGAGCATGACGCCCTTGGAGTTGCCGGTCGTGCCGGAGGTGTAGACGATGGCGGTGAGGTCGTCCGGAGCGGCAACGTGATCCGAGCGGGCGGCGCCAAGGTGCTCGTCGAGCAGGCGTTGCGCCTGCTCGCGGATCTGCTCGACGCGGGCCTTGATCTGGCCGAGCAGGTCGGCGATCTTGGCCACCGCGACCTCGGAGAAGTCCTCGAGCAGGAAGACGTGGCGCAGCTCCGGCATCGTCGTCCCCTGCAGGCGGTCGAGCAGGGCCGCCGAGACGAATGCCGCACGAGCCTCGGACATGGTCAGGATGTTGTGCACCGAGGCGCGGGGGAAGTCGGGCAGGATCGGGACAATCACGTATCCGGCGGTGACCGCTGCGAGGTAGACCAGGCTCCACTGCGCCGAGTTCGCCCCCAGCAGCACCACGCGATCCCCTGGGCGCAGGCCGGCGCGGCGCAGGTGGGCGTGGAGCCTCGTGATCGCCTCGCGCGCCTGGGCGTACGTCCAGCTCGTGCCCTCGGGGTTGACGAGGAAGAGGTGCTCGGCGTGGCGCGCCAGTGCCTCGTTGACGTACTGCGCCAAGGTTGTCGGTCCGGCCGTCGCACCCTCCCGTGCTCCTGCTGACGGGGCGTCATTCCGGCGGACGCCCCGGCGCGGGTGTCTATCATCGCACGACCGCCGCGCCGCGCCGGCGGCGACCGGGAGGACTAGTGCGCGAGCAGCTTCTCCACCTCGTCGAGGGTCTGCCCGAACGTCCGCATGGAGGCCGCGAGGGCGTCCGGCTTGCTGAGATCGACGCCGGCCTTGGCGAGCAACACCAGGGGCGGCTCGGCGGATCCGCCGGCGAGCATGCCGAGATAGGCCTTCACAGCCGGTGAGCCCTGCGTCCGGACCCGGTCGGCGATGGCGATACCGCTCGCCAGGCCGGTGGCGTACGAGTAGACGTAGTACTTGTAGTAGAAGTGCGAGATGTAGCCCCACTCCATGCCGGAATCGGCGTCGAGGGTGTAGGCCGGGCCGTAGTACCTCTTGACCAGCTCGCGGTAGGTCTCGTCGAGCAGCGTCGCGGTGATCGGGGTGCCGGCCTCGGCGAGGGTGTGCACCGTGCGCTCGAACTCGGCGAACATGGTCTGGCGGAAGATCGTCGTCCTGATCGTCTCGAGACGTGACACCAGCAGGTACGCCTTGCGGGCGCGATCGCTCTCGCGGGCGAGGAGGTAGTCGGAGAGCAGTGTCTCGTTGCACGTCGAGGCGACCTCGGCGAGGAACGGCGGGTAGCGGAAGTTCGACGCGGGCTGCGCCTTCATCGCCAGGTGGCTGTGCAGCGCGTGGCCGTACTCGTGGGCCAGGGTCGACATGTCGTTGAGGGAGTTCTGGTAGTTCATGAAGACGAATGGGTGCGGCCCGTACACGCTCGAGGAGTACGCCCCGCTCTCCTTGTCTGCGTGGGGGTAGAGGTCGAGCCAGCCGTTGGCCGGGTCGAGGCCGTGGGCGAGGACCTTGCCGTACTCGGGGCCGAGGGGCTTGAGGCCGTCGAGGATCATGGTCCGCGCCTCGGCGAACGGGATGTCTGCCTCGACGCCGGCGGCGAGCGGGATGTAGAGGTCGTAGAGGTGCACGTCGGGCAGCCCGAGGACGCGCTTGCGCAGCTCGACGTAGCGGTGGAGCAGCGGCAGGTTCGCGTTGATCGTCGCGACCAGGTTGTCGTAGACGGCCGGCGAGATGTCGTCCTTGTCGAGGTAGGCGGCGAGCGCCGAGTCGTA
>Ga0315287_10005576_pt1 | contig 12415 bp, 6 predicted proteins | sample YL17G11_0_MG_FD_205037 | JGI IMG/M metagenome (GOLD analysis project Ga0315287, IMG submission 205037) | Sediment microbial communities from Yellowstone Lake, YNP, Wyoming, USA - YL17G11_0 | ecosystem: Environmental > Aquatic > Freshwater > Lake > Sediment | place: USA: Wyoming | collected...
GCCGTCGCGCGTGAAGCGCTGCCCGAGGGCTACTCGCTGGAATGGACGGGCACGTCGTACCAGGAAAAAGTGGCCGGCGGCAGTTCGACGACCGTCTTCCTGATCGGCGTGCTGATGGTGTTCCTGGTGCTTGCGGCGCAGTACGAGAAGTGGACGTTGCCGTTCGCGGTCATTCTCGCCGTGCCGTTCGCGCTGTTCGGCGCGTTCCTCGCCGTGTTTCTCCGCGGCCAGCAGAACGACCTGTATTTCCAGATCGGCCTCGTGACGCTGGTCGGCCTGGCGTCCAAGAACGCGATCCTCATCGTCGAATTCGCGCAGTTGAAAGTGCAGGAAGGAATGTCGCTCGCGGATGCCGCAGTCGAAGGCGCGCGACTGCGGTTCCGCCCGATCGTGATGACGTCGCTGGCCTTCATTCTCGGCGTGACGCCGCTCGCCATCAGCGGCGGCGCGGGCGCAGGCAGCCGGCATTCGATCGCCACGGGTGTCATCGGTGGCATGCTGGCCGCGACCTTCATCGCGACCTTCTTCGTGCCCTTATTCTTCCGCTGGATCGCCTCGCGTGGCGTGGACAAGTTCCACGTGCCGCAGGAGGAGGGCAGCGATGCAGCGTAATTTCCCGTCGCTGCTTGCGCCGCTGCTTGCCGCGGTGGTCTCGTTGCTGGTTGCCGGCTGCGCGGTGACTCGCGAGCCGGAGCGGAAACCCGAGTTGCCGTTGCCTGCCGCTTTGCCGTCCGTCGTCGGCACGACAGTCGATCTGCCCGGTCCATGGTGGGCCCTGTTCGGCGATCCGACGCTCGATGCGTTGATCCGCGAAGCGCTCGCGAACAACGCCGATGCGGCCATTGCCGCCGCACGCGTCGCCGAGGCCCGCGCCATCGCACGGATCGCGCGTGCCGACCAGTTGCCGCAGCTGAACCTCGAGGCGGGTGCCGTGCGCGGCATGGGCAGCCGGCTCACGCAGCCTGACCTGCCGGCGGATGGCGCCACTCGCAACGAGTTCTACGCGCGGGGCGTCGTGTCGTACGAGCTCGACCTGTGGGGCCGGTACGCGCATGCGTCGGACGCTGCGCGCAGCCGTTGGCTGGCTACGGAGTTTGATCGTGATGCGTTCCGACTAAGTCTCTCCGGCGAGACGGCACGTGCCTATTTCGCGCTGGCCGCGGCCATCGGGCAGTACGAGCAGTCGCGCGCGACCATGGCCAACCGCGAAGATTCCTTGCGCATCGAGAAGCTGCGGTTTGACGGCGGCGAGAGCGAAGAGATCACGTTCCGGCGCGTCGAGGCCGAGGTCGAAACCGCCCGTGCCGCGATGCATGTGTTCGAACTCGAGATAGAACGGCGGCAGAACGTGCTGGGATTGCTGCTAGGGCGCGCACCGCGTGACCTGGTCGAGCAGAAGCTGCTGCCGCAGGCGCTCGGCTCGTCGACCGCGGTTGCCTTGCTGCCGGAGGGCATGCCGTCGGATGTGTTGACGCGTCGGCCTGACATTCGTGCAGCCGAGGCGCAACTCGCAGCCGCGGCGGGTGACGTCAGTTCGGCCCGCGCTGCATTGCTGCCGTCCATCAGCCTGACCGGCGCGCTGGGTTCAGCCAGTCTCGACCTCGGCGACCTCTTCACCGATCCGGCGAACGTCTGGTCCGTGGCCGGCGGCATCATGCAGCCGGTGTTCCAGGGTGGCCGGCTGCGTTCTAACGTGGAGCGTGAGCGTGCCGTACTGGATCAACGCAGGGCGGAGTATTCTCGGACCGTGCAGAACGCGTTCCGCGAAGTGCTCGATGGCTTGCATGCGCAATCGAGCCTGCGCAGCGTCGAGACGGCGCGGACAGCACAGGTCGCTGCGCTGCGTCGCGCCACGGACCTGGCCGAGCTGCAGTACAAGGAAGGCGAAATCGCCTTCCTCGAGTTGCTCGACGTGCGGCGGGCATTGTTCGCGGCCGAAATCGAGCTGATCGCGGCGAAGCGCGAGGCGTTATCCGGCACGGTCGACCTCGCCTTGGCATTGGGTGGCGGTCCAGCGATTCCCTGAGGTGCCCATGAAGACGATCATCGAACCGTTTCGCATCAAGACCGTCGAACCGATCCGGCTCACGACATGGGACGAACGCGTTGAATTGCTGCGCCGCGCGCACTGGAACCTGTTCGCGATCCATTCGGACGACGTGATCATCGACCTGCTGACCGATTCGGGCACCAGTGCCATGAGTGCGGAACAGTGGGCCGCGGTCATGCGCGGCGACGAGTCCTACGCCGGCTCGCCGTCTTACTACCGGTTCGAGTCCGCGGTGCGCGAGTTGATGCCGTACCGCCACATCATCCCGACGCACCAGGGACGCGCGGCGGAAGCGATCCTGTTCTCGATCGTCGGCGGAGCCGGCAAGATCGTGCCGTCGAACACGCACTTCGACACCACGCGCGGCAACATCGAGGCGACCGGCGCCGAAGCAGTGGACTTCGTCATCGCCGAAGCCCATGACCCGTCCAACCGGCATCCCTTCAAGGGCAACATGGACGTCGCCCGGCTCGAAGACCTGCTGTCCCGTTGCGCGGACCGCGTGCCGCTGGTGATGCTGACACTCACCAACAACGCCGGCGGCGGCCAGCCCGTGAGCCTCGAGAACGTTCGTGCCGTGGCCGAGGTGGCGCACCGTCACGGCAAGCCACTCTTCATCGATGCCTGCCGCTTCGCCGAGAACGCGTGGTTCATCAAGTGCCGCGAACCCGGCCAAGCGGCACGGCCGGTCACCGACATCGTGCGCGACGTATTCGCCGCCGCGGACGGCATGACCATGAGCGCCAAGAAGGACGCCTTCGCCAACATCGGCGGCTGGCTCGCCCTGAATGACGACGCGCTCGCGGTCGCAGCGCGCAACCGGCTGATCCTGACCGAAGGGTTCCCCACCTATGGCGGCCTGGCCGGCCGCGATCTCGACGCGATCGCCGTCGGGCTGCGCGAGATCGTCGACGAGCAGTACCTGCGTTATCGCGTGCGCACCAACGAATACATCGGCGAGAAGCTCATGGCACTTGGCGTCCCGATCGTCCAGCCGGTCGGCGGGCACGCGGTGTTCGTCGACGCGAAACGCTTCCTGCCACACATCCCGCCGCTGCAGTATCCAGGCCAGGCGCTCGCCGTCGCGCTGTACGAGCGCGGTGGCATCCGTGCGTGCGAGATCGGCACCGTGATGTTCGGACTCAGGCCCGACGGCACCGAGGCCGCTGCCGAGGCGGAGCTGGTGCGCCTGGCCATGCCGCGCCGCGTGTACACGCAGTCGCATGCCGACTACGTCGTCGAGGTGTTCGAGGAGATCGTGGCGCAGCGTGAGCAGTTGCGCGGATTGCGCATCGTGCAGCAGCCGGCGCAGCTGCGGCATTTCACGGCGCAGTTCGAGCCGCTGCCGTAGCCTCGGTCAGGTGAGGGCGTTCGTTCCGGGGCTTTTCCGGGCGAGCGGAAAGGCAGACACGCTCGCCCGGAAAAGCCCCGGAACCAACGCCTGATCGACTGCGCCTGAGTGAATTCTCGTCAAGGCCCGAGAATTCTCACGGCGCACGAATCGTCGCCGAGGGCACACCGCATGACTCGCTGCAAATGGTTCGCGGCCAGCAATTTCCATGGCGCCTCACTATGCCGAGTTGGCGAAGCTCGATGTGGTGCGTACCGTGCGCCCAAAGCAGACGGTGTACGGTGAAAACGGACCCAGAGCAGTCCTAACGTTCGCCTTCAGCGGCAGGCGCCGGATTGCCGGCGACTGTCCGCTGGAAAGCAGGGTTGGGCGTCACGGTGGCGCGCATCCTAGTAGATGCCAGACAGCAACTTGCGTAGTTCAGCGAGGTGCTCACGACAGAACTCCAACACGGGCCTTGCTTGGCCACGGTAGTTGACGCGGTACTCTTGACGATGCACCGTAACTGGAGCAAACGGAATGTCTTCGCATTGACCTAGCTTTGTTTGGCTCACTCGGATATGGAAATTCAGGGCCAGCGTGGGGACGAGGTTTGTTTCTGATATGGCGACGTGTGATAGGTGAACAGTAAGGTTGCGCCAGCAGCCTTGCTCTGTGCGTCCGTGGATTTCCGGGTGCAGCTTCTTGGGAATGCGAAGGCGTCAACGACTCTCCGCGGAGCTCAAGGGCTTCAAAGAGCTCAAGGAAGAAAGCCGCTTCAGCAAGCTTGGTTTCAGCATCTGGCATATGACGCCCAACAATAATTAGGCCGCACTTTTATGCGGCGAGCTGCGGCATAAGAACCCGAATCACCAACGAACTGTGCCTCATAGCCTGTGTCCCCAATGTCCGTTGGTGGCAGCCGAACACGGTCCTAGACGAAGGTCCGCTTTTCCAGGCAGCGGCTCCTGCGTGTTGCCGGGTCGCATTGTGGCACCAATGCGTGTCTGCCTTTCCGCTCGCCGGAAGGAGACAAACTTAGCCGCCGTTGCGTTCCGTGTGCTTGATTCGATCACTTCCCCGACAGGAACCTGTCGCACGCCGCCGCCGCGCCACGCCCTTCGTTGATCGCCCACACGACCAGCGACTGGCCGCGCCGGCAATCACCCGCGGAGAACACGCCCTTCACGCTCGTCGCGTAGCGGCCATACTCGGCCTGCACGTTGCTGCGTGCGTCGCATGCGACGCCAATGTCCTTCAGCAGTGACTGCTCGGGGCCGAGGAAACCCATCGCGAGCAGCGCGAGTTGCGCAGGACGGACCTGCTCGGTGCCAGGCACTTCGACCGGCACCACTGCGCCCTTGTCGTTGCGCTGCCACTTCACCTCGACCGTCACGATCGACTCGAGGTTGCCGCTGGCGCCGCCCACGAACTTCTTGACCGTTGTCAGGTACACGCGCGGATCGTCGCCGTACTTCGCCGCGGCCTCTTCCTGGCCGTAGTCCATCTTGTAGACCTTGGGCCACTCCGGCCACGGGTTGTCGTTGGCGCGCTCGACCGGAGGCCGGGCCATGATCTCGATCTGCGTGACGCTCTTGCACCCCTGGCGCAGTGCCGTGCCGACGCAGTCGGTGCCCGTGTCGCCGCCACCGATGACGACGACGTCCTTGCCGCGCGCATGGATGGGCGAGTGGTCCGCGCCGCCATTCAGCAGGGCGCGCGTGCTGGCCGTGAGGTATTCCATCGCGAAGTGCACGCCACGCAGGTCGCGACCTTCCAGGGCCAAGTCACGCGGCTGCGTCGCACCCGTGCAGATGACCGTCGCGTCGAAGTCGCGCAGCAACAGTTGCGCCTCGACATTCTCGCCGACGTTCGCGTTGCACAGGAACTTGATGCCTTCGGCTTCGAGCAACTTGATGCGGCGTTCGACGACGGCCTTCTTGTCGAGCTTCATGTTCGGGATGCCGTACATCAGCAGGCCACCCGGACGGTCCTCGCGCTCGAGCACCGTGATCAGGTGACCGGAGCGATTCAGTTGCTGCGCGGCCGCGAGTCCAGCCGGACCCGAGCCGATTACCGCGACCTTCTTGCCGGTGCGCGCCGTCGGCGGCTCCGGCAGCACCCAGCCCTCGTCCCAGCCGCGGTCGATGATCTCGTTCTCGATGTTCTTGATCGTGACCGGCGGTTCGTTGATGCCGAGCACGCACGAGCCTTCGCACGGAGCGGGGCACACGCGGCCCGTGAACTCCGGGAAGTTGTTCGTCATGTGCAGGCGGTCGAGCGCTTCGCGCCAGAGCCCGCGGTAGACGAGGTCGTTCCACTCGGGGATCACGTTGTTGATCGGGCAGCCGGCGGCCATGCCGCTGATCAGCTTGCCCGTGTGACAGAACGGCACGCCGCAGTCCATGCAGCGGGCGCCCTGGTGACGGAGGCGCTTCTCCTCCAGGTGCGGGTGGAACTCGTTCCAGTCGCCGATGCGCTCGAGTGGCGCGCGGTCGACAGGAAGCTCGCGCAGGTATTCGATGAATCCGGTTGGCTTGCCCATCGTCGTCTTCTGCTCAGTTGCCGCCGACGCGCGCGAGGTCGCGTGCGTTCTGTTCGAAAGCCACCATGATCGCCTCGTCGCCGACGAGCCCCTGCTCTTCGGCGCGCGCGATGCAGGCCAGCATGCGCTGGTAGTCCTTCGGGATGACCTTCACGAATTTCGGCACCATGTCGTCCCAGGCGTCGAGCACGAGCCGCGCGCGATCGCTCGATGTGTGGTCGAAGTGACGCTCGACCAGGCGCCGCACTTCCGTGATCTCGGTCGCCTCGGTCAGCCGTTCGAGATTGACCATCTGCGAGTTCACGTGGGCCCCGAAGGTGCCGTGCTCGTCGAGCACGTAGGCGATGCCGCCCGACATGCCGGCGCCGAAGTTGCGTCCGGTGGCGCCGAGCACGACCACGCGGCCGCCCGTCATGTACTCGCAGCCATGGTCACCCACGGCTTCGACCACGGCGCTCGCGCCGCTGTTGCGCACGCCGAAACGTTCGCCCGCCATGCCGCGGATGTAGGCCTCGCCACTGGTGGCGCCGTAGAGCGCCACGTTGCCGACGATGATGTTGTCCTCGGCCGCGAACTGCGAGCCCTTCGGCGGGAATACCGCGATCTTGCCGCCCGAGAGGCCCTTGCCCACGTAGTCGTTGGCATCGCCCTCGAGCGACAGGCTCATGCCCGGCGGAATGAACGCGCCGAAGCTCTGGCCGGCCGAACCGCGGAAATGCAGGCGGATCGTGTCCTCGGGCAAACCCTTCGCGCCGTGCCGCCGCGTGATCTCGCTGCCGACGATGGTGCCGGCCACGCGATTGACGTTGCGGATCGGCAGGTCGGCAACCACGTCTTCGCCGCGCTCGATGGCCGGCTCGCACAGGTCCATCAGCACGGTCATGTCGAGCGAGCGCTCGATGCCGTGATCCTGCTCGTCCTGCTGGAACCGGCCCCAGTCCGGGTCGACTTCGGGCGAGTAGAGGAGGGTCGAGAGATCGATGCCTTTCGCCTTCCAGTGCTGCACGGCCTTGCGCGCTTCGAGCTTGTCCACGCGGCCGACCATTTCCTCGAGCGTGCGGAAGCCGAGCTGCGCCATGATCTCGCGCAGTTCCTGCGCGATGAACTGCATGAAGTTGACGACGTGCTCAGGCTTGCCCTTGAACTTCTCGCGCAGCCGCGGATCCTGCGTCGCGACACCCGCCGGGCAGGTGTTGAGGTGGCATACGCGCATCATGATGCAGCCCGTCGCCACCAGCGGTGCGGTGGCAAAGCCGAATTCCTCGGCGCCGAGCAGTGCCGCAATCGCGACGTCGCGTCCCGTCTTCAACTGGCCGTCGGTTTCCACCGCGATGCGGCTGCGCAGGTTGTTGAGCACGAGCGTCTGGTGCGCCTCGGCGAGGCCGAGCTCCCAGGGCAGGCCCGCATGCGTGATCGACGTCTGCGGCGAGGCGCCGGTGCCGCCGTCGTAGCCACTGATCAGCACCACGTCCGCATGGGCCTTCGCCACGCCGGCCGCGATCGTGCCGACGCCGACTTCGGCCACCAGCTTCACGCTGATGCGCGCGCGGCGATTCGCATTCTTGAGGTCGTGGATGAGTTCCGCGAGGTCCTCGATCGAATAGATGTCGTGGTGCGGCGGCGGTGAGATCAGGCCGACGCCCGCCGTCGTGTGCCGTGTCTTGGCGATCGACGGGTACACCTTGGTGCCCGGCAACTGGCCGCCCTCGCCGGGCTTCGCGCCCTGCGCCATCTTGATCTGGATTTCCCTGGCGCTGACGAGGTACTCGCTCGTCACGCCGAAGCGGCCCGACGCCACCTGCTTGATCGCCGAGCATTTCGAATCGCCGTTCGGCAGCGGCACGTAGCGCTCCGGATCTTCGCCGCCTTCGCCGGTGTTGCTCTTGCCGCCGATGCGGTTCATCGCGATCGCGAGCGTCTCGTGCGCTTCCTTGCTGATCGACCCGTACGACATGGCGCCGGTCTTGAAGCGTTTCATCAGGCTTGCGATCGACTCCACTTCCTCGATCGGCACCGCGTCGGACGCCTTGAAGTCGAGCAGGCCGCGCAGCGTGCAGAGGTTGGTGGCCTGGTCGTTGACCAGCGCCGAGTACGACTTGAACGTCTCGAAGCTGCCCGTGCGCACCGACTTCTGCAGGCGGTGGATGCTCTCGGGATTGAACAGGTGGTACTCGCCTTCGGCGCGCCACTGGTACTGGCCGCCGACCGGCAGCGCGTGGCGTTCGGCGGTGGGGCGATCCGGGAACGCGGCGTTGTGCCGCAGCAGGACTTCCTGCGCGATCACGTCGGTGCCGATGCCGCCGACGCGCGACGCCGTCCAGCTGAAGTATTCGTCGATCACGTCCTGGCGCAGGCCGAGCGCCTCGAACACCTGCGCGCCGCGATAGCTCTGCAGCGACGAGATGCCCATCTTCGACGCGACCTTGATCACGCCCTTGGACGCGGCCTTGACGAAGTTCTTGCAGGCCGTCTTGTGGTCGATGTGGGTGAGCAGGCCTTCGTGGATCATGTGGTCGATCGTTTCGAAGGCCAGGTACGGGTTGATCGCGCTCACGCCGTAGCCGATCAGCAGCGAGAAGTGGTGCACTTCACGCGCTTCACCGGTCTCGAGCACGAGGCTGGCGCGGGTGCGCAGGCCTTCGCGGATCAGGTAGTGGTGCAGCCCCGCGACTGCCATCAGCGCCGGGATCGGCGCAAAGTCCTTGTTGACCCCGCGGTCGCTCAGGATGATGACGTTGACTTCCTCTTCCTCGATGAGGCGCCGCGCCATCAGGCGCAGCTCTTCCATCGACTTCACCAGGCCTTTCTCGCCGCGGCTCACGCGGAACAGGATCGGCAGCACGCCGACGCGCAGGCCGGGCAGGTCCATGCGGCGGATGCGCGCGAACTCTTCGTTGGTGACGATCGGGTACTTGAGCTCGAGACGGCGGCAATCGGCCGGCTGCGGGTTCAGCAGGTTGCCTTCGGAGCCCAGGCGCGTCTCGGCCGAGGTGACGATCTCCTCGCGGATGCAGTCGATCGGCGGGTTCGTGACCTGCGCGAACAGCTGCTTGAAGTAGTCGTACAGCAGGCGCGGCCTGGCCGAAAGCACGGCCAGCGGCGTGTCGTTGCCCATCGAGCCCACGGCCTCGATGCCGTCGCGCGCCATCGGCGTCAGCACGATGCGCTGGTCCTCGAACGTGTAGCCGAACGCGATCTGCCGCTGCAGCAGCGAGTCGGGGTCGGGTTGCGGCAGTTCCGGCGGTTGCGGCAGGTCGTCGACGTGGATCTGGTATTCGTCGAGCCACTCGCGGTACGGGCGTGCCGCCGCCAGCGTGCGCTTGATCTCGTCATCCTCGACGATGCGGCCCTGCGCGGTGTCCACCAGGAACATCTTGCCGGGCTGCAGCCGGCCCTTGCGGACCACGTCTTCCGGCGGCACGTCGAGCACGCCCGCTTCGGACGCAAGGATGACCAGGTCGTCCCTGGTCACGTAGTAGCGGCCGGGGCGCAGGCCGTTGCGGTCGAGCACGGCGCCGATCTGCGTGCCGTCGGTGAAAGAGATCGAGGCGGGACCGTCCCACGGTTCCATCAGGCTCGAGTGGTACTGGTAGAACGCGCGCTTCTCGTCGTCCATCGATTCGTGGTTCGACCACGGCTCGGGGATCATCATCATCACGGCGTGCGGGAGCGAGCGGCCGGAGAGATAGAGCAGCTCGAGCGTGTTGTCGAACATGCCCGAGTCGCTGCCGTTCGGGTTGATGATCGGGCGGATCTTCCTGATGTCGTCGCCGAACGACTCCGCTTCGAAGCGGGCCTCGCGCGCGTGCATCCAGTTGGCGTTGCCGCGGACCGTGTTGATCTCGCCGTTGTGCGCGATGTAGCGGTAGGGGTGCGCGCGGTCCCAGCTCGGGAACGTGTTGGTGCTGAAGCGCGAATGGACCAGCGCCAGCGCGGTTTCCAGCAGCGGGTTGTGCAGGTCGGTGAAGTACTGGTCGAGCTGCGTGGTGAGCAGCATGCCCTTGTAGACGATCGTGCGCGCCGAGAGGCTCACGATGTACCAGTACTCGGCGCCCGAGAGCGTCGAGGTGCGGATCTCGTTGTAGGCGCGCTTGCGGACCACGTAGAGCTTGCGCTCGAACGTGAGATCGTCGGCGATGTCGGGGCTGCGGGCGATGAACACCTGCCGCATGAAGGGTTCGCACGAGCGGGCCGTCTCGCCGAGCATGCCGTTGCTGGTCGGCACGGTGCGCCAGCCGAGCACGGCCAGGCCTTCCGACTGCACGACCTGTTCGAACTTCTGCTCGACCTGGCGGCGGACTGTGGGATTGCGGGGCAGGAAGATGATGCCGCTGCCGTACTGGCCGGCCGCGGGCAGCGGGATGCGCGCCTTGCGACACATCTCTTCGTTGAAGGCATGCGGCATCTGCAGCAGCACGCCGGCGCCGTCGCCCGTGTTGATCTCGCAGCCGCAGGCGCCACGGTGGTCCAGGTTCTTCAGCACCTGGATCGCCTGCTCGAGGACGCGGTGCGATTTGTGACCCTTGATGTTGACGACGAACCCCTGACCGCAGGCGTCGTGTTCGTTGCGTGGGTCGTAGAGACCCTGCTTGGCGGGCGGCCCGAGCTGCACGGGCTTGTCCTCGTGGACGCCGTCGATCGCGACCGTCGAAGCGGAAATCGGTTGCTGTGCGCTCATCGTCGGCCCTGCCCGTGGTTCTCAGGCGTCGCTCAGGGGCAAGGAGAGGCCGCCGCTCGCGGGGAGCCGGCCCTCCTGCACCTGTCGACGGTCGTGGATACGTGACTGATATGACACGTGATCCCGGCTGCGTCAATGCACTGCAACAAAGTGGTCTAAGTCTCGGCCGGGATGCCATTTCGCCGTGGTTCGACGGGGGTAGCGCGGGTGCCCCGAATGCTGCTAGCGTGCGACGCGCGGGTAGATAGAAAAACCAGGGAGATTCAAATGGATGCAACGACGGCGGCAGGCACGGTAGGGATGGGTATGGGAGTCTTTTTGCTGGTACTGGTGGTGGTTGGCGCCATCAGCGGCCTCATCGTCGGCGGCATCGCCCGCTTCCTGTTGCCCGGTCCTGATCCAATGAGCTGGCCGCGCACGATCCTTTATGGCATCGGCGGCTCGTTCCTGGGCGGCATGGTCGGCCGACTGCTGCATGTCTCCCTGCCCCTGATTTTCGTGCTGGAGGTGGCCTGCGCTGCAGGCCTGATCTGGTTCTTCACGCGCCGGAACAAGACCCCCGCCGCCTGAGCGCGGGCTGGACTGGGTCCACGCAACTCATTGATTAATATGGCTTAACAGACCGGCCGGGAGCCAATCCCGGTCGGCTCTGGTATCCTCGCCGGAACTTTCTGGTCACGGTTCCCGTCCTAAACGGACCCAAGCGAACCGGCGGCCACCCGCACCCAGCCACTCAGGGAGGGCTTTGCGCCGGCCGCAACCACAACGTGATTCGTGTCACTGAGCCGGAACCTCGTTTTGACCGGGGCCCCCTGACTCCGTACACCGACACGGCCGGACCGCACAGCAAGGAGCCCAACCATGGCAATCCAACGAACCGCGCGCATGGACGCGAAACCGAGCCTGACCGTCCTCGTGGCGATGGCCGCGTTCGCCCTCGGTGTGCCCGGCGGCAACGCCCTGGCGGACAAACAGTCGTCGAGCCCTGGTGTGGCGGAGATCGCATCTGCCATCGGCCGCGGTATCCAGACCGTGCAGGAAGGCGTCGTCTCCTGGTACGGGGCCCAGTTCCACGACCGCAAGACGGCCAGCGGCGAGCGCTTCGATTCCGCAGCGCTGACGATGGCCCATCCGAGCCTGCCCTTCGGCACGATGGTGCGCGTGACGAACCTGCGCAACGGCCGCAGCGTCGTGGTGCGCGTCAACGATCGCGGGCCGTTCGTCGGCAAGCGCATCGCGGATCTCTCGCAGGCCGCCGCGTCGGAGATCGGCATGATGCGCAAGGGCGTGGCCCGAGCCCGCATCGAAGTGCTCGACGGGGAAGCGGAGCCCGCCACGGCGCCCTGACGGTTGCGCCGATCGCAATCATCTGGCTGCCTGCGCTATCGTCCGGCAGGGCTGATCCCAGGCGCAGGTCTTCGTGTCGCAAGCGAACTCGAACGAAAGCAGCTTTGAAAGGCTGGTGGCTGCAGTGCTGCGCGCCGCACTGCGCGCAACCCTCCTGCCGACGTTCCGTCCCGGCCGACCGATCCCCGAACAGCGCCGCCGGCTCGCGCGCGTCACTCGCCTGACGCTCCCGGCGCGCGGCGTCGATTTCACCGCCGCCACCTGCGGTGGTGTGCCAGGTGAGTTCGTGCAGACCCGCGGTCTTGCGGCCACACAGGGCACCGTGCTGTACCTGCACGGCGGCGCCTACTGCGTTGGCTCGCCGGTGACCCACCGCGCCATCACCAGTCACATCGCGCGCCGCACTGCCGCTCGCGTTTTCGTCGCGGACTACCGGCTCGCGCCCGAACACCCGTTTCCGGCAGC
>Ga0315287_10005577_pt1 | contig 12414 bp, 9 predicted proteins | sample YL17G11_0_MG_FD_205037 | JGI IMG/M metagenome (GOLD analysis project Ga0315287, IMG submission 205037) | Sediment microbial communities from Yellowstone Lake, YNP, Wyoming, USA - YL17G11_0 | ecosystem: Environmental > Aquatic > Freshwater > Lake > Sediment | place: USA: Wyoming | collected...
AGGTACACCGTGCCCATCCGGGTGTCCACTCTCCGGGCCCGGAACCCGGAAAAATGCGTTGTCCGGTCCTTCGTGTGTTGACCCTTGGCCGCCCCGACCTTGGCTTCGACCTCGATCCTCATCATCTCCGTTATCACCCACTTGAGCATGGAAAGGTACGGATCCGGTTCCGTGATGAACTGCAATAGCGCCTTCTTGAAGAGTGCCTTATAATGCTGTTAGGCCATCGTAGTAAAAATCCTCCTCTCTTTCGGGTTTGTGTTCGAAGAGAGTTTACGATGGCCCGCCTCCTATACCAAATTGCGAACATCACTGTACACTACCGGCTCTCATCATATTCTCGCCAACTTATAGGTACGATTGAGTGACATTTAGGGCAACTTCCCCAATTAATAGAGCCGTGTAGCTTCAACAATCTAATTGCGGGAGGCTTGTTCGTGTCCGAGAGCGAATAATCATACTTGAGATTCTTGCGATTAAGGCTAAAGTCCAACGCAACATCGTAATTGAACGTAATAATGCTTACTGAGCGGCCCTGTTTTAGCAAGGGCCCAACGAGAACTTCAACAAACTTATCATAGTCACCTTGAGAGCTGGTGGCTGTCCCTCTTTCGTGAGTATACCTATTTGTTTGTTCGATAGTGACAACGATGAATCTGATGATTGATTTCCTGAGCTAAAGTTGGCGTTTGTGGCCGATAGGCCTCAACCTTGTAGTCCTCATGGCTTCCATGAGGGCCGCCTTCGCGTGTTCTTGAGCAGGTCGCCCTGCCGGCGGCCGAGGAGAGCGGGGAATATTTCTAGGATTTGATGATCAGGAGGGCGCGGGAGTCTATCGTCTTTCAGCCGGTGCGAGAGGGTTTTCCGTCCAAATATGCTTTTCGGGCTCGATTTTCGCATTTTTCGGTGTCATTGACATCGCCGAGCGGCCGGAAGTATATTGCCGGCGTGGTCAAATTGGGAGATTCATCGGTCGGAGCAGGAATTCGCCCGGCCTCGAAAAAAGTAAATTTCTTTCCTTCCTGAGGCTCCAGCCGGATCTGGGCGTCCTCGTAGAAACGTCCTTCGCCCTTGTTCTTCTCGTTGAGCTTGAGCTCGATGGTCGCGAACAGGTTCCGGGTCATGGACTTCCGATAGCCGGGGTCCCACTGCTGGTGGTTGGTGAAGAGGAGGATATTCTTGCCCTTCTCCGCCGGGATCGTGAACGCGGCATCGATGGGGATGTTGAAGCCGCGGGCGGACATGAAGCGCACGATACCCTTGTCGCTCTTGTTGAAGGCGGCGAAGAAGGCGTCGACCCCGCCCTGGTTCAGGGTCTGCTGGGAGGCGCGGATCTCCTCGGCCGTCGTCCATTCCTTGACCTCGATCTGGACCTTGATCAGGGGGCTCGACCGGGGCCTTGCCGGTCAGCATCTAGGCCCGGAAGACGGTCGTGGCCCCGGCCGCGGCGATGTCAAACCGCTACTTCTTGATCGCGGCGAGGACCGCCTGCTCCTCGTCGACCGCGCGGACCTTGTCGTAGAACGCTTTGAGGGCCGCGTACTGGTCGACGCGAAAGAAGCTCTTCTTGATGACGAAGTCGCGCTGGATGTGGAGCCTGTTCGGGGCCTCCTCGCCGCAGACGATCGAGAAGGTGGAGAAATCGTTGTCGCTCTTTTGCGGCGCCGGCCGCACCTCGGCGGCGAGCCCCTCGGGCAGGGTGATGACGATGTCGTCGAACTGGCGGAACGGGTAGGGGATGTAAACGGGGAACTGGCGGGCCACGTGACGGAAGGGGTATTGGCCCGAGCCGGCCAACGGGGAGAGCGGCAGGAGCATCTTGTCGCCGGCGGCCGTCCCGATGCCCGGGATGGCCACGTCGCAATAGACGACGAGGGCCGGGTCGTTGTTGTCGATGTTCTCGACGCTGGTCAGCTTGGCCGTCGCGCCCATGGGCAGCAGGTCGCCGAGCTCCTTCTCCAGGGCTTCCCGCCTGGCCACGTCATCATCGTGAATGTGCTCGAGCCGGCGGACCAGGGCTTCCTGCCCCGTGAAAGTCGTCTTGACGGTGCCGGAGAGGTTGCCCTGGAGGTCGAGCGTCAGCGCGATCTCGCGCTGCGTCAGGGCCATGTCGGGCGGGAAGGGCGGTATCAGAAAAAAAGCCGGCGGGGTGTCGGAGAAGCGGAGAGCGGCCGAGTTCGTCCGGTTCCAGTGGACGAGCCCGAAGGGGCAGAACGGGGTCGCCGGATCGAAGGCCATGACCTTGTCTCCGACCTTGACCATGGCCGCCTCCGAGTCGAACTGGCCGTAGAAGGAGAGGTAATTGTTGCGGAAGATCTTGTTGTCCCGGGCCGCGACCCGGACGACCCCGGCCTCGAATCCTGCGTCGCGGGCCAGGGCGACGAACGTCCGGGTGATGTCGCTCCGGAGGCCGGCGCCCCGCTCCAGGACATCGGTCACCTTCCGGTTGTCCTTGATCTTCTGCTCCTTCCTCTGCCGGCGGGTCAGCCCCTTCTCGTAGCTCAGGTTGCGGAGACCCTGGGCCCGGGCGTAGATCCTCTTGAGCTTTTCCAGGGGGTCGGCCGCGTCGCCGATGGCCTCCACGGCCGCCGCGCCGTGCTTGCCGGGCTTGCCGAGAAAGGCTTCGACCCCCTTCTGCCAGTCCTTGCTCTCGAGCTTCCAGAAATCGTTGTTGTCGACGACCTTGCCGTTGACGTAGAAGAAGTCGACCGATATCCGGAGCGTCTCCTCGGGGACGGAGTACTCCTCCTCCTCGAAGGGCGGGATGTCGACGAGCTCCAGCGCGACCCGGCCCTTTTCGAACGTGGGCTTGCTCGACATCTCGCCGATGGAGACCCAGAACATCTTGCACCCGCTCTGGCCGAACAAGATGGGGATCCAATCCAGGTCGGTCGTGGTGGAGAACTTGGCCCTTTTAGTGAATAGCTCCTCTTGGACATCCCAGCTCTCGAAGGGCAGGGTCCGCAGCTCGGTCATTACGGCATAGCCGCCCTCCTCGGGCCGGCCGCCGGAGCCGCCCAGGCCGGTCAAGATGTCCTCGAGACCCTTGGTCGATCCGCTCCCCCCGTGGTCGATCTCGATCTTGTAACGGTAATCGATGATCGAGCCGACGGCGACGTTGGGCAGGGCGAGGGTCTTGGCCGCCACCCGCATCTTGCGATAGCGCACGGCGGTCTTGTCGAAGATCTGGCCGCTAAATTCCTTGGCCGGACCCTGAGGAGGCACGACCCGGGCCTGGATGCCCGTGACCTTGGTGACGCCGGAGGTGAAATAGATCTCGATGTTCGAGTATTCCCGGCCGGCGTCCGTAAGGACCTTCAGACGCCTGAAAACGGACGTCGTGAAGGTCTCGTCGGTGATCTCCTCCCGGTAGAGGATGACCGCCGCCGCTCCGGGCTGCTGGGGGCAGTCCTTCATCGCCAAGTCCCCGGGATCGACCGGTGGCCAGACGGTCTGGGCGCCCGCCGGCCCGGCCAGGAGGATGTTGAGGCCGGCCGCCAGAAGGAGTGACGGGAGGGTCAAGCCGTACGGACGTCGTATGAACATCAGGGCCTCCTGGAGCCGGCGGCCTTGAGGAGCAGGCTCTGCTGTTCCTCGGCCGCCAGGGCGAGATAGAACTTGAGGGCCTCGTCGTACCGCGAGGCCGGCAGCAGGGGATCGAGGAGACGGTACTCCCGTTCGTAGACGACCGTCCGGCCGTCCGCCCGGGTCCGGCTCGAATAGGCGGCGAATCCGGCCTGGAGGGCGACCGGCTTCGGCAGGCTCTCGACGTCGTAGCCCTCGGGGAGCTCGAACGTGAACTCGTCGCGGGACAGGGCGGTGGTCTGGAGGTCGATCGGGAAGCGCCGCGGCTTCCTCCCGGCCGAGGCGAGGTCGATGGCCTTGATGCCGATGGCGCGGGGCCGGATGACGAGGTAGCCGCCCGCCCGCTTGGCGTAGGCCGAGGCGATGAACTTGTATCCGACGACGAGGTCGGCCCGGGTGTCTTCGAGGTTCTCGAACGCGTAGCTCTGGAGGGAGAAAGAGGCGAAGGACCGGGCCAGGAAGGTCTCCAGGTACTTGCGCCGCTCGGCGTTCGTCGCCGACAGCATCTGGTAGCGGAGCGTATCGGCGTCGGCGCCGCGGCGGACCTCCCGGATCTCGCCGACCAGTGCGCCGTCCCCGGTCAAGGTGAGCTTGCCCTTGCGGTCGAGGAGGTTGCCCTCGGGCCCGGGGCGGGGGAGACGCAGGAGCTCGCCGCCTCCCCCGGCCACCAGCAGGCCTGTGTTGTCCTGCAGGTAGTAGGGAAGCCGGCCGAGCGGCGTCGTCGGCATGGTCGGATCGAAGACGAGCAGCTTCCCGGCGCTGGGGTGGCGGACGAGGCTGTCAAGGCCGGCCTCCGGGACGTCGTCCGGCAGGCGGATGGCCAGGATGACGTGATTGAAGCTGTAGAGTGAGACGGGGGACTCCAGGGTCACGGCGCCGCGGTCGATGTTGATGACGATGAAGTAGGAGTCGATCCCGATCGCCCCGAGCATGGACGCCAGAAGCGTCGACTTGTCCTTGCAATCGCCGTAGCGGTTGGCCAGGATGCCCGGGGCCGGATGCGGCTGGAAACCGCCGATCCCGATCTGGATCGAGACATAGCGGATGTCCTTTTGGGCGAACTCGGCCAGGGCCCGGATCTTGGAGAACGTGTCGGGCGCGGCTGCGCTGAGCTCCTCGGCCTTGCGCGAGACGGTCTTGTCGAAGGAGCGCCGCGATTCGCTCAGCCCGGCGTACCAGGCGCCCATGTCGGCCCAGCCCGTGAATGAGCGGACGCCGGAGTCGGCGGACTTGAGCCGGACGAGGAGCCGTCCGGCCAGGGCGCGGTCCTCCGGCTTGTAGGGCTCGTGCTCGATAGCCGGGACGTCGGTGATCTCGATCGACAGCCTCCGGGCCTGCAGCGGGGAGATCGGCTCCTGCTTCAGCTCGACCGGGGCCCAGTTGACCCAGTTGAGGTCGGGCTCCCAGCGCGGCGGCAGGGTCAGGGCGTAGACGGCCCGGACCACGGGCAGCTCTCCCTGGAATTCGAAGCTGTCCTCGACCACGGGCGGGGTCCGCTCCTCCACCCACTCGAACCCGACCACGCTCCCGACGTCGACCTCGGGGACGGCGAGGAGCATCATCCGTACGTCCATGTACAGAGTGTCCGGGGCGAGCGACGAGGAGATAACGTTCTTCAAGTTCACCTGGCGGGTCGAACCGTTGGGATTGACGACCCAGCCGTACATGGACTTGACCTTGGTGTCAAACGCCTCGGCCGTGACCAGGCTCCGGGCGGAGTCGACCCCGCCCGGACGGAGGACCCGCGTCGCCCGGCGGAAGCTCGTGGTCAGCATCCCCTTGGGATCGATGGCGGTCGACTGCTGGTTGAGGAGCACGACGGCTTCGGTCTCTGGCGGGAGCGCGGGAAGGGGGCGGGCGGCCTCGGCAACGAGCCATTGGGGCGGCTTGTCGGCGCCCGCGGGCGACGGAGCGGGGGACGGCAGGAGCGTCGTCCCGGACGACAAGCCGGCGGCGAAGAGGGCGAAGAACCCGGAGAGAATGGCCAGAACGGCTGCGGACGCAGACGAACGGTGTTTCCTGTCCGTTCCCTTTCTCACCCCTTGCTTGCGCTTAGGGTAAATCCGTCCGGGACCGGATGCAATAAGCTGTTTGATCCGATCCTGCAGGGTCGCGCTGATTATGTTTCCCCGGATGATATCCGCCGCTATTCCATTGATTAAATTTGAAATCTTCGCGATACGGAACGGGGATTTCCAAAGCAACTCGTTTTCGGATAACATATCATAACTGATAGGTTGTTATGATAAATGCAGTGCGGGCAATTGTCAAACTGTGCTGCTTGCCTAAGGGCCAGAGTATTGTTGCGGAGGTGGCCGATGTGGGCGGCCTTGTCGAGCCATATGTTGAGGAAGCCGCCGCCGGCGACTTCCGCCTTGACGACGCCTTCGACTGAATCGAGGAGCGAGGCGGCTTCCTGGGCGATCGCGCGGGGGGCCTTCTTGAGCTTCTTGGCCAGCTGGAAGGGGAAGGTCAGGGCCAGGTCGCCCATCTTCGGGTCGGGCGTCGGGGCCATGTCGAGGTCCGCGATCGCGACCGGGTAGACGCCCTTCAGCCGTTCGTAAATCGTTTCTTTCAAGCGGGTTTTGAAGCTGATCATGTTCGGTCCCTTATTATAGCAAAATCGCTCCCGAGGGCGAGCCTCGGAATCAGAGAAGAAAGGGGACACGTACCACTTTGTAAGAAGCGGTACATGTCCCCTTTCTTCGACCCCGAAACTCTGAAGCGGTACATGTCCCCGTTCTTCGACCCCGAGGCTCCGGACTTGAACGAGGCGGCGAGTTGTGATAATTTTGAACTTCTTTTTAAGGAATAGACCATGAAGAAGACGCGCTTCAACGAACTGCATAAAAAGCTCGGCGGCAAGATGATCGAGTTCTGCGGTTGGGAAATGCCCGTCGAGTACTCGGGCATCATCCCCGAGCACATGGCCGTCCGGACCAAGGCCGGCCTGTTCGACGTCAGCCACATGGGCGAGGTCCTGGTCACGGGCAAGCAGGCCCTGGCCTACGTCCAGTGGCTGACCCCCAACGACGCCGCCCGCCTGGCCCCGGGCCAGGTCCAGTACACGGCGCTGATGACGCCCGAATCGACCTTCGTCGACGACATGCTCGTCTACTGCATCGGTCCCGAGGAATACTTCCTCGTCGTCAACGCGGCCAACGTCGACAAAGACTTCGCCTGGATCGCCGGCCACACCCAAGGTTTCGAGGTCAGGGTCGAGAATCCGAGCGACGCCTATTCCCAACTCGCCCTCCAGGGGCCGCTGGCCGAGAAGATCCTCCAGCCGCTGACCGGCATCGACCTGGCCGGGATGAGATCGTTCCACTGGGCCAAGGGCAAGGTACTCGGCAAGGACTGCCTCGTGTCGCGGACCGGTTACACGGGCGAGGACGGCTTCGAGATCTACACGATGGACCCCGATCCGGGCATCATCTGGACGACTCTCATCGAAAAGGGGACGCCGCTCGGGCTCCTGCCCATCGGCCTCGGCGCCCGCGACACCCTGCGGCTGGAGTCCAAGCTCATGCTCTACGGCAACGACATCTCGGACAAGACGACCGTCCTCGAAGCCGACCTCAAGTGGATCGTCAAGCTGCAGAAGGGAGACTTCCTGGGCCGGCCGGTCGTCGAGAAGCAGTTGGCCGAGGGGCTCAGGAGAAAGCTCGTCGGCTTCGAGTTGGCCGAGCCGGGCGTCGCCAGGCCCCATTATCCCGTCTTCGTCAAGGGACAGAAGGTGTCCGAGGTCGCTTCGGGGACCTTCTCGCCTCTCCTGAAGAAGGCCATCGGGCTCGTCTACCTGCCCATCGAGGCCACGGCCGTGGGCGCGGAGTTCGAGATCGAGATCCGGACGAAGAGGATCAGGGCCAGAGTCATTCCCACGCCCTTCTACAAAAGGGCCGACAAGAAATAGCACGTTCCATAACGGAGGAGCCATCCATGTATCCGAATGATTTTCGTTACACCAAGGAGCACGAATGGATCAAGGTCGCGGGCGATGAGGCCCTCATCGGCATCACCGATTTCGCCCAGCACCAACTCGGCGACATCATCTACGTCGAACTCCCCCCGGTGGGCAAGGATCTCGCCTTGCGCCAGTCGATCAGCGTCGTCGAATCCGTGAAGTCGGTGTCCGATGTTTATGCGCCTATATCCGGCGAGGTCGTCGCCGTCAACGACGAACTTGCCCAGACCGCGGACTTGGTCAACAAGGACCCCCACGGGAAGGGCTGGATCGTCCGCCTGAAGATCAAGGACAAGAAGGAGATCGACGGGCTTTTGACCGCGAACGAATACGAAAAATTCCTGGAAGGGCTCGAGCACTGATGAGTTATCTGTCTCTCAGCGACAAGGACAAGAAGGAGATGCTGGCGGCAACCGGCGTCGACTCGATCGACGGCCTGTTCTGCTGCATCCCGGACGCCGTCCGGCTCAAGCGGGAGCTCAGTCTGCCCGCGGCCCAGTCCGAACTCGAGCTCGTCCGGACGATCGAGGCCATCGGCCGGAAGAACGCCTACTCCCGCTACGTCTCCTTCCTCGGCGGCGGGGCCTACGAGCACTTCATCCCGGCCGTCGTCGATTACCTGAGCTCGCGGGGCGAATTCGTCAGCCCCTACACGCCCTACCAGCCCGAAGTCAGCCAGGGCACGCTCCAGGCCGTCTTCGAGTTCCAGACCCTCGTCTGCCAGCTCACGGGACTCGCTATCGCCAACGCCTCCCTCTACGAGGGCGCCACGGCCACCGCCGAAGCCGTACTGATGGCCCAGCGGATAACGACCCGGAACAGGGTCCTCCTCGCCCGGACGCTCCACCCGCAGTACCGCGAGGTCGTCCGGACCTACATCAAGAACCTCAGCCTCGAAGCCGTCGACGTCCCTTACGGCCCCGACGGCCGCGTCGACAAGGACGCCCTCGGCTGGGCCCTCGACGAGAAAACGGCGGCGGTCGTCTTCCAGTCGCCCAACTTCTTCGGTGTCGTCGAAGACGTCCAGGCGCTTTCCGAGGCCGCCCACGGCCGCAAGGCCCTTTCCGTCGCCATCGTCGCCGAAGCCATCTCGCTGGGGCTCCTCGAAGCCCCGGGCAAGCTTGGCGCCGACATCGTCACGGGCGAAGGCCAGTCTTTGGGCGTCCCCGTGAGCTTCGGCGGGCCCTACCTCGGCTTCATGGCCTGCAAGAAGGAGTTCCTCCGGCAGATGCCGGGCCGCATCGTCGGGCAAACGGTCGACACCGAAGGCCGGCGCGGTTTCGTCCTGACGTTCTCGACCCGGGAACAGCACATCCGCCGGGAGCGGGCGACGTCGAACATCTGCACGAACCAGGGTCTCTGCGCCCTCCGGGCGACGATCTTCATGGAAAGCCTGGGCCGGCAGGGCTTGAGAGAAATGGCCTGGCAGAACGCCCAGAAAGCGGCCTATGCGGCCGACCGCCTGGGGGCCGTGCCGGGAGTCAGGAGAAAATTCTCCGGGCCGGTATTCAACGAGTTCGTCGTCGAGCTGGCCAAACCCTGGCCCGCCGTCGACGCCGGCCTGCGCGGCCAGGGGCTCATCGGGGGCTACGGCCTCGAACCGGCCTATCCGGAGCTCAAGAACTCCGTCCTCGTCTGCGTCACCGAGCTGAAAACCAAGGACCAGATCGACAGGCTGGCCCGAGCGCTCCGGGAGGTCCTGTCATGATCAAGGAAATCCGTGAACCCCTCATTTTCGAAATAAGCGAAGCGGGCAAGCGGGCCGGCGAACTGCCCGCCCTGGACGTGCCCGAAAAAATGGATCTCCTGGCCGGCGTCGCCCTGCGCCGGGAGATCGAGGGCTTTCCCGAGGTCTCGGAGACGGAAGTCACCCGGCACTTCACCCGGCTCTCCCAGAAAAACTACTGTGTGGACATGGGCATTTACCCGCTCGGCTCCTGCACCATGAAATACAACCCCAAGGTCAACGAGCGCCTGGCCGGCCTGCCCGATTTCGCCGCTTCCCACCCCCTCGCCTCCGAGGACCTCGTCCAGGGCAGCCTCGAGGTCCTGAAAAGGCTCGAGACTTACCTCTGCGAGATCGCCGGCCTGGACGCCTTCACCCTCCATCCCGCGGCCGGGGCCCACGGCGAGCTCACCGGCATGATGATCATCCGGGCCGCTCTCGAAGCGCGGGGCGACGCCCGCAAGTACGTCCTCATCCCGGACTCCGCCCACGGCACGAACCCCTCTTCGGCCCACATCTGCGGCTACTCCGTCAAGGAAGTCAAGTCGAACGAGAAGGGGACGATCGACGTCGAGGCCCTCGAGGCGGCCATGACGGACGAAGTCGCCGCGCTCATGGTGACCAACCCGAACACGCTCGGCGTCTTCGAGTCCGACATCTGCCGCGTCGCCGAGATCATCCACGCCAAGGGCGGCCTCGTCTACATGGACGGGGCGAACATGAACGCCCTGACGGGGATCGTCCGGCCCGGCGACACGGGCATCGACGTCCTCCACACCAACCTCCACAAGACGTTCTCCACCCCCCACGGCGGCGGCGGCCCCGGGTCGGGCCCGGTCGGCGTCAAGAAGGAGCTCGTGCCCTACCTCCCGGTCCCCGTGATAGGGGAGAAGGGCGGCCGCTTCGTCCTCGATTTCGACCGCCCGGCGTCGATCGGCCGGGTCAGGAGCTACTTCGGGAATTTCTCCGTGATCGTCCGGGCCCTGTGCTACATCCTGACTCTCGGGCCCAAGGGCCTGCGCGAGATCGCCGAGTTCGCCGTGCTCAACGCCAACTACATCCGCAAGGGCCTCGAAGGGGAGTATCACCTTAAATACACCACCTCTTCGATGCACGAGTGTGTTTTTTCGGATAAGATCCAGAAGGAATTCGGCGTCACCAACCTGGACATCGCCAAGCGGCTCATCGATTACGGCATCCACCCGCCGACGATGTCCTTCCCGCTCATCGTCCGCGGCGCACTGATGATCGAGCCGACGGAGACGGAGAGCCGGCGCGACTTGGACCTGTTCATCGACGCCATGAAGGCCATCGCCCGGGAGGCCAAGGAGAGCCCCGAGATCCTCCACTCCGCCCCGCACGCCGCCTATGTCAGCCGGCTCGACGAGGTGGCCGCGGCCAAGTTCCCCGTCTTGCGCTGGGTCAAGGAGCCCTAGGCATGTCCATCCAAAACCTGATCCTCAGCCTGCATCAATTCTGGGCCGAGCAAGGATGCTACCTGGCCCAGACCTACGACCTCGAGGTCGGCGCCGGGACGATGACCCCGGACACGTTCTTCCGCGTCCTCGACAAGCGGCCCTGGCGTGTGGGTTATGTCCAACCGTCGCGCCGGCCGGACGACGGCCGCTACGGCGAGAACCCCCACCGCGTCCAGAAACATTTCCAGTACCAGGTCATCATAAAGCCGTCCCCCGCCGACATCCAGGACCTCTACATCCGGAGCCTGAGGTCCCTGGGCGTCGCCCTCGAGGACCACGACCTCCGTTTCGACGAGGACAACTGGGAATCGCCGACGATCGGCGCCTGGGGGGTCGGCTGGCAGGTCCTTCTCGACGGCCTCGAGATCACCCAGTTCACCTATTTCCAGCAGTGCGGCGGGATCGACCTTTCGCCGGTTCCGGTCGAGATCACCTACGGCCTGGAGAGGCTGGAGATGTTCCTCGAGCAGAAGGACGACATCTACGACCTCGATTGGTCGGCCGACGTCACATACAGGGACCTCCGCTTCCGCGAGGAGAAGGAGTTCTCGGAGTACAACTTCTCGGTTGCGAGCGTCGGCATGCTCCGGCAGGCCTTCGGCGCCTGCCAGAAGGAAGCGGCGCGCCTGATCGAAAAGGGCCTGCTCCTGCCGGCCTACGACATGTGCCTGAAGTGCTCCCACAACTTCAACCTCCTCGACTCCCGGGGGGCCATCAGCGTCACCGAACGGGTCAAGATGATCTCCCAGATCCGCGCCCTGGTCAACGACGTCGCCCGGAGATACACCGCGAAAAAGGAGGGGGCCTGATGGAATTCCTCATAGAACTGCTGACAGAGGAGCTCCCGGCCGCCCACATCCGCTCGGCCCTCGGCCAGCTCGAGGCCGGGTTCCGTAAAGAGCTCGCGGCCGCCAGGATCGAAATCGTTTCGCTCCGGACCTTGGCGACGCCGCGGCGGCTCGTCGTCGCCGGCGATTTCGCGGCCGGGCAGGAGGATAGGGAGGAGGTCGTCACCGGCCCCCCCTTGGCCATCGCTAAGGGGCTGGACGGGGCGCTGACTCCGGCCGGGAAGGGCTTCGCCAGGTCCCAGGGAGTGGACGAGAGCCTCCTCGAAGCCATCCGGACGCCGCGGGGCGAATACCTCGGGTTCAAGCGCAAGGCCAAAGGGACGCCTGGGGCCGAGATCCTCAAGGATGCCGTTCCCCGTATCCTCGGCGGGCTGTCCTTCCCCAAGATGATGCGCTGGGCGGAAGGCCCGTTCCGCTTTTCCCGCCCCATCCACGGTCTGCTCTGCGTCTTCGGCGGGACTCCGGTCGAGACTTCGTTCGAGGGGTTCAAAGCTACAGACGAAACGGTCGGTCACAGGATCGCCTCGCCCGGCGCGATAAAGGCCCGGAGCTTCGCAGAATACACGGCTGAGCTCGAGAAGAGCTTCGTCGTCGTCGATCCCGAAGCCCGGAAAAAGACGATCCTGACCCAGATCGAAGACGCCCTGGCCCCTCTCAAGGCCAAGATCTACCCGGACCCCGAGCTCCTCGACGACCTGACCCTCAACGTCGAGCACCCGCTCGTCGTCTTCGGCTCGTTCCCGGAAGCCTACCTGAGCCTTCCCCTCGAGGTCCTGTCGACGGCCATGCGCGAAGGCCAGAAGCTCTTCTCCG
>Ga0315287_10005578_pt1 | contig 12414 bp, 9 predicted proteins | sample YL17G11_0_MG_FD_205037 | JGI IMG/M metagenome (GOLD analysis project Ga0315287, IMG submission 205037) | Sediment microbial communities from Yellowstone Lake, YNP, Wyoming, USA - YL17G11_0 | ecosystem: Environmental > Aquatic > Freshwater > Lake > Sediment | place: USA: Wyoming | collected...
AAAAAAAAAAGCAGACCGCCCTCGCCTCCCGCAGCATCGCCGAGGCCCCCTTCCCACCTTCTTCTTCCTCTTCTTCTTCTTCACCGTCATCACCATCACCGTCATCGTCGCCGTCGCCCTTCCAGCCCCAGCCCCTCGTCCCGCTCTCGACGAACCCGGACTGCCTGACCCTGACCTTCGACGAGCTCACGTGGGACTCGGGCAACGGCACCTACTTCGACGACAACAGCTCCAACGACTGGTTTGGCACCTGGGGCCTCCTGGACTACGGCGGCCTCGAGTGGACAAACGCCCAGATCAAGGGGGAGAGGTCGAGCGTGCGGCCCGCGACAACGCCCGTGGCCTCGGCGCCGAACATCCTCGTCTCCTGGGCCGCCACGCCCGTGGTCGCCGTCGCCAAGGGCGGCAGCGTGCTCTATCCGAAGTCCGTCTGGGCGGCGTCGCAGTCCTTCTACCCGTTCTCCCCCGCGCTGCCTCCTTCGACGTTGAGCGTCGTCGCGCAGCGGCGCGAGACCGGATTCCGGGAGTGCGCCTCCGCGGTGCTGCCGCCCGTGCCCCCCGGGCAGATGCAGTTTGGCCCGCGCGTGCTGGTCGACCTGACCGGCTGCGGCGGCGCCGACGCGCTCGTGTTTGGGCTGGGCAACAGCACCGCGTACTCCGACTCGCCGAGGCCGCAGCTCGAGTCGGAGCAGTACTTTGCGCTCGACTCGCTCGAGTTCTGCGGGGGGAAGGTCAAGGGCGCGCCTGGGACCGTCCCCGCGGGGGGAGGGGCCGAGGTGCCCCCGTCGGTCGTGTACCTGCCGAACCCGCCGAAGGGGACGGTGAACCGGAGGAGGAGGAGCAGCAGCAGGAGGAGGAGCGAGAGGCGGAGGCTGCTCGGCATGGGCGGCGGCGGCGGCGGCGGCGGCGGCGGCGGTCCCGTTTCTTCTTCTCCGCCCCTGCGCCGCAGCCTCCTCGAGGAGTCCGGGACCGCCGCGAGTAGCACCAACGGCAACGGTAACGGCGGAAACGGAAACAGCAACAAGAACAACAACAGGGCAGCCGCCCCCTTCGACGCTGCAATCGCGGCGGCCCTCTTGCCCACGGCCCCGCCGCCGCCTGCCCCACCGCAGCTCCGGCACCCGGCGCCAGCCGGAGAGAAATGCTTCGTCTCCGGGTTCGGCAACGTCACCTACGGCCGCACCGCCGCGGCGACGCTCGTCGGGGACTACTACTGGTCCGGGTGGGGCGCCCTCGAGGTCGGGGACGGGCTCGCGTGGCTCAACCTGGACTTGGTCTCGGACGCGTCGCCGCCGCCGGTCGCGCAGCCGCAGCCGTCGACACCGCCGTCGCCGAGCTCTGCCGGGAGCAACAACTACGGCAGGCCGCACTGGAAGTCGGCCGTCTACGCCTTCGGCCTCGAAAAGGGCAACGGAGGGCTCTTCGCCCCGCAGTCGATCCAGGTCGCCGCCGTCTGCGACGCCCGCGACGCCGAACAGCAGCGCGCGAGCGACGCCCGCTGCTCGCCCCCGGGGACGGCGCCGCCCGTCTTTGAGGTCGCGGGCCGCTCGGCGCTGCCCGGGTCGAGGCTGCGCCCCTGCGCGCTGGCCTCGCTGGGGCCAGCCCCCGCCGCCGACGGCGCGGGATCCGGGCAGCCGCTGACGCTCGACCTCACGGCGTGCGGCACGGTCGACCTGCTGAGGTTCAGGCTGGTCCCCCCCGTCTTTGGCGACCAGTACTCGTTCGGCCTCGACTCCCTGCGAGTGTGCTCGAGCGGCGGCGGCAAGGACGGCGGCAGCGGGGGCGGCGGCGGCTTCAAGCCGCCTGCCTCGAAAGAAGTGCTCAGCCTCCCAGACGTCGACCCGCCCTCGTGGAAGACTGCGCCGGTGGGGTACCTTAACGACGCCGCGGCGGCGGCCGGGCTCGCGGGCGGGATCGGGAGCATGAGCACGGGGAAGAGGTAGAAGTTAAAGAAGAAAGTCGAACAAAGAGAAGAGAGGAGGCAATTTTTGACGACGACGGCGGCAACAGTCTTTCCACTTTTTATTTTAGTCATTCTCCATCCTTCCTCTTCTCCCTTGCTCCCCCGCTTTGCGCTTTGCGTCAGCAACGGAGAAGAAGAAGAAGAAACAGACGAAGAGAGCCCCTTGTTTCATTAAAAAAAAAACATCATTGCAAACTAAAACTAAAACAACGAAAAAAAGCAGCTGAAGAAAAAACACAAACAAAAAGCTCGAGAGGATCGAGTGTTTTCCTCTCTCTTGCCACCATGTTCAAACTCCCACCTTGGGCGGCCAAGCCGACCTGCCCTTCGAGCCTGATAGACGCGGCAGGCAACTCTGTCCCGACGCACCTCAAAGTAAGCAAATGGGGCGAATACGAGAAAGAGGAAAAAGGATGGAACGATTGCGAAGAGATCACCTCTCGATTCAATGCTACGCGCTTTCGACCTGGACCTCCAACCTTTTTCTCTTTTCCCTTTCTCTGACCCCCCCCGCCCCTCAATCAAACAGTCGGCCTACGTCCTCGGCACCGACCCCACCAACTGCGACGTATGTCTCCCCGCGATGACGGCGGGAGAGGACCAGCAGCATTATCAGGCGGCAGCCATCGTTCACCACTCGGACGGCAGGACGTTCCTCATTGCGCTGTGCCCGACCGTTGCAGTCTCCCTCGACGGCGCGCCCCCGCTGCCCCTGCACAAGCCGACGGCGCTGCGGAGGGGCTCGAGCCTCTCGTTCGGAGCGCCGGGCGGCGGCAGTAGCAGCACGGTCTCGGCGGCGTCGTTCACCTTCGAGCGCGAGGAGGGCGGCGACGGCGCGGCCCCGGCGTCCCCGGCGGCGGCGGCGGCGGCGGCGAGGGCGGAGAGGGCGGCGGCTGCGGCGGCGAGGGCATCCGGCCCCTCCTCGGTGCGGGCCTCCCACCTCCTCGTCAAGCACGCCGGCTCGCGCCGCCCCTCGTCCTGGAAGGAGCCCGTCGTTACGCGGTCGCTCGGGGAGGCGAGGGCGGCGGTCTCGGCGTTCCGCGAGCAGGTCGAGCGCTCCGCCGCCGGCGCTCCCTCCGGGCTCGCGGCGGCCTTCGCCTCGCTCGCCGCCGCGGAGTCGCACTGCTCCTCGGCGCGCAGCGGGGGAGACCTCGGCGTCTTCGGGAGGGGGCAGATGCAGAGGGTCTTCGAGGAAGCCGCTTTCGGGCTGGGCGTCGGGGAGATGAGCGGGCTGGTGGAGAGCGATTCGGGTAGGAAAAAAGAGAGAGAGAGCGTTTTTTCTTTCTTTCTTTCTCTTTCGTCCACCTTTTCCCGTTTCGAGACTTGACAGAGCAAACTACACCTCTTCTTAAAACCACCAAAAACTCTTCCTCGCCGGCAGGCGTTCACATCATTCTACGAACCGAGTGAACTCAACCGAGTGAAAGAGAGAGAGAGAGACGGAGAGAGGAGAGAGAGAGAGACAGAGAAAGAGAGAGAGAGAGAGTTTCGTTTTTTCCCCTTGTATTAAAAAAAAGACAGATTCTCTGTCGGCGGGTCTCTCTCGTCTCTCTCTCCCCATCTCTCTCCCACTTTTCCTGGAGAAGACCCCCTTCTCCTTGCTCTCCCCCCCTCTCCCTCTCCCTCCTCCCTCTCTCTCGTGCCTCCCCTCTGTGAAGCAATGCACTCGCACGCCTTTTCGCGCGCGTGCGTCGGCGGCGTGAAGCCTGGAAGCGTCGTCAGTCACCGCGGTGCCTCGCCCCAATTCCCAATGCCGAAGACGCCTGCTGCTGCGGCGGCCGCCTCTCCTTCGTTCGTCGACGCTCGACCCCGAACACGAAGGGGCATGGCCCATGCCGGTCTTAGGGCGGCCCACCGGAGCTTTCCTCGTCGCGCGCGCCCTCTGGTGCCCAGCTCGTCTCTGGTGGGCGACGCCGGGGCGCTTGCCGACTCGGGGGGCGGTAATTCTGGCGGCGGCGGCGGCGGTGGGAAGGGGCTCGGAGGCGATGGGAAAGGAGGAGACAGCGGCAGCGGCGAAAACTCGGGAGGAGGCAAAGACGAAAACGCTCCCATCTCGGCCGCGGCAATCGCGGCGACGGTATGTTTTTTTCTCTTCTTCTTCTTTTCAAAGGAGGAGCAATTGACGCCTTTCGAGAGCCCTTTCGATCTGTTTTTGTGGTTCCGACGCGCATACAGCGTGTCAACGCGTCGAAATCTCTCGAGAGGGGCCAAGGAACGAGCAAAGTAAAGCGTCTTTGGCTCGCAAAAAACGGCCAAGCCCTCCGAACCAAAAGAGAGAGAGAGAAAAAAAACCATTTTTTCCCTTTCTTTTTCCTCTCGGCGAGCGCGGCCGACGACGACCCTCTGGAGATTCCAACCTTGCTCTGATTCCCCTCCGCCCCCCTCCCCCCCCCCCCCCAACAACAAACCCGCCCCGCAGTTCGGCGCCGCCGCCCTCTCCTCCCTCCCCAAGGACATGGCCGCCGCCGCGGCCCGCGGCGCCCTCACCCTCGGAGACGTCAAGCGCTGGCTCTCGATCGCCTCGACCCCGCTCGTCGGCAGCCTCGCGAGGGCCTGGCCGGGCTTCCGCGACCGCGTGATGGGCAACCCGCGCTTCCTGCTCGTGCTGGCCATCGAGGAGGCGATCGGGTGCTCCGCGCGCATGGCGGGCGAGGTCCAGGGCCGCGGGGACAAGTTTTGGGACGAGGCCGCGCTCGTCGCGTCCGACATGAGCCTCGAGGTCCTGGGAGACTTCGCGATCGTCTGGCTCCTCTCCCCCAAGGCCTGCTTCAAGCCGCGCGCCGACTCGGCGCTGACGAGGGCGCTGCGGTCGCTGCCGTCGCACGCCATGCAGGTCGGGAGCGGCTACAAGCTGCAGCAGAGGCTGGGAGCGCTGGCGCTGCGAGGCGCGCAGTTCTTCGCCGTCGGCTTCGGCGCGGCCGCCGTCGGCCACTCTGCCACCATCGCCGCCGTCTCGGCGCAGAGGAAAAGGGGCGTCCTGCGGGGGGACAAGCAGACCGCGGCCAATACCGCCCCCCTGGCCCCCGCCCTCGACACCGCGATGGCCTGGGGCTGGTTCATGGGCGTCTCCTCGAACGCGCGCTACCAGGTCGTCAACGGGTTTGAGGAGAGGGTCCTGGATGTCATCCCGATGCCCGCGCTGCCGCGGGCGCTCGCCACGTTTGCGCTGCGGTTCGGCAACACGTTCGTGGGGACGAAGCAGTGGATGTGGTGGGCCAAATGGATCGGGGTGCAGTAGGAGTGATAGGCGGGCGAAGTGGAGAGGGTGGGGGTTAGAAAGGAGATAGAGATAGAGAGAGAGTGCGAGCGAACGGGCGAGCGAATACGAGCCGGTGGGGAGGAGAAGAAATAAAGGGAAAAATAGACTTTTTTTTCTTCCTTTCCATTTTTTCTTCTCCCCCCCCTTTGCCGCCGCGAGAGGGAAACTTCAGATGCAATTTCAAGACGACAACAACAACGAACATTCAGTACAAAAAAACGATCATTTCTTTTTTACAGTTTGCGGATAAGGAAGAACAAGGGGGGAACAAAGGAACGAAGAACGCCGCCGCCGATGAGAAAAGCTTCTTCTTTCTTCTTCTCGTCCCCCTCCTCAGCTACCTCCACTCTTCCCTGAGCGTCGTCGTCCACAGCAGCGGGGCGGTCGACGTCACCGTCACCCTGCCCCCCTCGAGGATGCTGTTGCTCGTGGACTGAAGGCCCCCCATCTCCAGGGCGGGGGACCCCCCCTCGCCCTCCTCCGCCGCTCCCCCTTTCCCCGTCCTCCCCTTCCCCGCCGGGAGGGAGAGGTTCCACTCGAGGCCCGAGGTCTCGACGCCGCGCGCCGCGGCCCCCAGGGCGACGAGGCCGCAGCCGGGCCCCTCGACCGCGGCGCAGGGGAGGATCGCCGTCGCCGTCGTCGTGACTTTTGACGTTTCGGAGGAGCAAGGCTCGGAGGAGGAGGAGCAAGAAGCGGGGACCAGCCTGGCCAGGGAGCCGTCCCCGGAGAGGACGACGTCGCCGAGGGAGCGCGCGGCGGCGGCGGCGAAACCTTCTTCTTCTTCTTCTCTTTTCCCTTCCTCCTCCTCCTTTCCGCCCTCTTTCCTCCTTCGCGCGGCGTCTATGGCGTACAGCGTCGAGATCGCAGAGAGGCTGTGGTCCAGACGGCCCCCGAGAGCCCCCGCTACGAAGACCGGAGGAGCCGAGGGAGAGGCGGGGAGGGAGGGGGAGGAGGACGAGGTCGAGCTCGACGGCGGCGGCGATGAGAGCGACCCTCGCTCCTTCTGCTGCTTCTCGACCTCCGCCGCGGCGAACCCGAGGCACTTCTGGAGGTCGGTGCTGTCCTGGTCCGTCGACAGGTCGACGATGGGGACGCCCAGGCTTCCGAAGTGGAGCCTCGCTTGCGGAGAGATTGAGTCGAGGTCCCCGACGATGAAGTCGGGGAGGAAGGAGGAACGGAGAGGGAGGGAAGAGGGCGTGCCGCCGCCGTCGTCGCCGCTCCGCCGCGGCGGCCGCCTCCGGGAAGAAGAAGAAGGAAGAGAACCAAAGGCCTCTTCCCAGCCGCTCGAAGCCTCGAGCAGCCGGTCCGCCCCGCCGTCCGCCACCACGACGAGCCTCGCGCGGCGCCACAGCGCGGCGGTGAGGCGCGGGAGGTTGTGGTTGAGGATGATGAGGACCGGGTCGAGGTTGGAGTCGAAGTCGGCGTAGGCGTCGCCGTCGCTCCTCTTCTTCGAGGGCAAATTGGGGTCCAGGAAGGACGAGTCGAGGACGACGGCTTCTCGTGTGCGTTCCGCGGCATCTTCGCTCATTACTCTAGGGATCAGGAAGCCGGAGAAACGCGCTCTTGACGGGGAGTGCCGGCGAGAGCGCGAGGCATTCGATGAAGAAGAGTCGAGCGATGTCGACGCCGCCGGCGATGATGCGACCGCTTGTGAGCAGCAGCGACGCGTCCGATGCGGGCTGGAGCTCGCTAGTCGACGAGAGAGAGGGACGGAGGAGGCAGCAGCAGCAGCGAGGGAAGGAGGCGGAGGGGGAGGAGGGAACCGCCGCTGCTGGGGCGGTGGGAGAGGGAAGGTTGAGGCTTGAGGGAGCATCAAAAGTGAAAGAGAAGAACGCCGGCCTCACAACTTCTCTCGAAAAGAAAACGCCGCCGCCGACGCATTTTTCTCCTCCGACCCCCCCCCCCCAAAAAAAAAAACCAAAACCCAAGAACGATGTCCCAGACCCTCGACGCCGACCTCGAGGCCATCCTCGGAGGCATCGAGGAGCCGCCGAAAAAGGAGGCCGCCGCGCCGCCCCCCGCGCTGCCCTCGGAAGAGGAGACCGGCGCAACCGCCGCCGCCGGCGGAGCACCAACCGCTGCTCCGGCTCCGCCGCCTCCCGAGGCCGCCGCTGCCGCCGCTCCGGCCGCTCCCCCCCCCGCGGTCGCCGAGGCCCCCGAGGTCGTGCCCCAGCCCCCTGCGGTCGCCTCCGAGGTTGTCGAGGCGGCGGCGGTCGCTGGCGCTCCGGCCGAGAAGGCGGCCGAAGAAACGACGGCGGCGGCGTCGGCGGAAAAGGCGGCGGAGAAAGCCATTGTCGCCCCGGTCGCGACGAGCGTGACCGTGCCCCCCAAGCCCCGCGCCGCCCTCGGAGCGAGGCGCCTGGGGCTCTCCAAGAGGAAGGTTACCGTCGCCGCGCCTGCGGCGGCGACGAACAAGGGCCCCGCTGCCGCGGCGACGACGGTGGCGGCGGCGAAAACGACCACGGCGGCGAAGATGGCGGTTGTCGCTCCTTCCAAAGCGCCTGCCGTTGCCGCCGCCGCTGCGCCCGCCGAGCCCGCCGTCTCGGTCCTCAAGGCCAAGAACGCCTATATGCTCTTCTCGTTGGCCAAGCAGGCGGAAGTGCGCGGTGAGTTCGGAAAAGGGAAAAAATTGCAAAAGAAGAAAAAAGGTGAGATAGAAGAAGAAGAAAAGAAAGAGAGCGAGCGAGGCGACGCTCACCTAAAAAAAAAAAACCCACACTCTCTCTCTTCAAACCCAGGGGCCAACCCCACCCTTTCGATCTGCGAGGTGTCCAAGCTGCTCGGCGCGCAGTGGCGCGAGGCCTCGGAGGAGACCAAGGCGCACTTTACGGAGCTGGCTGCGGCGAGCAAGGTTGTTGGTTTTTCATTCCTTATTCGTTTTCTTTTGGGTTTTTTCGTTGATTTTTTCTCTCCCAAAAAAGAAAAAACTCACCTTTTTCTTTTCCCATCCTACGAAACCAAAAATCCAGGCCGCCGCGGAGGCCTTCGCCGCCGAGAACCCGGAGACCGTCACCGCGTTCCAGCTCGCCGCCTCCCAGAAGCGCGCCCTGAAGAAGAACGGCGGTGGCGGCGGCGGCGCGGGGGCCTCTTCCTCCTCGTCGAACGGCAGGAGGCCCTCCACCGCGCTGGAGCTCTTCTCGGCAGACGTCGCCGAGACCGTCTCCGCCGCTGCGGGGGGGGCCAGGGGCGCGGAGCTGAGGAAGCTGGTGCTCGAGGCGTGGGAGGGGGCGTCATCAGGGAGCAGGGCGCCCTACCTCTCTCGCGCGACCGCCGAGGCCGCGGCATTTGCTTCCTCGGCCGTCGCCTCCTTCGCCGCGGCCGGCGGCGGCGCTTCGAAAAAGCGCGGCCGCACCAAGAAGCGCGACGCCGACGAGCTCGAGGAGACCGAGGCCTACCTCGCCGATGCCGCGCGCCTCAAGGCCATGCTTACCTCCTCCACGACCGCCGCCGCCGCCGCGGACTCCGACGACGAGGACGAGGAGGAGCGCGAGGAAGGGACCGACTGGGGCCTCGCGCCGCCGTTGGCGGTTCTGGGCCTCTCCCCGCGCCGCACGCACTTCCTCGTCGCCCGCGCGGGCGCGCCGCTGTTCGCCTACGGGCTCGTCTCGGCTTCACTCGCCGCGAGGGCGCGCGCGGGCGACCCACAAGCCATGGCGGAGTGCCCGCTGCCGCCGGCGATGCTCGACGAGTTCGAGGAGAGCGAGACGGCGTTCGCGCGCGACCTCGCCGCGCGCGCCGACGGCACGGGGGGCTACGACCTGTCCGAGATCGCGGAAGCGCTCTGCTTCGCGGGCGGCGGCTCGTTTCCTTCGTCCTCCTCTCGCTCAGAAGGAGCCCCGATCGCGGCGACCGCGGCGCCGCCGCTCGACTCGTTCGCGTTCCTCGGCGCGATGCGCCACGCCCGCGCCGGCCTCCTGGGAAAGCCCGCCCCCGCCGAGAAGGGGAGCAGCAGCAAGAGGCTGAACCGGGACGTCATGGTGCAGGTGCCGGCGCTCGCGCTGTCGCGTCTGGTGCGCAGGATCCAGGTGGCCGCCGCAGTGAGTTTTTTTCCTTTTCTTTTCCCCCCCTTTTTCAAGTTTCCTTCGAGGTCGAGCGATTTTCGACAGAAAGAAATCGAAAGCTCACTCTCTTTTGTCTTTCTCTTCTCCTTTGAATTTCTTCTCTTTGACGAAACTCTTTTCAAAACAACAGGCCGAGGCAAAGATGGACGCTGCGGCTCTCGCGGAGGCCGGGAGGAGGGCCGCGGCAGCCGCGACAGCCGCGACCGCGGCCTCCGAGGAGAAGGAGAAGGAGTCGGGGGCGGCGGCGGCGACGGCGGCGGCGGAGGCTGCAACGGGCACCGAGAAGGACGGAGACGCCGCCGCTGCTGCTGCCGTCCTTGCCCCCGACGCCGAAAAGGCCGCCGTCGCGGAGAAGTGAGAGAGCGCGAGCACGCGCTACCTTCGAGTGTTCTAAGGAGCAAGCGAAAGTGATTTAGGGGAAGGAGAGAGAGAGAAAGGGGGAACTGGTACAGAGAAGGAAGAGAGAGAGAGAAGGAGAAAAAAAATCAAACCGACTGACTTGAACTTGAGAACTGTTTTTTGCCTTTTGAACCTGCTTTTCGTGATTTGCAGCTCGAATCCAAAAAAGGCCAAGAGGGCGCGTGTCGTGTAAAATGGAGGGTACAGGAGGACTCGCCGCCGCCCTTTTCGCTAAGAAAGAGAAAAAAGAAGAAGAAGAAGAAAAAGAGGGAGAGGTGAAAGAGGAGGTCGGGGTCGACGAAGAGCTGATAGGTTGGTTGCGCTCTCACTTCCGCTCGAAGAAGAAAGAACTCCCCCACTCCTTTCTTCGCCTTCTCTCTCCTGCATCTGGTAAGGGAAAGAGGCCCTTCGGGTGCCGGCCGTCGCCCTCTCTCTCCTCTCTGACCACGCCTGGGCCCTGAGGACGAAGCGAGAAAGGCGCGCGCGCGCGAGAGAGCCGCCTTTGAGCTCAAAAAGGCGAAAACTTTGTCATCTTCCAACGCCGCTTGCCCTCGCTCGCACGCTCGTCGCTCGCCCTTCGACTCGCCAATTGCGTCTTCGCTTCCCAACACCGCCTCCCTCCCTCTCTCTTCAGTTCTCTCTTCTCCATTGTGAACTTACCGAGTGTGGTGCAGTACGTGCGTGGGCGCGATGGCATGGCGCGACGATGGAGCGGAGAGGGAGGAGGAAGAGGAAGAACGGAAGCAGGGACTGAGAAGAGCCGTTGAGAGAGCAGTCGAGGTGCTTCGATGGGTCACCGATCGACTCTCTCTCGTCTCACCCTGAGGAGGAGCAAGATGGGAACCACTTGCTGAGAGAGCAGGACGGCGCCCCGGCTCTCTCCGCTCCTGTTTGCACTCGCTCTCATCGAAGACCCAGACTCATTTCGCCCACCCTTCGACTCCAACAAACTTAACACAAAAAACAGGACCAAAACTTGGAGAGTTTCGATTTCTTCGACGTGCTCAATTTCGAGCAATCCACCCTTCCCGCTCCCTCCTTCCCTCACCTTAAAGCTCGCACTCGAAACCACAAAATGGCTCGCGGAGCTGCTGCGACGACGAGGAGCTCGTCCGGAGCGGCCGCCGCCGCCCCGGCGCCCGAGGAAGTCGGTGAGTTTTTTCTTTTGGTTTTTTCGGTTTCTTCGTGACGATCGACCTTGTCTCCTCGACCTCCTCCTCCTCCTCCTCCTCCCTTCGCCTCTCCGCGCCAGCAACACGCAGGAGCAGCAGCAGCAGCAGTAACAGCAGCAGCACGCTCTCGCCGCTCTCTCTCACATTCCTACCCTTTTTCTCTCTCCGATAAAAACCCAACAACAACAACAACAAAAAACCTTTAAAAACACACTAAAGACGTCCCCACCCCGTTGGGCCTCAAGGTCGCCAAAACTTGTTTCGCCGCCGTCGTCGACAACCTCGTCGCGCTCGTGGGAGTCCCGGCCCTGGCACTCGCCGCCACGCGCCTCAAGGAGGCCAAGGAGAACGGCACCCTGGCGAAATTGGCAGTCAAGCTGGGAAAGACCAAGGTCGAGGCAGACGCGTCGGCGCTGCTCGCGGCCGTCGTCGCCGCCGCCTTTGTGATCGGCATCGTCCTTCGCTGGCGCAAGGCTTCGAAGTCGACCTATCTCGTCGACTTCTACACCTTCAGGCCTCCCGACAGGAACCAGACGACGCACGCGGAGCTGGCCAAGGGGATCAGGATGTCGGGGGTAAGTTCGAGGAATATTTTCCCGAGTTTTTTGAGTTTTTTCCCCCCTTCATTTTTTCATTTTTTTCCTCTTTCTCCGTCACTTTTTTACTCCCCCTGTCCCCTCTCGTCCCCATTTCTCTCCGACCGACAAAAGCTCACCACTCCTCTTCTCCGCTTCCCCCCCTCTCTCTTTCCGCTGCGCCCACGATAAACGTGAAAAAAAAACGCAGCGCTACAACAAGCCCGCGCTCGACTTCATGGACAAGGTCGTCGAGATCTCCGGCCTCGGCGACAGGACTTTCCTGCCCGACGCCGTCAAGGTCGGCGTGACGAAGCCCGTCGAGGTCACGATGGCTGGTGCTCGGGCGGAGACCGAGCTCGTCATGTTCAGCTGCGTCGAGCGCCTCATGCAGCGGACCGGGCTCAAGCCCACGGACTTTGACGCCCTGATCGTCAACAACACCTCGTTCAACCCGGTGCCGTCGCTCTCGGCCGCCGTCGTCAACAAGTTCAAGATGCGCAAGGACATCCGGTCGTTCACCCTGTGCGGGATGGGGTGCGCCGCCTCCGTGATCGCGGTGGACCTGGCGAGGGATATCCTGAGCTCGAGCCCGAACACGAGGGTGGTGAGCAGAGAACGTTTTTTTTTTTTTTTTGAAGATCGAGATGAGACAAGCGAAATTAAAAAAAAAACTCACTCCCCCCCCTCGCTCACTCGTATTCTTTTTACCTTTCCCCTTCCTTCACCAGCTCGTCACGGGGAACGAAAACATCCTCTGGAACATGTGCGTTTTTCTTCTTCGCTTTTCTTGCGTTTCGGTCGGGGGTGGGGTGGGGGGGGACATAAGCAAAACAAAGCGGGAAAAACTCACCTCTTTCCCTCAACCCTCTTCTCTCTCTTCTCCCTCGCCTTTTCTCTATCCCGGGGGCCCCCCCCCCCCCCCCCAAAAAAAAGAATCATAATGATCGAAAAAAAAATCCACCCCATCATATCACTCGCACCG
>Ga0315287_10005579_pt1 | contig 12413 bp, 11 predicted proteins | sample YL17G11_0_MG_FD_205037 | JGI IMG/M metagenome (GOLD analysis project Ga0315287, IMG submission 205037) | Sediment microbial communities from Yellowstone Lake, YNP, Wyoming, USA - YL17G11_0 | ecosystem: Environmental > Aquatic > Freshwater > Lake > Sediment | place: USA: Wyoming | collected...
AACGACAGCGGCATGAAGAGCGTCGCGATCACCGTGAGCACCTTCATGATGCCGTTGAGCCGGTTGGAAAGGCTCGAGATGTATAGGTCGGTGAGGCTGGTGGCCATGTCGCGGCAGGCGTCGATGATCTCCATGATCTGCACGGTGTGGTCGTGCACGTCGCGCAGGTAAAGCCTGGTCTCCGGCCCCATCAGGCGCGAGTCGCCGCGCCCGAGCGAGGCCACCATCTCGCGTAAAGGCCAGGTTGCCTTGCGCAGGCGCATCAGGTCGCGCTTGAGGCTGTGGAGCAACTGCAGATCCTCGGGTTTGGGGGTGTCCAGCAGCCCGTCCTCGACGTCCTCGAGGCGATCGTTGAGCTGCTCCAGCACCGGGAAGTAGTGGTCCACCACGGTGTCGACGATCGCGTACGTCAGGTGGTCGAGGCCCATCGACCTGGCCTTCCCCCGTCCGGTCCGCAGTCGGTCCTCGATCGGCCGGAAGAGGTCGCTCTCGTGCTCCTGCACCGAGATCAGAACGCTGTCGAACAGCAGCAGCGAGACCTGCTCCTCCTGGTAGGCGCCGTCGGCTCGCCGCACCGTGTCGACGATCACGAACAGGTGGGTGCCGTAGTCCTCGACCTTGGGGCGCTGCCCGACGTTGAGCACGTCCTCGAGCACCAGCGGGTGCACGCCGTAGCGCTCGGCGACCTGGTTGAGCAGCGCCGTGTCATGCCCGACGATTCGCAGCCACGCCTTCACCCCGGCCGGCTGCGACCCCGGCACCTCGTCGAGGCGCGCGAGCCGGCGCTCGTCGTAGGAGTCGGCGCCGAAGGTGACCAGCGACAGCGTCAACGGCCCCGCCGCCGCCGCCACCGGCACCGGCAACGTCCCTGCCTCCGTCCCCGGCGGATGGAATCGCTTCATCGTCCGTCGCTTCACGTTGCCCTCCCTGCGCTCGGCGCGCGGAGCGCAGTCCCGCCCAGCGCCTCCCGAGCCCTACGACGCCGTTCCACCGCCTGCCTCGAGCAGCTTCACATCCTGAAGGTCCACGTCGCGGCCGGCCGCTTTCTTCGATGCGATCAGGTCGGGCAGGCTGGCAACGAAGAACCGCTGGCCCTCGAACTCCATCACGATGCGATTCCGCCACGCCGCAGCGAATGCCAGGCCCGGCGTCCACGTCTGCACGTCGATGCGAACACGATCCTGGAAAACCGTGATCTCGTGGGCGACGACGTCGGCGGGCGTCGTCAGCGCGGCCGTCCCGAGTCCGGCGTCGGAGAGCGCAGTGAGCAGGCGCTGCGCGTTCTCGACAGACGCTTCGATCAGGACGTCCAGGTCAAACGTGGCCCTCGGCACCCCGTGCAACACCGCGGCGACACCGCCAATGACGACGTACTTGACCTCATGGCGTTCGAAGCACTCGAATACGCCCTTCAGCCGGTTGAGCATGTCTCACGTCCGCGAGATTGGGGTTGACGGCAAGTGCAAGATCCGTGAAAGAGCACAGCAACTCCATCCTCTCGGTCAGTGTCAACGACCGGAACCAGCGCGCCTTGGCTTCCGGTGTCTCAGCCTCCCGAGAGTGGCTAACTGACGGAGTCATCGCCGATTAGGATACCCGAGCCGGCGCCGCGGTGCAAACCGAAAGCGCGCGGCGACAACCGCTTCAACACCCTTTGCTTCACCGGCTCCTCCACGCTCGCGAAACAGGTGCCGCCTCCATGATCGGTCGGATCACCGGCCACCGCGCCGCGTCGCAAGGGTGCTAGCCAGTGCCAGCTTCCCGGCACGTGCCGGCTTGCCTGAGGCGGTCCCGGGTGAAAGAATGGCTGCGCCATGGACTATCAACATGCCGTCGAGCTCGTCCGCGAGGCGATCCCTGATGTCGTGGCCGTCTACGCCTTCGGATCGCGCGCACACGGGACGAGCCGCAGCGAGAGCGATCTTGACCTCGCCGCGCTGGCTCCCAGGCGGCTGCCAGCCGAGCTGCGCTGGACTTTGCAAGAGAAGTTGGCTCGCCGCCTCAGGGTCAACGTGGACCTCATCGACCTCCGCTCAGTGCCGACCGTGATGCAGAAGGAGATCGTCGCCACCGGGAACGTGGTCTTCGGCCTCGATGCTCCCGCGCGGCGCGCCTTCGAGGGCCTCGTGCTTTCCAGCTATGCCCGACTCAACGAGGAGCGCCGGGAGATCCTGCAGCGAGTGCTCGAGGACGGACGGGTTCATGGTTGACGACATCGTCATCAACAAGGCGGCGATCATCGAACGCTGTCTGGCCCGCGTCCACGCCGAGCATGGTGGCGACGACCGGGTTCTCCTGGAGAACATCACCAAGCAGGACTCGATCATCCTTAACCTCCAGCGTGCCTGCGAAGCGGCGATCGACCTCGCGATGCACCTCGTTGCGGCGCGTCGTCTTGGCGTACCGCAGGAGACCCGCGAGGCGTTCGACCTGCTGGTCGCCGGCGCCGGACTTGATGCGGGACTCGGGAACCGACTCGCCGGCATGGTTGGGTTCAGGAACGTCGCAGTCTATGACTACCGCATCCTCGACCTCGCCATCGTCGGCTCGATCATTCGCGACCGTCTCGGCGATCTCTCGACGTTCACGCGGTGGGCGATCTCGCAGACCAGCTCCCAATCTTCATGAGCCGCGGCTCACCCCGGGCCATGAAGGTCACTGTCATTGCGAGGAGGCCGCAGGCCGACGAAGCAATCTCCACCGCGCCAGGAGCTGCGGCGTTTCGGCGAGGCGGCGGCATCCGTGCCCGCACGCTTACGCTTCCCCTGTCCCACGGCGACAACCGCCTTCCCGTATGAGCCTCGCGTAAGTATCTTGACAAAACGTACGGTTTAGCGTACGGTTCTGCCAGAGGTGACAATGACCACGCTGACAGCCACCGAGGCGCGCGAAAAGCTCTACCGGCTCATCGACGAGGCGGCTGCCTCGCACGAGCCCGTGCTCATCACGGGTAAGCGAAGCAACGCGATCCTGCTCGCTGAAGATGACTGGCGGTCCATCGAGGAGACCATGTTCCTGCTCTCCGTCCCGGGAATGCGCGAGTCGATCCGCGAGGGCCTGGCCGAGCCCATCGCTGCGTGCAGCGAAGAGCCGGGTTGGTGATGGCCTGGCGGATCGTCTTCACCAAGCAAGCGCAGAAGGACGCCAAGAAGGTCACGGAGGCAGGCTTGCGGCTGAATGTCCAGACGCCGCTCGACCTCCTCGCGAAGGACCCGTTCCGTCGGCCGCCGCCGTTCGAGAAGCTCCTGGGCGATCTCGCCGGTGCGTATTCGCGGCGCATCAACGTGCAGCACCGGCTCGTCTACCAGGTCATTGCGGACGTCCACACCGTGAAGGTGCTGCGCATGTGGACGCACTACGAGTAGGATCGTAGCGTCGGCAGAGGAGCACATGTCACCACACAGAAAACAAGAGGGCGCCGGTTTTCGGCTGCGCGGCGAGGTCGGTGGCCGCACGGTCAAGCTTCCTCTGTCCAAGGGCGACAACCGCATCGGCTCGCATCCGGACAACGAGATCGTCATCGGCGAGCCGTACATCTCGCGGCACCACGCCGTGCTGCGGGTCGACGGCGCTCGCGTCGCGGTCGAGGACCTCGGCAGCCGCAACGGCACCTTCGTCAATGGGCAGCGGGTCGCGACCGCTGATCTGGTCGCCGGGGATCACCTGCACCTTGGTCCGCTGGTCCTGCAGCTCGAAACGGTCGACAGTGGCGACACGCGCCTCGCGATTCGCCTCGGCGGCGCTGCCGCGGCGCCGGCGCCCGAGCCACCGCCCGCACTCTTCGAGTCGACCCGGCCGGCGACGCCACGCACCGGGAGCGTGTACCGCCGTTGGGTTGAGGTCGCCAACCGGCTGACCGCAGCGCTCGTCGGAGAGCAGGCACCCGACGGCGCCGCCGCACTGGTCGAACTGGTCGCCGGGTTGGGCGCTCGCGGTGCCTGCCTGATCGCGTGGACCGGTCGCGCCGAGCCCATCGTGGTGCACGCCGCCGGCTCGCCCGACGTGCTGCGAACGGTTCCCGCGCTCCGGGATCGCATCCGACAGTCGGTCGAGGCGAGTCGAAAGGAGTCGCTAATCAGGACCTTCCTCGACAACGGCCCGCCATGCCTCGCCGTTGCCGTCGGCTCCCGCCCGCCAGCTTCCGACCTGGCACTAATCCTCGACGGCGACTTCCCGAGCGCGAAAAGCGCGGCGCCGATCCTGGAGCTGGCGCTGCGCCTGCTGGCACACGCGCGCGTGGCCCACCCTGCAGGCACGCCGCGCCGCGACGCGGTTCAGCCGCACGCCCTCATCATCCCGGAAGGCTTCGTGGTCGGTACCTCCGCCGCGATCTGGGCCGTCTACGAGGAGATGCGCCACCTGCTGGCCGGCGACTACCCGGTGCTCATCACCGGCGAGACCGGCGTCGGCAAGGAGCACGTCGCCCGCATCCTGCACGCCTCCTCGAGCCGGTCGGGCGGGCCGTTCGTCGCCGTCAATTGCGCCGCCATCCCGGCCGACCTCGTCGAGGCCGAGCTGTTCGGCATCGAGTCGGGCGTCGCCACCGGCGTGACGGCCCGCAAAGGCAAGTTCCAGCTTGCCAACAACGGCACCCTGTTCCTCGACGAGATCGGCGAGATGCCGCTCGCGTTCCAGGCCAAGCTGCTGCGGGCGTTGCAGTCCGACGAGATTCAGCCTGTCGGTGCGGCGTCGCCGCTACGTCTCGACGTGCGCGTCCTCGTCTCTACCAACCGTAACCTCGAGGCCCTGGTCGCCGACAAGAAGTTCCGCCGCGACCTGTATTACCGCATCGCCGCCTGCACGCTACGCGTCCCGGCGCTGCGCAACCGGCGCGACGACATCGCCTCGTTCGTCGAGCACTTCGTCGCCCGCTTCGCCGCCGAAACCGACAAGACCATCGCCGGGGTAACCGTCAAGGCGCTCGATGCGCTCGCCGCCGCGCCCTGGCCCGGCAACGTGCGCGAGCTGGAACATGAGATTCGCCGCCTGGTGCGCACCTGTCCCGACGGCCAGGCCATCGACTCCGAGATGCTCTCCAACGCCGTTCTCGCATCGGCGACCAGCGGCGATGCCGCGGAGATCAGTCCCGACCGCGATCTCGACCTCGCCGCCCACGCCGAGCAGCTCGAGCGCCGCCTCATCACCATCGCCGTCGCCCGCGCCAAGGGCAACAAGTCCGCCGCCGCTCGCCTCCTCGGTATCACACGCAACGGCCTCATGCTCAAGCTCGAGCGCCTCGGCATCGACACGTAGTCTTCCAGCCTTGGCCCTGTGGTCGCGGCCTTCGCCTCGGCAGCCTCAAGCTGTACCTTGATTCTGCTACTCTACTTACAGCTTCAGGCCGGAGGCGCCCAATGGATTTTCTCGACCGCGAATCAGAGATGGCACTTCTCAACGATCACCTCGCCCGTCCAGGCGCCGGGATGTTCATCCTCTATGGGCGTCGGCGTATCGGCAAGACGGCCCTGCTCCACAAGGCGATCGAGACAATACCTGGCGCCACGTACCATGTCGCGACCCGGTCCACCATCACAGAGGAGCTGCGAAGGCTGTCCGTGACGCTGGCCGCCTCGTGGCAGGCGCCGCTGCTCGCGGCCCAGCCCCTCGGCTCGGCCGAAGCGTTGCTGGCCTTCCTCGAGGGCGCCGCCGCGCCGGGCCCTCTCGTCCTCGACGAGTTCCCCTACCTTGTCGAGGCCGAACCCGCACTTCCGGGCCTCCTTCAGGCCCGCTGGGACGCTGCGCTGTCGCGGCGCAACATCAAGCTCGTTCTCTGCGGCTCCTCTGTCGGCATGATGGAGGACATATTCCTCTCGCAGCGCTCCCCGCTCTTCGGCCGCAGAACGGGCCAGCTTCGCTTGGGCCCGCTGGCGCCGCACCACCTCCGGCCGGCCTTCGGGCGGACGCTGGCGGAGATGGTGGAGCTGTCCGCCGTCTTCGGTGGCGTGCCCGGCTACCTCCAGCGCCTGGACCCGGCAGCCGACCTTGCAACCAACATCCGCCGCCACCTCCTGCAACGCGGCGAGCCGCTGTACGAGGAGATTCCCTTTCTTCTTCGCGAGGAGCTGCGCGAGCCCCGGGTCTACCACGCCATCCTCGCCACGATCGCGACCGGTGCGCGTAAGTTCGGCGAGATCAGCTCCAAAGTCGGGCTTGACCGCGCCAACCTTTCCCGCTACCTCTCCCTGCTGATCGATCTCGGTCTGGTCGAGCGCGAAGTTCCAATCACAGAGAACCAACCCGACAAGAGCCGCAAGGGGCTTTACCGGATTGCCGACCCGTTCGTGGCGGCGTGGTTCACGTTCGTCCACCCCTACCGCGATGCGCTCGAGCGCGGGCTTGCCGACGAAGTGCTCGAGCGGGATGTGCTGCCTCGCTTGCAGGTCTACCTCTCCCATGCTGTCGAACCCGTTCTTCGCGAGCTTCTCCAGCGCGGGCCGCTCTCCACGGCGGTGCCGTTCCCACCGTCGCATGGCGGCCGCTACTGGAGCCCCACCGCCGAGCTCGACATCGTCCTCCTCGATGAGCGCCGCCAGCAGGCGTTCATTGCAGAGGTCAAGTGGACCCGCGAGCGGGTTTCGCTCTCCGAGCTCGACCACCTCCGCCGCCGTGTCGCCGGCGAAAGCGCGCTCACCGCCCTCAAACCGACCTTCGCGCTTATAAGCCGCAACGGCTTCACGGGCCGCCGCCTCGACCCCGACGAGCGCGCCATCGACCTGTCGAAGGCGTGATTCCTCACGTGCCCTGCTGTGCGACCGATAGCACAGGAAGACCTACCGACGGCGGCCAGGAGAATCTCCGGGCAGCCTTGCAAATTTGCATTCGAAATGCAAAACTGCAGCCCGACGAAAGAGAGCTACCGTGACCTACATCCGGCGTACCCTCGAGACCACCCTCAAGAGGGCCGCGGCACAGTCCCCCGTCGTGGTCCTCACCGGACCGCGCCAGTCCGGAAAGACCACCCTCCTCAAGCACGTGTTTGGCTCGACCCACGAGTACGTTTCGCTTGAGCCGCCCGACGTGCGCCTGGCGGCGACCGAAGATCCCCGCGGCTTCCTTGCGAGCCACCCGGCGCCCGTCGCCTTCGACGAGGTTCAGGCCGCCCCGGTGCTCCTCCCGTACATCAAGGAAGTGGTCGACAGAACGCGGGAACGGCCAGGGCAGTTCCTGCTCACCGCCTCGCAGAACCTCATGCTCGCCCAGGGCGTCACCGAGTCGCTGGCGGGCCGGGCGGCGCTGCTGCGCCTCCTGCCGATGAGCCGGCGCGAGGTCGCGGGCCGGCCCGAGGCGATGCTGCCCTGGGAGGGAAGTGCACGCAGGCCCACGATCGGGCCGGGCGCCGGGTCCATCTGGCCGGAGCTGCTTCGCGGCGGCTATCCGGAGCTCGTCGCGGGGCGCGTCAAGGACGCCACGCTCTGGCACGCGAGCTACGTCCAGACCTACCTCGAGCGCGACGTGCGCTCCCTGCGACAGATCGGGGACTTGCGCCAGTTCCAGGCCTTCCTGCGGCTGCTGGCGGCACGTTCGGCGCAACTCCTTAACCTGTCCGACGCCGCGCGCGATCTGGGCGTTGCCGTCAACACCGCCAAAGCATGGCTTTCGGTGCTCGAGGCCACGTACCAGGTCCTCGTGCTGCGGCCGTACTGGGCCAACGTCGGCAAGCGTCTCGTCAAGTCGCCCAAGGTTTACTTCACCGACACGGGCACGCTGTGCTACCTCACGGGGCTACGCGACCCGGCACACGCGGCCAACGGTCCGCTCGGCGGTGCCCTATTCGAGACGGCCGTCATCGCCGAGGTGTATCGCTCTCTCACGCACCGCGGCATCGAGCCTCAGCTCTACTTCTGGCGTACCTCGACCGGCGTCGAGGTCGACCTCGTCGTCGACACCGGCGAGGCGCTCGTCCCCATCGAGGTCAAGCTCTCGTCGACGCCGACCCCAACCATGGCCCGCGGCATCGAAGCCTTCCGCCGGGACATCGGCCCCCGCGCCTCGCGCGGTTTCCTCGTCCATCCGGGCGGCTCGTCGCTCCCGCTCGGACCGGCCGCCACGGCCCTCCCCTTCGCCGCCCTTTGAACTGATGCGGCAAGTGGCCACCCGCATCAATGGGGCATTGCCGCGGACTTTTCACGCCCTTGTTCGCACCAAGGGACCAGGGCGTTGATCAGATGCCATCATGCACTGGCGCGGTGTCGGCATCGTGCCCGGGCTCTCCGCGAGCCCCCCGTGATGCGGTGGCGAGACGACGGCAGCACAATGGCTACGTGCGGCGCGGTTGCTGGTTGCTCCCACGCGTGGCACCTATAATCCGGCTGCTGTGAATGAAACACGAGGATACCCGGCCGACCAGACGGCGCCGTGGCTTGAGGGCCAGGCGGGAGCGGTGGTAGTGCCGTTTGCACTGCCTTCCCGGTGGACGGTAGAGCGGCTTCTCGGAACCGGCGGACAGGCGGAGGTGTGGCTGGCGCTCGACACGGAGCTGGGAGAGCAGGTCGCGGTCAAGGTGCTGCGGACCGACCTGGCGCCGGAGGCGCGGGAGCGGCTCAAGCGGGAGGTGTCGCTCGGGCGCAACCTGCAGCACCCGAACCTGGTGCGCGTCTACGACCTGCTCGAGATCGGCGATCGCCTCGCGATCGTCATGGAGTGGCTGCCGGGTGGGAACCTCGCCGAGAAGCTCGCCGCAGGCGAGCTGCCCGTCGCCGACGTCGTGCGCTGGGCGGGAGAGACGCTATCGGCGCTCGCCTGCCTGCACGCCAGCGACGTCGTCCATCGCGACGTGAAGCCGTCGAACCTGCTTCTCGACGGCGCCGGGCACGGCAAGCTCGCCGACCTCGGGCTGGCGCGCCGGATCGAGGACGCCCGCGACCTGACGCGCACCTCCACGACGGTGGGCACGCCGATGTTCATGAGCCCGGAGCAACTGCGCGGCGAGCGCGCAACGCCCGCGTCGGACCTCTACTCGCTCGGGGTGACGCTGTTCCAGCTCATCACGGGGCGACCGCCGTTCGTCGCCGACTCGGAGTTCGAGGTGGCGCGCATGCACCTGCAGGAGCCGGTGCCAGACCCGCGGCGGCTGCGCCCGAACTGCCCGACGTGGCTCGCCCGCCTCGTGCTGCGCCTAATGGAGAAACGCCCGGGAGACCGCTACCGGAGCGCCGAGGCGGCGCTCGACGCGCTGCGGCGCGAGAAGGCGCTGGTGTCCCCGCGCCTCCGCCGGCAGGCGATGACCGTCGCGGCGGTCGTCGTCGTGGCGGGTCTCGTCGTGGCCGGCGGCTCCGGTGTACTGCGCGCGCGAGCCGCCGCCGCTCGCGTGGTCAAGATGGAAGCCGTCGACACCGTCGTGCACGGCGTCGACTCCCGCGGCCGCGAGGTGTGGCGGACCGAGCTGAAGAGCCGCATCGACCAGGTGGAGAGCGCGGACCTCGATGGCGACGGCATCCCAGAGACGATCGCGGCGACGCGGCCGCTGAGCATGGCGCGCGGCGCCGACGTCAAATCGGAGGTCCTCGCGGTCACCCGGAGTGGACGGATCCTCACCCACGTCTCACCGGAGGACGTCGTCTTGAGGTGGGACTACGACTTCCCGAAGCTGCTGACGCCATACTTCAAGGCCGCCGATCTCGACGGCGACGGGGCGGCCGAGCTGATCGTGAGGTGCAACCAGCGCGCCTTCTACCCTACCTCGCTCCTGGTGTACTGGCCGAAACGCGACAGATGGACGACGGTCGCCTTTCACTCCGGCTGGCTGCGCGACGTCTTCGCGGTTCCCGGCGCCCCCTGCTCCTCGCTTCGGGTCATCGGCGTGAACAACCGGCTCGGCATGCTCCCAGTGGTCGGCGAGCTGAGCATCGCACCGCCGGGTGCAACGCCCCCGCAACCGCCCGAAGCTCGGCCCGGGTCGCCCGAGGACGGCATTCGCCCGAATCTGCCGGAGGGCTGGCGCTGGTACACGCCACTCGACGAGAACCTCAACCCCAATCTGGTCACGCTGACCGCCGACGGTGCGGTAGCCTTGACGACCAACGAAGGCGCCACGATCCGGGTCGATCGCCTGGGCAACCCCGATCCCGGACCGAACGCGGGACGTGACCTCAGGCAGGAGCGGCAGGCGTTCTTCGCGAGTCTGGGCGGCGCGCTGTCGCCGATCTGGCAGCCGACCAGCGCCGCCGGCGTGGGCGCCGCGCTGGACGGGATGAGGAAGAATGCCGGCCCCCTGCTCCGGGAGGCGCCGTACCGCGCGATCCTCGGGCTGTACGGCGCGCGGGCGCTGGCGCGCACCGACGACCTCGACGGCGCCGTCCGGCTGCTCGAGGAGACCCGCGCCGACGTGCCATATCAGGAAGTCCTGTACCGCCTCGCGCACCTGCGCGCGCTCGCCGGCAGGATGGACGCGGCGGCCGCGCTGCTGGGCGACATAATCGCCGCCCGCAAGACGTCCCGCAGCCAGTACGACGCCCCGCACCTGCTCCTGAGAGTCGGCATCGAGCGGCGCAACAGTGCGCAGGTCCGAAACGCGATCGCCCGGTTCAGCTTCTGGCGGCCCGACGCCGACCCCACGGTGGACACGACGGGCGTATCGCTGGCGCTGGCCGCCCGCGCGCATGTCTGGTGGGACGAGGCGACCGGTTCCGACGCGGCGGCGCGCTCGTGGTCATACGCGCCCGACGGGGCGATGATGGCGGCGCTGGCCCGCTGGCGTCTCGGCCGCGCGACCACGCAGGACCTCGGTGCCGTGCGCGAGGCGATCGCGACCAACCCGGAGGCGCGCTGGGAGGGCGAGCTCGCGCTGGCGGCGATCGAGCTGTCGCTCGGCCGCACCGGCGAGGCGGTGACCGGAGCCGGAGCCGCCATCTCCGCGCTCGAGCCGCTCGCGCGTGATGACTTCATGAACAAGCAGCTCCTCGACCTCGCCCGTGCCTTGTTCGTTCGCGCCCTGGCGGACTCGGGCCAGCGCGACGAGGCGCTGCGCCAGGCGCGTCGCATCCGTCCCGGCCTGCGCCATGGCCTGCTGCCGGCGATCCTCGTCGACGAGGCACTTGCATCACTCTCGCACCCCGCCTCTCGACCTCGTTGATATCACATCATGATGGCACTACATTGGCACAGGAGGTGCCCAGGCCATGGTGCGGACGCAGGTTCAGCTCACCGAGCAGCAGGTCAGGCGCCTGCGGTCGATCGCGGGAGAGCGGGGCGTATCGTTCTCCGAAGCGCTGCGTCAGTGCCTGGATGCGGCGCTGGCGCCCGGCGCGCCGGAGCGGAAGGAACTGTACGCGCGCGCGGCGTCTCTGGTCGGCGCCTTCGCCGATCGTGAGGGAGTTTCTGACCTCTCGAAGGAGCACGACCGCTACCTGAGCGAGGCGTTCTCTTGAGCCGCGTGCTCGTCGACACCTCGGCGCTGCTGGCGCTGCTGGTGCCCAGCGTGGCGGCACACACACGAGCGAAGCGCGCGTTCTCCAGGCTCCGCACCCGGGAGGCCGTTCTCCTGATCACGTCCTACGCTCTCCTCGAGACGTACTCGCTGATCGAACGCCGTCTCGGCCTCGACGCCGTCCGGGCGTTCCGGGAACGGTTCGTCCCCCTACTCGAGGTCATCTGGGTGGACGCCTCGCTGCACGAGGCCGGCCTCGACCTTATGCTCCAGCGTGAACGGCCGCGGCTCAGCCTGACTGACGCTGTAACGATCCTGGTGGGCCGCGACGCGAAGGTCGATGAGTTGTTCGCGTTCGATCGCCACCTGGAGGCCGCCGGGCTGCCGACCGCCCGTTGATCCCTCCATTGTGGTGCGGGCATCCTGCCCGCGCTTTCCGGGGGTCCGCCGAAGCGTGCCGGCGAGACGCCGGCACCACAAGGAGGCAAGGTCGAGTGTGGCGCACACCTCCGTCGGATAGCCGAACCGAACGACGGCGCGAGATCTTGACAGTCGATGTTGCGAGGTCTATAACTAGCTCGTCGGTTTAACCGACTGGTTAGTTGGAGGTCTCCATGAAACCCGCACCGGGCGAGCGCAGATCCGAGGACCCGAAGGCGCGCATCCTCGCGGCCGCCGCCGAGGCGTTCGCCGAGAAAGGATTCGACGGCGCCGGCGTCGACGAGATCGCGCGGCGCGCCGGCGTCAACAAGGCGATGCTGTACTACCACATCGGCGACAAGGCGGCGCTGTACGGCGCGGTGGTCACCGAGTTCCTGGACCTCATGCGAGCGGCGATCGCGGAGAGCCTCGAAGGGCTGACGGACTCGCGCGACAAGATCCGGGGAATGCAGCATGCGTTCATCCGCACGTTCAACGCGGCGCCGCACTACCCGCGGCTGATGCAGCGCGAGATCGCCGACGGTGGCGCGCACCTGCCGGCCGAGGCGCTGGCCGGGATGGCGGGAGTCATGGCGCTCACCCGCTCGATCGTCGCGGAGGGCCGCGC
>Ga0315287_10005580_pt1 | contig 12413 bp, 12 predicted proteins | sample YL17G11_0_MG_FD_205037 | JGI IMG/M metagenome (GOLD analysis project Ga0315287, IMG submission 205037) | Sediment microbial communities from Yellowstone Lake, YNP, Wyoming, USA - YL17G11_0 | ecosystem: Environmental > Aquatic > Freshwater > Lake > Sediment | place: USA: Wyoming | collected...
TCGAAGGACTACTGGATGCCCATGGTCGCGCTCGGCATGCTCTTCTTCGTCGTGCTGCCCACGGCGCTGCTGCTCACCCTCACCCATGTGGGCAGCAGCACGGTCGCGGCGCGCATCAGCGACACCTTGTCGGTGCTGCCCCCGGAAGCCCGCGCCGCGGTGAGGGGCGCCTCCCCCGGCGCCCGCACCGCGTATGCCCTCGCCGTGTACCTGTTCGCGCCCGTGGCGGTGGTGGTGCCCCTGACCATCTCCACCGCCGTGGGGGCGGCCACGATCGTGGGCGAGCGCGAGCGGGGCACTGGTGAGTTCCTCGCCCACTCCCCCGCCTCCACCCGCGAGATCTACATGGGCAAGCTCATCGCCAGCGTCATCCCCGGCTACATCACCACCATCGTCGGGTTCGCCACCTACTCGATCATCGTGAACCTGGTGGTCGGCCCCGACGTGGGCGGCTGGTTCTTCCCCACCAGGGAGTGGTGGCTGATGATGCTCTGGATCATCCCCCCGTTCCTGCTGCTCACCCTGTCGCTGGTGCTGCGGCTGTCGGCCCGGGTCAAGTCCACCGCCGCGGCCCAACAGGCGTCGGGGCTCATCACGCTCCCACTCATCGCCATCGCCTACGGCCAGGCCACGGGCTCGCTCGTCGGCGGCAGCTGGGTGGGGGGCTTCTGGCTCGGCACCATCGCCTGGATCGTGGCGGCCATCAGCCTGCACCGGGGCGTGCGCTCGGTCACCCGCGCCCGCCTCCTCGGCGTGGCCCAGTAGCGCCACCCTGACGAGTCTGTGTCTCCTGTCGGGGGGCGGACGCTTCCTCAGACGGCGGCGGTCACGGCGGCGACCAGCTCGTCGGCGGAGCGGTAGCCCATGCCGGGGCCGACGTATCGGTGGATCCACGCCACCTTGCCGTCGCGGTCGATGACGAACGTGCACCGCCGGTAGAGGTCGAGCAGGCCGAGCACCCCGTACTCCCGGGCGACCGACTTGTCGACGTCGGCCAGCAGGGGGAACCCGAACCCGCCCCGATCGGAAGCGAACGCCCGATGTGACTCCACCGACTGGGGGCTGAGGGCCAGCACCACGGCGTCGAGCTCCTCGAACGAGCCGATCTCCCTGGTGTACGACTCGAGCTGTCGGGTGCACACGGGGGAGTTGTCGGCCGGGTAGAAGGCCAGCACCACGGGCTGGCCCCGGTAGTGTGACAGGCGCCAGCGCAGGGTGTCGCCGGTGGCGCCGTCGACGCCCTCGAGTTCGAAGTCAGGGGCCTCGGCGCCCACGGCCACGCCCACGGTCTCAGCCCTCGAGCGCGGCCATGACGTCGTCGCCCATGTCCGCGTTGGTGTGCACGTTCTGCACGTCGTCGAGGTCGTCCAGCGCGTCGAGCAGGCGCAGCACGGGCTTGGCGTCGTCGGCGGAGTCGAGGTCGACCGTCGAGGTGGCAATCATGGTCAGGTCGGAGGACTCCACGGTGATGCCGGCCTCCTCGAGCGCCTGGCGCACCGACGCGGTGGCGGTGGCCTCGCAGGTGACGGTCCACAGGTCGCCGTCGCCGGACACGTCATCGGCCCCCGCCTCGAGCGCGGCCATCATCACCTCGTCCTCATCCGCGTTGCCGGGCACCAGCACGATCCCCTTGCGCTCGAACTGCCAGGCCACCGCACCCGGCTCGGCCAGCGAGCCGCCGAGCTTGGAGAACGTGGAGCGCACGTCCGCTCCGGTGCGGTTCCGGTTGTCGGTGAGGGCCTCGACCATCACGGCCACCCCACCGGGGGCGTAGCCCTCGTAGGTGACCTCCTCGTAGTTGACGCCCTCGAGCTCACCGGTGCCCCGCTTGATGGCCTTCTCGATCGTGTCGCGGGGCACCGAGGCGTCGCGCGCCTTCTGGAACATCGTGCGCAACGTGGGGTTCATGTCGGGGTCGCCGCCGCCGTTGCGGGCCGCGACCTCGATCTGGCGGATCAACTTGGCGAAGAGCTTGCCGCGCTTGGCATCGGCCGCGCCCTTCTTGTGCTTGATGGTTGCCCACTTCGAGTGTCCGGACATCGTGTACCCCTGTCTGCGGCCCTCAGCCGCCGGCGCCGGCCGGCATCTGGAGGAAGAGTTCGTGGAGGCGGGTGTCACCCGCAAGCTCGGGGTGGAACGTCGCCACCATCACCGGCCCGGACCGTACCAGTGCCGGGGTGCCGTCGACGGAGGCGAGCACCTCGACCCCCTCGCCGACCCGCTCGATGCGGGGGGCGCGGATGCACACGGCGTGGAACGGCGGGCCACCGAGGCCCTCCACGTCGAGGTCGACCTCGAAGGACTCGCGCTGTCGGCCGAAGGCGTTGCGGCGCACCGAGATGTCGAGCGCCCCGAGGCAGTGCTGGTCGGCTCGGCCGTCGAGGATCTCCGAGGCCAGCAGGATCGCGCCGGCGCACGTGCCGAACACCGCACGGCCCGAGGCCACGTAGTCACGCAGTGGCTCGAGCATGCCCGAGCGCTCGGCCATCATCGACATCGTGGTCGACTCCCCGCCGGGCACGGCCAGGCGGTCGGCGTCGGCCAGTTGCCCGGGCGTGCGCACCTCGAAGGCGGTCGCACCGAGGGAGTCGAGCACCGCGGCGTGCGCGGCGAAGGCCCCCTGCAGGGCGAGGACCCCGACCTTCACCAGCCGCGGTCCGCGTAGGCCACGTCGAGCTCGTCCATGCCGATGCCCGTCATCGGGGCCCCCAGGCCCCGGCTCACCTTGGCCAGGATCTGCGGGTCGTCGAAGTGGGTGGTGGCCTCCACGATGGCCTTGGCCCGCGGGGCGGGGTCCTCGGACTTGAAGATGCCCGAGCCCACGAACACGGACTGGGCGCCGAGCTGCATGGCCATGGCCGCGTCGGCCGGCGTGGCCAGCCCGCCGGCACAGAACAGGGGCACGGGCAGGGTGCCCGTTTCGGCCACCTCCTGCACCAGGGGCAGGGGCGCCTGAAGTCGCTTGGCCCACTCGAACAGCTCGGCGGAGTCGGCCTGGCCGACGCGGCGGATGTCGCCAAGGATCGAGCGCAGGTGGCGCACCGCCTCCACCACGTTGCCGGTGCCGGCCTCGCCCTTGGAGCGGATCATGCAGGCGCCCTCGGAGATGCGCCGCAGCGCCTCGCCGAGGTTGGTGGCGCCGCACACGAACGGCACGGTGAAGGCCCACTTGTCGATGTGGTGGGCCTCGTCGGCCGGCGTGAGCACCTCGGACTCGTCGACGTAGTCGACCCCGAGCGCCTCGAGGATCTGGGCCTCCACGAAGTGGCCGATGCGCGCCTTGGCCATCACCGGGATCGTGACCGCGGCCTGGATGCCCTCGATCATGATGGGGTCGCTCATGCGGGCCACCCCGCCATCGGCGCGGATGTCCGCGGGCACGCGCTCGAGGGCCATGACGGCCACGGCGCCGGCATCCTCGGCGATGCGGGCCTGCTCGGCGTTGACGACGTCCATGATCACGCCGCCCTTGAGCATCTCGGCGAGGCCCCGCTTGACCAGCTGCGAACCGGTCTCACGGCCGGCCGCGGCCTGGGTGGCGCCGGGGTTGGGGGAGGTGTCGGGCATGGCGACAGTGTACCGACCCCTCGCCTCCGGCCCGAAGCAGGTTGCCGGGACCGCCCGGGCAGCGCGGCGGCGCCTACCGGGCGGGCGAGGTGGGCAGGGCGGCCACCGCGTCGCGGCCGAGCACCAGCGGCGGCCCGTCGGCCAGCTCCACCCAGGTCGTGCCGGGCTCGAGCGTCATCGGTGCCCCGGCGGCGTCGCGCAGGGTCCACGGCTGGGTGCGGTCGGCCCGCGACCAGATGCCCTCGACCATCCGGCCCCCCGACAGCACCCACGCCCGGCCGAAGCCCACGCTCACCGCCTCGGGCGAGCGGTTGTCAGCCGGCGACGCGACGTAGTTGGTCTGCAGTACCACGACGTTCGTGGGGGCGATCCGGGTGCCGCTGTCGTCGGCGTGCGGCGTGCCGAACGCCCAGCGCAGCCATCCCCGCCGCTGCTCGTCCCAGGCGAACCGGGCATCGGAGCCCACCGACACGGCGATGCCGGCTGTCGGCACCCCCGGGGCCGGTGACCCTGCGGCCCGGTACGCGAACAGTGGTGTCGGCACCACCACCGGGTCGCGGGCCATCGACCACAGCGTGGGCGCATCGGCGATCAGGTTGTGGGGTGCGGGCTGGTCGCGGCCCCGGTGGTAGGCGGCGGGGGCGGCATCCTCGGAGACGTCCTGGATCCAGTCGCTCGCCCGCACCCGCCGCAACACCCCCTGGTTGCCCCCCGAGAAGGCGAACAGGGGGTGGCCGAACATGGCGAGCAGGTCGGGGTCGGTGGTGCGCGCCGAGCGGATCGGGCCGATGTCGTGCACGTCCTGGGACTGGAAGGCGGCCAGGTACCGGCTGATCCCCTCCACCCTGACCTCGAGCACCACGTCGGCCCGCCCCAGGGCGATCTGGGGCATGGCCTCGGCCGAGGCGTCGACCTTGGCGACCAGCGCCGGGCGCAGCAGGCGCGCCGCGTCGGCCTGCGACACGGGCACGCCGGTGAGGGGGGCGACCGGCCCGTTGGGCACGACCACCGACGTGGTGGCGCCGGGTGTCGTGGTGGGGCTGCGGGCCGCGGACTGCTGCGAGGGCTCCGACGTGTCGCGCCACGGGCCCCACCACCCGACGACGGCCACCGCGACCATGGCCACCAGACCGGCAAGGGCCCACCACCTGGCCCGGCCCCCTCCCCCGCTCCCGGCGGTGTCCGGCTCCCCCGGCTCGCCACCCTCTGCCACTGGGTCATCCACGACGGGCGGCTCCTCCGCGACGGGGTCCTCCGTGACGTGGTCCTCCGTGACGTGGTCCTCCGCCTCGGGCGGCTCGTCCGGGACGGTGGGCTCGGGCGGTTCGCCGGGCGTGTCGGTGTCCATCCGCCCCGAACCTGCTCAGAGCTCCCGCAGGGCCGCGATGCGGTAGTCGAGGGGCTGGTTGGCGGTTTGTTGCACCGCCGGGTCGACCCCTTCGGGGCCCACCGCCGGGGCCACCCACAGCGCCGCGCTGCGGGCCGCGGCCACCGGCACCGACGTGCCGGCCTGCTCCATGCGGTCCAGGGCGGAGATCAGCGCCGGCGGGTACTTGGTCACTCCCACCGCGTCGAGATCGGCGCGGGCGGCGCGCTGGTCGCCCAGCACCGCGGCCATCGCCGCCCCGCCGGTGCCGGCGACCGGCTCGAGCCACGGGGGCAGGCCGGCGGCCAGGGTGGCGTAGCGGGCCGAGCCGTCGCGCAGCCGGCAGAGCAGCTCCGCCGCCAGCACCTCGAGCTCCACCGGCCCGGCGCCGTCGAGCAGGCCGGAGGTGACCACCACGGCCGCAGCCCCGCCGTCGGCGGCGCACAGCGCGTTGGCCGCCGGGGTGTCGAGCAGGTACAGCTCGGGCACCTGGACACCGGTGAGGATGGCCACGCCCTCGAGGGCGTTGAACCACGACGGGACCTCGGCCGGGTCGGCCGGCCGGGCCCCGGTCTGGGCCACCGTGCGGTCGAGCACGCCGGCGAGGAGGGCCCGGGCCCACAGCACCCACCCCGCGATGCCGGCCAGCAGCACGAGCAGGCCCAGCACGATCGACAGGGTGAGGGCCAGCACCGCGCCGACCACGACCGCCACCACCACACCGGCCACCAGCACACGCCGTTGGGCGACCGCGGTGGCCTGGTCGAACCGTGAAGGGGACTGCATGGACCAGAGGGTACTTGTGGTTCCGGCGCCGCCCGGAATCATCGGTGGCCGCCCGCCCGGAGCGCACGAGGCGGCGCGACTGGCGGTGCGGCTGGCGGCGCAGCCGGCAGGGCGGGTGACACGGCTGGCGGCGTGGCGGGTGGCACGGTGGTCGCCCGGATCCGGGGACGCGCCCGCGGGCCGGTCCACTCACGCATGGGGCCGGCGCGCCAGGTCGTACAGCTCGAGGTAGCGGTCGCACAGCTCCTCGAGGTCGAACAGCGCGGCCCGGGCCACACCGCGGCGACACAGCTCGGCTGCCGCCTCCCGGTCGGTCAGCACACGGGTGATGGCGGTGGCCAGCGCCGAGGGGTCGCCGGGCGCCACCAGCACTGCGGCCGGCTCGGCCGGCACCGACCCGTCCGGGGCGGGCCCGGCGGCCACCTGGGCGTAGCCGGGGATGTCGCCGGCCACCACCGGCGTCGACGCGGCCATGGCCTCGAGAAGGATGATGCCGAAGGACTCGCCGCCGAGCGACGGCGCACAGAACACGTCCGCACCCGCCATGCGACGGTCGCGTTCGGCGTCGTCGATGCGGCCCAGGAACTCGATGCGCGGGTCGGGGAACCGGCGGCGCAGCTCCGGGGTGTCCTCGCCCCCACCGGCCACCCACAACCGGGCATCCGGGGGAAGCAGGCCCACGGCCCCCAGCAGCACCTCGAGGCCCTTGCGGGGCTCGTGGCGCCCGAGGAAGAACACCGTCGGCCCCTCGGTGGGCCAGGGCTCCGCCGCGGCGAAACGCGCCCCGTCGATGCCGTTGAACAGCAGCGTCCACGGGCCGCGCACGTGGGGCTCCACCAGTGCCAGCGCGTCCCTGGACACCGCCACCTTCACGTCGAGCCGTGACGCCGCCCAGTTCACCAGGCCCCCGGCCACGGTGTAGGCGGGCTGGGAGCCGGCCGCGTGGAACGTGCCGACGATCGGCGCCGGCTTCAACATCAGCGCCGTCATGGTGGGGCCCGGCACCAACGGCTCGTGCAGGTGCAGCACGTCGAACCGCTCGTCCCACAGGGCCCGGATGGTGCGGAACTGGGCGGCGGGATCGGGGGCGATCGGGGCGATGGAGCCGTTGGCCGCGTTGAGCACGCTGTTGCCCACCGAGGTGACGAACGGCGCCGGCGGCGGGCCGTCGCACGGGGCCAGCACCCGGGCCTCGTGGCCGCGGCGGCGCAGCACTCGGGCGAGGCCCATCACCTGGTTCTGCACGCCCCCCGGGATCGTGAGGCTGTAGGGGCAGACCAGGCCGACGCGCACGGCGTCGAGGCTACCCCGGTGCGCGCGCGGGCCCCGATGTCAGCGGGTGGCCCGCCATCAGCCGGCGTCCGGCACAGGCCGGCCGAGGGCGACGAAGTCGCTCGGCCAGTTGGGCTGCAGCAGGTGCCACTGCTCGGGGGCCCGGCGGATCTGGCGCTCGAGCACCCGGGCGAGGTCCTGGGTGATGCGGGTCACGTCGTCGCGCAACCGGCCCCGGCGGGTGGTGTCGAGTGGGGCCTCGACGATGCCGTGGCAGCGGCTGCCCTCGAAGTAGACCGCGCTGGGTAGGAGGGGGGCACCGGTGCGAAGGGCCATCAGCGCCGGGCCTCCGGGCAGTCGGGTGGCCTCGCCGAAGAACTCCACCTCGATGCCGTTGCCCGAGATGTCGCGGTCGCAGAGCAGGCACACGATCTCCCGGTTGGCCAACGCCGCGGCCACCTCGGCACTCGCCCGTGGCGACAGGGGGATGATGTGCATCCCCAGGCGCCGGCGCTGCTCGAGGAACCACTCGTACATCTCGGGGGGCTCGAGCTCTTCCACCACGGCGGCCACGCCGTAGCCGCGCACGGCGACGAGCCAGCGCGCGGCCCACTCCCACCCCCCGAGGTGGGGAAGGGCGAGGATCGGGGCGGTGCCGGCGTCCATCGCCGCCTCGACGTGCTCGAAGCCGTCGACGGTGAAGCCGCGGGCGATCGCATCGGCATCGAGGTGGGGCAGCCGGAGCGTGTCCACCCAGTAGCGGCCGTAGGACGCGAACACCCTCCGAATGTCGCGCTCGGGGGCCAGCCGGCCCCGGCGTCGATCACGGCCGTCACGGCCCGCCGCACGGCCGTCACGGCCCTCCGGAGAGCCGCCCCGGGCCCGCCGCAGGTTGCGCTCCACGATGCGCCGCTCGTCGGCCGAGAGCCGCGATGCCCCGGCTCCCAGGGCCTCCCCGAAGCCGTTGGCCACCGGGGCGGGGGCCACCCGGGCGACGGCGTCGGCGGCGCGCAGTGCCGCGACGGTCAGGTTCACCTCAGGTCATCGGGAGCGCTTGGCCGCCGTCTGTCGCCGGCGCTCGGCGCGGGCCGCGCGGCGCTCGGCCGAGGTGCGGGTGGCCCGCGGGGCCCGACGGGGGCGCCGCGCCGCGGCCAGGGCCGGGGTGGCGTCGGTGGCCTGGCGCCACACCTTCACGAAGCGCTGGCCGGCGGTGATGAGGTTGAGCACCACGATCGCGATGAGCACGCCGATCAGCACGGCTCCGCCGAAGAGCAGGCCGACGGCCAACATGATGATGCGCTCGGCGCGCTCCACCAGCCCGCCGGTGGCGTCGAAGCCGAGGGCGTCGGCCTTGGCCCGCACGTAGGACACCCACGACGCCGTGACATAGCCGAGCACCGGCAGCACCACCACCCAGGGTGAGCGGCCCTCGGACGCGAAGTAGAAGGCCAGGGCGGTGAAGAGGAGCCCGTCGGTGATCCGGTCGGACACCGAGTCGAAGAAGGCGCCGCGCTGGCTCGACTTGCCCGAGGCCTTGGCCACGGCACCGTCGAGCAGGTCGGGGACCCCGGTGAGCAGCACGAGCAGCACGCCGAGGTTGAGGGCGCCGAAGCCGATGGCCACGGCCGCCGCCACCGACATCACGATGCCGACGCCGGTGATCATGTCGGCGCTGATGCCGGCCCGGGTGATCGCCTGACCGACCGGCTTGACTGCCGCATCGACCTGGGTACGGAACCGTCCGTCGAACATGTGGGGGTCTCCTGACCTGCTTGCTGTAGTTAGCACCTTACGGGCAGGTGGCCGAAAAGTGAAGCATTGGGGGCAAATCGCCCGATGGAGGGCCCAGCCGAGCTGCCCAGCCGAGTGGACAGCGCCGCACCCTGTGGCCCGGGCCTCAGTCGGCGGTCAGGCCGGTGCGGGACTGGTCGAGCCCGGTCCAGTCCTCGGGATTGTCCTCGGCGAACCACTCGATGACGTCACCGCTGACCCCGTCGAGCAGCACGATCCCCCGCCGCCTCGGTGGGTTCTCCGCGGAGTAGGCCAGGATCCGCCAGACGGGCCGCGACAGCCAACCGTGCCACACCATCTGCGCCGACGCGTGGCCGACGGCGAAGCCGACCTGCGACGACGCCGCCACGAGCGCGTCGGTCTCGTCGATCCTCAGCGTCCAGCCCGCCACCATGCCGTACGCGCCGAACAGCAACAGGCCGATGCCGGCGCCGAGCGTGCCCGCGTTGACCAGCGGCGAGGAGTCGCCCTTGGCCAGCCACAGGCCCAGGCAGCCGGCGCCGATGACCAGGTAGATGGCCGCAGGGATGCGGCGGCGGTTGTTGTTGGGGAACGTGTGCGGCCCCACGAACTCCGACAACGCGAGGTCGTCGGGCAGCTCGTCGACGATCTCGTCGTCGCTCAGCTCGGCCGGGGGAACCTCGTCACTCACGCCCGGAACGGTACCCCGTGAGCGTCGAGCGTCCCCAACGCCCGCTCAGGCCGGCTGGGGCCACGCGTTGCGGATGGCCACCCAGGCCTCGTCGAGGCCCACCGGCAGCACGCGGGTCTCCCCCGCCGCGACCATGAAGTTGGTGTCGCCCTGCCAGCGGGGCACGGCGTGGACGTGCAGGTGATCGGCCTGCGACCCGCCGGCGACCACGCCGAGGTTGAGGCCCACGTTGACCCCCTGGCACCCCAGCGCCCCCTTCAGCGCCACCACCGAGTCGCGCACCAGCGCCCACAGCTCGGTGTGCTCCTCCTCGCTGAGGTCCTCGAGTTCGGCAACCGCCCGGTTGGGCAGCACCATCAGGTGCCCCGAGGTGTAGGGGAACCGGTTGAGGATCACGAAGCAGTGCTCGGCGCGCCGCAGGATCAACGTCTCCTCGTCGGGGGCGCCGCACTGCAGGATCCGCTCGAACAGCGACCGGCCGTCGTCGGGCTCACCCTCGGGCACGCTGGCGCGGCTGTCACCGATGCCCCGGACGTAGTTCGACCGCCAGGTGGCCCAGAGGTGCTCGACCGGCATCGCTACCCCGTCCCTCTCGCCGCTCAGTTGCGCCCGGCGACGTCGGCGGCCAGGCGGTCGGCGAACCCACCGACGGTCACGTCGCGCTCCACCTCGCCGCCGCGGGGGTTGACCCCCACCGTGCGGTGGGCCACGTCGTCGTCGCCCACCACCAGCACGTAGGGCAGCTTCTGGCCCTTGGCCCGGCGGATCCGCTTGCCGAGGGTGTCGTCCGCCCCCGTCACCTCCACCCGGAAGCCGCGGCCCTTGAGCTCGGCCGCCACGTCGTGGGCGTACTCCGCATGGGCATCGGCCACGGGCAGGATCTCGACCTGCACCGGGGCCAGCCAGGCGGGGAACGCCCCGGCGTAGTGCTCCACGAGCACCCCGAAGAACCGCTCGACCGAGCCGAACAGGGCCCGGTGGATCATGATCGGGCGATGGCGGCCACCGTCGGCGCCCACGTACTCGAGCCCGAATCGCTGGGGCAGCTGGAAGTCCACCTGGATGGTCGACATCTGCCAGGTGCGGCCGATCGCGTCACGGGTCTGCACCGAGATCTTGGGACCGTAGAAGGCACCGCCGCCGGGGTCCATCACCAGGTCGAGGCCCATGCCCTCGGCCACCACCCGCAGCCCCTCGGTGGCCTCGTCCCACTCCTCGTCGGTGCCGACGGCCTTGCCCTCGGGCTTGGTCGACAGCTCCAGGTAGAACTCGTCGAGGCCGTAGTCGCGCAGCAGGTCGAGCACGAAGGTGAGCAGCGAGCCGAGCTCCTCGCCCATCTGCTCCTTGGTGGTGAAGATGTGGGCGTCGTCCTGGGTCATGCCCCGCACCCGCGTGAGGCCGTGCACCACGCCGGACTTCTCGTAGCGGTACACCGTGCCGAACTCGAACATCCGCAACGGCAGCTCGCGGTAGGAGCGCTGCCGGCTCCTGTAGATCAGGATGTGGAACGGGCAGTTCATGGGCTTGAGGTAGTAGGTGGTGCCCTCCCCCGCGGCGCCTGCGCCCCGCTCGCCGTGGCCGAGCTCGTGGTCGTGGTCGTGCAGCTCCATCGGGGGGAACATGCCCTCGGCGAACCAGTCGAGGTGCCCCGAGGTCTCGAAGAGGTTCGCCTTGGTGATGTGCGGGGAGTACACGAACTCGTAGCCCGCCTCCTCGTGGCGGCGTCGCGAGTAGTCCTCCATGAGGCGGCGGATGGTGCCACCCTTGGGATGGAACACCGCCAGGCCGGATCCGATCTCCTCGGGGAAGCTGAACAGGTCGAGCTCGGCGCCCAGCTTGCGGTGGTCGCGCCGGGCCGCCTCCTCGAGGCGCACGAGGTGGGCGGCGAGGTCGTCCTTGGTGAGCCATGCCGTTCCGTAGATGCGCTGCAGCATCGGGTTCTTCTCACTGCCGCGGAAGTAGGCGCCGGCCACCCGCATCAGCTTGAAGTGGCCGAGCCGGCCGGTGGACGGCACGTGCGGGCCCCGGCACATGTCCACGAACCCGGGCGTGTTGCGGTAGAAGCTGATCGCCTCGCCCGCCGCGGCCTCGCCCTCGGCGTCGTCGCCGGCCGCGGCGAGTTCCATGAACGCCCGCTTGTAGGGGTGCTCCGCCATGAGCTCGGTGGCCTCGGCCAGCGGCAGCTCGAAGCGCTCGAAGGGCTGGTCGGCGGAGATGATCTGCCGCATCCTGTCCTCGATGCGGGAGAGGTCGTCGTCGGAGAAGGTGGCGCCGTCGGGCAGCTCGAAGTCGTAGTAGAAGCCGTCCTCGATGGGCGGGCCGCCGGCGAACGTGGCGCCCGGCCACAGCTCGAGCACGGCCTGGGCCAGCACGTGGGCGGTGGAGTGGCGCACGTGCTCGAGGGCGTCGTCGTCCTTGCGGGTGATGATGCGCACCGTGACCCCGTCGGCGAGCGCCGCGTCGAGGTCGGTGGCCTGTCCGTCGACCTCCACCACGAGCGCGTCCCTGGCCAGCCTCGATCCGATCGAGGCGGCCAGGTCGGCCCCGGTCGCGCCGGCCTCGAGCGAGCGCGAGGAGCCGTCGGGGAGGTTGATCGTGATCTCGGACATCACTGAGAGGCTATCGGCCTCCCGACGGCGTCCCGAACTGCATTGCGCGGCCCTTCCGGCGAGCGGGCCCCGCAGATCAGAGGGCGAGGTCGAGGTCGAGCGGGCGCGACCGCATGACGGCGGCCGACGAACGACGCTCCACCCCGTCGGCCTCGACCGCAGCGCGGGCCGTGGCCACCTCCGGCGGCGGGGCGGCCGCCGAGGGGGCGAACGAGGCGACCGCGACCTTGCGGCGACGCGACGGCACACCCATCGGCGCGGACGGCTCGCGGGCAGCCTGACGATCAGGCAGCGACACCACCGGGGCCATGGGCCCCTCGTCGGGCCCCGGCACCGTGTTCACCCGCGATGGCCGGGCCACCGTCGAGGG
>Ga0315287_10005581_pt1 | contig 12412 bp, 8 predicted proteins | sample YL17G11_0_MG_FD_205037 | JGI IMG/M metagenome (GOLD analysis project Ga0315287, IMG submission 205037) | Sediment microbial communities from Yellowstone Lake, YNP, Wyoming, USA - YL17G11_0 | ecosystem: Environmental > Aquatic > Freshwater > Lake > Sediment | place: USA: Wyoming | collected...
CTCTCTCTCGATTTTTATTTACCTTTCTGCTCCCGCCGACGTGCCTCCGCGCCCCGAGCACGGCGCGGCCGCCTCCGGAGGGGCGGTTCCACTCCTCGAGCACGCCGTCGGAGGTCCCTGTGTGGTCGCGTTTTGAGTGGAAAAGAGAAAAAAGATGAGCTTTTTTTCAATGGCCCTCCCTCGATCGACGGGACCATCCATCGAGCCGCAAACCACTCTCTCCTCTTCTCCTCCTCACCGACATAGATCCTCCCACCGTCGTCGTCGAGCGCGATCGCCGTGATGACGGATCCCGGGTCGCGACGCTCCAGCGCCGGCTCCAGGCGGAACTCCATCCGAGTTTGAGGAGGAGCAGCAGGGAGAGAGCGAGGAGGCGTCGCCGACGCCGACTCTCGACACAAGTGACCTTTTTTCCTCCTCTTCCTCTGTTTTTCCCTCCCTCCTTTTTACACCGCCGCCGCTGCCGCCTCGCCCTCCTTCTCCCGCCTCGCCCCCGCCGCCGCCGCCGCGGCCTCCCTCGCCACGGCGTCGTCCCGAAACCCCCTGAACCCCTCCCTGAGGCCGACGCCGTCGGCGGCGTCGGCGTCGGCTGCGGGATGCGGGCCTCTGTAGACCCCCAGGCTCGCGTCCCTGTTGGCCCCGGCCAAGGCCGCCGCCGCCGTCCGGGCCGCGGCGACCGAGGCCCGCTCCGCGCCCTCCGCGCCCCCGCGCGCCCCCTCGCCCTCGCCCTCGCCGCCGCCGCCGCCGCGCCCCCTCTGCTTCCTCCCGGCCGACCACAGGCGCATCGCGGAGGCCTGCAGGGCCCTCCCGAAGGAGAAGGAGATCGCCCACGGGTACGGAGAGCGAGAGGGGGCGCACGCCCGCGCCCTCCTCGCCCTCTCGGCGCTGATCGCCTGGAGCACCTCGGTCGCCCTCCTCTCGGACAGGCCCCCCGACAGCAGGACGACGCCCGGCACCTCGGCGGGCACGCACTCGCGCAGCACGTCGAGCGTCAGGGCCGCGAGCCGCTCGTCCGGGGGGGCCGGGCCGGCGGCGTCCGCGCCGGGCACGCACGGCATCAGCTTCAGCAGCAGGCCAGTCAGGGAGACGGCCGCGGCGGCCTCCGCTCCGCGGGCTCCGCGTCCCTCCCCTGCTGCCGCCGCCGCTGCCGCCGCCGCCGCTGCTGCTGCTGCTGCCTCTTGGTTGATCTTTTCGATGGCCGCGAAGACGGCGGTGAGAACCTCCTGTGTTGGTTGATCGGAAGGAGAGAGCGGAGAGGGCGGCGAGTGAGCCTCTTTTGCTCTCCCCCCCCCTCTCTCTCTCTGTCTCAGTCTCTCCATCTCTCCCTCTCTCTCTTCCTCCGAAGGGGGAGCTGGGCTCGCTGCCGCCGCCGCCGCCGCCGTCGCCGCGGTTGCCGTCGCCGAGATCTCCTTCTTCTTCCTCCTCCTCTTCCACCGCTGCTGCCCCTCCTCACCGGCGGTGCGTGCCGCGAGCACCGCCAGCCGTTGACCCCCCCCCAAAAAAAAAGTTTCTACAAACCTTGAGGGCCCCCGCCGCGGCCTCGGCCGGGTGCGCCCCGTCTATCAGCAGCTCCGGCTCGATCAGGGGCACGAGCCCGTGGGCCTGAGACACTGCCGCGTAGCGCGCGAGCTGCTCGGCGTTGGCGGCGACGGCGGCGGGGGAGGCGCCAAAGGAGGAGGGCGAGGAGGGGCCGGGGCCGGGCGAGGAGCTGCCCGAGGGGCCCGAGGGCCCCCCCCTCCCCCGGATCGCCAGCGCGCTCCGCCACTTGGTGAAGCTCGCCCCGCGCGCCTTCCACCGCGCGCAGGCCTCGGGGAGCCTCTCGAGCCCCCGCGTGACCGTGTCGCCCGGCAGCGCGCCGGGCCCCTCGAAGGGGGCGAGCCCCGCGTCCGCCTTGACGCCGACGAGGACGCCCTGCCGCTCCAGCAGCGCCGGGACTGAGACCTCTGCTCCTCCTCCTCCTCCCTCTCCTCCTCCTATCTCCTCCCTTTGGAGGTAGATTCCGGGCACTTTCTGGTCGAGGGCCTCCTCGTACACGATGCACCCGCGGATGCCGTTGACGGAGAGGTTGGCGCCGTAGAGGCACGAGCGCCAGGCGCAGCGGGTTTCCTTGGAACGTTTTTTTTTCCGTCGAGGGTGAGGTTTTTGATTGAGGGAGAGAAAGGAGAAACGAAAAGGAGGAGTAAAAAAGGAAATAATAACTCACCTCGTCGTTCTCGAGGCCGGCCTTGACGAGCCTCTTCCCCAGAGTCGGGGGGGACTCGTCGGATGCCAGGATCCCGCCGCCGTCCACGAGCTGGGAAGCGACGGATGCGAGGAGGCCCGAGTCCATGATTGACATCGGTTTTTGCTCGATCGACACCAAACGACGATCGAGAGTGGACACAATTCGCACAGATCAAAATTCGCGACAGATCGATGCCCGATCGAAAGAACGAAGCGGGAGGCGCGGCCGAGGGCGAGGCCGAGGAGCGAGTCGCCGACGATGCGCCGCGGTCGCTCGGCCCTGTCCCGGGCCCCGCCCGGCGCCCCGCCTCGTCGTCCTCCCCCGCTGCCGTCCTCGTCCTCTTCCGCGGCCTGCCGGCGGTCGGAAAGAGCACCCTGGCGCGCGCCGTCTCGCTCGAGCTCGGAAACTCGCCCCTCATCGACAAGGACGACACCAGGGACGCGCTCGCCGAGGTGTTTACGGAGAGAGCAAGGGGAGAGCAAGGAGGGGGAGGAGGAGGAGGAGAAGGAGGAGAACAAGGAGGAGACCTCTTCCGGCAGAGGCTCAACGAGGCTTCCTACGCGGCGGCCTTCAACGCCGCCAGGACCCTCCTGGCCTCCTCCCGCTGCCCCTGCGTGCTGCTCGACTCGCCGCTGTCGAGGCCCTCCGCCGCGGAGAGAGCCCTGCGGCTCGCGGAGGAGCTGAAGGGGAGCGCCCCCGCCGCCGCCGCCGCCGCCGCCGCCCTCGCCGTCGTCGTCGTTGCCGTCGGGACGAGCGACGAGGGGCTCTGGAAGAGGCGCCTCGAGTCCCGCGCCGCCGCGCTGGCGGCCTCCGGCTCCTTCTCGGCGGGGCACAAGCCCCGGAGGTGGGCCGAGGTCGAGGCCCTGCGGGACCGAGGGAGGAGGGAGCTGCTGCTGCTGCTGCCGGAGGAGGAGGACGAGGACGAGGAGGAGGAGAAAGAGGAGGACAGAGGCGACGGCGACGGACGGCGCGAGGGCGGCAACGCGAGGGCAGCAGCGTCCCTCCCTCCTGCCTCCTTTCGAGAAGAAATGCTCCGCGACCTCGGAGTGGACCGCCCTTCCTCTTCTTCCTCTCCCTTCTCGCGCCTCTGGAAATCTGCCTTCGCGCGCTTCGTGGTCGACACGGCGGCGGCAGGAGAAGAAGCAGCAGGAGAAGGAGAAGAGAGAGGGGCCTTTTCAAAGGCGGCGGCGGGGAGAGTCGCGGCGGCGGTGCGGAGCGCGCTCGCTGGCGAAGAGAGGCCGCCTTTCGACAACGACGACGGCAATGTCGTCTTCATCGAAGGATGAATGTCTTTTTTTCGAATTCTGTGCGTATGTTGTAATAGTGGCAAGTTTATTTTACTGTATAACGAGGAAAGCTTTCAAAGCAGAAAAAGAAAAGAACAAAAAAGTTTTTTTCGAAGAGAAAAGCGAAGAAGTCGTCGTCACGGGAAAAAGAAGCAAAAATATGCGTTTCTCTTTCCCGGTTTCGCCCTCTTTCACACCGTCGCGCTCGAAGAGGCCGCCGGAGCAGCAGAGGCAGGTAAGGCGCCGACAACAGGCGCCTCCATCTCGCCGCTTCTCTCGCCTCCTTCGACCTCGGCGGCGCGCCGCCGCCGCTGCTGCTGCTGCTGCGACCCGCTCCCTCCCTTCTCCCCCCTATCCTCCCCCCTCTCCCTTTCCTCCCTCCGCTCCCTTTCCGCCAGCTCCTCCCTCTCGGCGAGGATCATGTCGTCCCTGGGACAGAACACCCACGTTCCGCCGTGCTCGGCCAGCCTCGAGGAGAACGTCACCGCGTAAACCAGAGCGAGCTGCAGCCAGAACAGCGGCGACCGCAGCAGGTTGGGCCCGACGCCGAGCTGCGCGTGGTCCCACTTCCCGGCGGCCCGGTAGAGCGCAGGGAGCAGGGCGAGCCAGGGCCAGGTGGCGAAGTAAGAGCCGAGGAGGGCGGCGGTGAAGGGCCAGGTCCAGAAGCGTGCGACGAGGGCGAGCTCGAGCGAGACCTTGAGAGTTTTTTCCCCCGTTTTTTCCGTTTTTTTTTCTCCTGTGAGACTTTTTTTCCTATTTCTGTCGGGCGGCGCTCAAACTCAAAACTCGAGAAAAGAAAGAAAAGGACCAAGCTCTCTCACCACTCCGATGATCGCCAGGAACATCGTCTTCCCGAGGGACCAGATGTCGTTGCTCGAGGGGCGCGGGCCCCGGGTGCGCATCGAGAGGAAGGGGACGAAGAAGACGACCTGTTTTGTTTTTTGAAGGGGAAAAAGGTTGAGATTTTTTGCTCTCTCGCTCGACTTTTTTCTGGCCTCCACTCTGTCTCTCTCTCTCAAAAAAAAAAAAAAAACGCACCGCCCCCTGCACCGCCCCCGACAGCACCGAAGTCCTCCAGAACGACCGCGCCGTCAGCGCCGGCCTCGAGTTGTACGCCCTGGGGGCAGCCTCGAGCGTCGCGAGGTGCCTGACCGGCCTGTCCAGCCCGGCGAAGAACCCGGCGGGCAGCGCCGTGAAAAACGCGTTGTAGAAGGCGGACGTCACGCCGTCGAGCAGGGCCTGCCCGGAGAACCCGCTGAAGAACTGGAAGCAGAGCAGCATGGCCGCGAAGGCGACGTTTTTGTAGAACGAGTACTTGATGAGCCGGGCGAGGCGGTGGTCGGCCAGGGTGCCGTGCACGAGCAGCAGCCGCGGCAGGGACGCGAAGCGCGCAAACGCGAAATCGGCGTTGTTCGCCGCCTGCCTCCCTTCCTTGCCCAGGAGCCCGACGCCGATGTCGGCCGCCTGGAGCATCGCGACGTCGTTGGCGCCGTCGCCGATCGCCAGGAGGCACTCGTTATTCGAGGCAGAGGAGGTGGCGGCGCGGACCGTCAGGACGGGGTGGGTGATCGCGCGGAGGAGCCGGTCCCTGAGCGCCATCGACGGCAGCGCCATCGACGCCGCCGACCCCGGGGGGCCCGCCAGCAGCCTCGCCCCGCCCGCGGCCAGCAGCCTGGCGCGCTCCCTCCTCGCCTTCATCATCCGCACGATCCCGGCCTTCTGCGACGGGCTTGCCCGGCAGACGACGACGGAGGAGCAGCGCGTGGCGAGCTCGGCCAGCGCGGCCTCGGCCTCGGGGCGGCCGAGCACGTGCGAGAGCGTCCGGCCGTCGATGACGAGCTCGGGGGGCCGGGGGGAGGAGTAGAGGGCGGCCGGGACCGCGGACGGGAGAGGGAGAGGGAGGAAGAGGGAGGGGGAGGAAGCGCCGGTCGGGGGAGGAGGAAGCGCGGGAGGGAGCTGCCCAGCGGCGGCGGCGGCGGCGACCGTCGTCAGCGTCGCCGCCGTCGTCGCCCTCGTCGCGTCGCTCCCGCCGCCGGTGCCGCTCGTCCTCCCGGTCGCCAAAGCTCCCGCCCCGCTCTCACCGGGAGTCGTCGCCGTGGAGATCGGCGCGGGGCGCATGGTGACGTCCGATGGGTAAGGAGCAGCGGCGCTGTTGCTGTTGTTCGAAACAGCAGCAGCGGCGGCGGTGGCGGTGGCGGCGAGAGCGGCCGAAGAAGAAGAAGAAGAGCTCGAGCCAGCAGCGGTACAGATAAGCTTCTTCCTCTTCCCGCCGTCTTCCGCCCACGGCGCCGTCGCCTCCAGCAGCTCCGCCAGCCTCGCGTCGGCCCCTTCCTCCCCGCCCTCCTGCGCGTTGCACCGCAGCAGCCTTCCAGGGTCGCGGAGCAGCCGGCAGGCGACGCCGATATTGACAGCGGTCTCCTGCTTGTCGCCCGTGATCATCCAGACCTTTGAGAGAGTTTTTTTTTTCCAATCCAAAGGGTGAGAAGGAGAAAAGAAAGGAGAGGAGGCCGAGGAGGACAGGGGAGGGAAAGAAATAAAATCTCACCTTGACGCCGCCGCGGACGAGGGAAGCCACGGCGGCAGGGACGCCGTCGGCGAGCTTGTCCTCGATGGCAGTGACGCCGACGAGCTCGAGGTCGCGCTCGACCTCCTCGGCGACGCGGGCGAGGGCTTTCTCTGTTTTTTTTTTTTTTTGAAGATGAAGAAAAAAGGTGAGTTTTCGTTTCGATCTCGAGGGGGAGAAAAACCCTCTCAAAAACTCGAAACAACACCGTCTCTTCCCCCTTTACCTCGACCGGCCAGCGTCGCCGCCGCCGCGGTGTGCCTCGCATTCCAGCTCCTCCACTCCTCCTCGCCCAGCACCCTGCTCGCGAGCAGCAGCGTCCTCAGCCCGCGCGAGGAGAACGCGCGCAGGTTTTCGTGCGTCGCCGCCAGGAGGCTCCCGTCGGTCGACGCGCGCAGCCGCGGGAGGAGCGCCGCGTCGGACCCTTTCGCGTGGAGCCTTATCGTGCCGTCGGGCGAGCGCGTGATAACGGACATGCGGGCGCGCTCGGAGGTGAACTCGAGGGAGTTGAGGAGCTCGTGGACGACGTCGTGGCCCTGGACCTGTTGGGGAGAAGAATTTTAATTTTGAGAATTTTGAGGTTTTCTGAGTTTTTTGGGGAAAGAGAGAGAAAAGTCGAGAAAGAAGAAGGAAAAAGTGTGTTTTTCCCCCGAAAACTTTTTCTTCCGTCTTTTTCTCAAGTCCCCGCGGCGGCTCGCTTTGCTGGCTCGATATCAGCAGGCTCCTTGCGTTCTTCTATCTCACTCCACTCCCCCCTCTTTCAGAGAGAAGGAGAAAGGGAAGGAAAAGAAGCAACAGAAAGACCAACGCAAACCGCACTCTCGCCCTCGGAAGAAAAAAACTCCAGGAGGGAAAAAAAACTCACCCGCAGAGTGATGTGCGTCCTCGACCTCCCCACGAACTCGAAGCCGAGCCTCCTGGCCGCGTCCGCGAGGGCCACCTCGTCCGGGGAGGGGCCCTGGTAGGCTGGGTAGAGAGGAGAAGAAGTGGTGATAGGGGGCGGCGGCGGAAGGAGGAGAGAAGGCGACGGCGACGCCTCGGCACCCTTGTCGCCGCCGCTCACCTTGGCCGCCGCCGCTGTCGCCGCATCCCCCTCCTCCCCGGCGCTCGCGCCGAGGCTCCCGCCTCCGCCGCGGCTCCCGCTCTCGTGCCTCGCCACGATCAGCGAGTGGCATAGGCAGACGTTGGACCAGAAGTCGAGCATGTGATGCCCGAGCACCGCCGCGGAGAGCCCCTCGTCGCCGGGAGTGCGCTGCCGCTGCTGCTGCTGCTGGGATGGGGTCGCTGCCGCCGCGGCGGACACGGACGCGGCGGCGGCGGCGCCGGGAGGGAGCGGCGGCCTCCGCGCGCTTCCCGTCGCAGACTCTCTTCCGCCGTTGCCGCCGCCCCCGCCGGGAGTCCTCATCGTCAAAGAAGGTGATGCGCCGGTAAAGGAAGGGCGCGACAAAGCCGCCCCTGGCGTCGTCGCCGTCGAGAGGGCCGGGACCCCGCCGTCGTCGCTGTCGTCCGACGACGACGGCGGCGAGAGAGCAGCAGCGCCGCCGCCCTCGGAAGCGCCTCTCCTACCTTCGGCCGCCCGGAGCCTCCGCCTGCGCGCGCTGACCGGGGCAGGGTTGAGCGTGGGCACGACGGCGGGGGGCGAGGGCCCGGGGTCGCGGTCGTCGCCGTCGTCGTCGAAAGCGGGGCTGCTCCTCCCGCCGCTGACGCTTTCGGGCGAAGCGGCCTCGGCCGCCGCCGCCGCTGCAGAGTCAGCAGCAGCGGTCGCGGTGTTGTCGCTCCCGCCCGCGTTGTTGTCGCTCCCGCCCGCGTTGTTGCCGCCGCCTCCTCCTCCCATCCAGCTCCCTCTCCACCCGCCTCCGCCTCCGCCAGAGACAAGCCCGGAAGAGGGAGAGGCGCTCGCGGCGAGGCGAGCGAGCGCCGGCGACGAAGCCGAACTCGCCGCCGCCGCGACGACGGCGGCCGCGACGGCCCGCGGGCTCGACGTCGCGAGCGCCAAGACGTCCGCGTCCGACCCCCCGGCGTCCGCGGCCTCGCGCCAGAAGCCCGCCGAGCGCATCGCGGCCGTGGCGCGCGCCAGGCGCGGGTCGAAGGCCTCGAGGGCGGCCTCGGCGTCGCCGCCGGCGGCGAACGACTCGAGCTTGACGAGCCGGGCGCGGGGTCGAGGGGCTGCGGCAGAGGCGTCGGCAGCGTCCGAGGCATCGGCGGGAGCGGCTCGTTCCTCTTCCTCTTCGCCGCCCTCGCCCAAATCTCCGTACGCCTCCCCCTTGACCGCCACGGCCCGCAGCTGCATCTCGTTGGAGGTGAGAGTGCCCGTCTTGTCGGAGAAGACGTGTCTGACCTGCCCCAGGTCCTCGACGATGTCCGAGTTGCGCGCTCGCGCCGGCTCTCCTCCTCCTCCTCCTCCGGCTTCGGAGGCCAGCGCGCCGTCTCTCGAGATGAAGACGGAGCAGAGGGCGAACTTGACGATCTCCATGGTCACGAAGAGGGAGATCGGGACCTGGGGTGTGAAGGAAGAAGAAGGAGGAGAAAGAGGAGAGAGAGATGGTGAGTTCCGGCGGGCCTTCCGAGAGGAGTTGGAGAGAGGAGCCTCGAGAGAGAGAAGGACGACGTTCAAAAAGAAGAGAAAAGAAAAAAACTCAGCAGGTACCATGTACGACAGCAGGATCCAGAAGGACACGAACAGCACGCCGATATAGGCCGCGGCGGGCCGGTAGTTGCCCTGGGCCTCGTCGCCGAGGGCCAGGTGGGTGCGGGCGACGCCGAGCCTCTCCCTGTTTTTGAAGTTTTTGAAGTTTTTCGTTTCGAGTGAGTTTTTCTTCTTCCGACCTTTTGTCCCTGAAGAAAACTCCAAGGAAAGACGATAGAAACGCTTCTTCGCTCCGCTGCCGCTTCGAAAGCTTCTTTGCTCCGCTATCCCTCCGCTCAAAGGAAAAGACAAGAGAAATGCTTCTCCGCTCCGCTGCCGCTTCGCTCGAAGGAAAAGAGAGAGAACCACGAAAAAACAATCCCATCTCTCTCTCCCACTCTTCTCCCTCACCTCCAGAAGTACGAGCACGTCGCCAGCGACGCGCACAGCACCACCTGCGCCACCAGCAACAGGCTGATCTGCACGTTCAGAAACCGGTCGAAGGAGCCCAGCTTGCGAGGGGGCCGCGCCGCGTTCATCTGGACCCGGGACTCGCGGCCGGCGTAGACGACGACGCCGACGGCGCTGCCCGAGTTGCGCAGCGTGCAGCCTCGCAGGAGCAGCTCGTCCATGGTCACGGGGGCGACGACGACGGGGATCGGGGAGTGAGGAGGCGGGAAAGGGGAAGCGGCATGGGCATGGGCAGCAACGGCGGAAGCGGCGGCAGCAGCAGCAGCGGAAGCGGCAGAGGAAGGAGGGAGAGGAGGGGGGACCTCCCCCTCGCCCTCCTCGCCGCCCCCAGTAGCCACCACCAGCCTCCCCGCGAACCGGTGCAGGTCCCTGTTGGGCGGCTCGCACGTCAGCAGCCCCCGCAGCCTCGCCGCCTCGGCCCTGTTCCTCGGCGCGAGCTCCCCCAGGTCCGCCGGCCTGCGCACCTTGAGGTTGCTCTCGCCGTCGAGGTTGGTCGTTCGGATGTAGGCCACGCCGTCCGGGGAGTCGACTTTGAGGCAGAGGAGGTCGGCGGGGAAGGCTTCCTGGTGTCGGAGAGGGGAAGGGGAGACGGCGAGGGATTGGAGGAGAGAGAGAGAGAGAGCACGAGGGGTGAGTTTTTTCCTGATGGTTTTTTCAAATGTCTCGCTCTCTCTCCGCCTCGTTTTCTCTTTCTCTCTCAAAAACCAGAAAGCCCGAAACCGAGCTCAACGTACCCCGTCCCGGACCTCGAGCACGTCCCCGACTTTCACGTGCCTCCACCTCGTCTCGAGCAAACTCCCGTCGGGCAGCACGACGCGCGCGGGCGAGCCGTTGGTCCTCCTGTCCTCCGCCGCGCGAGTCCTGTCCTCGGCCGCGGCCTTGAGCGCCGCGACGGCGAGCACGAACGACAGCGCGAGTGTGGGGCCGAAGGGCGCGAAGGGCGAGACCGTCGACCACCACGCGAGCGCGGCCTGCGACAGGAAGTAGAGGTAGGCCGCCCGCGAGAACATCGAGAAGAGGAAGAGGGGGAGGAAGGTGACCGGGTTGTACTTGGCTGTCTTCACGGCGTTGCCCGCGGCCGCGGGGTTGTGGGCCCCCGGTCCGATGCGGACGCGGCGGTTTGGGGTCGGGAGAGAAGAGGAAGAAGCGGGTTTCTTCCACTTATGTTTCGACGCCTTGCCGCCGCCGCCGCCGCCGCCGGCGGCAGAGGTCGAAGAAGAGGAAGCATCAGCGCCTCCATCGCCAGCTGCGACGGCGGCCACTATGCTACCGTCGCCCTCGGAGGGGCACGCGGCCTCGAGGGCGGCCCAGATGTCGTTGGGGGTCTTTTTGTGGGCGAGGTTGAACTGTTGGAGTTGTCGAGAGGGAGTGAGTTTTTTTTGGAGCGACGAGGAGGGAGAAAGAGGGGGTCGAGGTGAGCGAAAAGGTGTAAGAGAGACAGAGGTCTCGGAGACGAGGGAGAACAAGGACTGGCGCTCTCTCTCGTGTTCTCTCGCAGCACTCGGCAGAGCGAAACGCGCGCCGGGGCACGAAGAAGCAGAAGCAGCAGCAGCAGCAGCAGAAGAAGAAGCAGAAGCGGGGGAGACGAAGAGGTCTTCCGCCGCGGGGGAATAAAAATGGAGGGCTTCCCTGCCGCTGCTCTCTTTTGCGCTCGCAAGGCAATCGATCGAGAAAGAGTGGCTATGCATCCCAAAACAAGAACGCGGGGCTTCCAGGCTCTTTTTTAAGGTTCAAACTGCTAACAGAGCTCCTCACCGAGTGCTCCTTGATGCTCGAGTAGGCGCGCACCAGGCGCTCGCTCAGCGGCGGCGGGAGGGGCGGCGCTTCCATTTGTTTTTTGTTTCGCCGCCCGACGTGCTCTTCGTCGTCGCCGTCGGTTCTGAGGAAAGAAAAGAAAAAACTCTCTTCTTCTTCCCTCGCTCCTAAGCAGTCGAGCTCTCCCTCGCGCTGGGACGAGAGAGGAGCGCGAGGGACGCTCTCGTCGACACGCTCGCGTGAGCTCTGAGGAAAAAGAGACACGGTAGTGGCCCAGCTGGAGCGAGCTGCTCGAGGGCGATGCCTTTCTTTGAAAGAAAGAAGGAAAAACAAAAAAATGATGGAGCGCGAGAGAGAGAGCTCCGTGCAGAATCGACGACGACTTCGAGAAGAGAGAGGTTGAACTCTTGCTCTCTCTCTCCCTCTCTTTCTCTGCTATCTAGCTCGCTCTCTCTCATCTCGCCGACGCACGAGCAGCTCTGTCCCTCTATCCTTCTCTCAGAGCGCCGCCGCATCGCATCGATTCAAAACAATGCCAGGCGACAAAGAGCAGCAGCAGCCGACGATGCTCGCTCTCGACGCCGCCCCCTCCGAATCCGCCCCCTCCTGGCGCGCCCGCGGCGCGACGCTCGTCGACGCGCTTCCCTACGTGGACAGCCTGACACCCTCTGAGCGCGCCCTCACGGACAGGCTGATTGAAGCAGAGGTAAGCGTACACATAGGAGGTGATGAAGATGATTCGACGGCAAAAAACTCCTTCCTCTCAACCTCTTCTCTATCTCTCTCTTCCTTTCAACAAAAAACAGCTCGCGTCCTCGACCAAGACCCCAGAGGACTACCTCGCGGAGCTCCCGCCAGCGCGCGACCTCGACCCGAGCAGGCTCAGCTCCCTCATCCGCGCCGAGCTCCTCCGCGTCTCCGAGGGGAGACCGATGCCGCCGCTCGACGCGTCGCGGTACCGCCTCGACCCTCCCCCCCCCGACCGCAGGGGGGACGCCGGAGCGTGGAGAGCTTGCCTCGACAACGCGCGCGCGCAGCTCGAGCACCAGGGGAACCGGGTCGTCAACCTCGAGCTCGCGCTGCGGTTCGGGGCGAGGGCCGCCGAGGCGAACGCGGCGCACTCCGCTGCCGCCGCCGCGCTGTTGAAATCGGAAGCCAGGGAGGCGCTGTCGCGCGTCGAAGGCATCAACCGCCGCCGAAAGCTGGAGCAGGAGCGCGCCGCCGAGGAAGTGCGCGAACACGAAGAGCGGTGGGTGCGGGGGGTGCGCAAGTGCGCGGAGATCGAGGCCGCGTGCGCGAGGCTCGAGGAGGAGGTCGCAGCGCTGGCAGCCGAGGCGGGGGAGGGGGCAAAGACGGCAAGGGCGAAAGCGGGGAAGGACGGAGCGACAGCGGCGGCGGCGAACGGGAACGGGAAGAGAGGCCGCGATGAGAGCGAAAACTTTGGGCTGCCTCCGCTTCCCGGAGGAGAGGCTGCAGCGGAAGAAGGA
>Ga0315287_10005583_pt1 | contig 12409 bp, 10 predicted proteins | sample YL17G11_0_MG_FD_205037 | JGI IMG/M metagenome (GOLD analysis project Ga0315287, IMG submission 205037) | Sediment microbial communities from Yellowstone Lake, YNP, Wyoming, USA - YL17G11_0 | ecosystem: Environmental > Aquatic > Freshwater > Lake > Sediment | place: USA: Wyoming | collected...
ACTATGACGTCTGCTGACTTCTGACTGTTCAGCCGCTCATCACTGAGCGGTTTGTCAGGACATTGATTCATGCTCCGACCTACAGTCAGATCTCCCCGGGTAAGAACAATAACTTTCCTCTCATCTATCTGCCGGATTTACTCCACTGCCTTCGAACAGCTTTGGGCTTCGTCTTGTTTTGCAGACTCGCCCCGACTGTGTGAGCCTTCTATCCGGTTCGTATTCCTCAGACCAAGAGTTTGTCATCGGGCTTCTTTCAGATTCCACCTCGCGGTGGACACCCTTGCCGTTGACTAATGGTTGGTGCTGTTAACCTCCATAGCGGACTTTCACCGCCAAGTTATTGCCCATGCCGGGCACACAAAACAACAAGGCCCTCGAGTGTGCTCGCGGGCCCCGGCATTCAAACGCTAGGTGACACTGGCGGTTTGTCCGATCAATTGGTTGAAACATCCTTCGTGCGTTGGTTTCTCCGAGTGAGAATTAACGAAATTGAATCTTGAAAATCAATGAACCGTGACGGATTCCCGGCCGTGTGACCAATTGGATTCATAAACTTGTACCCAGGAGCTCTGGCAGGTTATTGCGATAACTTCTGCTCATCGTTAGTTGCGTCCCGTCACGAAGAATCACGACATGTTCGCCGTGAAACCAGGGCTGTAATTCTTTGATCTTCTCAATGTTTACGAAAGTGGATCGATGAATGCGAATGAAGAACGCCGGGTCAAGCTTTTTCGCAATTGCGTTCATCGTTTCCCGAAGCAGGTGTGCCTCCTTCCCAACATGAACACGCACATAGTTCCCCGCGGCCTCTATCCAGTCGATCTCATCGTTCTTCAGAAAGAACACGCGGCCACCGGACTTGACAACAAATCGTTCATGTTGTCTCGCGGGACCTCTAAGATCATGGAGGATGGAGTTCAGTTGCTGATTCAATTCTTTCCGGTGATCGGGTTGGATGTGCATCTTGGCGCGATCGAGGGCAGTCTGAAACCGTTGACGGTCGAAGGGCTTCAGCAGATAGTCAACGGCATGAACTTCAAATGCCTGAACCGCGTAATGATCGTACGCTGTCACGAAAATTACCGCGGGGAGTTGGTCCGGCCCTATCGCTTCGATCACCCCAAAACCGTCGAGCTCGGGCATTTGGATGTCGAGAAACATGAGATCGGGAGACTTCGCTACGATTGTTTGCACCGCCTCCCGCCCATTCGAGCATTCATCGATGATCTCAACATCGGGATCGGTTTTCAGGAGCTCCCGGATCTTGTTTCTCGCTGGCGGTTCATCATCAACGATGATGGCTCTTATTCGCTTCGTTCCGGACATACGTGAACTCTTCCTGTAGTGGGGGTTGGATGTCAACTCGCTTGCGGTGCAAAGAAACGCTTGATTTCTTCCAGCCGCCAGTGCGTTGGGCAACTATCATCTCTATTTGAGACGTCTTCTTCAACGAAAAAGTTGCACTCCGCACCCGCACGTGAGGAAAGAGCGCGTCTCTCCGGTTCTTTCTCATCCTTGAGAGTGTGTGAATTCAAAGGGATTCGTTGCTTTCTGTCATTATCTTCTTATCTTTCCGACGCGATCGATATTCCACAAACCGGAACCATACACCATGAAGACTCTGAAGCCCCCGCGCCTCCGCACGGGCGATCTCATCGGAATTGTATCGCCAGCGAGTACGCCTTCGACCCAGGAAAAAGTTGATAAAGGTGTTCGCTACCTGGAAGGTTTTGGATATCGCGTAAAGATCGGACGCCATGTGATGGCGCAGTATGGATATCTTGCCGGCACAGATGAAGAGCGCGCAGCAGACCTGAACGACATGTTACGCGATCCGGCTGTGAGAGCCGTGTTCGCTCTTCGCGGCGGTTATGGAACTCCCAGGATACTGGATCTGCTCGATTACAAGGCTGCGCGCCGGGACCCAAAGATCCTCGTCGGGTACAGCGACATCACCGGTTTGCAACTCGCTTTTCTTCGAAAGGCCGGTTTGGTGACGTTCTCCGGTCCGATGGTCGCGGTGGAGATGTGGGACACCATTGATCCGTTTACGGAGGAGAGTTTTTGGCGCGTTGTCACATCTGGTTCCCGCGTTGGCAGTCTCCAGAATTCTGAGGATGAGCCGCTGGTTGCACACAACAAAGGAAGAGCATCAGGAATCCTCGTCGGGGGTAACTTCTCCCTGCTCGCTTCGCTCATCGGCACCCCCTACCTGCCTGATCTCCGCAAAGCAATCCTCGTCCTCGAAGATGTCGATGAGGCTCCCCATCGTGTTGACCGGATGTTCGCCCAGCTGCGGCATACCGGCGTTCTCAAGAATATCGCTGGCTTAGTCCTCGGCAAGTTCACCGATTGTGTTCCCAGCGACCCCTCAAAACCACATCTGACGATTGAACAGGTTCTTCAGGAAACAGTCAGCGCGGTTGACTGCCCCGTTCTGACGAACCTCCAATATGGTCACATCGCGAAGAAGCTCACGATTCCGTTTGGAGTGCGAGCAATACTCGATACGCGAACCGGGTCCTTGAGGGTGCCCGAGGGGGCGGTCCGCTGACCAAAGAGCTCTCTCCGACATTCATCGTCGTTGTACTTCATTGACTATCCTTCAACTTATCGTTACATTTTCTTCATCTTTGAACATCGCGGCGTCATTCTCGCTTGATGAACATTGGTGTTTTTGCTTCCGGACGGGGGTCGAACTTCCAGGCTATTCTCAGCGCAATCGAACGGGGGATTCTCCCTGCACGCGTGACGGTGCTGTTGAGCAACAGGAGCGATGCCGGCGCTTTCGAGATCGCCAACGCATATTCCATCCCTACCGTTCATCTCAGTCAGAAACAGTTTGCAGATGAGGCGTTGTACGCGGCGGCGATGCTTCAGGTCTTGAGGAGTCATAACGTAGAGCTTATTGCGCTCGCTGGTTATCTCAAAAAGATACCGTCGATCGTTGTCCGGGAATTCCGCCGCCGCATTCTAAACATCCACCCCGCGCTGCTTCCGGCGTTTGGTGGCCAGGGAATGTATGGGCACTATGTTCACGAGGCCGTTCTTGCCTCAGGTGTCAAGTTGAGCGGCGCGACAGTACACCTTGTGGACGAAGAATACGATCGCGGTCCTATTGTTCTTCAGAAAACCGTTGCTGTCGACGAGCACGATACCCCCGAAACGTTGGCGGCAAAGGTGCTGACGGTTGAGCACGAGATATATCCTCTCGCCCTGAAGGCTTTTGCCGAAGACAGGGCAACAATACTTGAAAGGTCTGTGTGGATACACTAACGCACTTGAAAACACCAGTGGCAAACCATACTGCAGATCGTGGAGACAAGGAGGAGGTCTTGTTACGCGTTCGGCGTGCGCTCATCAGTGTATCTGACAAACGGGGAATTGTTGAGCTGGCGAAAACTCTCCGGCAATTCGGCGTAGAAATCATTTCGACGGGCGGGACGCATCAAGCACTCAAAGAGGCGGGCGTTGCCGTCAAGTCTGTCTCTGAGGTTACCGGATTTCCGGAAATTCTTGACGGCCGCGTGAAAACGCTTCATCCGGCAATTCATGCTGGCATCCTCGCCGCCACCGACAACCCGCTTCACCTGAAACAGCTTCACGAGCACCATATCGAACCGATCGACCTTGTCGTCGCCAATCTTTATCCCTTTGAGCAAACGATCGCGCGCGAAAACGTAACCCTCGAACAGGCTATAGAACAAATCGACGTCGGTGGACCGACGATGGTCCGCGCGGCAGCGAAGAACCACCGCCATACGGTCGTGGTCGTTAATCCCGATCGTTATCAATCTCTTACAGAGGAGCTGGCGAAAAACAGCGGGGCGGTGTCGTTTCAGACCCGGTTCGAGCTCGCCCGCGAAGCGTTCCAACATACGGCAACGTACGACACCATGATTGCTTCGTACTTCAGCGATCTTCAGTCGGACACCGCATTACCGGATGTCGTCACCCTTTCGATGAAAAGGTCTGATGCACTCCGCTATGGCGAAAATCCGCATCAATTGGCGGCACTCTACGGAAAGTTCAATACCTATTTCAAGAAACTTCATGGAAAAGAACTTTCTTACAACAATATTCTCGACATCAACGCCGCCGCGCTTCTGTGCGCAGAGTTTGAAAAGCCCACAGCGGTCATTGTGAAGCACAACAATCCCTGCGGTGTGGGTTCCGGCGAAACCCTGCTTGAGGCTTACAAGAAAGCTTTCGCAACCGACACGAAATCGGCCTTCGGCGGCATTGTTTGCGTGAACCGATCTCTTGACGCGGCGACTGCAGGGGCCATCAACGAAATATTCACCGAGGTTATTGTGGCTCCAAGCTATGCCGATGGTGTGCTTGACCTCCTGATGAAGAAGCGTGATCGGCGCCTTATTCAGCAGGTGATCGATATACGGTCTGCCAAAGCTTTTGATGTTCGGGGTGTTATTGGCGGACTTCTGCTTCAGGACCAGGACCAGCATCGGATCACCCGTGAAGGCTTGCGCGTCGCGACCACGCGAAAGCCCGCAGAAGAAGAGCTCGACGCGTTGATTTTCGCATGGCGAGTTGCAAAGCACGTCAAATCTAACGCGATTGTCTATACGCGAAAAGACCGCACACTGGGTATTGGTGCGGGTCAGATGTCACGGGTTGACTCGGCAAAGATCGCTGTCATGAAAGCGACTGAGGCCGGCCTTGACCTCACGGGTTGCGCTGTTGCGTCAGACGCTTTCTTCCCCTTTGCCGATGGATTGCTCGAGGCTGTCAAGGGAGGCGCGACATCGGTGATTCAGCCGGGGGGTTCCGTCCGTGATGATGAGGTTATCAAAGCAGCCGATGAACACAATGTCGCAATGGTTTTCACCGGCATCCGACATTTCAGACACTAACGATCTCACACAATAAATAGTACAGCCCGGCAATGAGCCTCTTTTCTCTTTTTTCTGCAGACATCGCCGTCGATCTCGGCACGGCGAATACGGTTATTTGGATGAAGGGCAAAGGGATTGTCCTCAATGAACCTTCCATTGTCGCCTTCGATCGTAACACCAAGAAGATTATTGCGATCGGACACGAAGCCCGCGAGATGCTCGGTCGCACACACCGCGACATTCGAACCATACGGCCCATGAAAGATGGAGTCATTGCTGATTTTGAAATCGCCGAGGGAATGTTACGAGAGTTCATCCGCAAGACGAGCGTTGGGTGGGTTCCGAGCCGGCGTATCGTTGTTTCGGTTCCGTCCGGTATTACCGAGGTAGAAAAGCGTGCCGTGCGCGATGCCGCCGAACACGCCGGAGCAAAAGAAGTGCATCTTCTTGCCGAACCGATGGCTTCGGCCATTGGCATCGGTCTCGACGTACACGCGCCTGTCGGCAACATGGTTGTTGACATCGGCGGAGGAACGACCGAGATCGCGGTGATCGCCCTTTCGGGAATTGTTACGGAAGAGTCGATTCGCGTTGCCGGTGACGAAAAGAACAATGCCATCATTCAGTTCTTCAAACGAAATCATAACATCCTCATTGGAGAGCGGACAGCAGAAGCGATCAAGTGTGAAGTTGGATCGGCGATGCCTCTGCGCGAAGAAATCACTATTCAGGTAAAGGGCCGGGATCTTGTCAACGGGGTCCCGAAGACGACAGAGGTAAGCTCCGTCGAGATCCGCGAGGCGCTTAATGAACCAATTTCCCAAATCGTCGAAGCTGTCAAGGTCACTCTCGAGCGTACTCCCCCCGAACTTTCGGCCGACATTCTTGACCGCGGCATCATGCTCACGGGCGGCGGCGCTTTGCTGAAGGGACTCGATGAACGAATCAGGCTCGAAACGAATCTTCCGGTGCACGTTGCAGACGATCCATTGACTGCTGTTGTGCGGGGAACAGGGCGCGTATTGGAAGATCTCAGACATTTTTCCAAGGTGCTCATCAAGAGCAAACGGTACTGAACAGCGCACAACAGGTTCGCTGACAGAGGCAGGCGAGCCGACCCCGCCAAGGATGACTTTCCTCTCCGACAGAATACACATTCGCCGGCATGTTCAATCGTATCTATAATTTCGTCTTGCTCTTCAAGGAGTATGCCGTCTTCTCCCTTCTCCTTGTGGTGTCGCTCGTCCTGATGGCCCTTAACGACAACACGCAAATCCGGCATATTCGCGGAGTAGCGACCGTCGTGTTTGGTGTTGGGCAGGATCAACTGGCATTCGTTCCCCGCTACTTCTCTTTGCGCAAGGAGAACGATATCCTTCGCCGCATGAATGTTGATCTCGCCGATGAAGCAAGCCAACTCCGAGAAGCCAAGCTGGAAAATGATCGGCTGCGGCGCCTCCTCGGATTCAAGGAGGCTTCTCACCACTCTCTCGTAGTGGCAAAGGTTGTTGGGAAAAACCTGACGCTTCTCCGGAACACACTTACACTCAACGTCGGGAAATTGGATGGGGTTTTGCCCCATATGCCCGTTGTCGGTGACGGGGGGCTCGTCGGGATTGTTTCCAATGTCAGCGATCATTATTCCATTGTACGAATTCTGTACAACACCGATTTCCGGGCAAGCGCAAAGAGCCAACGCGCACGCGTCGACGGCATCCTTGCCTGGGACAGTGAAGATTTGATCCTGACCAACGTTGCCAAGAATCTCGATATTGTCGTCGGCGACACATTGATCACTTCTGATTACAGCAGCACATACCCACCGAATATCCGCATCGGCACCGTCAGCGAGGTTTCCGAGCAACGGGGATCGTTGTTCAAACGAGTCCTCGTTTCTCCGGGGGTGGATTTTGTAAAGCTCGAAGAGGTATTTGTCGTCTCCTACATTCCCAACCCTGAACGATCGGAATTGGAGCAGTCTCTCCAACAGAGGTTGAGACGCTAATCTCCCCGACCAAACGTCGCGCATCATTGAAAGGCATCTGAGGATCTATGAAAGTCCTGAAATTTGGCGGCTCATCAGTCGCTGATCCCAAGTGCATTCGCAGTGTCGCGGCAATTGTGCTGGCTGCGGCCAAGCGCGACCGCATCGTCGTCGTGGTATCAGCCTTCCGGGGGGTAACAAATCAATTGCTCCAGTGTGCTCACCTCGCGGAAAAGGGGAATACCGATTACCCAAAACTCTTCGCTCAGATTGCAAAAAGGCACCGCGATGCCATCAGCACGCTCCTCAAAAAGCAAAACCGCCGGCAGACGCTCGCAATCCTTGATGAGGGGTTGAAAGAACTTGAGGATGTTCTTCACGGCATATCGCTTCTTCGCGATTGCCCGCCACGCGCGTTGGATCTTACCGCGAGTTTCGGCGAGCGCCTTTCCACCCTCATTATCGCCGCCTATTTACAGCAGTTTCATCGCACGGAATCTGTTGATGCTCGCCAGTTCATTGTCACCGACGATCAGTTTACCCACGCCTCCGTTTTGTTTGATCAGACAAATCGCAAGATCCGGTCTTACTTCAATCGCTTGCAGCAAAAGAGCCGGCCTCGTGTTATTCCTGTGGTGACTGGGTTCATCGGATCGACAGAAGACGGTCGCACGACTACCATTGGTCGTAACGGCTCGGATTACAGCGCAGCGATTGTCGGAGCCGCGCTCAAGGCTTCGGTGATCGAAATCTGGACAGACGTTGATGGTATCCTCAGCGCTGATCCACACGCTGTTCCGTCTGCATTCGTCCTCCCTCAGATGTCATACGAAGAGGCGATGGAGCTTTCCTATTTCGGCGCAAAAGTGCTTCATCCGGCAACCATTGCGCCGGCCGTCGCAAAGAAGATCCCGATCACGATCAAGAACACGTTTAATCCTGACGCACCCGGCACACTCATCTCGGAAGGCATTGAAAACTGGGAGGGGATTGCGAAGGGAATAACCTCTGTGGACGAGATTGCCCTGCTGAGTTTGCGTGGCATGGGGATGGTCGGCGTTCCCGGTACAGCTGAGCGGCTCTTTCGCGCGCTCGCCTCTCATCACGTAAATGTCATCCTTATCTCCCAGGCGTCGTCAGAGCACACGATTTGCTTCGCTGTCGCTAAATCCGATCTTGCACATGCGCGGCGAGCTGTCGGCGAGGAATTTCGGTATGAACTCCAAAGCAAGTTGACGTCGCTCGACGAAAGGCCGAGCCAAACCATCGTTGCGATTGTCGGCGAGGGCATGAGGGGCGCTCCGGGTGTCTCGGGAAAAGTCTTTCAGGCTCTTGGCCGAAACAACGTCAACGTCTCCGCTATTGCTCAGGGGGCCTCGGAACGGAACATTTCTTTCGTCATCGATTCCGCCCAGCGCAATCGCGCTCTGAACGTGATTCACGAAGCTTTTTTCGAAAAGCGGAAGCGCCTTGCCGTTATCGTTATTGGGGTTGGGAACATTGGCTCTGCCTTGCTCCGACAGCTTCATCAACAGCATTCGTTTCTCCTCTCACAGGGGTTTGACGTTCGCGTGTGCGGCATCGCCAACAGCAAGCATTATATCCTCGATGCGTCGGGACTCGATCTTTCCGGATGGCAGGATGAATTGAGCCGATCACACTCCAAGATGCATCCGCGCCACCTTGCCGACAGGATTGCGGAACTCGAGTTGACCAATGCCGTGCTTGTGGACTGCACGGCCAGTCCCGACATCGCTCAAGCATATCCCGATTTTGTCAACGCGAACCTTCACATCGTTACGCCAAACAAAAAGGCAAACGTGTTGCCGTGGAAGCAATACACCGCTCTGATGGAGCTGATGAAGAAACGTCAGAAGTACTTCTTGTATGAAGCAAATGTCGGAGCGGGGCTTCCCGTTATTTCGACGCTCGGCGATCTCATCGCAAGTGGAGATCATATTGTCAAGGTAGAGGGAGTTTTTTCGGGAACATTAAGTTATGTCTTCAATCATTTTGACGGGAAAAAGCCTTTTAGCGATGTGTTGCGCGAGGCCCACGAGCTTGGCTTTACCGAACCCGATCCTCGCGATGATCTTGCTGGCGATGATGTGGCGCGCAAACTCCTTATCATTGCACGGCATCTTGGCTTAAAACTCGACATGAAGGATGTCCGGTTTGAAAATCTCGTTCCGCCTTCGTTGCGTGCAAACAAGTTTTCAACCGAGATGTTTTCCCGGTTCACCAGGGTGGACGCACGCATGCAGCAGAAATTGCAGGATGCGCGTTCTCGCGGAGGTGTGCTTCGATACGTAGGAATCCTGGAAGGCCATACTGCCGTTGCTGGCTTGAGAGAGATGCCGCTCAGTCATCCGTTCGCGGGAACAAAGGGGAGTGATAACATCATTGCGATCACGTCACACCGCTATTCCCGGACGCCGCTTGTGGTGCAGGGACCGGGGGCCGGAGCAGATGTTACCGCCATGGGAGTGTTCTCTGATATTCTCAAGCTCTTGCATTACCTACCCTAACGGTCTTTCTACGCGTTCATCGGGGTCTTCTCGAGAATCTATGAAACCAAAATCAGTCAAGGCATACGCGCCGGCAACAATTTCTAACCTCGGACCAGGGTTCGACACTCTTGGTGTCGCCATAGACAGCCCGGGAGATACCGTCGTTGCACGAAGGAGACCAGATCCTGGTCTCGGGTTTTCCGTCGCTACCAACGACACCGCCGTTCCGCACGACGTCAAGAAAAATGTCGCCAGTTATGTTGCTACCCTTCTCTTGAGTGAAAGTCGACCGTCATTCGGCATCGAGATGGTTCTCCACAAGTCGATGCCCATTGGGTCGGGCCTCGGAAGCTCTGCTGCCAGCAGTGTAGCAGCCGCCGTGGCGGTCAACGCTCTTCTTGCCAAGCCCCTGGGCAAGGCGGACTTGTTGCCCTTTATCCTGGAAGGAGAGCGGCTCGCATGTGGCTCTGCGCATGCCGATAATGCCGCCCCCTCATTGCTTGGTGGCGGGTGTCTCATCCGAAGCTACGATCCGCTTGATGTCGTACCGTTTCCTGTCAATCATTCGCTGATCTGGATTGTTGTTCATCCAGACATCGAAGTGCTCACAAAGAAAGCGCGCACAATTCTCCCGGAACAGATACCGTTACGTTCCGCAATTCGCCAATGGGGAAATGTCGCCGGTCTCGTCATGGGGCTGGCCGCGGGCGATCAAGATCTCATCAGGCGTTGCGTCGAGGACGTTGTGGCAGAGCCTCTGCGCGCCCAACTCATCCCGGGATTTTTCGATGTCAAAAAGGCGGCGCTTGCCGCGGGGGCCTTTGGTTGCTCGATTTCGGGATCGGGTCCATCCGTTTTCGCAATAGCGTCTTCCATGGAGAAGGCTCGTGCCATCGGTACAACAATGACGAAAGCGTTCCGTCTCGCCGCGAACGTCCAAAGCAATGTCTACATTTCCCGCACGAACAGGATCGGCGCGCGAATTGCCCGGAGAAAAGACAAATGAAATTTCGGTCTCTTCTTAATGATCGTCTGCTTGTAAGTTTTCGCGAAGCTTTGTTCCGCGGCATTGCGCTTGATGGAAGTTTGTACGTTCCCGATTCAATCCCGGCGTTGTCCGCAGGAGCTACGAACTCTGATGCAACGCACGACCTCCCCGGCGTCGCCGCCGAGGTGCTGAGTGCATACATTGAAGAAATCCCTTTCGAACAAATTCAGAAGATGGCCGATCATGCATTCAGTTTTCCTATTCCCCTTGTCAAGCTCGAAGACGACCTCTATCTGCTCGAACTATTCCACGGTCCAACCCTTGCATTCAAAGATGTCGGTGCTCGTTTCATGGCCTCCGCCCTCTCCTATTTCCTCGAACAAGAACAGCGGAAGCTCACGATTGCCGTCGCAACATCCGGAGACACCGGAAGCGCGGTTGCTCAGGGGTTCTTGAATATTCCTCGCATTTCTGTCTTCGTGCTCTACCCTTCCGGTAAGATCAGTGCACTCCAGGAACAGCAGATTACGACTGTTGGTGGAAATATCCACGCCATTGAAGTAGAGGGAACGTTTGATGATTGCCAGCACCTCGTGAAAATGGCGCTGGCGGACCAGGGGCTTGTCCGCGCCTGTAACCTTACAACGGCAAACTCCATCAACCTCGGCAGGCTCATTCCGCAGATTACCTATTATTTCTGGGGCTTGCTGGAGTTTCAACGACAAGCAGAGCGGTCTCCGGACCATGAGCTTGCTGTTGATGTGTGTGTTCCGAGTGGAAACTTCGGAAACCTCACCGCAGCGGCGTATGCCAAGCGCATGGGGGCCTCCATTGCACGACTGTTTTCAGCCTCGAATGCAAACGAGATAGTCCCTGAATTTTTCCGCACAGGTTCGTTCAGACCCCGGCCTTCGTTGCAGACTTTTTCCAATGCGATGGACGTTGGCAATCCAAGCAACTTCGCACGCCTTCAGGCTCTCTACGGATACAATATCGACGCGATGAAAAGCGACATCGCATCAATAAGCATTTCGGACGAAGAGACTCTTGTCGAAATGCGTCGCACGTACGAACGATCGGGCACTATTCTCGATCCCCACACGGCCGTCGGTGTTGCGGCGACACGAAAGCTCAAGACGACACATTCTTCTTCCAGATCAACCATCGTTGTGGGAACCGCACACCCGGCGAAGTTTCCCAACGTGGTTAAAAAGGCGATTGGCGTAACGATACCGCTTCCGAAACAATTGCAGGAGGCGTTGCAGCATACAAAGCGGAGCACAAGAATTCCGGCAGACTATGATCGGATGAAACAGCTCCTGCTAGCGTGACGCGCACGTTGGCGCGTTGCAATTCGGGTGATTTCTCAATACGTTTCGCGCACAGGGTTTACAAAGGTCTTCCATGGAACACTATGTTCGATCCACCCTCGCTATTCTTGTGCTGCTTCTCCTGCAGACGACTTTTGTCCCGTTTCTTTCCATCAACGGATTCCTGCCGGACGTGTTGTTGATTTGGGTCGTGTACATTGCGGTGACGCGTGGCCAGATGGAGGCAACTATCGCGGGTTTTGCGGTGGGGCTTTTGCAGGATGCCGTCGCAATTCAATTCTTCGGATTGAGCGCTCTCACCAAGACGCTTGCTGGATTTGTCGCCGGCTACTTCTTCAACGAAAACCTTACGCAACAGACTCTCGGATCATACCGGTTTCTTCTGATCATTCTTCTTTCGTCGTTTGTTCATAATGTCGTTTACTTTGGCGTTTTCCTGCAGGGTATTCAGGACGCGTTGTTCTCAACGATGATCGAGTTTAGCGTTGCCGCCAGCCTTTACACTGCGCTGATGGGTGTTTTTCCGATGTTCACCTTTGTGCGAAAGTATCGATTCTCTCAATCATTATGATCCACGACGAATCCTTTGGATCACCGGAACGGCGAAGGACGCTTACAATTGTTGTCCTGTTGATGTTTGTCTTACTCGTGCTCCGGTTGTATCAACTTCAACTTCTGTTTCACGTCGAACTCGACAAGAAGTCGGAGGAGAACAGTGTGCGTGCATTGACAAAGGA
>Ga0315287_10005584_pt1 | contig 12408 bp, 14 predicted proteins | sample YL17G11_0_MG_FD_205037 | JGI IMG/M metagenome (GOLD analysis project Ga0315287, IMG submission 205037) | Sediment microbial communities from Yellowstone Lake, YNP, Wyoming, USA - YL17G11_0 | ecosystem: Environmental > Aquatic > Freshwater > Lake > Sediment | place: USA: Wyoming | collected...
ACTGCTCCGGCGGCTGGTACGCGCAGGAGTGGGCCATCGTCTTCGGCGAGACGCCCGAGGTGCGCCTGGTCGAGACGATGCTCGAAGGCAAAGACGCGTGCCTGTTCGCTGTCGTCATCCCGGATGGATGGTTGTAGGCGGACGCGGGACGGGGGCTGTGTCGCCGGCTTCGCGCTCGGGCGCTCGCACCTGCCGCTCGATCGCTCCCGCGGCGTCGTCGCCAGTCTTGTTGTGCGCCCTGCGCGGTGCCGCCGCGGCTTGGGCCTCGCGTTTCTTCAAAACGCGCTCGGGGAATCTCACCGGCGCGGCTGTGCATCCGTCGAGCTCCTTGTCGATGGCGACAGCCTCACCGGCGCCCTGCGTCTGTACGAGCGCGCCGGCGTGGACATCACGAGGCGGGCGTAGCAGACACGAGCGTCGTACGAGATGTCGTGTCGGTGGAAGAACGCCTTCGGTAGGACCGCGCCTTCATCTCGCCTTCATGTCGAACGGCTAGGATGATTCCCGGAAGAGGGAGTCCCTTATGCGCGTGTTGGTCGTTGAGGACGAGCACAAGATCTCCGCTTACGTCAAGCGCGGTCTTGAGGAAGCAGGCTACGCGGTGGACGCGGTCTTCACCGGACCTGAGGCACTGGAGTGGGCCGACGCGGCACCCTACGACGCGATCGTCCTCGACATTCTGCTGCCGGGGATGGATGGCCTGAGCGTCTGTCGCGAGTTTCGCCGGAGAGGCATGCGAGCGCCGGTTCTGATGCTCACCGCCCGCGACACGATTGACGACCGCGTTGCGGGGTTGGACTCCGGGGCCGATGATTATCTGGTCAAGCCATTCGCCATGCGGGAGCTCTTGGCTCGTGTGCGCGCGCTCGCGCGCCGGGCGGGCGACCAACCGAGGACTACCACGCTCCGGGTGGCGGACTTGACGATGGACACATTGACCCGTCGGGTTCGACGCGGCCATCGAATGATCCAGCTGACGGCCAAGGAGTACGCCGTGCTGGAGTGTTTGATGCGGGGGCCGGAACGCGTCCTCACTCGATCGATGATTGCCGAGCACGTTTGGAGTTACGCCGCGGTCAACCAGTCCAACGTGGTAGACGTCTACATCCGCAACCTGCGGCGCAAGATCGACGACGCCTCCGATCTGAAACTGATCCACACCGTCCGTGGTGCTGGCTATCGTCTGTCGCCAGGCGAAGAGGAGAACGGATGACCCTACGTCTACGCTTTGCCCTGTGGGCGAGTGGCCTGTTGCTGGCGATCATGGCGGCCTATGGCGCCATGGTGTACCTGAATCTGGCGCGGGGACTCGCGGCCTCGATCGACGATTCCCTGCGTCTCGGCGCCTCCCAGGCCGCTGAGACGCTGAATCTGGAGGACGGCGTCGCGGAATTGCCGAGCGCTCTGCCCGAGAGCGCTGACGCGACAGACCTGCGTGAGCGCGGCCTGACGGTCCGCATACTAGATCCCAAGGGGGGCGTGCTGGAAGCGTCCGGTCCGTATCGTGAGTTGACGATCTCCCCGGACGGCCTGGCCAGAGCACTCAACGGGCACCCCGATTTCTCGACCCTGGCCGATCCATCGGGGGGCGACCCAGTGCGCGTGTACACACTTCCCGTGTCGGAGAACGGACGACTTCTCGGCTTCGTGCAGGCCGCGGAGTCTCTCGGACGCGTCCGCGACACACTCGCCCGGCTGCTCGTATCCCTGTTGCTCGGCGGCCCGCTGTTGGCCGCGTTGGCCGGGATCGGCGGGTACTTCCTCGCGGCACGCGCCCTGTCGCCCATCGACAAGATCACCCGGACGGCGGGGCGTATCTCTGCACAGGATCTCTCCGCTCGGTTGAACCTCCCCCGCACGGACGACGAGGTGGGCCGGCTGGCCGCGACGTTCGACGAGATGCTGGGCCGGTTGGACAGTGCCTTCCAACGCGAGCGACAGTTCACGGCCGATGCTTCGCACGAGCTGCGGACGCCCCTGGCTGCCATGAGCGCCATTCTTAGCGTCGTGAGAGAGCAAAGGCGCACGTCGGAAGAATACGAACAAGCCTTGCGCGACATCGCCGAAGAGAGCGACCGCCTTCGGGCCCTCACGGAAGACCTGCTGCAGTTGGCGCGTGGCGATTTGGGCCGACCCGCGGTTCGCGTGCGCGTGGACCTATCGGCGCTCCTGAGTGACGTAGCCGATGCGATGCGCCCGCTGGCTGAAGCGAAGGGCTTGGCTCTCCTGTGCCATGCGGCGACGGGACTGATCATCGAGGGAGACTCGGACAACTTGATCCGTCTCCTCGTCAACCTCTTGGACAACGCGATCAAGTACACCGTGCAAGGTGCGGTCACCCTCGCGGCGGAGCGGGATCCGGCGGGGGTGATCGTGACGGTCGCGGACACGGGCCCGGGCATCTCCCCGGAGCACTTACCGCACATCTTCGACCGCTTCTATCGGGTAGAGACAGCTCGCGCCAGTCGCGGATCCGGCCTCGGGCTGGCCATTGCACGGGAGATCGTCTCAGCCCACGGTGGGACGATCTCCGCGACTAGCGCTAAGGGGCAGGGTACGACGCTCGCAGTCCATCTTCCCGGGTGAAGAAACCCGCGGATTGGCTTCATGTTGACTTCATCCTCCGGCTCTAGACTCGCCTTGCGATAGGAGAATCGCGAGTTGCACGTGAAGCGAGAAGGGGGATGTGTGAAGACGATAGCGTTGATGCTGGTCCTTGGCCTCTTCGTCCTCGGAGCGTTTGGCTCCTTCACGCGAGTCGACAAGCCGCAGGCTTACGATCCGCAGATCAGCCCATCGGACTTCGTTGCGGCCGTGGACAACGTGTACTTTCCCCTTTTCCCCGGCAGAGTGCTCCGGTACAGCCAGACCGGGCCAGACGGCGCGAGCAGTGTCGAGGTGACGGTCATGGCCGACACCAAGAACATCCTCGGCGTGAAGTGCGTCGTTGTTCATGACGTCGTGAGGACAGCGAACGGCGATCTTGCGGAAGATACCTACGACTGGTACGCGCAGGACAAGACGGGGAATGTCTGGTACTTCGGCGAGGACACCAGGAGCTACGAGGGTGGCGCGGTTGTGACCACCAAGGGAACGTGGCAGGCCGGCGTGGCCGGCGCCAGACCCGGGATCGTGATGGAGGCGGCCCCGAAGCTTGGCGACACCTACCGACAGGAGTACCTCGCCGGTGTGGCGGAAGACCGTGCCGACATCCTCAGCCTGACGGAGTCCGTGTCCGTGGCGTACGGAACGCTCGCCAACTGCTTGATGACGAAGGATTACTCCACTCTCGAGCCCGCCAAGGTCGAGCACAAGTACTTCTACCCCGGCGTTGGCCAAGTGTTGGCAGTGATGGTCTCAGGCGGCACGGAGCGAGAGGAGCTTATCTCGGTCACCAAGTGATGAAACAATAGGGGCCACGCGGTCCCATGACCCGTGGGTGGTACGTGAAAGTGAATGGTGCACCGGGCTCTGAGCCTTACGTGCACCCAAAAGAGGAGATGAGGACGTATGGGGATCATCGGTAGTCTCATGGCTCTGGCAGTATCGGCTTTGCTCATCGTTGGCGGATTGGTGGGTCCGAGCGTTGGAGTGGCGTCGGGGTCGCTGCAGGTAGCTCCCCGCGCAGCTCTGGCGCAGTCTGTCCCGACAAGCACTTCGGTCAAGACCGAAGCGCTGGGAGCGGAGGCGAAGGGCGCGGACATGGACGCAGTTGAGGAGGGTGACCAGAACGGACCGGACAGCACGGCGGACGTCGAGGAGGCAGACGACGCTCAAGATGTCGCTCCGAGTGGCACGCCGGCGATCAGCGCTGCTACGGCGCAGCAGGCCGCGGAGGCTCATCTGGGCGCAGGGTCGGCCTCGAAGGTTGAACTAGACGACGAGGACGGGCAACTAGTCTACAGCGTCGAGATCGGGTCGACTGACGTGAAGGTCGACGCCACGACCGGAGCCGTGCTCAAGGTGGAGGACAACTCCGCCGACAACTCCGACTAGGCACTAGGCACACAAGCACTTTGGACGGGGCAGACCCCGAACCCTCCCGGGCACTGACCCCGTCCATATTTCTGAGTTCTTCGGGAGATACCAATGAACAAGAGAGTCATGGTCGTCGGCTGCCTCACGCTCGTTGCGTTGGTGGCGCTGGGTCTCTACTCGTTCGGCCCCTGGATACAGGGGAGGCAACCCAGCCAGAGCATCCCGGCAACCGTGGGCCTTCCAGTCTCCGTGAAACCGACGCTTGAGCCCGCCGCTTCTGCGGACGACACACCTGTGCTGGCTGGCTATCACAACCGCGACATGACGGAGAACTACTACTCGGTCAAGGTCCCGCAGCAGTGGCAGGTCCAAACCGGCAAGAGCCACGGCAGCTACAGCTTCTCGTTTGCCGGTGGGTCGGGCACGGTCGAGTTGATGGACGTGCCGGACAATAGCACGCTGACGCTCTACGTCCTCAGTCAGGAGGAGCCGCGACTGAAGAAGACGCTCGCGGAGTATCAGCGCCTGGACTACCGGAAGATCGAAGTCGACGGGAACGAAGCACACCAACTTGTTTTCGATTCGCGAACGGACGCCGGCGTCACGCGGACCGTCCGGACGTACATCGCTGGCCAGGATCGCGCCGCTGTCGTAACTGTCGCAGTCGCGCTGGACGCGTTCGCCGGGGCACAGGCGGCCTTCTCGGCCGTGCTTGCCTCGTTCCGTTGGGAGAATCGATAGCATGAGACGCATCTTCGGGTTCCTGTCTCTCGCTGTACTCGGCCTCGGGATCTACCTAAAGGTGGCCTACGACGTGCCGGACAGCCAAGAGACCCTCAACTTCTTCGTGAGCGGCTTCCTGATGATCATCGGGGGGGCCGGGCTTCTCATTAATCTCCTCTGGAAACCAGCGGGGGTAGCCCCGAAGGATAAGGAATAGCGATGCCTGCTGCGATCCAAGTGGACCGATTGAGCAAGTCGTACGGCCCGACGCGGGCCGTCGTGGACCTGTCATTCATGGTTGAGGAGGGCGAGTTCCTTGGGTTCCTTGGGCCGAACGGCGCTGGCAAGACGACGACGATTCGCATCCTCACGGGCATTCTTCGGCCGGATGGCGGGAGGGCCGAGGTTGGAGGCCTCGAGCTCTGCCATCGAGAAGCGATCGCCCGAGAGATTGGGGTGGTCCCCGAGAGCCGCGGGTTCTACGACTGGATGACGGCTTCCGAGTACCTCACCTTCTTCGCTCGCGCGTACCGCCACGGAAAGCCTGCGGAGCCCAAGGTCGTCGACTCGCTGTTGGAGCAGGTGGATCTAGCGCGCAGCCGATACACCCGAGTGGGCGCCTTCTCCCGGGGGATGAAGCAACGGCTTGGCCTTGCCCGGGCGCTGGTGAATCGGCCGCGGATTCTCTTTCTCGACGAGCCGACCCTAGGCCTTGACCCGCAGGGACAGCAGGACATCAAGAACCTGCTGCGCCACCTGAACTCGGACGGCGTGACCGTCTTTCTCTCGTCGCACCTCCTCTCCGAGGTGGCCGAGCTGTGCTCGCGAATTGTAGTCATCGACCGAGGTCGGCTGGTGGGCGAGGGCACGCTGGATGGCCTGAGGCAGAAGGCTGGACTCAAGACCGGGTGGCACGTGCGCGTAGCGGGGGACCGCACGGCTCTCGAATCCGCGTGGCCCGGCGCGCAGATCACCGTACTCCCCGGCGCTCTCGCTGAGGCAGAGGGGCTCTTCCTCGGCGACCGAGCCGAGGCCAATCGCTTCCTTGACGACCTGCGCGCGCACCGAGTGGAGGTGCTCAAGTTCACCGCCGGCGGCCAGAACCTAGAGGAAGTCTTCCTGGCGCTGACCCGGCGGGAAGAGAGCGACGCGCCCCTCGATCCCGCGAACGACCGGTCCGCGGCCCCCGGGAAGGGGCGCACGCGGCAGACAGGAGGCAGTCGATGATCCGACTCATCTGGGCCAAGGAGGTCCGCGCCGAACTCTACACGTGGCGGAGCGCCCTGTGGTTGCTCCTCGCCTCCCTCATATTCAGCTTCACGAGCTACCTGCTCTTGACGAACAAGGAGCTGACTCTGCTGGATCAGACGGAGCTCTTGTGGCTCCTTGGGAAGATCATCGTCGGCACGGCGCTGTTGATGGTGACGATTGACGCCTCGTCCATCCTCACGTCCGAGTTTGAACACCACACGGCTGAGAGCCTGTTCATTGCCCCCATCCGACTGAGAGACCTCGTGATCGGCAAGTTCCTGGCATCGCTGACCCTGTGGGGAGCCCTGTACGTCGTCGCGGTCCCCTACATGATCGTGGCCGCGGCCGGGACTAGGCTGGCACCGGCCTTTCTCGGCTATGTGGCCCTTCTTGGGACCCTGGGAGTGGCGGCGATGGTTCTCCTCGCGCTCGGGATTGCGTTCTTGTTCCGTTCGAGCAAGAACGCACTCACGACGACGCTCGTCGTCCTCCTCGGTCTGACCGTGCCCGCTTTGTTCACCTCCGCGCTGAAGTCGGGCTTCGTCGCTCGGGTGTTCGAGCGGATCAACCCAGTGGATAGCATCTTCGCCGCGCTGGACAACGTCCTGGTCGACTACCAGCTGTCGCCCTTGCAGAACGGCCGGTTCCTCCTGCCGCTGGCGGGATTCCTCGCAGCAGCGTTTGCCTTCGCCGTCTTCGCGGCCTGGCGCTTCGAGCGTCAGGGGATCGTCAGGAGCGGATCATGACCCAGCGCCTCGTCATCCTATGGGCGGTACTTCTAGCTGCGAGTGCAAGCTGCGTCGCGGCCGCGTCGCCCGGCGCCCCGTTGGTCCTGGGGATCGCGTCGGCGCAGACGCTCAACGGAGTCGCCGGAGACTACGTGACGGTCGCAGCGCGGATCGAGAATACGAGCGACCAAGCGGTGAGCGACGTGACGACGTACCTGTCGCTCGTGAACACTGCGGACAAGTTGCCTGTTGACCTGGAAGATTGGAGCGCGGAGAAGGGTCTGTACGTCGGCGTGATCGAGTCCGGCCAGGCCCTGCCGCTCGATTGGAAGATCCACTTCGTCAAGCCCGGTCACTACGCTCTGACCGTGGTGGCCCTCGTGGCTGGGCGGGAAATGCCGGCGGTTAGTCCCGTGGTCTACTTTCGGGTCGAGCCGAAGAACAGCCTGGACCCGGGACACATCCTGCCGGTCGCGTTGGGCATGCCAGTCGTCCTGGGTCTCCTGCTGTTGTTGCTCAACTACCGCCGGCGAACTCGCCCATAGAGCGCACACTGAGTTGCAGGATCGTCGCAGCGGGCGGAATAGGGTCTAGGAAGAGTGGAGGGAACATGATGAGGCGAGTCGTGTTGGCGGCTGGTCTTGGGATACTGCTTCTCGGGTGTGCCGTCTTTGCTGAACAGGTCGCACCGTCCGGGGTCGTAGGCCAGTTGAGCGTGGGGAGAGTCGCTGCGATGGCCTACTCCGCGAGTGGCGAGTACCTAGCCGTAGCGACGGGAAGCGTAGTGAAACTGGGCCGTGGCGATACACATGAGCTTGTGCACATCCTCGCCGGCCACACGGACCCTATCCTTTGTCTTGCGTTCTCCCCAAGGGGACTGACTCTCGCGTCTGGATCGGATGATAACACGATCAAGCTATGGAACGCAGAGACAGGCGAACTCCTGCGAACCCTCACCGGTCACACGCATGACGTCAATTGCGTCGCGTTCTCCCCAGACGGGACGATTCTTGCGTCGGGGTCATCGAGCAACACGATCAATCTGTGGAACGTGGAGACGGGAGAACTCCTACACACTCTCAGAGGCCACAAGGACACGGTCTGGTCCGTTGCCTTTTCGCCTGACGGGGCGACTCTTGCGTCCGGGTCGTCGGACAACACGATCAACCTGTGGAATGCGGCGACAGGTGAACTGCTGCTCACACTCACAGGACATTCGGGCGCCGCGGTTTCCGTTGTCTTTTTCCCGGACGGGGCGACCCTCGCGTCCGGGTCATGGGACAACACGATCAAGCTGTGGGATGTCGCGACCGGCGAACTCTTGCGCACCCTCAAAGGGCGTGGGTGGGTCCTCCAATGCATCGCACTCTCCTCCGGCGGGACGATCCTCGCGGCGGGGTCGTGGGACGGCAAGATCGAGCTGTGGGATGTGGGTGCTGGCGAGGTCCTGCGCACATTCGCCGGCCACTCGGACAGTGTTACCTGCGTTGCCTTCTCCCCCGACGGAACGACTCTCGCGTCAGGATCTTGGGATGGGAAGGTTCTCTTCTGGGATGTCTCAGAGTGGCGGTAGCCTTCCCAGGAGCTGTGCGTGGGCTCTCGACGCCACGTCCGCCGGCGTGGCGCATCGCCCCCTGGATTTGGGGTTGAGCGATCTGACGACGACTCGGCCGTGCAACATGCCCTGCTTCTTCACAGTGCGGGGCAGTCTCCGGCCAACTGGAGCCTATGGCTTGCCCCGCGAGAAGCGATGTGGGAGTCAACAGGCCATACTGGGTCTGCCGGCAGTCAACTACGAGGAGAAGAGAGGGGACGCTGGATAGGAGAGCGAGGGCTTGATGTGGCACACTGACGTATCCATGTTTCGCAAGTCAAGTGAGGGAGGAGTCTATGACGCGTAGTCCGTTCTTGATTGCCATCGCTGCTTTGGCCTTGTTCCTCGCGGCAGGCGCCCTGGTCGTTCAGTTCGTTGGCCCCTCGAAAGGCGGCGTGAGCCAAACTGATTTCGCCGCCCTTCAGAGCCAGGTGGGCTCTCTGAAGACGAGCGGAGCAGGCTTGAAGACCGCGTTCATCAATGTGGACTCTGCCTTCTCCGTGTTCATGAATGCCGTCGCCGCGCTCCGTCAGGGGGTCGCCGACAAGACCCAACAGATCACGGACCTCAACAATGCCTACCAAGCGGGCACGGCGTCGAAGGATGCGTATCAGCGGCAGCTTCTGCAATTGAACACCGAACTGCTCGCTGCGCGGGTGTCTGCCGACGTGGGAACGCTCGATCGGATGATTGCGTCTGAGGCGTTCGCCGACATGCACACGAATCTTCAGAAGGAGCGCGACTCGTCGCAGACTCTTGTCGACACCGCGAAGAGCCTCGTCGCGATCGCCGTGGAGGGGGCTGCCGACACACCGGACTTCCAGAACCGGTTCACGCAGGCGCAAAGTGCCTTCACGCAGCTCGATCAGTTTGTGGCGCAAGCCGCGACGACCAAGGTGCAACAGGCTGCGAAGAAGATCGCGGTCGCCCAAGGGATCGACCTTGTGGTCCCGGCCAAGAACGTCGTCCTCTACTACAACCCGGCTGTAGTCATGGACATCACGGAGCTCGTCAAGACCGAGATCGCGGGCTACCTCTAACGCGGTGAGGCCCATGGTTGATGACACTCATCGTCGGGCAGGAAATGCCGGCGGTTAGCTCCGTGGTCTACTCTGAGGTCGCGCCGAGGAATGGCCTGGTCCTGGTGCACGGTCTGCGCGTCGCGTTGGGCATGCCGATTGTCCTGGTTCTTCTTCTCCTCTCGCTGAAACATCCATCGCCAAGTGCGTCGGTGACAGAGCGTGCATGACTCGTCGGGACCGAGAACAGGGTGCCGACCGAACGCTGCTGCGTGGGGCCGGGCTCCTCTTCTAGGAAGCAACGTGCCGGTAGAAGATCCTCTTCGCCCATTCTGCGGCCGCGAAGTAGAGAAGCACGATGCCGGCAATGAGGGGGACGAACGCGGCGGGCAGCGGCTGGAATCCGAACACCCTGCCCAACGGGGTCACGGGGAGCACGAACGCCACGGCGACGACGGCGAACGTCTCCAGAAGAAGAGCGAGACTGGGTCCGCTCTTGTAGAAGGGTCGGCGCGTGCGCATGACCAGAACAATGAGCGCCGCGGAGGCGACCGACTCGATGAACCAGCCCGTGCGGAACGCACCCTCCGAGGACCGGAAGATGAGTAGGAGCACGCCGAACGTCAGGAAGTCGAAGATGGAACTGATCAAGCCGAAGACCATCATAAAGCGGTGAATGAAGCGGATGTCCCAGCGGCGCGGCTTCTCCAGCAGTTCGGAGTCGACGCTGTCCGTGGCGATCGCCATCTCCGGCAGGTCGGTGAGCAGGTTCATCAACAGGATCTGTCGCGGCAGGAGCGGCAGGAAGGGCAGGAAGAGCGACGCGCCGGCCATGCTGGCCATGTTGCCGAAGTTGGCGCTCGTGGCCATGAACACGTACTTAAGCGTGTTGGCGAACGTTGCCCGACCCTCTCGCGTGCCCTGAACGAGGACGCCGAGATCCTTATCCAGGAGGACGATGTCGGCCGCTTCCTTGGCCACGTCGACGGCGCTGTTCACGGAGATGCCGACGTCGGCGACGTGGAGCGCCGAAGCGTCATTGATCCCATCGCCAAGGTATCCGACCACGTGGCCCGCCTTCTTCAGAGCCAGGATCAGGCGCTCCTTCTGGTTGGGCTCCACCTCGGCAAACACGTTCACGTCCCGCACTCGCTGCACGAGAGCCTCGTCGCTCATCTCGCGGAGCTCGGAGCCGGTCAGGACGGTCGGGTTGGGCAGTCCGACTTGGAGGGCGGTGTGGAGCGCGACGAATGGGTTATCTCCCGTGACGACGCGCAGCGAGACGCCGAGGTCTCGGAGCTGCAACAGGAGATCCTGTACACCGGCCTTGGGGGGATCCGAGAGGCAGAGCAGTCCGAGGAAGCAGAGATCCTGCTCTTCGGTTCTGGTGATCTTGTCCAGGTCTCCTGCGTCTCGATACGCGACCCCGAGGACGCGCAGTCCCTGCGCGCTCAGCGCCTCGAAGCGCGCCTCGATCCCTGCGCGCGCGGAGGCCATGTCCACGACGTGTCCGTCGCTCTCCTCCGCCGTCGCGCAGACCGAGAGGACGGGCATGAGGGCGCCCTTCGTGATCAGAATGCGATGGCCCTCGTAGCGGACGAGGACGCTCAGGCGCTTGCGGATGAAGTCGTACGGGATCTCGTCGAGTTTCTCGACTTCCCCCACGCTGGGTCGCGGCGCCCGCACAATGGCCGCATCAATGGGGTTGGAGAATCCGCTCTGGAGGTGTGCGTTGAGATACGCGTAGACGAGTACCTTGTCGCTCTTCGTCCCGTCCACGGCGAGGGCGGACTCGAGTTCGACCGTTCCCTCGGTAAGGGTGCCCGTCTTGTCCGAGCAGAGGACGTCCATGCTGCCGAAGTTCTCGATCGACGCCAGCCGCTTGACGATGACCCGCTTTGCGGCCATGCGGCGAGCGCCGTGCGATAGGTTGACGCTGATGATGGCTGGCAGCAGCTGCGGCGTGAGGCCGACGGCGAGCGCGAGGGAGAAGAGCAGCGAGTCGAGGATCGGGCGTTGAAAGCCCACGTTGATTGCGAAGATCGCAAGGACGAGGAGGAGGGTGACCTCCGTGAGGAGGTATCCGAGGCGGCGGATGCCGTGCTCGAACTCGGTCTCCGGCGGTCGCAGCCGCAGACGGCGTGCGATCTTTCCGAATTCGGTGCCGAGGCCCGTCGCGACGACGGCCGCCAGGGCCGTCCCGCTGACGACGTGAGTCCCCATGAACAGCGAGTTCGAGCGGCGCGCGAGCGACGTCTCGGCGGGCAGGACGGCGGCGCTCTTCTCCACGGGGTACGTCTCCCCCGTGAGCGCCGCCTCGTCGACGAACAGGTCCCTCGACTCGAGGACAAGACAGTCCGCCGGAACGACGTTGCCGGCACTGAGCCGCACGATGTCGCCGGGCACGACATCTTCGACCGCGGTTTCCGCTTCGTGTCCGTCGCGCAGGACCGTGGAGCGGACGCGCACCAGGTCCAGGAGCTTGCCCACCGCTTGCGTAGCCCCTTTCTCTTGCCAGAAACCAAGAATGGCGCTCGCCAGCACGATGCCGAAGATGATGATGGCGTTCGTTGGGTCGTTCAGAAAGAAGGACAGCGTGGCAGCGGCGATCAGGATGAGGGTGATCGGGCTCTTGAACTGCGTGAGGAGGAGGGCCGGCGCCCCCGTCTTCTTCTTGGCGTGCAGACGATTCGCGCCGTGCGTCGCAAGGCGGCTCGCCGCTTCGGCGGAGGAGAGCCCGCCCGGTGCCGCGCGAAGGGTGTCAAGGACTTCGGACGTAGAGTGCGACCAGAACGCAGCAGGGGGTTCTTGGTCCGAGAGGAGCCCTCGCTTGTTTTCCCGTCGTCGTTCGACCATGTCTTCTGCGGGTCCACGCGCTCCACGGGGCGCGGTCGCCGCGCCATTCTAGACGGAAGAGACAGACAGCGGCCAACTTAACGTGGCTGCGAATTTGAGTGGGGCGCTACCCCCGAGAGGCAGTCTGTCTCCAATGGGCGCGCGCCATCAGAAGGAGCAGGAGCGACGTGCAGGCGACGGCGCGGGCGGCGTAGACCGTAGCCAGCACGCCCTTGCTGGAGAGAAGCGCCAGCGCCGCGGCGAGGAGCATGGCGATCCA
>Ga0315287_10005587_pt1 | contig 12405 bp, 8 predicted proteins | sample YL17G11_0_MG_FD_205037 | JGI IMG/M metagenome (GOLD analysis project Ga0315287, IMG submission 205037) | Sediment microbial communities from Yellowstone Lake, YNP, Wyoming, USA - YL17G11_0 | ecosystem: Environmental > Aquatic > Freshwater > Lake > Sediment | place: USA: Wyoming | collected...
AGTCGGGCCGTAACTGACCCCCGGGGCATCGGACGACAAGGCCGGCTAAGGGTTCAATACACCCCAGCAGGAGAGTTGGACCCACTGGGTATCTTCATTGTCCACGATCTTCTGTGTGCTGCTGCCCCAGAATTTGTTCTCGTCGGACTCCTTGGCCAGGATGATTGTGTTTTGCTCCTTCCACTTGTGATACTCCACGTGGTTGTCGGCAAAAGACGCGTTCGTACCTGAGCCATGTCTAACCAGCGGCGGATCCCACCATCGCCTCACAGCAAAATCCACGGCAAAGCTATCAGGCGTCGTCCTCCCTTCGTCCAGCAAGACGGCCCTCTTGGAGGGGGCCGGCTTCGTGATGTCACTGATTTTCTTGCACCACAGCTTGGTCCCTTTGTGCATGTTTGATGCTGGCAGATTCCTGCCGCTGCTGTTAAGCCCGTTCATGGAGTCCATGAAGCCGAAGGTCTGCAACTCTCCACGGCGACCTGTTGGGCATTGAAAGGTCTTGAGATTGTTGACGTACTTGTATAGGGCACCATTCTTGATGGCTGCCTCTTGTTGGGCTGCAGGCAAATAGGTGCCCTGCTGGTAGACGTCCCAGGTCCTACCTATCCACGCTTGCTCATAATCGCGCTGACCAGGCTGGCCCCTATTCATCCCGGCCATGCCGTTGACGATCTTGCCGTTGTTATCGTCTGCATAGAGGGTCCAGCCCAGGGTCAACTGCTTAAGGTCGTTCATACACACGATCCGCTTGCCTTGCTCCCTGGCCTTGCTCAGGGCAGGCATCAACACGGCCATCAGGATCGCAATGATTGCAATGACCACCAACAATTCGATAAGGGTGAAGCCTCGCACATGCCTCATACGCCAAACCTCCTTCTGACTTGACCTAAATTTTTGCTTACCGTAACCGGCGTAGCTGGAACCAAAGCTAAGCCGAGCTATCCACCATTATAGGGAAAAGGCCTATGCGTTGTCCACTTAAATTAGGATGCGCGCCACGGTCCAACTGTTCGGTCCTGCCAATGGGTAAAAGTGGTCCTTCACACCCTCGGCCTACCGCCATAGGGCCACGGCCCGCTCCACGATCTGCTCGGGGGGATCTTCCGGTTGGATATCGAGCCACTGGACGCCTCTGAAGGTCTTAAACCAGGTCCGCTGGCCCTTGGCCAGACGACGGGTGTCCTTCTTGATCTGCTCTACGGCATCTTCCAGGCAGGTCCGGCCTGCCAGATGTTCGATGATCTCGGCATAGCCGATGGCGGACCTGGCCTGTCTGCTGAGGGGCTTGGCCTCCGCCAAGAGGGCCTTGACCTCCTCGACCAGGCCGGTGTCAATCATCCTCTTGACCCGTAGGTTCATACGCCTGTTCTCATCGATCTTGTCCCTTCGTATCCCGATGATCGTCCAGTCGTCCAGGGATTTGTCAGGATTGAACTGGGTCTGAAGGCGGGAAATGGGCTTGCCGGTGATCCGGAAGACCTCCAAGGCCCGGATGATCCGCTTGGCGTCGTTTATGTGGATGCGGCCGGCGGCCTCCGGGTCCACGCCGGATAGCTCCCGGTACAGGCCCTGGAGGCCCTCGATCTGGGCCATCTGCCACAGCTCATCGCGAATTGAGGGGTCGGCCCCGGGGCCATCGAACAGTCCATAGAGCAGGGCCTTGATGTACAGGGCAGTGCCGCCCACTGCCACCACGGGCCTGCCCCGTTGCTGGATCTGATCAAGGATTGGGAGGGCCTTGTCCACAAACAGCCCCACACTGAAGGCCTCGCTAGGTTCGACAATGTCGATCATGTGGTACTGGACATGCTGCCGGCGGTCCGGTGCGGGCTTGGCAGTGCCGATGTCCATACGGCGGTACACCTTCATGGAGTCGATACTGACAATCTCGCCGTTGAGGCGCCGGGCCAGCTCAAAGGCCAGCTTGCCCTTGCCGGAGGCAGTGACACCCAAGATCAGAATCTTGCCGGTCTTCATAATTTCCTAATGACAATGCAGGCTGCCCGCTATAATACAGAATCGGTAGCCCAAACGCAAAGCTGGTCGAAGGATGTGTGCCAAACCCCATACGGATGACTTCCATTCGGATCTGAAAGAAGCGGGCCAACAGGTCAATGTCGCCCTTGATCGCCTGTTGGAGTCGGTTCCGATCTCGTCGGACCTGAGGCCCGTCCTGGTCTATACCCTCCAGTCACCAGGCAAGCGGATTCGGTCCGTGCTGGTGCTTTGGTGCTGTGAACTGGTCTGTGGCCAAGTCACGGAAGAGGCTCAGGTTGCAGCAGCGGCCATCGAAATGGTCCATACCTATTCGCTGGTCCACGACGACCTGCCGGCCATGGACAACGACGACATTCGCCGGGGCCGGCCCACCTGCCACAAGGCCTTTGACGAGGCCACCGCCATCCTGGCCGGCGACGCCTTGTTGACCATGGCCTTCGAGGTGCTGGCCGACCGGATGCATGATCCTACAGTCTCGATGCGACTGGTCAGGGAGTTGGCCCAGGCCGCCGGTCCGGACGGCATGATTGCCGGGCAGATGGCCGACCTCCTCGCGGAGAACTCCAGCCCAGACCCTCAAGCCCTACGATACATCCACGTCCACAAAACCGGCAGGCTGTTCGGCTGCGCGACCGCAATGGGCGCGATCTGTGGCGGGGCCAATCCCCAGCAACAACAGAATCTGACGGACTACGGCCTGACGCTGGGCCTGGTGTTTCAGATCACGGACGATATCCTCGACGTCAGCGCCTCCAGCACTCAACTGGGCAAGACCGCCGGCAAAGACCAGAAGGCCGGTAAGCTGACCTACCCCGCCTTGGTTGGTCTGGGGCAGTCCCAATGGATCGCCCAGGACCTGAAGGACCAGGCCGTGGCAGCACTGGCCCCGTTTGGACCCAAGGCGGAGCGACTGCGCCGTCTTGCCACGGCCCTGCTGGATCGGGATCGGTGACTTCCGAAAATCCCTCTCGACATTACAAGCCCTCCTATTGGCCGAGCCTTTTCCTCTCGGAGTCCAGTAATCAGTACTGAGAAACGACCTCTCGTTTGGCCTAGGAGGCAAGCCGCATGGGGCGTCCTATAGAAATCCTCGCCCGTAGGCTGATAGGAGGCCGCACAGTTCGCGTCTCATGGCCATTATGCCCCCATCCGGCCTGGGTGCCCCCATGCGTGCCAGTTGATTTCTCACGAAGACAGACCCCTTGGGCCGATACACCCCCTAAATTGATGTGAGGTTCGCCATGAAGACACGGATGTTCACCTTCGAGATCATGTGGCTAATCCTGGCCGCGATTCAACTCCGGATGGAAGCACCGGTATTCCAGGCCAGCGTAAGCGATCTACCGGACTATTGCTTCAGCGCTGATGTGATTGCAATAAAATATTGGCCTGTGCACGTGCGGCCGCCTCCGGATTCGTTGGGGGGAGTTTCTGTCTCGTGGACGATTGACAACGATTAGCAAAGGATTCAAACCCAATAGGCCTTGAGCGCGATCCGCTTAGGGCCTTCTCTTTTGGTGGCCGCGGACATAGGCCATCAAATGCTATTGCAACCAGGGCTGAGTGGGCTATAATACCGCCTCGTCGAGAAACTAGCAGTATGTAATGCATTGTCTTGTATTATGACAGGAGCCTGGTTTCATGGAGTCTATGCAAGAGCTCGCTTTGAATTGGTTGGCCGACCCCACGCCGTCGTTGGAGCGTATCCGGCAGATGGCGGAGTCTGTCCATTGTAGTGAAGCCCATCACGTCCGGTTTGCCGAGCAGATTCGGTCCACTGTGGGTAAGACCTCGCCGAAGGAGTGTCTGGCCGTGGGCGTAGGGCTTTGCCTCATCGGTAACTACAAGGAGTCGGCAGACAAGCTGGCCGGCGCTAATGAATGCAAGGAGAAGTACCTGTATTGGGCTTATGCCCTGCGGGGCATTGGCCAATTCGACAAGGCGGTTGACCGCTTCAACAAGGCGGCGGCCCTGGGCGTCGATCCCTTGACCGTGGTGATGGAGAAGGTGGCCACCTATCGGATGGCCAAGGACTTTGCGTCCGCTGAGAAAGAACTCGGGGCCTGTGCCAATTACCAGAATGTCAGCGCCGAGTATCATTTCCAGTGGGGCAGGCTCCAGGAGGCCCAGGGTCTCTACGGCCAGGCCGTGGAGAACTACCGGATCGCCGTGAATCTGGCGCCAGATCATCAGCAAGCCCTATTTCACCTGGCCTACCGATATGACTTGGCTAGTGACGAAGAGGCCGCCATTAACTGCTACAAGCAGGTCGCTGCTGGATCGCGGGTGTCCATCAGTGCATTGTTGAACCTCGCCGTACTGTATGAAGACTCCGGCCAGTACGACAAGGCATCTCAAGCCGTGGACGCGGTCTTGGAGGCGTATCCAAACCATCCGCGGGCACAGCTTTTCAAGAAGGATATCGAGAGCTCCAAGACCATGTACTTTGATGAGGAGAAGGAGCGGACAAGGACTCAAGAAAACCAGATCCTGGAGACGCCCATCTCCGACTTCGAGCTATCAGTCCGGAGCCGCAACTGCCTGAAAAAGATGAATATCAGGACCCTTGGGGATCTGCTCAAGATCACGGAAACGGAACTGCTGTCGTTCAAGAACTTTGGCGAGACGTCGTTGAAGGAAGTCAAAGAGATCCTTGACTCCAAGGGCATGCACCTGGGCATGGCCTTGGAGGAGGGACAGTTCAGTGTTCCGGAGGAGGAGGCGCCTGCAGCGATTCCTGAGGCAGACCAAGGGATCTTGGGCAAGTTGGCCGATGACTTGCAGCTATCTGTTCGGTCCCGGAAATGCCTGCAGAAGCTCGCTATTCATACTGTGGGGCAACTGACTCGAACCACGGAGGCAGAACTGCTCGGCTGCAAGAACTTCGGCATCACCAGCCTCAATGAGATCAAGCGGGCCTTGGCCAACCTGGGATTGTCATTGAGAAGCCTCGATTAGACCCGCCCCGCCCCCTGAGCCATACAGCTTGGACCATGGGCCTATGTGGTGGTGTCAGATGAAAGGCTTCGCTGTCTTACAGGTCGATTCGCGTTGTGCCGCTAGACGAGGGGTGCTCCAGACCGCCCACGGCCCGGTTCAGACTCCGGCCTTTATGCCGATCGGCACGGCGGGCGCGGTCAAAGGCATCCTGCCCGATCAGCTCAAGATCCTTGGTTCAGAGATGATCCTGGCCAACACCTATCACTTAGTCATTCGGCCCGGGGTCGATGTGGTGGAAAAAGTCGGGGGGCTGCACCGGTTCATGGCCTGGGATGGTCCCATCCTGACTGACAGCGGCGGTTATCAGGTCTTCTCTCTCGGCTCCCTGACCCGGATCGACGATTACGGCGTGGAGTTTGCCAGTCACGTGGATGGCCGGAGGATCTACCTCGACGCGGAGACCTCCACACAGGTGCAGAATCGCCTGGGCGCGGACGTGATCATGTGCCTTGACCAGTGCACGCCGTTCCCATCGCAAACGGCCGAATTGGAGACAGCAGTGCATCGTACTATACGCTGGGCAGCCCGATGCAAGCAGGCCCATCGAAATCCCGACCAGATGCTCTTTGCCATCGTCCAGGGCGGGACGGACCTGACGCTGAGGACCGCCTGTGCCACTGCACTGCAGGATTCGGGCTTTGATGGCTATGCCATAGGAGGGTTGAGCGTTGGAGAGGGACACGACCTAATGATCCATACCGTAGCCCATACCGCACCTCAGTTGCCGCCCGACAGGCCTCGATATCTGATGGGTGTGGGGATGCCGGCGGACATCCTGGCGGCGGTCCGGCTCGGTGTGGACATGTTCGATTGCGTATTGCCCACACGGAACGGCCGAAACGCCTACGCCTTTACGACACATGGATCCCTGCGCCTGAGAAACAGCATCCATACCGAGGATGCCAATCCCGTCGAGCCGGATTGTGACTGCTATACCTGTCGACACTACAGCCGGGCTGCAATCAGACATTTCTTTAATTGTGGAGAGATGCTCGGGCCGATACTACTGTCCATGCACAACATCCGATTCTATCAAATCCTGATGGCCCAGATCCGCTCGGCGATTGAGCGGGGCATATTTGCCGACTGGGCCGATGAACAACAGCAGCGACTGCAATGGCCACAGGATGAGACCGTGATAGGCTAGGCGTATATAAAAAGAGAAGGGCAGCGACCCCTGGCTTTCGCCCGGTCTGCCGCCCCCCCTAAGAGAAGAAGGAAGGAGTATTGTGCGTTTACGGTTCTGAGAAACACACTGGCTTTCTTTTGGCTTCCACCTAAAATATAGGCTACAATTACCTACATGCCAAAGAGCACGCCGAAATTTTCTTTCAACCTTGCGCATGCCAGGAGGAAAGGCCTGGATCATGCCCGGCAAGGCAATTGTGTTTGACTCAGGGCACCCCTAAAAACACCGCGGAGCTACCTCCTCCTGGTAGCTCCGCGTGGACACCGCAAGGCATGATGGCCCGTGCTGGCAGCGAGCATCACGCCGGATAATCAAAAAGGGCGGGCCAATCCTCCATGAATTATTTGGTTTAGGACGCACCGCCCCGTGATATGGCGTTTATCTGACATCCAACAATGCAATGTTTGTGCCACGACCCAGCTTATCGGAACCTACTTAACCCCAAGGCACATTAGTGTCTTTTCCCAAATATACTTATGAATGAAGGCACTTGTCGATGTACAAAGTTCAATTGGGTGACTGGGCAGCAGAGTGGTTCCCAAAAGACAACAGGCAAACTGCCGGTATTGCCCAGTTTTAGATCTGGCCCACAAAGAGGTTCTTTCTCTACCTTGACTTACAGGATGTATACAAACGGCAACAAGACACGCGCCTGTATACAACGGGATGCGGTGTAAATGGGCAGGTCAATAAGATCCTTGGTATTTGGCTGTGGAGTCCCGTCCCGCCCACTTGCACAGCCATGTCTCAAAAACCAAGGCCTTGCCCCTGGGTTGCTGGTCCGGCCTAAACAAGGTACTCCTTCGCCAGTTCAGGACATCGGCTGCAACGGCCCTCGCCTGCTGAGCACCCAGTTCAACGGCTGTCCATTCGCCCGGGTCTGCCGACAGATCATACACCGTTGCCTCCCCCAGCGAGCCATGGTAGATGTATTTGAGAGACCCCGACACAAACCCGGCAGGCCCGTCGTTAGCCCAGCAGGAGAAGTACACCTTGCGGTCCAAGGGGACTGGGCCGAGTGCATCCAGACCCTCGAAGCGGCCACCCTCCACCGGGAATCCCAAGAGGGCAAGCAGTGTGGGGGTCACATCGATTGAGGAGACGGGCCGCGAGACGCAGGTCCCGGGCATGATTGGCGCAGGGCCTCTCATCACCCAGGGTACATGCAACGCCTCGTCAAAACCGATCAGGTCGTGTCCGAGCCTGCCATGTTCACCGAATGCCTCCCCATGGTCGCCGATTGCGCAGAAGATCGTATTCTTCGCCAATCCAAGGCTGGCCAGTTCCTTGTCCAAGGCTTCCAAGAAGGCATCGGTATAGGCCACGGTCTGCACGTAGCGATCCAGAGATTCCTTGGCCCGTACCCCGAACCACAGGGGGACCTCATAAGGATCATGGGTCGCTGAGCACATGATGGTCAGCAAGAAAGGTCGACTGTCGGTTGTCAACCACTGCCGGATAGGTCTGAGCAGCGCAAACTCATCGGCGGCCAGATACCCAAGATAGACATTCGGGTCATTAAGATTTTCCCTGGCCAAAAAACCGTCAAAGCCCAGGTTGCGGACTAGACTGGCCCTCGACTCAAAGCTCCCCTTGGCGGACTGGAAGAAGGCAGTCCTATAGCCCCTTTGCCGGGCCAGGATCGTGGCCAGACTTGCGTACCCCTTGGGCGTTGGTATCGCCTCAGCCACATCCTGGGACGCGGACGGATACCGGCCTGTCAGGATGGAGAAGAGGGCCTTGCTTGTGTGGGTAACGGTGGATCGCATGGCCGAGAACTCTACACCGTGTTGGGCCAGGGTCTTGAGGAATGGCGTCGCATCCTGATTGGGGTCTGCCATCGAGGTGTGACAGTAGGCAAGACCTTCAAATATGACCATCACGACGTTGAGCTGGCCGGCCTGAGGCACTTGTGTCAGTCTAACTTGGTCAGCCGTAGGCAACTCGCGATCGGCCTTAAGGAAATCCTCCCTGCTCAGACCTGTACTGGGGAGGACCAGACTGGTAATGGCCTTGAGCTGGCTGTTGTAGTGCAATTCCGAATCGCCAGGCTGTGAGGGCATCCGGCGAATCATCGCTCCCCGGGCCGGCACCGCAACGATCGCCAGAAAAACCGTGGCCACAATCCGGCCCAAGAAAGGTGCGGTGCGATAATGGGGCAGCATCGGCCTTGCCAAGGCCAGGCCGACAAAACCCAAGGCCAAAATACTCGGGACCACCAAAACAATGGAACCCACGGGATTCTTGATAAAATTAACCGCCACGAGCAGAGAGACGTTAAGGGGATCGTGAACCAATGGCAGGATGGCCTGCGGGAAGATCTGCGTGCCGGTGCGAATCAGCCATCCGGCGTTGATCATCGACCACAGACACGCCAGGGTGGCCGCGATTGTCGCGATGCGCACCACGGAACGTCGAGGCCAATAGAAACAGACCAAGGCCAGGAACGCCTCCATCCCCAACAAGACCGCGATGTCGGCCATGATCCAACTGATGTATTGACCGGTCATGCCGTACCGCCAGGAATGGAAGAACTTGGCGGTGAGGGTGCCCACCAAGGCCGCAGCCATCATGACGCTGAAGGCGCGCGAGACCATGGCCGTCCATACCTTCAGCCAAAGCCTGCGGTCTCCCACCATGGATGGAGAGATGGACAGATCCTTGCCCATGGCCAGCACCATAACACAACTCGGCCTATGTGGCAAGCCATGAATCGCCCGGGAGCGTTAGGACTCGCGAGGAAATAAGTGATGCATTTGCCGCTCAGATTTGGGTCAGATTGGGTCGCGATCGATTGAGCGAAACCGGAGGCGTAGTCCTGCTACGTTGAGGATTTCGCGATTGAGGAGCGGCCCAAGATGGCCTGAAGATGAGATGGAAAATGAGTCAGTTATTTCCTCGCGGGTCCTTAGAAGTCGTGCGGCCCGCCCCTTCTAGTCGGCACGGCCTGGAATACCTCACCTTGTTTTGACTTTGATCTGTGTAGGTCTGTCCTTAGAATACGCTGCAACGTGCGGGCTTGGATGTCCAATCCAGGCATACCGGGGCATAACTTGGCCGATGGATATGTGAGGTGCGTCATGGAGCAGCAAGGCAAGTCTCTTCCGGAGATCACGGTCAAGGGCGTGATCCTGGGTGTAGTGTTGGCCATGGTCTTGGCCGCTGCCAATGCCTACCTGGGACTGTTTGCAGGGATGACCGTGTCCGCCACAATCCCCGCGGCGGTCATCTCCATGGGCGTGCTGCGGTTCTTCAAACACAACAACATCCTCGAAAACAACATCGTGCAGACCACGGCCAGCGCGGGCGAGGCCATCGCTGCAGGGTGCATCTTCACGCTTCCGGCCCTGATCCTCCTTGGGACATGGAAGGAGTTCGACTACAAGTGGGTCGCCATCATCGCAGGATTCGGTGGGGTGTTGGGCGTGCTATTCACCATCCCCCTCCGCCGGAGCTTCATAGTGGAGGGGACCCTGCAATTCCCAGAGGGTATTGCCACGGCCAAGGTGCTGGAGAGCGGTCAGAGCAAGGGCGAAGGCCTCCACCAGATCACCCGTGCCGGACTGGCGGGAGGGCTTTTCAAGGTGGCGTCGGACCTGGTCGGCCTGTGGCCTAGCGATTGGGTGGTTACCCGAGCGATCGGTCCTAGCGTGACGGCCTTTGGCGTGACGCTCAGCCCGGCCCTGCTTGCCGTGGGATTGATTGTGGGGTTGAATATCGGTGTGCTGATGCTGTTAGGTGGTCTCGGCAACTGGATGGTGGCCATCCCGATTTATTCTTACTACCATCCCAGGCCGGAAGACCTCTCCATCGCTGACTGGGCGGAAAAGATCTGGAAGGACCAGACCCGGTACATCGGCGTGGGAGGTATGCTCGTGGGTGGCCTATGGACCGTATTCAAGATGCGCAAGACCCTGCTCAAGGGTGTGACCAGCGGTCTGGCGGCCTACCGCTCGATCGACGGGGGTCAGGCCGCGGTACAGGATGTCCCCCGCACTGAACGTGACCTGCCCATGAAGTGGATACTGATCCTCATGGCCCTCTCCGTGATCCCGCTGTTCTTCGTGTACCAGGCCTTTGTCCTGAAGGTCCCAATCTCCCTGGTCATGGCCGTGCTCATGCTCGTGGCCGGATTCGCCTTCTCCGCAGTGGCCGGGTACATGGCCGGTCTGGTCGGGTCCAGCAACAACCCCATCTCCGGCGTCACGATCACCACCATCGTGTTCTCCGCCTTTTTCCTGATGTTGTTGATCGGCAAGGGCGCACCCATCGGACCGGCAGCAGCCATTGTCATAGGTGCGGTGGTGTGCTGCGCAGCCTCTATTGCAGGTGACAACCTCCAGGACCTCAAGACCGGCTATATCGTCGGTGCGACGCCCTGGAAACAACAGGTCATGCTGGCAGTAGGGACCCTGAGCGGGGCAGCGGTCATTGCACCGGTACTCACCCTGCTCCAGAAGGCCTACGGGTTTGCAGGTCAGGCCGTGACCTCGGCCAGGCCGCTCCCGGCCCCGCAGGCCAACGTCATGGCCTCCGTGGCCAAGGGCGTGTTCCAGGGCGGCCTGCCCTGGACCTTCATTGGGATCGGCATGGCAGCAGCGGTCATACTCATCGTCCTCGATACGATCCTCGAACGGAGGAAGAGCCCATTCCGGACACCCGTACTTGCAGTGGCGATCGGCGTTTACCTGCCGCTGTCTCTATCCGTGGTAGTCTTCATCGGCGGGCTGATTGCACGATTGGTCAAGAGTACCCTCGCGAAACGCCGGGCGACCAAGGAGCAGGAGGAGGCATCCGAACAAAGGGGCGTGTTGTTCGCCTCCGGACTGATCACCGGCGAGGCACTGATGGGTATAATCCTGGCGATCCCGGTGGTGCTCCTGAAGAACAAGGGGCTGGACCTGCCCCTGACTAACATCTGGCACCAGAGGGACCCATCCCTGCTCCCATCGGTCCTTGCATGGATCCAGGCCTATGGCGCCTGGGTCGGTCTGGGCATACTATTGCTGATAGCACTCTGGGCCTACCGGCTGGCTACCGCCAGGCGATAAGAGCAGGTCTCAATTGTAGCTCATCCGGTTTTAGCGTACTTTTTCATCTCTGCCTGGAATCGCTTTGTGTCTGTTTCTGGGGGATGTATCAGTCAGCTTCCACCCATCCTGGGGGCTCTGCCCCCAGAGCCCCGGCATTTGTCGCTTTGGGCCAATAGCATGAGAAACACGCTCGACTTGCCCCCAGCCATGCCCCAGAAAAGGCTGACGCCACTTCGACCGCGTCGGCTACGCGAGGCACATCGCACGCCGGCCAACAACGGGCCGTCATGCGACATGCAGACGCTCCGCTCGCCGCTGGCCCCTTCACAGATCAAGCCTCACACGTCCTTTCTTGGCCCCCCAGAGGCCTTCAAGGGGGCCAAGAAAGGACCTGCTTGTCCAAGAAGTTAGACAAGCCTTTGACAGGGCCTATTCCTGCAGGGAATGGGCAGAGGTCTCCTTTCTGCCCCTCTGGCAGATTTGAGGGGCAGAAAGGAGACCTTGGGCGTGGATCTCGGACTGGGCGAGCAGCGGATGGAGCAACAGCACGCAGCATGACGTCCTGTTGTTGGCCGGCGTGCTGCGTGTCTTGCGGAACCGCTGCGGTAGAAGGGGACAGGTGCCCTTCGTCTGCCGTGTGGATCAGACGCAACTACGGTCATCCACCCAGGGACAGCGTCCCCGGTCGTTGGGTACGTCCCCATCCCAAAGTACGCTAAAACCGGATGAGCCAGAATTATGAATCGACGGGAATTTACCAAGGGCGTTGTGTTGCTGGGCATGGAGGCCAATGCCTTCGTGGACAGCACCGGCTACGGCCACCTGGCGGCATTCGCCGTGGCCAAGTATAGCGAACCCAACGACTACGCGGTCGCCAACAGCATCGGCGTGGCCGGCATCGACCTGGACAAGGTCGTGGAATACGTCAAGTCCAACGGCGGCGCGGCCAACCTGGCCTACGGCCTGCACGACGGCGTGCCGGGCAAGGTCGTGCGACTGGACGGCCCCCGTGGCGAGGGGAAGATGGGCGTGCTGGAGGGCCGTCACTTTGACGACGATATCATGGCGTACGGCTTCCACGACATGGCGCCCCGGCTTCAGATTAAGAACGGCGGCACCTATGGCATACCCTACAAGGCCCTTCGTGTGGCGGGGATCGAAAACCTCCTGGCTGTCGGTATG
>Ga0315287_10005588_pt1 | contig 12404 bp, 13 predicted proteins | sample YL17G11_0_MG_FD_205037 | JGI IMG/M metagenome (GOLD analysis project Ga0315287, IMG submission 205037) | Sediment microbial communities from Yellowstone Lake, YNP, Wyoming, USA - YL17G11_0 | ecosystem: Environmental > Aquatic > Freshwater > Lake > Sediment | place: USA: Wyoming | collected...
ACCCAAGCCACAGTCTCGATCACCGTCGACGCGCCACCCGAGGTGGTCTGGCCGTTTGTCGCAGATATCACCAGGCACCCTGAGTGGTCGCCCAAGGACTACCGGGTCGAACTGGTCTCCGGTGAGTCGAACTCAGTGGGTAGCCGCTACCGCTCGGTGGGTTGGGTGCCACCCAACGACAGCAACCACAGCAATGATGTTGAGATCACCGAGGTCGTACCCGTCTCGCGCTTCGCCCTCAAAGCGACCGACGATGGTGGCACGTTTCAGAACACTTTTGACCTGCGTCCGGTCGACGGTGGTACCGAAGTCTCCTTCCACATTGAGTTTCCGACCATGAAGGGGCTAAACGCGGTGATGGTCCCGTTGCTCTTTCCGATCGTGGCCAAGCCGGACTTCCGCAAGAGGCTCGCACTGCTGAAGAAGCAGGTCGAGTCCGCTCGCTGACTTCGCCTGTTGGCGGCCACGGCATCCTGGGCGCGCCGGTTCAGCCGATACACCTCAATATCCTGAATCGCGACACAGGAGCACGTGCGCGCAGCTAGCGTGTGATCACCCCTGGGATCCGATTCAAGGAGTCGTTCATGCGCCGTGTGGTTCTCCTGCCGCTCCTTGGATGCGCCCTGGTGTTGGCCGGATGCAGTGCGACGACGGTCACATCAGTAGACCCCGATCCTCAAACGGAAGCTGCGATGGAGTCCGCCGAGGGCAGGGCTAATGAGGCGAGCGAAGAGGCAAATCTGACCGAAGAGCGCCTTGATGCGTTGACCGCAGCTAAGGCCGCTGGGGAGTTTGGTACGGCCCCGCTCGCCCCAACTCGGGCGTCCGGGTGGTCTGGTGAGCAGCTGCTCAACCCAAAGACCGACGATTGGGAGCCGTCGTTGGCGGCAGACCCGAAGGAACCGTACGTCTATCTGACCACCACTCGCTACGGTGCCGGCAAGACCTGTCCAAAGCACTGCCCGTCGCCCTACCTGGCCACCACGATCTCGACCGATGGTGGCGCAACTTGGGGCGAGCAGGTTCCGCTCTGCGTCTGTCGGGGCGCGGGTGGGCAGTACGACCCCACCATGGAGGTCGTGCCGAACAACGGGTTCGTCTATTCGGTGTTCCTCAACGGTGATCGTGCTGGTGCCTTCTCGGCGTCGTTCATCAAGTCGACCGACCACGGTCAGACATGGACCGACCCGATCCATGTCTACGGCCACGTCTCGTGGACGGACAAGCCCGAAGTCACCATGAGCCCCAGCGGCAGGGATGTCTATGTCTCATGGAACGGTCCGCAGGGTGGGGACCTGTACGTAGGTGTCTCGCACGACTACGGCAAGACGTGGTCGCACGAGAAGCTCACCACGTCGAAGCGCTACTACTACGCCTACGACGCAATGGTGCTGCCAGACGGTGTAGTGATGTTCGCAGAGAGCAGTGTCGACTATGGAGGGCCAGGGCAGTCGGTCCGCGGACCGATCTGGCATCACGCGGTCATCTCCCGCGATCGAGGAGCGAGTTGGGAGAACGTCGTCGTCGCCAAGGTCGCCGGTGGCGAGCCGTGCGCGGCTCTGGGATGTGGCAGCGACTACTACACCGGGCAGGCGAGTATCACCAGCGATACCAGGGGAAACGTGGTCTTCGGGTACGAAGGCGCGACGGTCGATCAGGGGCCGCAGCAGGTCTACGTAAAGACCTCACCCGATGAGGGGAGGTCGTGGGGATCGAAGGTTGCGCTGTCGGTCGCCGGTGAGAACGCCACCGGGCCTAGGCTTGCATCGTCAGGCGCAGGGGACGCACGAATCTGGTACATGCAGACAGCAAACGGTGATGACCAAGACGCCTGGAACGTCTGGTACCGAAGCTCAGTAGACGGCGGAAAGTCGTGGGGTTCACCGGTTCGATTGAGTAATGCAACTACAGGCCCCGCGTACAAGTCGGCTGATGGCTTCGCTGAGATCTACGGAGACTACGGCGAGATCGCAGTGACCAGCGCGGGCAAGACTGTCGCCGCCTGGGGCGAGGGTTCTGATTACGTCGGGCCCGGCGGCACCTGGTTCGCGGTTGAGAACTGACGTCGCACGCCACCAGCCGCAAACTCGGCGGCCATACGCCCTCGGCAAGTTGTCGCGCGTGATCGTGCGCGGGGCTGGCAGGAGATCACATGGAATGATTAGGTAGGCAGACTTCGCGTCTGGCGACAGGTCGCCGGACACGATCTCGATTGAGTGGAGAGCTGCATGCTCATTCATCCCTGGGATGCCGTTCTCAATGACGACGAATGGCGAGAGTGGCTCGGCACCGGTGCACCATTCGGGCAGCTGGTCGTCAACAACCTCGATCCGGCTGAGCCTCCGCTCGTGATCCCGACGCACGCGGTGGTCGAGAACGACACCGTTCTCATCCACCTTGCGCGACCAAACCCCATCTGGCCTCACCTGGAGGCCGCGCAGAAGGTGGCCTTTAGCGTCATCGGCGACTACGCGTACATCCCCAGTATCTGGCGAGCCAAGGCTGGCGGCCCGGACGAAGACGGCGTCCCCACCAGCTACTACGCGACAGTTCAGTTCACCTGTGCGCCGACAATCATCGATGATCCCGCGGAGAAGGTCGCCCTGCTCCAAACACAGATCAGCCGCATCCAGCCGGAGGGAGGGCACGCAGAGATTGCCGTAGACCTCCCGCCCTACGGCCGCATGCTGGCTGGCATCCGGGGAGTGCGTCTGCGCGTCCTCCAGGTCACGGCCAAGTTCAAGTACGACGACCACAACCCCATCGAGCACCGCGAAAGCGTCTCAGGCTTACTCGAAGAGCGCGGTTCGCTGCACGATCTCGGAGCGGCCCACCAGCAGCGTCGGCGCCTGGCTGCAATCGGGGATTGGCGATCCGGTCCGCGGCCTTCCGAGCCGTAGAGTTCCCCGGCCGACGGCTCCAGGACCCTGCAGCGCGCGTGGCGGGCCGAGCCGGTAGGTTTTGCTGAGGTTTACTTCCCACTCGCCGTACAGATGGGTGCATTCGATGAAGTTCATCGCCTGGTTGATCGCTGTCCTTACCGCTGGCTACATGGTTCCGTGGGCCATCGCGGTTACCCGATCGAAGTCCAACACGGGCAAGGTGCTGCTCGTGAATCTGCTGCTCGGGTGGACCTTGATCGGTTGGGTCTGGGCTCTGGTCATGTCGTTGGGGGACGAGCCCTCAACGGTCTGATGCAGCGATAGTCAGTGTGCTTCCTGGGCTCGCTCGTCGATCTCCAGGTCTATCCGGCTTCTGCCGCGGCGCACGGCTGCCATCGAGTCGATCGCCAAGATGACCAACGCCGACCACACCAGAGCAAAGCCCACCCAGCGGGAGGCTGGCATCGGCTCGTTGTAGATGAAGACACCGATGAGGAACTGCAAGATGGGGGCCGAGTACTGCAGCAGGCCGATCCAGGTGAGAGGAATCCGGGTAGCGGCGGCCCCGAAGAAGAGCAGCGGGATGACGGTGATCACACCGAGGGTCGCCAACAGAGCAGCCATCTGCGGACCGTCCGTTGCCATTGCGCTCGACCCGGTAACGAGGAGGAAGCCGAGGTATGCAGCGGCCACCGGTGTGAGAATGGCGGTCTCAGCTGACAGGCTCTCGACAGCTCCCATGTCGAGGGTCTTCTTGAGCAGGCCGTAGGTGCCGAAGCTGACAGCCAGCGTTAGTGCTATCCAAGGAAGCCCTCCGTAGTCGACGGTGAGAACGACCACTGCCACCCCACCGAGTCCGACGGCGGCCCATTGGACGGCTCGAAGCCTCTCTTTGAACAGAACGACGCCAAACAGCACACTGACCAGGGGGTTGATGAAGTAGCCGAGTGATGTTTGGACCACCTGACCGCTGTTGACGCCGTAGATGTACACGCCCCAGTTGAGGGCGATGGTCACCGACGCGGCTGGAAGAAGCAGCATCCTTCGGCGGTCGCGAAGCAGGGGCCTGATCCATGACCATCGACCGCTGACGGCCAGGACAATGAGCAGGAAGACCAGCGACCAGACGATCCGGTGGGCCAGGATCTCGAGCGGGGTGGTCGGCTCAAGGAGAGGGAAGTACAGCGGGAAGATGCCCCACAGCAGGTAGGCGCATAGGCCATAGATGAGTCCACGACGGCGCTCCGGCACGACGTCATCTTGTCACCTCGTTGAGAAGCGGCGAGTCGGTCAGGCCTCGACGGTCCAGGTGTCCTTACCGGCGATCAGGTCTTCGAGCACCGGCCGGTCACCGATGCCCTGGTCGTCGACCGCAGCGGCGATCTGTTCGTGGAGCAGATCGTCGTAGGTAGCACGGTGGACGTCTCGGTAGACGCCGATCGCGGTGGTACGCAAGGTACTTGGGTCGGCAAGCCGAGAGAGCGCGAAGGCAACTTCCGGGTTGGGAGCGTGGGCATCGTGGACGATCAACCGCTTCGTGCCGTACTCGGCAGCATCGACAACACGCAGTGTTCCGTCGGGCATCCGCGCAACGCCATGCTGCCCCTCGGCTCCGAAGCGCACTGGCTCACCATGCTCGAGTCTGATTACCGCGTCGTCCTTGGTGTCTGGCGACTTCAGCAGCTCGAATGCGCCGTCATTGAATATGTTGCAGTTCTGGTAGATCTCGACGAGGGCGGTTCCGCGATGGTGCGCCGCTGCTCGCAGAACTCCGGTGAGGTGCTTGCGGTCTGAGTCGATCGTGCGCGCCACGAAGGAAGCCTCAGCGCCCAGCGCGAGAGACACCGGGTTGAACGGGACGTCGAGCGAGCCGAGCGGCGTCGATTTGGTGACTTTGCCCTGCTCAGAGGTTGGCGAGTACTGGCCCTTCGTCAGCCCGTAGATGCGGTTGTTGAAGAGCAGCACCTTGAGGTTGACGTTCCTGCGCAGGGCATGGATCAGGTGGTTGCCGCCGATCGAAAGCGCGTCGCCGTCACCGGTGACAACCCAGACCGAAAGGTCGGGACGCGAAATCGCCAGCCCCGTGGCGATGGCAGGAGCCCGGCCATGGATGGAGTGCATGCCGTAGGTATTCATGTAGTACGGGAAGCGAGACGAGCATCCGATTCCTGAGACGAAGACAATGTTCTCGCGGCGGATGTTGAGTTCGGGTAGGAACGACTGAACGGCTGCAAGGACGGCGTAGTCGCCACAGCCAGGGCACCAGCGCACTTCTTGGTCGGTCTTGAAGTCCTTGGTGGTCAGTGGTTCGTCGACCGTTGGGACTCCGGCGAGCGGGTCGACGTGTGAGTCCTTGCCGGCCGCAGCGGCGATGAGCCCGAACCCGGGCGCTGGGCTATTCATCGGTGGCAGCCCCCTGGATCACAGATGCGAGCTCGGCCGCCTTGAACGGTAAACCACGCACCTGGGTATATGACACGACGTCGACGAGGAACCGTCCGCGCAGCAGCAGAGCCAACTGCCCAAGGTTCATCTCGGGGAGCAGGACCTTGCGGTAGCCCTTCAGCACTTGCTCAGTGTTCTCCGGAAACGGGTTGAGATGGCGGAAGTGGGCTTGGGCAACGTGCAGACCAGCGTCTCGACAGCGCCGAACGGCTGCGCCAATAGGTCCGTAGGTGGACCCCCAACCGAGCACCAGAATGTCGGCGTCACCGTCAGGGTCGTCGACGTCGAGGCGAGGAATGGACGCAGCGATGCGGTCCACCTTGGCTTGGCGGGTGCGCACCATCAAGTCGTGATTGGCTGGGTCGTATGAGACGTTGCCGCTGCCGTCTTGCTTCTCGAGGCCGCCGATGCGGTGCTCCAGCCCGGCGGTGCCAGGCGCGGCCCATGCACGAGCGAGCGTCTGGGAGTCGCGCAGGTACGGCCAGAACTCCTCTGCGCCGTTGGCCGCTACGTGGTTGGCGACGATCGCGAAATCAGGATCGATCGGTGGAAGCTCATCGAGGTCAGGCAGCCGCCAAGGTTCTGAGCCATTGGCCAGGTATCCGTCGGACAACACGATCACGGGTGTCCGATACGTCACGGCGATTCGCACCGCCTCCACGGCAGCGCTGAAGCAGTCGCTGGGGGAGCGCGGGGCGACTACTGGTACAGGTGCCTCGCCGTTCCTGCCGTATAGGGCCTGCAGCAGATCCGACTGCTCGGTCTTGGTGGGTAAGCCGGTCGATGGTCCACCACGCTGGATGTCGCAAATGACCAGCGGCAGCTCAAGCGAGACGGCCAGTCCAACCGTTTCCGCCTTGAGCGCCAGTCCGGGGCCGGACGTCGTGGTGACGCCGAGGTGTCCGCCGAATGCTGCGCCGAGAGCAGCGCCAACGCCAGCTATCTCGTCTTCGGCTTGAAAGGTGCGCACGCCGAACCGCTTGTGCTTGCTCAGCTCATGGAGGATGTCTGAAGCCGGGGTGATTGGGTAGGACCCGAGAAACAGAGGGAGCGATGATCGCCACGAGGCGGCCAGCAGCCCGTACGCCATGGCGAGGTTGCCACTGATGTTGCGGTAGCGGCCCGGGCGCACCGGCGCCGGTTTGATCTCGTAGGAGACCGAGAAGTCTTCGGTTGTCTCGCCAAAGCTCCAACCGGCTTCGAAGGCGATGGTGTTTGCGCGCAGGAGCTCAGGCTTGCTGGCGAACTTCTTCTTGAGGAATTCGACGGTTCCCTCGGTCGGGCGGTGGTACAGCCAGCACAGCAGCCCGAGAGCAAACATGTTCTTCGCCCGCTCGGCATCCTTGCGGGTCACCTCAACGCCCTTGAGCGCTTCGACGGTCATCGAGGTGAGGGGGATGGCGTGCACCCGGTAGGCGTCGAGAGCGCCGGCTTCCAGAGGGTTCTCGAGGTAGCCGACCCGTGCCAGGTTGCGCTTGGTGAACTCGTCGGTGTTGACGATGAGGTCCGAACCCCTCGGCAGGTCGGGGAGGTTGGCCTTGAGGGCGGCCGGGTTCATCGCTACCAGGACGTTGGGGGAGTCCCCCGGCGTCATGATGTCGTGATCGGCGAAGTGCAGTTGGAAGGCCGAGACCCCGGGGAGAGTTCCTGCTGGCGCCCTGATCTCAGCTGGGAAGTCCGGCAAGGTCGCCAGGTCGTTGCCCAGCAGGGCGGTCTCACTGGTGAAGCGGTCACCGGTCAACTGCATGCCATCGCCACTGTCACCTGCGAACCGAATGATCACTCGATCCAGCTGCACTACCTGCTTGGCCACGGTCTGATGCTACGTCCAGGCTGACCCCTACGATGGGTCGCCTAGTGCCTTGGGGCATAAATCACGCGGAGGAGGGCGGCATGGACGACGGGTATATGGGCGGCTACGCGGTCATCGCCGCAGCCGTGGCCCTAGGCGTCATCTTCGTCGCGACCGGGCTGCTGGCGAACCGGCTGCTCCGCCCGGTGGTGGCCACCGCCGAGAAGTACACCACCTACGAGTGCGGGCTTGACCCCGTTGGTGACGGATGGGCGCAGACTCATATCCGCTACTACGTCTTCGCCTATCTCTACGTGATCTTCGCCGTTGACGCCGTCTACCTCTTTCCTTGGGCGACGGTCTTCGACGTAGCCGGGTACGGACTTGTGACCCTGGTCGAGATGGTCGTCTTCATCGGCTTTCTGGCTACCGGCATCGGGTACGCCTGGCGGCGCGGCGTCCTTAGGTGGGTCTGAGGTGACGGCCGTCGATCTCCCGGCTCCGCGAGTCGGTGCGTTGTCCTCTCTGGCGCCCAAGCCGGTGCGCCTGGTGCTCAACTGGGGAAGGCGCTACAGCCTCTGGGTCTTCAATTTCGGGCTCGCCTGCTGCGCCATCGAGTTCATCGCCACCTCGATGAGCCGGTACGACTTCATTCGCCTTGGCGTCATTCCGTTCGCGCCGAGCCCTCGACAGGCCGATCTGATGGTGGTCTCCGGCACGGTGACAGACAAGATGGCGCCGGCGATCAAGAGACTCTATGAGCAGATGCCCGAGCCCAAGTACGTCATCTCGTTCGGTGCCTGCTCCAACTGCGGCGGCCCCTACTGGGACAGCTACTCGGTGACGAAGGGTGTTGACCAGATCATCCCTGTCGACGTCTACGTTCCCGGCTGCCCGCCTCGCCCTGAGGCGCTGCTCCAGGGAATCCTGAAGCTGCAGGAGAAGATCGCCGATGAGAATGTCGGCACTCGGTATCGTCCTTCGGCGAGCGCTCTCAGGCGACCACTGGTGGAATCGTCGTGAGAATGGCAGACGACACCGCCTCGCGATGGCCCGACATCGACGCGATATTGGCGGCAGCTGCTGCCTCGGGTATCGGCGCCGAGGTCAGCGAAAGTTTTGGCGACGTCACGGTGTCCTTCCGGCCAGATGAGTGGGTCGCCGGATTGACGATGCTCCGCGACCGGCTGGCGCTCTCGTACTTCGACTGGTTGTCGGCAGTGGACGAAGGCGGCTCGGAGGGGTTCAGCATCTTCTGTCACCTTTACGACCCGAGCAGTCGTGGCCACCTGCTCGCCCGCACGACGTTAGCGGCAGACTATGCGTCGCTGGCTACGGCCACCGGGGTCTTCCGCGGTGCTGCCTGGCACGAGCGCGAGACGCACGAGATGTTTGGGATCGATTTCCCCGGCCATCCGCATCTGGTGACGCTGCTGCTCTCGGATGAGTTCATCGGGCATCCGCTTCGCAAGGACTTTGTGCTCACCGCAAGGGCCTCGAAGTCCTGGCCGGGGGCTAAAGAGCCCGGTGAGTCCAGCGAGGGCACTCCGAGCCGGCGCAAGATGCAGCCCCCTGGCGTTCCTGAACCGGCCTGGGGCCCGCACAACGATGGTGGGGCAGATGACTGACGTCCTCGAGGCTGCGCTCGGCCTCTTCGTCGTCTTCGCTGCCTTCCTCGTCCTTCCTTTGCTCGTCGGGCAGCTCGAACACAAAGTGATGGCGCACATGCAGGCCAGGGTTGGTCCCATGTACGCGGGGGGCTTTCACGGCTGGGCCCAGCTGGTCGCCGATGGCGTGAAGTTCGCCCAAAAGGAAGAGGTGGTCCCGGCTGCCGCTGACCACACCATCTTCCGACTTGCGCCCGCGCTCGCCCTGATTCCCTACTTCGTTGCCATGGTTGCCATCCCCATCGGCCCCGGCCTCGTAGGTCAGGAAATCGATGCTGGAGTCTTCTTCGTCCTTGCCGTCATGGGAGTCGGTGTCATCGGAACGCTGATGGCTGGGTGGGCGAGCGCAAACAAGTACTCGCTTCTCGGGGCCGTCCGCCAAGTCTCGCAGCTCATGGCGTACGAGCTGCCATTTGTGCTCGCGGCTGCGTCGGTTGTGGTGGCTGCAGGGTCGCTAGGGTTCACCGACATCGTCGACGCGTGGCAGCCGTGGTGGCTGATCTGGCAGCTCCCTGCTGGCGCGGTCTTCTTCGTCGCCGGTCTAGCCGAGTTGAACCGCCCGCCCTTCGACATGCCAATCGCGGATGCCGAGATCATCTTCGGCCCGTACACCGAATACACCGGCTTGAGGTTCGCCCTCTTCCTGCTCGCCGAGTACGCCGGCATCGTGCTGCTGTGCTTCCTCACGGCGGTGCTCTTCTTGGGCGGTTGGAACGGTCCTTTCAATGACTCATGGCTTTGGACGTTCGCGAAGGCCGGAGTACTCGCTTTCGTGGTCATCTGGCTCCGTGTGAGCTACCCCCGCCTCCGGGCTGACCAGCTGCAGAAGCTCGCCTGGCAAGTTCTCATCCCAGTGGCGCTGGCTCAGCTGCTCCTGACCGGGGTGGTGACGGTGGCGTGGTGAAGGACGGCGGCGAGAGATCCGGCGGGAAGGGCATAGGACTCTTCAAGGGGCTGGGAATCACCTTTTCCACGATGACGAAACGGTCGATCACTGAGCAGTACCCCGACGTTCAACCCGAGCTTCCGCCGAGAAGCCGCGGGGTCATCGCGCTATTCGAAGAGAACTGCACCTCTTGCATGCTCTGCGCTCGTGAATGCCCTGACTGGTGCATCTACATCGACTCGCACAAAGAGACAATTCCGCCGCCAGAAGAGGGCGGTCGTGAGCGTTCGCGAAATGTTCTCGATCGTTTCGCGATCGACTTCTCCCTCTGCATGTACTGCGGCATCTGCATCGACGTGTGCCCCTTCGATGCACTCTTCTGGTCTCCCGAGTTCGAGTACTCCGAGTTCGACATCCGGAACATGACTCATGAGAAGGATCGACTGGGGCAGTGGATGGCCACGGTTCCGCCACCCCCGGCGCTCGATCCATCTGCCGCCGAGGCCAAGGAGCTCCAAGGCGTCCGAAAGAAGGCTGCGGCAGTGACGCCCCCAACCGGGTCGGGCGGCGACTCGTGAGCGATCGGTCCCTGCTGTCACCAACCGGGGTGGACCTAGCCTTCACGCTGCTCGGGCTGGTGGCCGTTGGGTCGGCGCTGATGGTGGTGACAACCAGACAGATCGTGCATGCGGCACTTTGGCTGGTTGTCTCCCTGGGCGCTGTCGCTGGCTGCTTCCTTGTCATGACGGCGGAGTTCGTTGCGTGGATGCAGGTGCTGATCTACCTCGGAGCGGTGGTCGTCCTGCTGCTCTTCGGCATGATGCTCACGCGCGCGCCGATTGGTGTGTCTGACGAGCTCTCCGGCACGAACCGGATTGCCGCCCTCTTCGCTGCTCTTGCGATCATGACGGTGCTGGGAGTACTCATCGTTGATGCCTTCGACAGCACGATGATTGACGTCGAAGGCCAGAAGTCAACGGCCTCGGTGATTGGTGAGTCGCTCTTCCGCTACTGGGTGCTCCCTTTCGAGGCACTATCGGTTCTGCTGCTCTCCGCGCTTGTGGGTGCCATCGCGATCTCCACGTCGGACGAGGAGGCGTAAGTGCACCTTTCGCTTCCGTTGCTCCTTTCCGTAGCGCTCCTCGGTATCGGGGTCTATGGCGTTCTGATTCGGCGTAATGCCATTCTCATCCTCATGTCCGTTGAGCTCATGCTCAACGGAGTCAACATCAGCCTGGTCGCCTTCGACGTTTACTGGGCAGATGCGCTTCACGCCGGACAGTCGTTGGCGATCTTTGTCATCACCATCGCGGCTGCAGAGATCGGTCTTGGTCTCGCGATCCTGTTGCTGCTCTATCGGGTCCGTCACACGATCGCGATCGATGAGGCGACCGAGCTGCGCGAGGAAGCCACATGACCGTCGCCATTGCCATGGTGCTGATTCCTGGCCTGGCCGCCCTGCTGGGCCTGGTGCTTGGGGGAATGTCTCGCGCTGTCGCAGCAGCGATTGCCGTCGCCGGCCCGGCGACGGCTCTTGGCCTTGCGGTCTACCTGTCGGTGCAAGAGCCGTGGGTGGAGCCCCTAGTCGGGACCGGCTTTGGCGAGGGCACCTTGCCCATGGGGGCAACCGTTGTCGACGGTCTTGCCAGCACGGTCGCGCTGATGGTCTGCGTCGTTTCGTTGCTGGTGCAGGTCTATTCCATCAGTTACATGCGTGAAGAGCCGAGGTACGCCAGCTATGCCTCCTTCATCTCACTCTTCACCGCGGCGATGCTGGCCGTCGTTGTCGCCGGCGACCTGCTGCTGCTCGTCATCGGCTGGGAGGTCATGGGCCTCTGCTCCTACCTTCTGATCGGACAGCACTGGGAACACGAAGAAGCCAGGCGTGCCGCGGTCAAGGCGTTCCTTGTGACCAAGGTTGGCGATGTTGGATTCATCATCGGCATCGTCGTCCTCATTGGAGCAACAGCGACAACCCTGCTGCCGGGAGCGGTCCAAGCCGCTGCCGCCGATCCCACCGCTGCAGCAGTTGCGTCCAGTCTGATCTTGCTTGGCGTGCTGGGTAAGTCGGCGCAGTTCCCCCTGCATGCCTGGCTCCCGGATGCCATGGCTGGTCCTTCGCCGGTGAGTGCGCTCATCCATGCGGCGACCATGGTGGCGGCCGGTGTCTACGTCGTTGCCAGGATGTACCCGATGTACCTGGCGTCACCTGCAGTTCTGACGACGATGGCGTTGATCGCCTGCATCACAATGCTTGGCGCTGCGGTGATCGCCTTAGCCCAGGACGACCTGAAGCGAGTCTTGGCCTGGTCCACGGTCAGCCAGCTTGCCTACATGGTGGCAGCGCTGGCCCTGGGCGCCAGGGATGCGGCGATCTTTCACATGCTCTCGCACGCCTTCTTCAAGGCGCTGCTCTTCCTTGCCGCGGGAGCGGTGATCCATGCCGTCGGCAGCGGCACGCTGCGTGACTTGGGCGGGCTTCGTCGACTGATGCCGGTCACCTTCGTCACCATGACGATTGGCCTGCTGGCACTGGTCGGGGTCTTCCCGCTTGCGGGGTTCTTCAGCAAGGAGTCTGTGCTTGTTGCTGCCGAACACGCGGCACATGGTGAGGCCCAGGTCGCTCCGTGGGTGGGCTGGACCGTTCTGGTGGTGGCCATCATCACTATCGCTGTGACTGCCGCATATGCACTACGACTGTGGTTGCTGACTTGGTCCGGTCCACAGCGGGA
>Ga0315287_10005591_pt1 | contig 12401 bp, 14 predicted proteins | sample YL17G11_0_MG_FD_205037 | JGI IMG/M metagenome (GOLD analysis project Ga0315287, IMG submission 205037) | Sediment microbial communities from Yellowstone Lake, YNP, Wyoming, USA - YL17G11_0 | ecosystem: Environmental > Aquatic > Freshwater > Lake > Sediment | place: USA: Wyoming | collected...
TGCCGGAAGACAAGGATCGCCTGCCGGTTGCCGGCAAAGTGGTGTGGATCACGCCCCCGGGCTCGCAAGGCAACCGCGCCGCCGGCATCGGCGTGCAGTTCAGCGATTCGGCCGAGGCCGAAACCGTAAAGGCGAAGATCGAGGTATTGCTCGCCGGCACGCTCGATTCGGACAAGCCAACGCATACCATGTGAGTGCGCGTCGGCAGCGCCGGATTCAGGGCAGGAAGATCATCCTCAGGACAATCCACGCCACCATCGCGCCGACCACGAACAGCAAGGTCAGCTTGATCCGCATCAGCCGTTGCTGGGGATCGGACTTCGGCGCCTGCTTGAACTGCATCGCTTCCGGAACATAGCTCGCGGCTTGGGCCGATTCGATCAAGCCGGCGTCATGGAGCAATTCGCGGGCGCGTTTGTAGTCGTCCGACTTGATCACCCATACCGCCGGCTGGTTTCCGCCGTCCCTGCCTTTCTGCACGTAGCTGAATTCGCGCCGGCTGACCTGCTTGTAACCGCGATCGTCGCTGACCTTGATCTGGATGCCGGCCTCGGTCAGCAGCCTGGCGACGCCTTCCACGTTTTCCAATCGCGGCGAAGTGAATACCTGGCGCATCAGTGGACCTCGGAATCTTCGGCAAGTACCCGGATCAAGCCTTCCTGGGCGACCGACGCCACCAGTTTTCCGTCACGAGTGAAGATCAGGCCCCGGGCCAGGCCGCGCGCGTTTTGCGCAGTGGGGCTGTCGAGCGAGTACAAGAGCCAGTCGTCGACCCGGAACGGGCGGTGGAACCACATGGCGTGATCCAGTGATGCCATCTGCACGTTCGGCTGGTAGTAGCTGATGCCGTGCGGAAAGGTGGTGGTGCCGAGGAGGTAGAAGTCCGAGGCGTAGGCGAGCAGGGCGCGATGCAGTTCGGGTGAATCGCCGACCTTGTCGGTCAGCCGGAACCAGACCTGCTGGTAGGGCGGCCGCTTCGGAGGCTTGACCTCGTCGCGCGGATAGATCGGACGCATCTCGAACGGTCCCATCCGCGAAAGCCAGCGCTGCATTTTCGCCGGCAATCGCGCCATCACCTCCGGTGACGGGGACACGGTCGGCTCGACGTCTTCGGGTTGCGGCACCTCGGGCATGTTGAACTGGTGCTCGACGCCAGGCTCGACCTTCTGGAACGAAGCTGCGAACACCAGGATCGGCTGGCCATGCTGGATGGCGGTGACGCGGCGCACCGAAAAACTGTGGCCGTCGCGGGCGCGGTCAACGTCGAAGATGATCGGCGCGGTGATGTCGCCAGCGCGAAGGAAATAGGCATGCAGCGAATGCACGCTGCGTCCTTCCTCGACGGTCTGCTGGGCGGCGGAGAGCGCCTGGCCGAGCACTTGCCCTCCGAAGACATACTTGGTGCCGATGTCGCGGCTCTGGCCGCGAAACAGGTTGTCCTCGAGGCGCTCCAGCGTGAGCAGGGCAACGAGTTCGGAAACGACGGGATCGGTCATGACGGCTCCGCAAGGGTGCTGCAATTGTACAGTCGTGACCCGACGCAGCGGGTCAGGGCCGCAGTCGCCGGAGGCCGCATTCGGCCAGCACGGCTACCCAGGGGAAAAGCGGTCCCGGGTCGCGCTTGCGGAAGACGCTGAGGGCGGCGTCGTCGCTGGCCGCAATCGTCGCCGTGTCGAGGTCCTCGTGGCCGGCGATGAATTCCAGGTTTGGCAGCAGTTGCTTCAACGAATGCAGCAAGGCAATCAGGGACTGGATCTGCGCATCGGTATAGGGTTCGTCCATCACCTGCCGACGCGAGTCGTGCCAGTCCGGGAAGCGGCCGCGATTGACGATCTCGATGCCGACCGAGCGCGGGTTGTATCCGCGGGTGTGGTTGCTCGCTCGCATGGGGTGCACGAACAGGTGCACGGACCCATCGCGATCGATGTAATAGTGCCCGCTGTTGCCCGTGCCGGAATCATAGAGCTGGCGCTCGCCGTATTCCCGTGCGGTGGCGAGGTCGGGCAATTCGGTGCAGTGGATGACGACCAGGTCGACCATCGTCGCAGGTCGGGAGTCGAGCCTGTCTTCGTACGGCAAGGGCCACTCGTGGATGGCCAGCGCTGGCAGATTGGCGTTCATGGACGCATGTTAACATTGGCCTCAATTCGGAGCCCTCGATGAAGCCGCTTCCTTCCGATTCCACGCTCGGCGCCATGATGTCGGTCCTGCCCCGGCACGGCCGTGTCGAATGGGTCGGCCTGCGATCGAAGCGTGATGTGCCGATGGGCCCTGTTTCCGAAGCGATTGCCGTCGCCGGCAAGGGTCTGGTCGGCGACCGCTACGCCAGCGAGAGCGGCAAGCGCGGGCTGACCCTGATCCAGGCCGAGCACCTTCCGGTGATCGCCGCGCTTGCCGGGCACGACCAGGTAGCCGCTTCCCTGCTGCGCCGGAACGTAGTCATCTCGGGGCTGCCGGTGATCGCGTTGCTGGGTCGGCGCTTTCGCATCGGAGAAGTGTTGCTCGAAGGCACCGGTGAATGCGATCCATGTTCGCGAATGGAAGCGGCACTCGGACCCGGCGGCTTCAATGCCATGCGCGGACACGGTGGGTTGTGCGCACGCATTCTCGAAGGCGGCCGCTTCCGGATTGGCGATGCGCTGGTACCGCTGGCGGCCGATCGCGCGTGATCGGGCACGTGATCATCTCGCACGGGCTGCAGAGCAGCCCGGACTCCGGCAAGGCCACGGCATTGTCCGCGGCCGCGCAGGAATTGGGCTGGAGCCACGAGCGGCCTGATTTCAGCGATCTCGACCGGATCGGCGAGTTCGGCGACGTGCCGGCCAGGATCGATCGGCTCAGGCAACTGGCGCGAGCCGTCCGCGGCCCACTGGTGCTGGCCGGATCGAGCATGGGCGCGTTCATATCGGCGCGCGTTTCGCTCGATGTTGCTGTGCGCGGTTTGTTCCTGATGGCGCCGCCGGCGCGGTTGCAGGAGCACGACATCTCGCTCGAAGCCGCATCCGTGCCGACCTGCATCGTCCATGGCTGGCACGACGAGCTCATTCCGGCGGGCGCCGTCGTGCAGTGGGCGCAGGCGCGCAGCGACCATCTGGTGCTGGTCAACGACAGTCATCGCCTGGCGGCGCATGTGGATCTATGCGCCGGGGAATTCACCCGTTTCCTGCAGGGACTATCGTGAAGTTCTTCGTCGCTTGCGCGAAGAGCCTTGAGTACCTGCTGGTCGATGAACTGCTCGCGCTTGGCGCAACCAAGGCCACGGCTGCCACGGCGGGGGTCAATGTCGAGGCTGATGCCGGAATCGCCTACCGGGCGGCGATGTTCTCCCGTCTGGCCAGCCGCGTCCTTTGGCCGCTCGCTGAATTCGACTGCGAGAACGAGCAGGATCTATACCAGGGCGTGCATGCGCTGGACTGGGACGACCATGTCGCCCCGGAGGGAACCCTCGCGGTGGATGCACATGTATCCGGCCCCACGCTCACGCATGAGCGCTATGCGGCCCAGCGCGTCAAGGACGCCATCGTCGATCGCATCCGCGCCAACCATGGCGTGCGTCCCTCGGTGGACGTGGATGCGCCCGACCTGCGGATCAACTTCGTCCTGCGCAAGGGGCGCGGCTTCCTGTCGATCGATCTTGGCGGCGGCGCATTGCACCGTCGCGGCTGGCGGCAATCGCAGGGCGATGCGCCGCTCAAGGAAAACCTGGCGGCCGCGATGTTGATCCGCGGCGGCTGGCCACGGATCCACGGCGAAGGCGGTGCCTTGCTCGATCCGATGTGCGGCAGCGGCACCTTGCTGATCGAAGGTGCGTTGATGGTGGCGGACGAGGCCCCCGGGCTGTTGCGCTGGCAGGGCGTTGCGCCAAGTCGCTGGCTGGGTTTCGACGGCAAGGCCTGGCAGGCGCTGCAGCAGGAAGCCGGGCAACGCGCCCAGGCCGGCCGCGCTGCGCTGAAGCCGGTTTTCTTCGGCGCCGACAGCGATCCGAAGGCGCTCCACGCCGCGCTTGCCAACGCCGATCGCGCCGGGCTCGGAAATCTCATTCGGCTCGATCGCAAGCCCATCAGTGCGTTGGCGCCATTGCCGTTCGAACGCGGACTGGTCGCCTGCAATCCACCCTACAACCAGCGCCTCGCGGCAGATGCCGAGTTGTACCGCGAGATCGGCGATGCCTTGCGGCGCGCCGTGCCGACCTGGCGTGCGAGCCTGCTGTGCGGCGATGCCGAACTTGCCTTCGCCACTGGCCTGAGGGCGAAAAAGAAGTACACGATGTTCAACGGCACGGTGGAATGCACCTTGCTGCTGTGCGATCCGATCCAGCCGCCCGCGCGCGAGCTTGCGTCATCGGCATCGGAGCCGGCACCGCTTTCGGATGGCGCAGCGATGGTCGCCAACCGCTTGCGAAAAAATCTGAAGCGCCTCAAGAGCTGGCGACTGCGAAACGGGATTGGCTGCTATCGCGTCTATGACGCTGACCTGCCGGAGTATTCGGCGGCGGTCGATATCTACCAGGAAGTGGATGGCGCGCAGCGCCAGTTCCTGCACGTGCAGGAATATGCCGCTCCCGACACCATCCCGGAAGCCGATTCGCGCCGCCGCTTTGGCGAATTGCTGGCGGCCTTGCATGATGTGTTCTCCCTGCCGCGCGAGCAGATCGTGGTCAAGACCCGATCGCGGGGCAAGGGCGGCAGCAAATACGGACGCATGGACCAGGCCGGCGAATTCTTCGTCGTGGCCGAGGGTGCGGCCAGGCTGCGGGTGAACCTGCAGGACTATCTGGATACCGGATTGTTCCTGGACCATCGGCCCTTGCGCCTGCGCATCGCGCAGGAAGCCAGGGGCAAGCGGTTCCTTAATCTTTTCAGCTACACCGGCGTGGCGACGGTCCAGGCGGCGGTCGGCGGTGCAAGCCAGACGACCAGCGTGGACCTGTCGGCGACCTACCTCGAGTGGGCGGGGCAGAATCTTGCGCTCAACCGAGTGACGGGGCCTGAACATCGCCTGGTGCAAGCCGATGCGGTTCGCTGGCTGGAGTCGGATCGCGGCGAGTACGACCTGATCTTCTGCGATCCGCCGACATTCTCGAACTCGGCGCGCGCCGAGGACTTCGATACCCAGCGCGATCATGTCCGGCTCCTGCATGCCTGCATGGCCCGGCTGGCGCCCGGCGGGCTGTTGCTGTTCTCCAACAACTTCCGTCGATTCCGACTGGATGAGGAAGCGATCTCGGAGTTCGCCCTGATCCATGCGATCAGCGCCCAGACCATCGATCCGGACTTCGAGCGCAATCCACGCATCCACAGGGCCTGGGAGTTGCGACGCCTGAATGAATCCGGGCGAAGCGGCCGCGAAGGCATTAAGCTCGACCCATGAGACCCAAGGACGACTCGACCCGCAGCCTGACGCCCGGTTGGACTTTCTTCGTCCAGTGGCTGAAGAATCCCCTGGGGGTAGCGGCGATATCGCCTTCCAGCCAGCAACTGGCGCGGCAGATGATGACCCAGTTGCCCCGACCCTGCCGCCGCGTCATCGAACTCGGTGGCGGCACCGGTGTTTTCACCCAGGCGCTGCTGGATCACGGAATCGCTCCAGCCGACCTTCTGGTGCTCGAGTTGAACGAGGAATTGCATCAGCACCTGGTCAGGCAGTTCCCTGGAGCAAGCGTCGTCTGCGGCGATGCCGGCAACCTGGCCGAGATCGCCATCGGCAGAGGGTTCTCGGGAGAGTCGCGAGCCGATGCGATCATCTCCGGGCTCGGCCTTCTATCGATGCCGCGGCAGACACAGCTCTCGATCCTGCAGGCGGCATTCGACACCTTGAATGCCGACGGGCGCTTCATCCAGTTCACGTACGGCCCGGCCAATCCAGTAACGCGGGAGGTGATCGATGCCCTGGAACTGACCGCGCGCCGGGCCAGCTTCACGTGGTGGAACGTGCCGCCGGCTACGGTGTATGTCTACCAGCGGCGCGTTTCCCGGACCATGGCGCCCCGATCGATGCGTTGAGCGGCCAGCCGGCAACGCAGGGTTGCGCGGATGAGGGTTGAGTCCGGCCGGTCAGGCCCTATTCTGGACTCGACATCCCCACAGGAGCTTTGCGTCATGAGCACGACCACCCCTCGCCCGATCACCCGCCGCCTGCGCGGAGAGGCCACCTCAGATGGCGCGGGCGTCAGGCTGACGCGCGTTATCGGCACGCGACAGATTCCGGAACTGGATCCGTTCCTGATGCTCGACGAATTCGGCTCGGACAAGCCGGGCGACTACATCGCCGGCTTCCCGTCGCACCCGCACCGGGGCTTCGAGACCGTCACCTACATGCTCGATGGCCGGATGCGGCACAAGGACAATCATGGCAATGAAGGCCTGATGACACCCGGTTCGGTGCAGTGGATGACCGCGGGGCGAGGCATCGTGCATTCGGAAATGCCCGAGCAGGAGCAGGGCTTGATGCGGGGGTTCCAACTGTGGGTGAACCTGCCGGCCAAGGACAAGATGGGCGAGCCGAAATACCAGGAGTTTTCCGCCGAGCGCATTCCACGGGTGGCGCTCACCGAAGGCGTCGAGGTGAAAGTCATCGCCGGCCGTGTCGGCGACGTGATCGGTCCGGTGCAACAACCGGCCACCGATCCGACCTACCTTGATGTGGCGCTCGCGGCCGATGCCAGATTCGAGCACTCGATCCCGGCCGGGCACAATGCGTTCGCCTACGTGTATGAAGGCGAAATCGCCGTTGATGGAACGATGGTCGGCAAGGGTGAACTACTGGTTTTCGGTCCCGGCGATGCAGTGCGCTTCAGCGGCCAGGCAGCCAACAGCAAGTTGATCGTGGTCGCTGGTCGCCCGATTGGCGAGCCGGTGGCGCGCTACGGCCCGTTCGTGATGAACACCCAGGCAGAGATCATGCAAGCGGTTCAGGACTACCAGGCCGGACGTTTCTGATTCGTCCGCGTCGCCACGATCAAGAAAAAACCCGCCATCGGCGGGTTTTTTCGTTCATTGCATCAGTCGTCCGAAGGCAGGCCTTCCGGCCGCTTGCGGAAGGGTGGACGTGGTCCATCCTTTCGCGGACCACGCGGACCATCGGGACGCGGTCCGCGATCATTGAAGGCGCGGTCCCCCTGCGGGCGCGGCGCGCCATGCGGACGCTCACCGGCTGGTCGCGGACCCTTCGGTCCTCGCGGCTGGTATGGGCTGTCGCCTTGCGGACGCGGGCCCCGATGCGGCGCGTCCCCTGCCGGCCTCGGACCTCGGGCCTGGTAGGGGCTGTCGCCTTGCGGACGCGGGCCGCGCGCGCCTTGCGGCGGGCGGCCTCCCGGCGCGCGCGGACCCTGATCGCCGTAGGGACGCGGCGCACCATGGCGTTGACCGCGCGGCGGCGCAACTTTCGAGCCCGTCTCCACGCCCTCGGGAACGTACCAGCTGCGGAATTCAGCCGTGTTGTGCTCGTGGCTTGGCGGTCGGCTGGCACTGTGCGGCTTGCCCTTCGGGCCGCCTGGTGCGGCCGTACGCGGACCGCGATGGTCGCCATGCGGGCGCGGGCCACGATCGTTGAACGGCCGTTCGCCCTGCGGCCTCGGGCCGCGTGGAGCGAATGGCCGGTCGCCCGCGGCACGCGGCGCTGGACTGTCTATCCGGTTTCCGAAATTGTCATCGCGCGGTGCGCCTGCCGGCTTGCCGCCGAATGGCTTGCCTCCGCGCGGCGGGCGAGCACCAGTCGGTCGGTCGGCGCCCATCGGGCCGCTGAAAGGCTTGCCGCCTGCGCCCTTGTAGCCGCCGGGCTTGCCGCGGCCCGGACCCGCGCCTGGACGGCCTCGACCGCGCGGCTTTTCTTCCCGGACATGGTCGAAGCGACGCAACTCGCGCGCTTCTTCATTGACGTGTCCATTCAAGTACGAGTTCTGCGCACCATCCTTGCCGACCCGGATTTCCATCGGGCGTGACTTGCGCTGGCCGATCACCGCCTGCAGCGTCAACACGGGGGCGTTGTTCTCCAGGCCGAAATGCTTGCGGATCTTTTCCACCTGCTCCGCATCCATCTCCACGCAGTGACCACGCTTGAGCAGGCGGGGCAGGGTTACGTCGCCGTAGCGCACGCGCTTGAGCCGGCTCACCTGGTGTCCTTGCGATTCCCAGAGACGGCGCACCTCGCGGTTGCGGCCTTCAGTCACCACTACCTGGAACCAGGAGTGCGAGCCGCTGGCGTTGATGCGTTCGATCTTCTCGAACTTGGCCGGGCCGTCCTCGAGCATTACGCCGCGAGCGAGCCGGTCGACAATGTTGTCCGGCACTTCGCCGGGAATGCGGCAGACGTATTCACGCTCGATGGCGTTGGACGGATGCATCAGTGCGTTGGCAAGCTCGCCGTCGGTGGTCAGCAGCAGCAGGCCGGTGGTGTTCATGTCCAGGCGGCCGACGGCGATCCAGCGTGCGCCCTTGAGTCGCGGCAGCGCCTCGAAAATGGTCGGGCGGCCCTCGGGATCTTCGCGGGTGGTGACCTGGCCTTCGGGCTTGTTGTAGATCAGCACGCTGGAAGGTTCGGTCAGCGCAGTGGCGACGAAAGTCTTGCCGTCGAGCTCGATGCGGTCTCCGCTGGAAACCGACAGCCCGGTTTTGGCGACTTCACCGTTGACCTTGACCAGGCCCTGGCCGATGCGCTCTTCCAGCGCGCGGCGCGAACCAAGTCCGGCCTGGGCCAGCACCTTGTGCAGGCGTTCCTCGATCTTCGGGGTGTTGTCGTCACTGGCCTTGTCCTTCAGGGACAGGACTTTCTTTGTCGGGGTATTACTCATTATTCAGCTCCGGCTCGGCATCGTCGCCGGCCTCATCGTTGGGTTCGGAAGTCAGCTCGGCGTTGGCGACGCCGGGTGGGTTGAGATCGAAGGGAAACTGCGGCTCGAGCTCGGGAATGTCCTTGAGCTCGGACAGCGGCGGCAACCCATCCAGGCTTTTCAGCCCGAAGTAATCCAGGAATGTCTTGGTAGTGCCGAACAGTTCCGGACGGCCCGGCACGTCGCGATGGCCGATCACCCGGATCCACTCGCGCTCTTCGAGCGTCTTGATCATGTTGGCATTGACGCCGACGCCGCGAATCTGTTCGATCTCGCCGCGGGTGATCGGTTGGCGGTACGCGATCAGCGCCAGGGTTTCGAGCGTTGCACGCGTGTATTTCGTCTGCCGCTCGGTCCACAACCGCGCCACGAAAGCGTGCACGTCGGTCTTGACCTGGAAACGGAATCCCGACGCGACCTCCGCCAGTTCGACGCCGCGGGTCGCGCAATCCGCACGCAACTCCGCGATCGCCTGTTCCAGGCTGCCGGGCGGCGGCAACTCGTCTTCCGGAAACAGCGCCGCTATCTGGGTCAATGTGAGTGGCTGCGGCGCGGCGAGCAACGCCGCCTCGACGATTCGTCGTATCAGGTCCTGGTCCATAGATTCGCTGGGTGCTTGAAGGGTCATGCGTCGGTTCCATCGCCGTCGGCCGTTTCCGCGCCGGGCAGCCCGTGTTCGTCGGAAGTGGGTTCGGGCAGTTCGCTCAGGAACGCTTCGGTGTCGTTGGCCGCATCGGCATTCGAGGCGGCAAGAGATTTCACGTAGATCGGCGCCAGCAGGGGCAGGGCGCTCGGGCTGCGCGCATCGGCGGCCACCGCGGGTGTTTCCTGGACAATCTCCAGCAGTTGCTCCTTGGCCAACTCGAGCACCGACAGGAAGGTCACCACCACCCCGGCCCTGCCTTCCTCGACATTGAACAAGCTGTCAAAGACGTGGAAATTCCCATCGGCCAGCTTGCCGAGCACGTCGCCCATGCGCTGCCGCACCGACAGGCGCTCGCGGGTGATTGCATGGTGGCTGAACATGTCGGCCCGCTTGAGCACATCGCGCAAGGCCAGCAGCATTTCGCGCAGGTCCACCGGCGGTGGCACCCGGACCGTGGTCCGGTCGGGCACGAAGGCCGAGGCCAGGCTGGTGTCGCGATCCAGCCGTTCAAGCGAGTCGATGTCTTCTGCGGCCTTCTTGAAGCGCTCGTATTCCTGCAGGCGGCGCACCAGTTCGGCGCGAGGATCGGCCTCGAGGCCTTCCTCCAGGGTGGCGCGCGGCAACAGCATGCGCGACTTGATCTCCGCCAGGATCGCGGCCATGACCAGGTATTCGGCGGCCAGTTCGAAGCGCAGGTCTTGCAAGACCTCGATGTAGTCCACGTACTGGCGGGTGATTTCGGCGACCGGGATGTCGAGGATGTCGAGGTTCTGCCGGCGGATGAGGTACAGCAGCAAGTCGAGTGGGCCTTCGAAGGCCTCCAGGATGACTTCCAGCGCATCCGGCGGGATGTACAGGTCCTGCGGCATCTGCAGCACCGGCTGCCCCTTGAACACGGCAAGCGGCATTTCCTGCTGCTGCGGCGGCACGGGGAAAGCGGATTCGGGCGCGACGTGCGCGAGGGGTTCGTTCATTGATTCGGAATCATTGCTATCGATGAATCTGGAAAGGGCTCTCGAAGGAGCGATTGGACTTGCCGCTTACACCGTGACGGGGTGGAAGCCCTGACGCAGGACCGCGGGCTCGTCGCCCGTGCAATCCACCACGCTGGTCGGTCCCGGTTCGCAATCCTCTGCGTCCAGCATGACATCGACCCAGCGCAAACACCGCTCTGCTACCGATTCGGCCTCGTGGCTGACGAGTTCATCCTCGTCAGGAAACACCAGGCTGGTGGACAGCAGCGGCTCTCCCATCGCTTCCAGCAACGCCTTCGTGACCACGTGGTCGGGCAGGCGTATGCCGATGTCGCGGCGCTTGCTGCGGCCGCTGTTCTTGATGCGCTTGGGCAATTCCGAGGAGGCTGGAAGGATGAATGTGCACGGACCGGGGGTCAGCGATCGCATTAGCCGGAAGGCTTGATCGTCGAGCCGGGCCAGGCGGCCGGCCTCACTCAATTGCCGACAGAGTAAGGTGAAAGGGTGCTTCGTGTCCAGTTGCCTGAGGCGCAGCACGCGATCCTCGGCCTCCTTTCCGTTCAGCGCCCAGACAAGTGTGTAGCCGGCATCGGTCGGGCACAGGCCCAGGCCGCCCGACTTCAGGGTCTCGGCAGTCTTCTGGATCAGCCGATCCTGCGGCGTCACCGGATGGACATGATGGCGAACGGTCATGCCGCTATCATGCAAGCTTGCAATCCAAAGGCATAGCCATGTGGTACGCGATCATCGGAACCGACAAGAAGAATTCGCTCGAGGGCCGCAAGACGGCGCGCCCGGCCCATGTGGCGCGTCTGGAGGCGCTGCGCGATGCGGGGAGGCTGAAGATCGCCGGGCCGTTCCCGGCCATCGATGCCGAGGATCCGGGACCAGCTGGTTTCACTGGCAGTCTGATCGTTGCCGAGTTCGCCTCGCTGGCCGAGGCGAGGGCCTGGGCCGATGCCGATCCGTATTTCACCGCAGGCGTATATGCCAGCGCTGAAGTGAAACCGTTCCGGCTGACATTGCCTTGAGCCTCAACGGCGAGCGCGTGGAGCGGATCCGGGCGGCGCTGCAGGTGCTGGCGCCGTCGAGGTTGCAGGTCGTCGATGAAAGCCACCGGCACGCCGGACACGAAGGCGCGCGCGACGGCCGCGGGCATTTCGCGGTGGAGATCGTCAGCGACGCCTTCGACGGGCTTGCGCCCCTGGCCCGCCACAGGCGCGTCTACGAGGCCTTGGGAACGATGATGCAGACCGATATCCATGCCCTGTCGATCCGGGCCAGGACGCCCGCGGAAGCGCGATAGGGCATAATACGGCGCCTCAGGCAGCCGCTCGGCGCGCCGAAAACCAAAAGAAACACGCTCTCATGACCCAGACAATTGCGGTGATCCGCGGCGATGGCATTGGCCCGGAAATCATGGACGCCACGCTTCATGTGCTCAACGGTCTCGAACTCGGCCTCAGTTACGATTTCGTCGACGCGGGCCTTTCCGCCTACGAAAAATGCGGCGAACTGCTTCCGTCGGCGACGATGGATGCGATCACCAAGCATCGGATCGCCTTGAAAAGCCCGCTGACCACGCCAGTTGGCGAGGGTTTCTCCTCGATCAACGTGGAATTGCGCAAGCGCTTCGACCTGTATGCGAACGTGCGTCCGGCGATTTCATTCCCGAACACCAAGTCGCGCTACGAGAACATCGACCTGATCACGGTGCGCGAGAACACCGAAGGCGCCTACATCGGCGAAGGCCAGAACGTGACCGCCGATGGCGAGACGGCGACCCTGACCCAGCGCGTGACCCGCACCGGCTCCGAGCGCATCGTCCGCTACGCCTTCGACCTGGCGCGCCGCGTCGGCCGCAAGAAGATCACCGTGGTGCACAAGGCCAACATCCTGAAGTCGACCTCGGGCCTGTTCCTGAAAGTGGCGCGCGAAGTGGCGGCGCAGTACC
>Ga0315287_10005592_pt1 | contig 12401 bp, 12 predicted proteins | sample YL17G11_0_MG_FD_205037 | JGI IMG/M metagenome (GOLD analysis project Ga0315287, IMG submission 205037) | Sediment microbial communities from Yellowstone Lake, YNP, Wyoming, USA - YL17G11_0 | ecosystem: Environmental > Aquatic > Freshwater > Lake > Sediment | place: USA: Wyoming | collected...
CTGCGTTCCCGGCCCGGATCTTTCATAATCGTACCAATGATGGACAGGGCTGATATTAAGGGTGTCTTTTTCACTCATGAATGTTTCCTGGCTCGTTCGGATATACATATATCCTTTTACGGCGAAGATTCCTGTAATGGATGCACGACTCCTTGATGTGATCCTTGGTTTGTCAGGTTTTCTTATCCTGATTGTTATGCTCGCGTTACTACCCATGGTGATGGTTGCTGGAGTAGCATATCTTGCAGCTATTGTGATTTTTATTCTCTTCCTTTCAGGTGCCGGATATCTGGTAAATGAGAAAATCACGTAGAATGCAAAGAAGAATTGCTTTCCTTCTTTTTTATTTTCGAATAATTCTCTCTTTCTTTTTTAGCTTGTAATAACTGAGCGGGTGATTGACTTTTTCACATACTGCATCCGGGTGGATACAGAGCCCGGTTGTCTTCATTGCAGCACATGCGGGCGCAGTGTATTCCGTACCCGATCCCCCGCGCCCGGTGATGTGCTCTACCTGGTACATCGTCTTTTCCGGATCAAAATCCGGTGACCTGGCATAGAGCTGCGCAATCCCTGCTACGTCCATACCAATAGTATGAATAAACGTAGTGAGGGCAAAACGTCCGGCATGGGTGAGGTTTGTTCCGGTAGTCAGTGCCAGAATCAGTGCCTGCATGCAGGGGGGAAATGCACTCTCCTCGATGATGCCAAACTGCTGGAGCATCTGCTCCTGGTACACTTTTTTTATAGGCTCAGCTACTGGCGCAAGCTGTTCAATAAGAGATTTTGGAACTTTATACGGCAAATCACGACGGAGGATTACACGGATACGTTCGCGGAGCAATTCATATCTTTCCTCTTTTTTTATCTCAATAAATCCATGGTGCACGTTCCTGTTTACGAGTTTAAATCGTGTGTCGTGGAGGGGCGAGATTATCTCAACGTAATCAGGAAGTGGCATTCGCTCATCCGTAATATTTATCCCAAATTCTGTGGCCACATATTTGGATATCTGGCTGTAGCCATCATCATCAAGGAGGGTATTCTCATTCCACCCTTTTTCGCCATCTTCTGTCCCGGTTTCTGAGACAAGGAAATGATATGAACGTTCCGCCTCATACCGGGTAAGGCGATCAAAAAGGTTTTTGTCCGGGATGCAGGATGCAATAATCCGGGACATGACAAAACTCGCGATCTCATCATCATCACGATGCTGGAAATGAGCGATTACGGTCCTTTTTGAAGATAATGCCTGGTTGATGCGCTTTAAAGCGAGGCCGGTGATAATTTTTCCCCTCTCTTCTTTGAGCAATACATCAAGGGGAGGAAAAATATCTTTTATATGTTCCTGGGCTTTTTTTAAAAAGGGAAAATGGGAAAGTTCCTTTGCTGATGGCACAAAATCCATCAGTCAGCCTCTATCCGGGGTGCGAGCAGGTACTCGACATGCCCGTTGCCCCCGGCAATGATAAAAGAAAACCTGGCCGGATGATCAATACCCAGAAAGATTTCGATCTCGGCTGCCTTGCTCATGACCTTTCCCATATCTTTTAAGTAATCTAAAGAGAAGAGCGACCGTGCCTCAACCGGAGTGAGTGATTTGAGTTCATCTTTGCCAAATTCACGCCGGATAGTGTCAGTATCTCCATCGGCAATAAGATAAAAGGTCTGGTCCTTTGGGTTGATTCCAAGAGCAATCTTATCAGAGATCACCGCTGCCGTTTTCATCGCATTGTTAAAATCTTCACCGGCAATTACAATCCTGCCCGGAAGGTTGATAGTGGGCGGGTTGGGATCCTTACGGATTGTATTCGTATCAAGGAGGGTGATGGAATAATGATACCCGTGGGCTGAAATTGACATTTTCTGGGCATTATCGGCAAGTTCAAGACTGATAAGGTCGCCCTTGCCCGCCATCCCAAAAATATTTTTCATCTTTGAAATGTCAATACCCAGCTGGCTTTTCGTCGCCTTATACGAATCGAATGCCTCTTTTTTGAGCTCGATACCGATCATCGCTACATTCGCCGTGTCAACAGCTCGTGTAGAGATCCCATTCTCATCGGTATGCAACCGGCACTCCGGGACGAGAGCCGAAATTGCATCAATAAATTCCCTGAACAGATCTGCATCAATCGTTGCTTTTAACATTGCTTGTCTCACTTCTCCTTGTCTGACTTTCCTTTTTACACCGGTAATCAAAATATTTAGGGTCGCATGACTTACGGCTTAACCGCTCTACGTTACGTTATATATCAGTCCATAATAATTTAACGCTAATCATTTTGCTTTGTTATCGATTCTGTTTCATGGGGGAAATTACACCCTGCCAGGGCATAATATTCTGGACTGATGATTATGTTTGCCGGGTAAAATTCATGATTAAACGAGGAAATAATATGCCAGACCCGCAATGCAGATCACACAAAAGACGATAACCAGGGCGATAGTGAAGTGTTGGTCATTCCGGGTCATTGCAGACCACTCATATTTCTGTTTCTTTGCAAAAAATCCAATGAGGAGGCCAATCCCCGTCCCGGCTAAAACACCAAGCGCAATCACCATCAGGTTATCAAACACGTTTGCACTCATACAGTCTCTCTCTTTTCTGTTGCCCATTCATTGATATAAAACACCATGCGATCCGCAGGATTTGCGGTTTCAATCTTGTGCAGCCGGGTTATTGTAACCCCGCTGAACCGATTATTATTGTGTACGCAATTGTCTGATTGCCAGCAGAATCACAAAAAAACCCGCGATCAGGATGGCAGGATCTGACCCTGATGCAGGTAATATTTCCCGGTTTGACGGAGAAACAGGTACAAGCGGGAGTGTAATCTGCGTGGTCCGGCCCGGGATAACCTGTACCATTTGTTCAGTGGTGACATACCCCTCTTTTACGACCGTGAGCGTATGGTTTCCCATAGTGAGATTTGCCAGCGTTACCGGGCCAATACCCTGACTGACATTATCGAGCAGTATCCGGGCTCCCGGGAGACTCGTGGTGATCTCAAGCGAACCGGTTAACGGTATGAGTGTCCCTGATACTTCTGTTGTTTTACCTGACTCCACACGTACTGGCGTAGACAATTTTGAATATCCAAACCGGGAGAATGTCACCGTATAGGTCCCGGGTTCAAACCCCCCAATGGTCAGGGGCGTGCTCCCGCGGTAATCATCACCAATCAATACCGAAGCTCCACCAGGATTAGTGTTAAGTTCCAGAGTACCGGGTATGGCGTGAGTGACAATCGTTATTGTCGGGGTTCCGAGCTTAACAGAAATCGTACTGTATTCCGCCGCATTCAACCGGGAACGGTCATTTGGGCCGTTTACAACCCACACAGTATAGGTGCCTGCATCAAGCCGGCCGCCCATCGTATTCGTGCCCCACTTGTATACCCAGTGATCGTTGCTATCGACACTTACTTCAGTGAAATGCCCCTCATCAGCCCGGGCGGTAATATCATTGAGGGCAACACCGTTAACCGGTAGATTAGGTCCGGTTAAAAAGAGATATACCATCTGGCTCCCATAAGAATAGCCCTGAAGCGTGATGGTGTCTCCCTGATATGCCTCAATCCCTGCAGATGCAGAAGCAAAGCTGGTGAGAAAGAGGCATCCGATCACGAGGATTATGGAGATCAGGGTATTATAAAAAATATTCATAGACTGTATTTATGAATATGGTACCCCGACTTCTTGGATTTTTGTGTTGCACGGTTTTTTTTCCTGGTAATAAATTTGGGTAAAGCATGTATTGAAAAGAATACAAACATGGGGGCTGATGCCCCCATACTCCCGAATACAATGAAAGTCGCCGACCCACAAAAGGAGCGCCCCCTTACCGTTTCGAGTGCAGTTTTTATGAGCGCGATAACAAAAAATATTTTGCCCGGCGAGGCCCCTACAGTGCGGCCAGGCGACTCCACCGGGTATGGGACACATCAGAAACGAAATCTGATAACTGATAATATCTCTAACCCGCATGCAATAGCGAGAAGGATTTTTTATGCTTCCGTTATTCTTCTTTATTGATCTCTATACTCTCACCGGGCTGCAGTACGGTTACCCTGATATCGGTGGTTTTCTCAATTGCCATCTTGAACGGAAATGGATCTGCAGTAATCTTGTCCCAGGTATTGTAATGGATGGGTATTACTATTTTAGCACCAATGAAATTTGCGGCCATCATCGCTTCAGCGGTTCCCATGGTGTATCGCCCACCAATCGGGAGCAGCGCGACATCGGGGTGATAGAGTTCGCCGATCAGTTTCATATCTGAGAAGAGTCCGGTATCACCTGCGTGGTATACCTTTACACCATCCATGCCGATAATCAAACCTGCCGCAGTACCACCACAGCACCCGATACCTGCCTCCTCTATCCACGATGAGTGTGCAGCAGCAGTCATCGTGAAGGATACACCATCAACGATAACTGTGCCCCCGATATTCATTCCTTCGACCGGGAGACCCTTTGACGTTAAGTATTTCGCGATCTCGGTTATTGCAATGGTCTTTTTCGCAAGCGCAACTGTTTCTCCCATATGATCTTCGTGCCCGTGAGTTACTGCGACAAGATCAGGGTTAGTACCAAGAACACTTCCGCCTTCGATGAAGGGATCGATCAGGATTTTTTTGGATCCCGTGAGGAGCACGCAGGCATGCCCGAGCCAGGTAAGTTGCATATATGCAGATCAGATTTTATCGGTATGAAGGTTACGTTCACGGCGCAGGCCGGGAGCGCCCCGGCACTAAAAAAAGGGGTTGGTTATCCTGTCCGGGGCGGACCGTTAGGTCACATCTATCAGTTCAGCTTCTGTGATATCGATGGAATCTCCAAGACTGTCAGCAGTTGCACTGCGAGTCATCTGCTCGGAGAGGTCCCGGTCTTCCATCACATCACGGACTCTTTCAATATATATCTCAATGGTGAGATCTTCTTGTTCCTCTATGACGTGCCGGTATTCGCGAAGGGTTGATGGACTCACGCCGAGTTCTTCGGAAACCTCTTTCATGGTCTTGCCGGACTCGATCAGTTTTTCCATCTTCACTTTGTCAAACGGCATCTTGAAATCGAGTTCCCGGAAGAGCTTGAGCCTGACCCGTGCACGTGCAACGGTCTTGCTGAGCTTCTCATCACCGAGTTGGCGGGCAATTTCTGTATCATTCTTACCTGCGTAAAACAAGGTGACAAGTTTTGCAAGCTGGATCGGTTTTAAGGATGTTTTGAAGATTCCCTGTTCTGTGATCTCTCTCATCACGAGAGCGACCTCGCGTTCGATCGCGTCGCTGTCTCTCAAAGTACCATGAATATTCTTCATCGGCTCGACGATCTTTGTCTTGCCCGACATGGTACTGAAGAGTTTTAGAAGCTGTGTCTTGCGTTTGTCGTCAGTCATTGCATACCCCGTCATGGGATTAGGATATACAATACTTCGCCTCCTATTTAACCCTATCTTTACGCGTTCTTTGACCAAAAGGGCTATAAATCGGTGCGGGATTGTATATAAAAACAATGAAACTCCTTAGAGAAAAAAATTATTTTCTCAGGATTTTTCTGTAATTTTTCTTGAAATGTAAGTCAGAAATCTACTAAAAACCTCAACGGAGAATATCTTATCGGGCATGTCGTAGAAAAAGAAAATGCGCATAATATATCTCTGAGAAAACTTTCATTCACCTGAAGATATTTTATCAGATTATTGCCCCTTCTTACAATTTTTTTATGAGCGGAGGTAAACGTGCAGTACCGCGTGAATTATAATAGCTCAAAAACCAATAAAGACGCATTCAGGACGAACTATACAAGAAGTGATGGTTATTGATACAAGATTGTCGTGATGTTTTTGAAAAAGTGATGGAACTTGCCAAACGTCGCGGGTTTATCTGGCCTACATCAGAATGTTATGGAGCGGTGGCGGGATTCATCGATTACGGTCCGCTTGGCGCAATGATGAAACGACGGGTCGAAAATATCTGGCGGGATTTTTACGTTATCCAGGAAGGTTACTACGAAATTGAATGCCCGACGATTGCGCAGGAAGCAGTTTTTATCGCCTCCGGGCACGTGAAGGGATTTTCTGACAAGATGTGCCAGTGTCCGCACTGCAGGGAATACCTGCGGGCTGATCACGTTGCTGATGGGGGAAACATACCCAACGCTTCGATTATGAAAAATGAGGAGCTTGCTGCTGCAATCACACCCTGCAAATGCCCTGCCTGCGAAGAGGTGCTTGGCAATGTTGAGGTCTTCAATTTCAACCTTATGTTTTCAACAACGATAGGCCCGGGCTCACAGCGTACGGGTTACCTGCGTCCAGAGACTGCACAGGGAATGTTTGTTGACTTTTCACGCCTGCTCAGGTTCTACCGGGACAAGCTCCCCTTCGGGGCAGTGCAAATTGGCAAATCCTACCGGAACGAGATCTCACCCCGGCAGGGCATGATCCGGCTCCGGGAATTTACCCAGGCAGAGGCAGAAATCTTTGTCCACCCGAATGAGAAGAACAATCATCCATCATTCAAACGCTATGCGGAGTACTCTATGCCGCTGCTTACCCATATCCAGCAACAGAAATGTGAGGATGCTGTAGAAATCTCAATGCGGGAAGCTGTTGACAAAGGAATAATTGCCAACGAGTACGTTGCCTACTATGTAGCCCTGACCCACGAGCTCCTGGTTACGATCGGGATCAAACCCGAAAGATTACGGTTCCGCCAACACCTTTCCGATGAGCGGGCTCATTACGCCACGGACTGCTGGGATGCAGAAGTTTACTCCCAGCGTTTTGGCTGGGTGGAAACCGTGGGTATCGCGGACAGGACGGATTATGACTTAAATGCTCATGCAAATCAGAGCGGTACTCCAATGACGGTTTTCATCCAGTACAACGAACCAATGAAAACCGAACGCCGCCGTATTATCCCGAATATGAGTGTTCTTGGCAAACAATACCGCACAAAGGCAAAAGCGATCTTTGAGGCACTGATCACAGCAATGCCTACCCCGGAGGGTGCCGATATTGAGGTGGATGGTGAAAAAATCCATATCCCTGCAAATCTGTTCGAAGTCCGCGACGAAGTGACAGATATTCGCGGTGAAGATATTGTCCCTCACGTGATCGAACCTTCATACGGCATTGACCGTATGTGTTACGCGGTGCTGGAACAGGCATATGATGAAGATATAGCGGATGGCGAAGCGCGGACAGTCATGCACCTCTCACCCAATGTTGCGCCAATCCAGGTTGCCGTTTTTCCTCTCATGACCCGTGACGGTCTTGATACCATTGCACATGAAATCACCCGGTTATTCCATAAAAAAGGAATACTTGCCGAATATGATGACAGCGGTGCCATTGGGCGCCGGTACAGGCGCCAGGACGAGATTGGGACACCGTTTGCAGTCACGGTCGATTACGATACCAAAGAGAACAATACCGTCACCCTTCGGGACCGGGATTCCATGAAACAGGTTCGTATCACCATCGCGAAATTGCCAGAAACGATGGGGGCTCTTGTGGATGGGAGCATCACGTTCACATCCCTTAAACCATAACAAAAACCTCATGATCTTCATCAGCCATCCCCTGCTCAAACCTGAAAGTATCGAGTCGCGGAAGTACCAGCTCTCGATTGCGATGCGGGCACTGGATGCAAACACGATGGTGATCCTGCCAACCGGGCTTGGCAAGACTGCGGTGGCTCTTCTCGTTGCTGCATCCCGGCTCTACAATGAGGGAGGACGGGTGCTTATGCTTGCCCCGACAAAGCCGCTCGTGGAACAACACCTCCGTTTTTTTGAACGCTATCTTCTCGTAAAGAGCCATCAGGGGACGGAATTATCACCTTTTGTCATGTTCACGGGCGAAGCACCACCGGACGAACGCAGGGAAGACTGGAACCGTGCCTCGGTAATTCTTGCAACACCCCAGGTTGTAAAAAATGACCTTATTGCCGGGCGCTACACGTTAAAAGACGTAACTCTCCTGATAGTGGACGAATGCCACCGTGCAGTAGGCAATTATGCCTATGTGTTTCTTGCACAACGCTACCTTGCTACGGCTGATAAGCCCCTGCTTCTCGCAATGACCGCCTCACCGGGAGGTGTGCAGGAGAAGGTGCAGGAGGTCTGTGCGAATCTGGGGATCACCCATATCGAGAACCGGACTGAGAATGATCCCGATGTGCTCCCCTATGTGTTTGAGCGGGATCTTGAGTATATCAGTATCGATCTCCCCCCTGATCTCAAATCAGTTATAATAGTGATTAATACTCTTATCGAAGAGCGCCTGGCACTGCTGGCATCCCTTCACTTTACCGTGCCAAAGCGCGAAAAACTGACAATGAAAGCGCTGAATGAAATTAACGCCCAGATCCAGCAACGTATCGCAAACCGTGATCCAGTTGCATATTCAGCAGCATCTCTTTATGCCGCATGCATGAAGCTCAGACACGCGGTAACTCTTGCCGAGTCCCAGGGAAGTGAGGTATTGAAAGGATATCTTGCAAAACTGGTTGCTGAGGGTTCGGGTTTGGGTGGCAGCAAGGCAAGCCAGGGTATAGTAAAAGATCAATCCTTCCGTGAACTGTACGAACATTCGCTTGAATGGACTAAAGAACTCCATCCAAAACCTGAGATCACGCTGGGACTGGTGCGCGACCAGCTGGAAGCACATCCCGACAGCCGTATAATTATTTTTGCAACGTACCGTGATACCGTGCAACTTCTGGCGGACCATCTCAGGAAAAATGGTATCACGTGCGAACGGTTTGTAGGACAGGCAACAAAAGATGCCGAGAAAGGGCTCTCCCAGAAAAAGCAGATCGCTGCCCTGACCCGGTTCCGTGCAGGTGAATTTAAGGTCTTAATAGCAACATCTGTTGGTGAGGAAGGTCTTGATGTCCCCTCCACTGATATGGTGATCTTTTATGAAGCAGTCCCCTCAGAAATCCGCTCTATCCAGCGGAAGGGTAGAACAGGCAGGTCTGGAGCTGGCCGGGTCGTGGTGCTGGTCACAAAGGGGACTTCCGATGAAGTGTTCCGGCATGTCAGCCAGGCAAAAGAGACGATGATGCACAAGAGCTTGAGAGCAATGGGTAGCATACATCCTCTGGTGCAAAAACCTGTTTTGGGAGACCAGGCAAGTATCGAAGATTTCACGGTGCAGGGACCACGGATTATCATTGACGACCGCGAGACATCTTCAAAAGTGGTTGAAGTACTCTCCGGCATGGGTGCGGCCATAAAGATCGAACGACTTGCACAAGGGGACTATGCAATTGGTGACCGGATCCTCGTCGAACGTAAAACAGCACGGGATTTTGTTGATACCCTGATCAACCGGGATTTACTCGGTCAGTTAAAAGCTATGGCTGAGGCAGTCCCGCGCCCGGTGGTGATTATCGAAGGGGGTGATCTCTCCACACAGCGGGATATCCACCCGAATGCGATCAAGGGTGTACTTGCTGCACTTACCGTTGATATGGGAGTGTCGCTCCTGTATACCAGGGATGAACAGGATACCGCACAGATGCTCTATGTCCTTGCAAAGCGCGAGGATAGTGAGCGGGGTGAGCGTAAAGTCCACCCGCATAAATCACACCGTTCTCTGCGTGATGAACAGGAGTTCATCATCTCTGCGTTCTCTGATATTGGTATGAAAAATGCACGTCTGCTGCTCTCCCATTTTGGATCTGTGGGGGCAATTATAAATGCTGAACTGGTGGATTTGCATTCATTAAAAGGAATAGGGGAAAAGACCGCGCAAAAGATCTATGATCTCTGCCGTCGCCCTTATAACTGACACAGGATCTGGAGAGATTCGGTGCCTGCCTTCACTGCATTCATAAGCGCAAGCACGTTGTCCGGATCCTTTTCGTTTTGTATGCGCTCGCACAGAGAGAGAAGAGTCGCCGCAAGTTCATCAGCAAGGAGTCCGCCTTCGCAGGACTCGTTGTTGTGTTCACCGCAGCTGCATTCGGGACCATGTTCGTGATGTGCTGGTGCAACCACCGGTGCCGTGCCGGGTGTTTCCGCTTTATCATGCTCTGCACAGACAACACAGAGTGTTTTGCCTTTGACTTCAAAGAGCGGGCATCCACAGGTTTTGCAGGACTTTTCAAGCATTTTCCCTCCTTTAAGGAGGTATTCTGCCATGATTTCATCTTCTTTACGTACCGGCATGCAATCACCGTCGACTTGATATTTAACTTATATATGTCGGTTCTACGTATTAACTACAGGTACACAGGTAGGTGATACCATGCCCAGCCCTGAAAAAACTATGGAAAACTGTATTCTGATGCTGCAGCGCATTCAGGAGGACAGCTCAATACCCCGAAACATCCGGCGCGTGGCAGACGAGACCCGGACGCTGCTTATCAACAATTCTAAGGCGATGGGACTGCGCGCCGCGGAAGCAATTTCAAAGATAGATGAAATCTCCAATGATCCCAACATGCCGATTCACGCCCGGACCAGGATCTGGGAGCTCGTATCGCAACTGGAGACCATTCCTCTTGACTGACACGATCATATTTTAAACCTTTTTTCACGATAAAAATTAAAAAGAAGTGAACAAAAAACCAAAAATCTGTCATACGTGCTGTTTTGATTCCGTGTCATCATAGCTTGCCAGGAATGTCCGGAATTTTCCCGGATTTCTGGCTTATGACGGGTGTAAAAGCGAGAGCTGGAAAAACCCGGAATTACCCCATCCCTATGGTCATGGTAATGTGGGTAACCTGACCCGGAGGGCAGAAAAGATCATCATCCTGTGAGACGAAAAATAATCTCACCGGTCGTTGTCAGTTTTTCAAGAACCTGTATACCCCTTTCGGCACATACATTTCGAATCGGGCACCATGCTGGAATTCTCCCGATTCTTTTATGGTAATATTCGTAATTGAAAGGATCTCCCGGGAAAGAAACAATCCAAGACCGGTATTTTTACCAAATCCTCTCTGGAAAATCGTTTCCTTGTCGTGTGAAGGAATGCCGATGCCATCATCATCAATCCGGATCAAAAGACCATCGGGTGATTCAAACGATGAAAGCCTGACGACAGATACCCGGTTACCATGCTCTACAGCATTCTCCACAATATTGTAAAATACCCGTTCCAGCAGGGGATCTGCAAATATCTCCACTTCATCCGCATCAGACTGGAACCGTATTTTTTTTATGTCAATATGGGTGCAGGCTCTAAAGAACGTGTCACTCACATTCTGCCAGTCGGGTGCAATGACACCGAGATCCTGGTACAGTTTGGTAAAATCAATGTTTGCCGCGATCATCTTTACTGCAGATTTCAGCTTGGCAAGGTACATTGAGTGTTGGGGTTCGGGGGGGTGATCGGTGAACAGTTCAAGGTACCCGCCGAGCACCGTAAGTTTATTTCTTATGTCGTGCCGGGTGATCTCTGCAAGCAGGTTGAGTTTTTTATTGGCGAGTTGCAGGGCATCATGTGCTTTTTTAATATCTGAAATATTATGGAAGATCCCCATCATGCAGCGTCGTCCACCCAGGTCGAGTATTGTTGCACTGACAATTACCGGGATGTGGTTCCCCTTCTGGTCAACAACAGTCTCCTCTTGTACTCCCCTTCCCTCAAGGGCATGCTTTTTGAAATACGCCCGGTATTTTTCCTCCTCCTCTTTTGGGTGAAGCGCACTTTCATGCATACCCCGGATTTCTGTAAGAGTCCTGCCAATTAATTCCTGTGCTTTTTTATTTGCATCAAGCAGTATCCCGGTTTTGGCGTCCGCAATAAAAATTGCATCATTTGCATAGTCCATAAGGCCTTTGTTCTTTTCATAGGCCGACTTCAGTTCATCCTCAGCCCGTTTACGGTTGGTAATATCCCGCACAAATGCAAAAACGTATGCATGAGGTCCAAATTCGATATAATTAAGGAGGATTTCAACGGGAATTACAGACCCGTCTTTTTTCCGGTTGGTATCCTGCACAGTAAGATATTTTCTCTCCCGTATCCGTGACCAGAGAGGACCTAAATGGTTCTCAATAAAGTGCGGGTTAATATCCCTGATAGTAAGGCAGGCAAATTCCTCCCTTGTATAGCCAAGCATTGTACATATCGTATCGTTGAAAAAAGTGATCCCACCCATAAGATTGATCCAGAGAATGCCCTCGGCAGCATTGCTCACGGTGGATTTCATCATCCGAAGCTCCTCCTCTGCCTGTTTTCTTCGGATTGCCTGGCGTATCTTGTGACTCAGTTCGCTGAACTGGGCACGGGGGGCCCCGCCTTTCTGGAGGTAAAAGTCTGCGCCATTATTGATGGCTTCAATAACGACTTCTTCCCGACCCTTGCCCGTGAAGAGTATGAAAGGGATATCTTTGAAATCCTTCCTTACCTGTTTGAGGAATTCGAT
>Ga0315287_10005593_pt1 | contig 12401 bp, 14 predicted proteins | sample YL17G11_0_MG_FD_205037 | JGI IMG/M metagenome (GOLD analysis project Ga0315287, IMG submission 205037) | Sediment microbial communities from Yellowstone Lake, YNP, Wyoming, USA - YL17G11_0 | ecosystem: Environmental > Aquatic > Freshwater > Lake > Sediment | place: USA: Wyoming | collected...
AGACGACGCGGTCATTCTCTGCGATTTCCTGGAAGGGCTTCAAAAGGGGGCGCAGGTTTCGAAGGTAATCAACCGCCCGCACATGAAGCGAGCGCAGATGCCCATGGATCCCGCGATGCTTGCCGGTGCGGGTGCCGGTGGCCCTCCTGAGGGTGGGATTCCTCCTGAACTGCTAGCCGCTGCGGGTGGTCCGGGCGGAGGTGGACCGCCCCCCGATATGGGTGGAGGCGGAATGCCTCCCGAGATGGCTGGCGCAGGCGGTGCAGGCGGCGGAGACGAAGAGGCCGCAATCGAAGCGCTGGCCGATGCGCTGGCCCAGGCTGGTGTAACCCCCGAGGAGCTTGCTCAGGTCATTTCCGAGCAGCAAGGAGAGGGTGGACAACCGGTCGGCGGTCCTCCTGAAGGCGGCGAACCGTCAGCGTTGGAAGAAGGCGCTTCCGCTGGCGGAGGGGCTGCCGAGGGGGAAGGGGAGCAAGAGGAAAAAGAGGAAAAAGAGGAGCCTAAAAAGGCTGCCGCATTCAAGCAGAATCAGGCCAAGCAGGCTTTGTCTGCGGCCATCCGGAAGAAAGTGGGCAAGTAACCTCCGACGGGAGAAAAGGGTACAAGTTTAGGAGAGTTCACATGGACGTTTCTACCGATTTTCTCACCAAGGTGGCAGACTACGTCGAGGCGACGATGCCCAGACTGGCCAAACAGGCCGAGCTGGACCAAAAAGTCAGCGAAGCCGCTCCGGATGTGGTCGACACTTTGATCAAGAAGGGGTTCGTCGATGCCGACAAGCGGGCAGCCGCGTTGAAGGCCGTTCACGACCCCCTGAAGGTGCTGGCGTCTTTGAAGAAGACCGCAGAAGCTGTGGAACTGCGGAAGAAAGACTCAGCTCCTGCCCCAATGGGCGAGGCTGCCGAGATCAAGGAAGCAGGAACGGGAAGAGACCGGGAGACCGGCGAATCCCAGGCGTTGAAAGAAGCGAACAGACGGTTCGTAAGGGCGATCACGGGACGTTAAACCTGATCGGGAGCGCGGGACTGGTTAGACGGTCCTGGGTAACAGGAATGGAGGATTTCACACATGGCAGGTACGACTGTTCCAGCTCAGATGTATGACCATGAGCTGAATCCCGTGAAGGGATGGCCGAGCCCTTACGCGTTGGATAAGAGCGCGGAGATCGCTTCCGGCGTGTTAGGCATCCTCGCGGGGATGTGCATTTCGCTGGACGCTGGTTCCGGGAAGTGGAAACGGGGCTGCCTTAACGGTGAGATGCCCTGCTTCGCGTTCCAGAATCAGGGGGATTTTGATGTTGCTTCGGATGTGGGCAACATCTCGGGTGGGAACCTGACGGGCCTGGTGGCCACGGGTGGGTACGAGTTGGAGACCACGGAGTACACTGGGTCCGGGTTCACCGTTCAGATTCCTCTGACGGCCGAGAATACCCCGGGCGGCAACCAGGGCAAGCTGAAGGCTACCACGATCGGCGGAACCGACATGATCGTCGGAATCTGCAACCGTGGTCCGGTCGTCAATGAGTTCGGCAAGAACATGATCCGGTTCTGGCCTGTCTACCTGCCGAAGCGTTAGACTTCGGGCAGTTGAATTTTGCAGGTCCGGGGAGATGGCATGAGCCAGCCCGGTGAGCGGAGTCCAAAAAAAGGAGAAGGAAGATGGGAAATCAAGTAGCAGACCCCACTCCTCGCATGATCAACGATTCGTTCATCGAGAAACTCACTTCTGGTGACGACCGGATGGTCAAAGAGGCGCAGGATGCCGTCAACGACTACGTGCGGGTGAAAATCCGAGAAGACGGCTTCTGGAGGCGCGTGCTTCCACCCGTGACGATCACCAACGATCAGTTGGACCGCCAGGTCGACACCGATAAACCGGTGAAGATCGTGGACAAGGAACCGGATTCGCCGGCCGCGATCAGCGTGCCGTTCGCCACGCTGCCGATGAACCGGTACATCAGGGGCCCGCGGTTCCGTGTGATGTTCGACAGGATCATGACGCCCAAGTTCACCAAGGACGTCGATGAGCTGCGAACCTATGACATGGACATCCGCCAGATCATCTCGGACAACAGCATCAAAGATATGCTGGCCGAGGAAGACGGCAAAGCGGTCCTCACCCTCGATACGCTGTTGGGTGCGGCCAACTCCATCATCCCGGAGACGGGCGTCGCTCAGTACGTCACCATCGCCGGCGGCGTAAGCCGCGATACGATGGCCGAGGCCATGAAGGTCCTCCCCAGGACCCCCCGCCATTTGAACGTGGCGACGGTCCTCATCAACAACGTCACGATTTGGGATATCGTGAAGTTTGGACGTGATGAGATCGGCGGCGATCTCGCTCAGGAGATGTTCCGGACCGGGTTTACCGAACGGGAGATCATGGGCGTCCGGTACATCATCACGATCAAGCGGACGTTGGTTCCGGACGGTACGGTCTACCTGTTCGCGGCTCCGAAGTTCCTCGGGAAGTTCTTCGTCCTCGAGGATACCACGATGTACATCGATCGCAGGGCGTTCATGTTGGAGTTCTTCGCCTACGAATCGATCGGTTCGTGCATCGCCAACATCGCGGCCGTAGGCCGTGTGGACTTCGTTCCGTAAACGGGTGGGGTTTTTCTTTAGCTATCAGTTAGAAAAGGAGTAAAGGGAGATGGCTCAAGAACTCACTCAAGAGGAGTCGCAGCTGTACGCTGAGGTGTACGTTCCGGCTTTCATCGAAAAGTGTGCTGAACGGGGAATCACCTTCCCGGACGGCGAGACTCTCGATGAGGGGTTGGAAACGGTCGCGCATCTGAAGGCGGCTATGCTGAGTGACCAGGGCAACCGGGTCAAGCAGGCCAATGCGGCCGTTCGCCAGGCTATGGGACTACCCAGCCGGGCTGCGGAAGCCAAAGTCGCGCAGACGAAGCAGGCCTCGTCTGCGCTGTCCCAGGTACCCGCCCTCAAGGCAGCGGCTTTGGCGATCCTGAGGAAAAAAGGGTAGGGTCCAGGTGACTTTATCCAGTGGGAGGTGATTTATGCCTGGTAGACGCGCATTGGAAGGCGGGACGTTCATCACTCCCCGTGCGCCTTACCGGGAGGACATCACCACTGTCGATCCCAGCGTTGAAGACACATCCATACCCATTCTGGACACGTCCAAGTCCCCCAACGAAGTTGTGGGACTTGGACAGTCCGATTGGGCCCAGTACGGGCAGAATGGGCAGATGGATTTGGCGTTGATTGTCGAGGGGTTCTCATCGGTGACCGTTCAGTTGTGGTTGCAAGCTGAGATCGAGCAGAGGGGGCTTCAGCCTTCCGCTCCAGCGTCATCTTCGTCGTCTTCGTCTTCTTCGTCATATCCGACGACTGGAGAATGGGTGTACGTAGGGGATAAGACGGTTGATAAATCGACCTTGTGGATCGTAAAAGACACCCCTCCAGGGAAGTACAAAGTCCGGGTGAGCGCCGTCTCTGGGAGCGGCAGCGTTCAAATCAGAGAAAGTCACGCAGCTTGAAGGAGTAAGAGACATGAGGACCAAAGTCACAAACACCGGGGGAGTGGCCCAGATGTTCGGCTTCATTCCTCCACATGGTGCGGCTCTGGACAATGGCGAAGACGTGGTACTCGAAGGAGATTTGAGGACGGTGCTCGCCAGTGGACGCGGCCGTTACAACCGGAGGCGAGAGCTGGATTCGCTGAATGCCTGTATCACGAGCGGTCTGGTTTCGGTCGAATCCTCTCCGGAGCCTTCTTCCTCCAGCTCTTCCAGCAGCCCGTAATGAGGCATTAGGGGGATTTGGAGTACGGCGGTATAGCCGCCCGGCTAGCACGCCGGGCGGTTTTTGTTAGGAGTAAGGGCGCTTAAATGGCTTTTGCGAATGAGTGCATAGACGCCGCTGGAATGCCTCTCAAGGTGATACCCACCTACTCGGTGGGGCAGTCTACCTGTGGAGAGATTGCGATTCAGCTATGGGAAGGGTGCACGCATCTTCCCGTAGACTTGACGAAGTATGGGCTGCCTTCCAGTTCGTCTTCCTCATCTCCGCCTTCTTCATCCTCTTCGTCATCTTCGTCCAGCTATTTCATCATCCCCTCTGGGTTCAAGCACGGCGTCGAGATCGTGCTCAAGGCTCTCCCTCAAAATCCTTGTGTGCTCCTTTCCAAGCTGGTTGAGGTGCGTAGCGAGGAGGAGGCCAGGCAGGGGATCGTACACTTAGTCTATAACGCTAACGAGGTGTGGAAGTCCGGTATCTGGTCGGCGATGGCGGTGATTTGGCGTAATAACTGTCCGGTCAAACTGGTTCCGTTTTACTTCGAGATCAAGCCAAATCTTATCGATCCTATTTTCAACTATGCGCTGACTCCCGCGGAAGTGCGGATGTATTTGAGGGACCGCTGTCCCGCTGACAACTTCCTCTTGGATGAGATCGAGTTCCAAGAGGACGAGATCATGTTTATGATCCACCGGGCCATCGACGAGTGGAACGAACTTCCTCCCCCAGGGTACGAGTCCACGCCTATTACCTTCCCTTACCGGTATCATTGGGCAGTCGCGGTGATGAGCGGCCTATTCGCCATGGCTGCCCGGCACATCCGGAGGAACAAGCTGGATTACCAGGCTGGGGGATTGACGATAAATGACCAGGCCCGGTGGGAGCAGTACAATGTTTGGGCTAAAGAATTGAAGGAAGAGTGGAGAATGTTCATCAAGAATAAGAAGCTGGAATTGAACATCTCCGATGGGTTCCAATCGTTGAGCGGCTATAGGCATACGATACCTAGATAAGGAGAACGCCAGATGGTTGAACCTTCGCTTTATAGTAAAGTACGGGATTACATGGCCAACTCCAACTGGGTAATGCCGGCGTTTGGAGTTGCCGCGGCGGCGCCGGTTATTGGGGGCATACTGGACAAGTACAACCGCAAAAGAGCATGGAAGGCGGAAATGCGCCGCAGGTACCTGATGGAGCAGATGCCTCCCCGTAACCATCTTTCGTCCTTACGTCCCCCTCAGCTTATGGAAGCAGGTTACATGCCTGAGCTAATGAGCAAAGCATCCGAAGCCGTGGGAGCTGCGCTCGAAGACCCGGTGGATAACATGGGCGACCAGCTGACTCAGGCGAAGAAGAGGAAGAAGAAAGGGCCTAAAGGTTACCTGATCGGATTTGACCAGGCGTACACAGGAGATGATCAGCCAGAAAAAATAACCAGGAAGTATCCGGGGGGAACTGTAAGCGGAACGGGACCTAATGTCATAGGAGGAGGTTATTAGATGCTTCCTTCTACTTTTTTGACGAAATCGGCAATAAACCGGGCCCGGTTATTGATGAGAACAGGGGCGTTATCCCGGGAGGCTATTGATACTCTTAGGGAGAACAAGATGCTTCCTAGTGTCAAGAAAATGACTAAAGGTTTGGATCGTGGTACGCTTAATCTTATGAGAGAGTACGACATAACTCCTTTAGGATTTCCTAAGGGCATGTTTAAGGGCGAAGATATTCCGAAAAAGTATAGAACTCTTACTCCAACTTTGGCACAAGCGCATCTTCCTGAGAAGGGCGCGGAGCCTACAGGGTTTAATCTGAAAAAGTTGATAGCTGTTGTGACAGGGCGTAAAAACTTGGCTAAACCGGCTTCTCCTTCAAATACTCCTCTATACGGTCTACAGCCAGTAAAAGGTTTTATTAACCTAAGGGAAAATAAAGGAGTTTTGGGTTCTCCTCTAAACTTAAAAAATCCTTTGGATTTATGGGGTGCAGCTGCTACAACTAGAAGACATGAGGTGGATGAGATCAGAGAAATCTATAAGAATCTTAGACGTAGACTCCCTGATTTTACAGGTTTTAGGTCAGGTTCCGAGGTGTTGACGTCTAATTTATATAGAGATAGAAAAAAAGGTGTCCCACTGGTAGCTCCTAACGTGAACACCAATTTTCGTAGAGAGAAAGAGAAAGAAATACAACGGATGCTGCTGAAAAATAAGCCGGGCAGCTTATCATTTAATCTCGCTATGAGTCGTAGACTGCATCCAAACTTTCAGGGGGTTTCGTATTCACATGAAAGCCCTGAGGTTATTCTTAGGGAAGCCCAAAATGCCGCAGGGATGTCTCCCGATGTTATAAACTTCTGGAGAGACTATAGAACCAAAGAGATATTGGGAATTAAATCGTTGGGATATAAGGACCGGCTAGGTGTATATGGACAAAAAGGAAAGCCGTCATTTTATCCTCTTAGGGGAAAACAGTTGAAGGACTACAAAAAAAGACTGGCAAAAGCCCAAGGAGATCAAGATTAAGTGGAAGAAATAGAAAAGATGAATCGTAAAAAAGGGAGAACTGCTTGAGCATTAGTGTTCCTATTTTACCTTCATTCGATCTTACGCAGGTAGACTGCGCTGTATTCAAACGGATGCAGATTGTGACCAATCCGCTGGGCGGTAACTTTATCGCCTGGGGACTGACGGACAGCTTTCAGGCGCCGGGGCCCTACCACTTTTATGTGGACTTCGGCCGCAGCGCTTCCAATGAGTGGAAGGCCCTTAACGACATCCCCTTAGTCGACGAGTGCTTTTTCATCGATCCTTGTCAGCGCCATTATGACCAGCTCGTGGACTATTACTACCGGGTACGGCTGGTGACCCCAAACGATCTGGACGAGGAGGGTAGACCCAAGGCTTACGTCTCCATGCCTCAGCAGGCCAACGGGCTTTGGAGCAAGATAGACTGGCTGATCGCCCGTGACGTGACCAGAAAAGAACTCCTGTACCAGAACAAGAGGACCAACCTCACCAATAAAGGGGTACTCCTAAAACGAAGAAGGTGGGGTCAACTCTCCCCTACGACCACCGATTGGGATACCCAAGAGATTCTCAATACCTCCGCTCAGGTGGATCACGGCACAGGGATCATTGGGGGCTACTTCAGGGGGGTAAACTACACCATCACGCTGGACGCTCCCTGGAGCAGGAAGATCAAACAGGATGGAGAGGTAGGGACCGTCCAGGAGGGAGATTCCAATCCGAGGGCCCTTTCCAGGAAGGGAAGGGCGATTTCTTACCCATTTGTGGAGAGAAGTGATGTTTATGTAAGGCTAGACAGCGGAGAAAGGTATATCATAGACAAGGTGACTTCCATTTCGGAGGTCGGAGGGGTTCCTATCGTGGTCCAACTTGATCTCCATCTTGCCCCCGTTACGGATCCCGTTTATAAAATACCTTTGTCAGGGGGGTCGTCCTCGAGCAGTCCGAGGTCTTCTTCCTCGAATTCTTCTCCTTCGTCTGATGAGTCCGCGGCTAGAGTTGACGACATTGGGGAGTGGTAACCATGACTAGTCCGGGGATAATGGCTAAAATCGTGAGCTTGGTCGGAGAATACCCTCATCTCGCCGCTCCTCTTCTGGGTGCCGGTACTGGTGCATTAACTGGAAGCGCGTTCAGTGAGGAAGGGGCGAGCGGGAAGGGCGCGATCAGGGGTGCTCTCCTGGGTAGTCTGATTGGGGGAGGTGCAGGTCTGGGCGCCTATGGGGTACATAAGGCTTTCCCCACGGCAGGCGGGATGACGGCAGCAGGAGCAGGGTTGGGCGGAGCGTTTGGGGGGATGCTGGGTCAGAGTAAAGTCGATCCGTGGACTCTCGAATTGTTGAAGGAAAAGCAGGAGAGAAGAAAGAAGAAGAGAGAGGAGGAAGATCACGTGGACAAGAATAAGGTAGTTGGACAGGAAGCCCAAGTCAAAGAGGCTCAAGTCAAAGAGGCCGCTGAACGGATTTTGGCCTTCGACTTTGGGATCGAAGCCTGGTGCACGACTAACCAGGTCGATAAGAGCGAGTTGGCCAAGCAGGCCGGCGTTGCCGAAGAGGATTTCGTGATCGCCGCCAAGTGCTGGTTCGAAGACGTTGTGAAGCCTCAGCTTTACCCTGTGGCTAAATGAAGTCCAGACAGCGCAGGTGCATGATAGGCCGGGTAACTTTGGATTGGGAACCGGAAAGGACCGCTGATGGAGTGCAACCCCCCACCGACACCGCCAGTAAACGATCGGTTAACGATGGTGGGGATGGAGACCATCAGCAGTCTATGCTCGACCGGATTGACGCCCAACAACCTTACCGGAGCCTTGGTGGCGATTCTAAGGGATCACTTTTCCGATCCCAATAACCTTGAATTCGGAGGCCAGAACGAGTTCAGGGAGGTAGATGGGCAAGAAGTACCGCTCATCGAATTGCAGGGGTACACATGGAAACCGGATCGAAGAACATCCAATATCATCATCGATCCGGTGTGGCGGTACAACCGGGAGGACATCCAACGACGGCCAGCGATCTTGGTCAAAAGGAACCAGTTCACCGCGGAAAAGATCGCGATTGGGGACGGTTTTACCACTGCTGCGAGTTCAACGGGCCAGGTCAGAGGGAGATTACAGACCAGGGTCATCAGTGGATCCCACACCATTTTCAACATAGCGGGGTCCGGAGCGGAAGCAGAGTTGTTGGCAACCGAAGTCTTCGGTCATTTGATGGGATTCGCTCAAGTCTTGCGCGAGGAATTGAAGCTGCACGCGTTCGATGTACAATCAGTCGAGGCAGTGAGCCACTTCGAGGAGCACAACGACAAGTACGTTGTGCCTGTGGTGGTGGCTTACAAGGCAGCTAGGGCTTGGAGAGTGGATACGGTGTCTCCGTACCTGAAGTCCTTCACGATCGACGCCAGACCGAGATGAGGAGGTAGACCATGCCGGCCTATGTGCTTCCGCAAGTGCTCGTTTTCCAGGAGTTCGCAGCGGCCCCCGCGGCTCTTGCTGCTCCCCTCCGGGCCACGATCGTGGGGCCTCATTACCAGCTCAAACGGTATCCAGAGGAACGGACCGCGCTGGGAGCCTACGATCCCACGTCCGAGGAGTGTATCGCTTGGCCTGGCCGTGACCCAGGTGGGTCCATCGACCAGACGTACACCAAGGTGTTCTTCGAGAACGCCTTGCTCCAGTACTTCCACGATCCGGCCGGCGATTCGTCGGTCATCACCTGGGTCTCCCCGGGCAAGAACCGGATACGTGCCCAATCCAAGATTTTTCAGACGGCCAACGGGTTCGCCCGCTCGACGGAGCTGCTCCGGGACGTACGAGCCGGAGATGTGGTCAAACTCCTGGCCAGCGGCTGCGGTAGCCCCGTGACCTTGGAAGCAAACGTGACGGGCCTCATCGCCGATACGTTGGCTGCCATCGTCGGCGCCGCGACGGCGGATGTGGACAACCATCCGGCCACCACGGCCGCGACCTCGTCTGCCCAGACGACGGGTCCCATCAACAACGTAGGAATCGATACGCTGGATGGGGCTCTGTATGACGGTATGGCCGATGGGGAGCCCAATGACGTCTACACTGTCGAAGTGATCGCCGGGTCCACCGGCGGAGATGCCACCAGTGCACTCCTCAAGGTCACCAGCGCTTCCGGGAAAGACGATGTCTCGGAAGTCACCCCTGCGGCGTTTGGGGGCTGGACGATCATCGGAGCCCGCGGGCTCAGGGCCAAGTTCATCAAGACGACTGGTTCGTCTTCGAGTGGTCCTTCCCCGGTCGATCCGGATGACTTCATCCTCGGCCAGAAATGGACGATCTCGGTTTCGATGAACTTTACGCCCGTGGTTCCCGCTTCTGGTGGGAGTTACACGGGGGATTCGGACACCACTTACTTGGTGTCTGTGACCCGGGGTGGTACATTCGCCGGTACGGTGAAGCCTCAAGTCACCGTCTCGACGACCACTGGAGTCGATATCTCCGGACCCACCGAAGTCACCGCTTCAGGGTTGGCGGTGGCGATCGGGACTCGGGGGACTACCATCGCATTCGTCGGAGCAGGACTCAACAAGAATGACCGGTATTCCGTCGTGGTCACCGCCGCTCATGCAGGTCCCGTGCGCACGCTCGTGTTGGACCGGAACCTTCCGGATGCCTTGAGGGGAGTTTGTGGTAGTTCGTCTTCCTCCTCGTCTTCTTCCGGAGCCGGCGCCCCGGACCTCGACGTCAAGATTTACATCAAGAAGAACATCGAGGTCTCCAAAAACCGCACCGGGTTCGCCCCACTGACGAACTGGGAGCAGTCGGCGACTCAGATTTGCCTCCAAGCGGGCATCATCGCTTACGATGCGGAATGGCAATCTGGCGGCATCCTCCAGGCGCTGCCCGTGATGGCTGCGGACATGTTCGTTCATTACCGTGCCCTCCTACCCAACTATTCCTACACGGTGGGCACCATCTCCGACATCTCTCAGGTGGAAGTGGTGTTCGGCACGCTCTCTCCGGATAACCCACTCGGGTTTGCGGTACTCAAGGCCCTCGAGAACAACAATGGCGAAGAGGTAAAGTACCTGTCCGTCTACAATGGCCCGGAGGACCCGGAGGCCTGGTTGGCTGCTTTGGACGTCCTGGTCGGCCGAGACGACGTGTACAGCCTGGTACCGCTGACTCAAGAGAAAGCGATCCTCGATCTCTTCCTGGCTCATGTCAACCAGCAGTCCACCCCGGAGAATGGCCGGTGGCGGATCGTATGGATGAACCTGGCTGCTGAAGAGACGATCGGGATTTACACGGCGAGCGCCGTCACTCCGTCTTCTCCTGTTCTGGCTACGATCAAAGAGGACCCGGATACCGCGGGTACCCAGTACATCTTGGTCGAAGCCACAGGCGAGAAGTTCGTCACCAATGGGGTCCGCCCTGGAGACACCTTAAGGGCGCTCTACACCTCGGACGGGTTCGGAAACCTGACCTACAGCGAGTACCTGGTCGACGTGGTTCTCAATGAGGAGACCATCCGGCTGGTGTCCGGACCTGCGGCGCCAGTAAACATTCCGAGCAAGATCGAGATTTGGAGGACGCTTACCAAGACCGAGCTGTCGGCCGAGATGGCAGCCAAGCCGGGGCTCTTCAGCTCACGGCGAGCCTACCTGGTTTGGCCGGATCAGATCGGAAATGCGGGAGAGACCTTCCCTGGGTACTTCCTCTGCGCCGCTCTTGCAGGCCTGCGCTCAGGGGTATTGCCCCACCAGGGGCTTACCAACATCGCGATCAACGGGTTCGACGATCTGTCCCGGACGCTCGACTTCTTCAACGCCTCGCAGCTCAACACGATGGCCGGGTCCGGGTACTGGATTGTGACTCAAGACCCGTCGGACGGAACCGTTTTCACCCGTCATCAGCTCTCAACGGGCGATCAGACGAGTCTGTTCGAGAAGGAGCAGAGCATCACGACCAATATGGACTCGATCAGTTACACCTGCCTCAACACGATGAAGGCCTACATCGGCAAGGGTAACGTCACCCCCACGATGCTCGACATCATCCGGGGTGCACTGCTCGGGATCATCGCCCAGTACAAGAACACGATCATCATCGACCGGTTGGGGCCGCAACTGATCGAGGCGGTAATCACGCAGCTCTCGGCCGATCCGCTCTTGAGGGATCGCGTGATCGCCCGGATCAATATCACGATGCCGTTCCCGTTGAACAACTTGGAGATTCACCTGATCGCGTCGTAGAGGACTTCTTGGAGAGCGGAATGGTATTCCGCTCTCCATAAGGCGTTTGAGGAAAAAGGAGGTAGCAGATGGCCAAGGACGTATTCCAACGTGAGATCGACATCGGGGCCCCTCTGGCGTCCGAATCTATCCGCCTTATCGTCAGCGGTCTGACGGATGAGGACATGTTGGCTCAGAACGTCAGGATCGAATACCGTCAGAACGTGAGCCGGCTTTGGGAAGTCGGTTCCGCGAAGACGTTCTTCATCGCCGGCCGCACCGAAGGCACTTTGGCAGTCGGCCGGATTGTCGGCGGAAAGGGAGTCTCCTCGGACTTCATCCGGAAGTACGGGGATGTCTGTCAATCCGCGAGCAACACGATCAGCATGGCTCTTCAAGCGGGGTGCGGTTCCACCACAGACAAGGGCAAGATCAGTGCGTCCAACGTGATCATCACGTCCATCGCCTACGCGGTGAACGCTCGAGAGATGATGATCACCGAAGACCTTGGGATGATGTTCAGCCGCTTGGAGTTCTAAAGCGGCAGTTCATGATCCGGACGGTTGGGTGAAGCCGTCATTTGGTAGCAGAGGGTAACGTACTTGGGTCAAAGCGAGATCAAGGCCGCTTTAAACGGCCTACGGAGGCAAGCTCATAAGGCAGGCGAGTTCAGGAACGATACCTTTTCCTGGGCCGTCTGCACGGTAGAAGACGCTTTTGCCCATACCGGTTGCTATCTGGTCCGCCTCCCCGCCGGGCCGATGGTTGCCGCAGTTGATCTTGTCCATTCCTCAGGGCTCCCTATGGGAGCCCGGTCTATTGGTGGATACCCTCCCCGCTCTCGGGTCCTGGTAGCTTATTCTCCGATGCTCGAGACGGCGATCATCGTCGGATCGGTGGCCAAGCAGCTGGCCAA
>Ga0315287_10005594_pt1 | contig 12397 bp, 16 predicted proteins | sample YL17G11_0_MG_FD_205037 | JGI IMG/M metagenome (GOLD analysis project Ga0315287, IMG submission 205037) | Sediment microbial communities from Yellowstone Lake, YNP, Wyoming, USA - YL17G11_0 | ecosystem: Environmental > Aquatic > Freshwater > Lake > Sediment | place: USA: Wyoming | collected...
ACCTGCAGCGGGCAAGGCGATTGTCATACCTGTTCATTGCGCACGACCTCGCGGTGGTGCGCCAGGTGGCCGATCGCATCGCGGTGATGTACCTGGGGCGCATCGTGGAGACCGGTGCCGCCGACCGCGTGCTCAGCTCACCCCGGCATCCCTACACCGTGGCGCTCCGCTCGGCGGTACCCGAGGCCAGCATGGCGCCGGCGGCGGGGCGCATCGTCCTGAGCGGCGACCCGCCGAGCCCAGCCGCACCGCCGCCGGGATGCGCGTTCCACACTCGCTGCTTCCACCCGAAGCGTGATGAACGCTGCCGCACCGAGCGGCCGGAACTTCGGCCGCTGGGCGGCGTGCAGGTCGCCTGTCACCACGCGGAATCGACCCCCTGAATGCGAGGGTTATCATGCGACAATTGGTAAGCTCCGGCGCGCCGTGGGAATCGATCGTCGGCTACTCCCGTGCCGTGCGGACGGGCAACCTCGTGTACGTGGCCGGCACGACTGCCACCGGCCCCGATGGCAGGGTGGTCGGCGAAGGCGATGCCTATGCGCAGGCGCGGCAGGCACTCCTCACGATTGAGCTGGCACTCAAGGAGGCGGGCGCCGGGTTACGGGATGTCGTGCGTACCCGGATGTTCGTGACCGATATTTCGCGCTGGGAGGAAATCGGCCGCGCGCATGGCGAATTCTTTCGTGACGTTCGGCCGGCCGCCACCATGGTCGAGGTCCGGCGGCTCATCGACCCGGCGCACCTGGTGGAGATCGAAGTCGACGCCGTCATCGATGAAGGGCAGAGCCTGTGACGATTCCGCTCTTTCAGGTCGATGCCTTCACCGACCGGCCGTTTCACGGCAACCCGGCGGCGGTGTGCCTGCTCGACGTGCCGCGGCATGACGCCTGGATGCAGTCGGTCGCCGGCGAGATGAACCTGGCAGAGACGGCCTTCCTGTCGCCGCGCGACGACGGCTACGACCTCCGGTGGTTCACGCCCACCGTCGAGGTGGACCTGTGCGGACATGCCACGCTGGCCAGCGCCTACGTGCTCTGGGAGACGGCGCGGCTGGCCGCCGGTACCACGGCCCGCTTCCACACGCGCAGCGGCTGGCTCAGCGCTGTCCAGCGCGACGGCCTCATCGAACTCGACTTTCCGGCACTGCCGACCACGGCCGAGCCGGCATCGGCGCTCGGGCTTGCCGAGGCACTCGGCGTGCCGGTGGAGTGGTCGGGTCGGAGCAAGGGGAACTTGCTGGCGCGGCTCAGGGATGCTGATACACTGAGACGGGTCGAACCCGACCAGAACCGCGTGGGCAGGCTCCCCTGTCAAGGCGTGATCATCACCGCCGCCGGCGACGACGGGCACGACTTCGTGTCACGCTATTTCACGCCGCAACAGGGCATCGACGAAGACCCGGTCACTGGCTCTGCCCATTGCTCCCTGGCGCCCTACTGGGCCGGCGTCCTGGGACGTGACACGCTACAGGGATATCAGGCCTCCAGGCGCGGCGGGACCGTGCGTGTGCGGCTGGATGGTGATCGCGTGCGCCTTAGCGGCCACGCGGTCACCGTCCTGCGCGGGGAGCTGCTCGCGTGACGACGCCCCTCGACGCCTTCGGCATCCTCGACCTGCGCGTCGGGCGCATTGTGCGCTGCGAACCGAACCCGGAGGCGCGCGTACCCGCCTTCTGTCTGTGGATCGACTTCGGGTCACTCGGCATGCGAACGTCGAGCGCGAAACTCACCGAGCTGTACACCGCGGAGGACCTCATCGGTCGCCAGATCGTTGCGGCGGTAAACCTCGGCGCAAGGAAAGTGGCGGGCTTCGCCTCCGAGGTGCTGGTCCTCGGCCTGCCGAACGAGGATGGGCACGTCGTGCTCATCGCCCCCGATCGCGACGTGCCTCCCGGTGGGCGCGTCTACTGAGGATGACCCGATTGATGAACGTCTACATCTCGGTCGACATGGAAGGCGTCGCCGGCGTGGCGCACGAGGACCAGACCGACCCCATCAACCCGGCGCACGCCGTCGAGTACGCCCGCTTCCGTCGACTCATGACCGACGAGGCGAACGCCGCAATCCAGGGCGCCGCCAGCGCCGGTGCCAGCCGCATCCTCGTCAATGACTCGCACTGGCTCATGCGGAACCTCCTGGCCGAGGAACTGCATGAGGCCGCGGAGCTCATCTCCAGCGGCCCCAAGCGACTCTCGATGATGGAGGGAGTGGACGGCAGCTTCGATGCGGTGTTCTGCATTGGGTATCACGCGATGGCCGGGACGCGGCACGCGACGATCGATCACACCTACACCGACCGGATCCATGGGGTGAAGCTGAACGGCCGTCCCGTCGGGGAACTCGGGCTCAATGCCGCCGTCGCGGGCTGCTTCGGGGTACCGGTGGCGCTGGTCTCGGGAGATCAGGCGCTGGCGGTGGAGGCACGCGCGCTGCTCGGTGATGGCGTCGAGACGGTGGTGGTGAAGGAGGCGCTGGGACGGTTCTCTGCCCGCAGCGTGTCACCGGCTGAATCATGCCGGCGCATCAGGGCCGGGTCCACGCGCGCGCTCCAGCGCACACACGCTCCGTTTGTCCTGGCGGCACCCGTGACCCTCGAAGTCGAGTTCGCCCTGACCCAGCATGCCGACAACGCCGAACTGGTTCCGGGCGCGGAGCGCCGGGATGGGCGCACCCTGACCTATACCCATGCCGCCTACCTCGAGGTCTTCCGCGCCTTCCGCGCGATGTACAACCTCGCGTCGGTCAGTTGAGTTGACGCGCTCGCCTACCCCGGGGTCTCCCGGTACAGCGCTGGAAAGGCGCGCCGCAGGTGCTCCAGCTTCGGGGCATCATTGATGACGATGTACGGCTGGGAGGGATGGCGGCCCAGGTAGCCCTGGTGGTATGCCTCCGCAGGATGGAATACATCGAGCGGCACGACCTCCGTGACGATCGGCTGCGGAAAGGCCTTCTTCTTCGTCAGTTCTGCGACGTACGCCTGAACGGCACGCTGCTGGCTCGGGTCGGCGAAGAACACCGCCGACCGGTATTGCGTGCCGATATCCGGTCCCTGGCGATTCCGCTGCGTCGGGTCGTGCGCCACCATGAAAAACACCTGCAGCAACTGCTCCAGGCTCACCTGCGTGGGATCGAACACCACCTGCACCGACTCCGCGTGACCGGTGCGCCCGGTGCTCACTTCCTCATATGTCGGCGAACGAGTCGTGCCGCCGGCATAGCCGGATACTGCCGACGTCACGCCCTTCACATGCTCGAACACCGCCTCGACGCCCCAGAAGCATCCGCCCGCGAAGACGACGACTTGCTCGCGTACCGCACCGGAGCGAGTGGACGACGCGAGGAGCAGCGGCAGCGCCGCCGCCAGCGTGAATTTGCCGAACAATCGCTTGATCATCATGACTTCCCAGGAGTGGTCAGCAAGGTAACGCCGTCAAGGCCCAATCGGATTCAACTGGGGCCCCTTGCTGCCTGCGTCAACGTAAATACCGGCAATTCGGCCGGGCAGCGGAATCGCGCGCGGATGTTGGTGGTGCCGACGCCACGTGATACATAGAGCGGCGCGGCCGTCGTGTCGTACCAGCCCGCGAGGAACCGCCCCGAACCGCGCGGCCTGAGCGCCGGGAGCAGGGGCAGCCTGATCTGCCCTCCATGCGTGTGCCCGCCAAGCACCAGGGACGCCGGTGTGCCCGCAGGCAGCAGGTCGGCAAAGCCAGGGGCATGCAGTGCCCACACCATCGCGTCGGCGTGATCCAGGCGCGCGAGCGCCGCCGCGGGATCGGGGCGCCCGCTCACCCAGTCGTCGAGGCCCACGACGCCGAGCCGCCCGGACCCGACCTTGAGCATTGCCGTTTCATTGCAGAGAAACTGCACGCCGGCGGCCGCGTACGCCCTCCGGGCATCCTCCGGCTGAACCCCGCCGGCCCGTTCCCAATTTCCCATGACGGCGTAGGTGCCCACCGTCCCGCGCGCGCGCCGCGCGAACTCGACCAGTTGGTCCAGCGCCTGATACCATTCCACGATGTCGCCCGTCAGGATGACCACTTCGGGTCGCTCCGCATCCAGCAGCGCCAGGGCATGGCGCACCGCTCCCTCATTCGCCGGGAGGTGCACGTCGGACACGTGGGCGACGCGCAGGCCATGGAGCGCCGGTGGGAGACCGGGCACGTGCACGTCATGGCGCGTCAACATCACGGTCGTCGCCGCCGGTCCGAATGCGTAGGCGGAGAGGCCCACGCCGGCGGCGCCCGCACTCACGGCCGCAGTCAGGAAGTGGCGACGGGAGAGTAATCCGCGACCGCCCGCGTCGCCGGGCAGTGCGTGGCCGGCCGGTGGCCGATCCGGGGAGCGGGGACTCGTCTTCATGCGGGGCTGAATGATACGCACGTCGGGTCCTACCCGTCCCTGTTGCAGGCGGCATCAACTTCCCGCCCAAGTTCACCGAGGAAAAGGCCGGTCGCGCGCCAGCGCTCAAGCGTCCAAGTCGTCGGCGGCCCCACCGCCACCCGGCTCCATCGCTCCTCGAGCCTCCTTGCCGCGTCGCAGCGCACGCCGGCCGGCAGCCTCGGCAGGGAACGCAGCGCGGCCGGAACCGCGCCGGCACCGAGGCTCGCGAGGTACGCCGTGTCGAACGGCCGGCCTCTCTCTGTGCGCCACCCGTTCACCCGCACGATCACGCCGTCCGGCCCGACCACGTTCAGCAGCAGCAAGGTGGCGAGCGCCGAGCCAAGCGCGCCCGCGGTGAACCGTTCTCGCCGCCCGCGCAGCACGGTCGCCGCAAACCAGGCAAGGACGAACGCCAGCCACATCATGAAGACGGTCGTGAACAGCCTCAGCTCGGTGAGGCCGTACTCGTCCGCATAGATGGACATGCGCAGCACGGCCGACCCGAGCATGCCGCTCAGCAGGACGAGCAGGCAGAGCGCGAGCCGCCGGAAACGCCGGCGATCCTCATCGGCATGCTGGCTCGCGGCCCAGTCGGCGATGAGCAGGATCGGCAGCATCATCGCCGAAACCGCCACCAGCTCGAAGAAGCCGCGTCGCGCGTAGTCGGAGAAGCTCAGGTTCGCGGTGCCCATGACCACGGCGCGCCCACCGAAGAGGTAGCGCGACTGTACCAGCAGAAATGCGAGGAATAGAAGTGCGATCGGTGCGAGCGCACCGGTCATCACCGGCGAACTGACCCGGCCGCCCGCGGGCACCGACTCACGGGCCGACGGCGCGCGAGTCAGGGCCCAGAGGAGCCCCGCCCCGAACCATGAATAGACCACCACCGGCACGACGCGCTGGATGACCGCTTCGGGATCCACGAGGTTCCCGAGCAGCTGCCCGAAGACCGGATCAGCGCTGCCGAGCAGGAGGCTGAACAGGAGGAGCACAGGCGAGATGGCCAATACGCCGAGCCCCACCGCCCAGTGCGTGCCCGGTGTGCGGGCGGAAACAGGACCACGGACAGCCCCGAGCAGTGGCCACGCACCGGTGGCGGCACCGCGCATCGCGTGGAAGAGGCGCATGACCAGGTCGCCAACGCCGCTCTCGAGCAGCTGGGCCCGGATCCCGACGCGCACCGGCCGCGCAAACGCGACGAGACCGGCCAGTGCCATGAGGTTCACCAGGAAGAGCATCTCGGAATCGCGCCAGATGAGGGCAATCAGCAGCGCGATGGCCGGGACGCCGAGCGAAATGCGATCCGAGTCGGGCAGGTGCAGGAGGCCGCGATTGTGCAGCACCGCGAGCACAATGAAGAGGAGGCCAAATCCGAGTGCAGCGTCCAGCCGGCCGGGCACGGACTGCTGCAGCATGCGCCAGCCGACGCCCAGCGCGATGCCGGCACCCAGCAGGTACGGCGCGACCCGGCCGCGCATCAGCTCGACGCCGTGTCGGCGGTGAGCGCGATGCCGCTCCGCCGCTGGACGAAGATGTTGTCCGGCCCGGGGATCGCGTACGCCGGCCATCCCTGCCAGGTGCCGACCAGGCGCAGCCCGGTAGCTGCCGCGGGCACGGCGAAGTGCAGGGTGCGTTCGTACATGTCGCCCGGACCGAGGGGAGTATCCAGCGTCATCGAATCGGCGGGATATCGCGTACCGCTCGCGTCGACCACCGTCAGCGTGACGTATCGCGGATCCTCCGGCGCCTCGCGCGCGTCACTGCGCGCGCGCACGGTCACGTCGATGCCGCCGTTGCGAGCCACATGCGTTGCCGTGAGGTGGAGGTGGCAGTCAAAGCCGCAGAAGGCGAGTTCCTGGCCCGGCAAGAGCGTGCGACGGCCGAGAAGGAGCGGACCGGCGAGGAGCAGTGCTCCGTAAACGCCCAGCAGGGCAAGTCCGGCCATCCCCGCCCGGCGTGTGACCTTCGGGTTACCCCGCACGAGGCCGAAGGCCGCGACCAGCAGCGCGCCGGTGATGGAGGCGGCGAGGGCCAGGAACGCCGCCACGCCTCCCAGTCGGAATAGCAGTCCCAGTGACGTATCCGGATCGATCCGCAGCATGGCATCCTCCTCAGCAAGTACTTTGCATTACAAAGTTTATCATCTCGAAAATGGGGCCCTGATCGAGCCCCGTTCCCGCTCCCCGTTTCCCTGGCTACGTCCTCACGCCCTCCGCGTCGCGCGGATCAGCGCCTCCATGTGGGAGAGATAGCGTTCGAGCGCCTGTCGACCGCCGCCGGTGAGTTCGTAGTCGGTCCGTGGTGTGCGCCCCTCGAAGCTCTTGGTGCAGCGCACGTAGCCTGCGTCCTCGAGCTTGCGGGCATGCACGCTCAGGTTGCCGTCGGTGGTCTCCAGCAGTTGCTTCAACTCGTTGAAGCTGAGCGTCGGGTTGACAGCGAGGGCGCTCACAATGGCGAGCCGCATGCGCTCATGGATGATGCGGTCGAGATCAAGCGCCTCACCCGCGGCACCCTGCACCGCCGCGAGTGCCGGCGGTGGTCCCGCCGGGTCCGGGTGATCGATGCGGCGCGCGTGCACCTGTCTAGCCACCATACCTCCGTGCAATCAGGAACCCAAATGCCAGGTGCAGCCCGCCAAAGCCCAGGCCCATCCAGAAGCTGGCCAGGGACGCCGGCGTGAAAAGCGCCACCGCGCCCAGCAGCATGAAACAGGCTCCCATGATGGGCACCACCCGGACCGAGAAGACGCCGCCGGTGACCAGGCCCGTTCCATAGAGCAGGAGCCAGGTGCCGGCGAGGGCGCCGTAGACTTCGTGCCGGACGAGCACCAGGGTCAGCAGGACACCGACGCCGATCGGCGGCATGAAGCCCAGGAAGAACCGCCGCGCCTTGCCGGTCAACACGACCCCTTCCTCACGCCGGGCCTTCTGCACCATGGTCACGGCGCCGATGGCGCTGGCGATCGCGGCCACACCGAGCCAGGCAACCGTCCAGGCGCGGGGCGTGGTGGTGCGAGCCGAGGCGATGCTGCCGAGCACCGCCGTCAGGCCCATCGCCACGCCGCCCCACCCCGGCACCGCCGTGAACGCCGACGCACGCTCCATCGTATTGCGGATGAAGCTGAGGTTGTCCATGGCCCTGGAATGCAGGGCTGGCACGTCTGGCGGCGGCTTCATCAAAGTGCTTTACAGTGTAAAGTGAGTGGCCCGGGAGCGCAAGGGCGTAGCGGACCCGCCCTCTCACGCATCGCAATCGCGCGGGTTACATCATGAATGCCACGTGGAGTGGTACCGACCCCTTGCCGGAGGAGCCAACGTGACCAAGGTAGTCCTGGCTGACAAGTTCGCCGAGATTCGTGAGCACTGGCGTCCCAGCGTCGTGGGGGCGCTCAACGGGCAGCACGTGAAGCTGGCCAAGTTCCTGGGTGAGTTCGTGTGGCATCATCATGTCGAGGAGGATGAACTGTTCCTCGGCGTGCGGGGACGGTTCCGGGTGGAATTCCGCGACGGGGTCGAGGAAATCGGGCCAGGCGAGTTCGTGATCGTCCCGCGGGGCGTCGAGCATCGCACCGTCGCCGACGAGGAGGTCGAGGTCCTGCTCTTCGAACCGGTGGGCACCCGGAACACCGGCAACATCCAGCACGCCGTGCTCACCGCGCCGCCCTACGAGCAACTCTAGGGGTCCCATGCCGCGTGTCGTTCACTTCGAGATCCACGCCGAGAACCCGGGGCGGGGCAGCAGGTTCTACACGTCGCTCTTTAGGCTGGGAGTTCACCACGTGGGGCGGTGGGCAGTGGTACCGCCGTGCTCGCCTACGTGTGTACCGTTGACGTCGCCGATGTCGACGCCACCGTCGGCAAGGCGCTGACGCTCGGCGGTGCCATCGCGCTCCCGAAGCAGGCCGTGCCCGGCATCGGGTGGCTCGCCTACCTCAAGGACAGCGAGAGCAACATCTTTGGCGTGATGCAGAACGATCCGGCGGCCCGCTGACGGCGACGGACGAGGAGCCCGGGTCGCACCCTATCTCAGCCAGGAGTATCTCATGGGCATGGTTCAGGAATTCAAGGAGTTCGCCCTCAGGGGCAGCGTCATGGACCTTGCCGTTGGCGTCATTATCGGGGGCGCGTTTGGCAAGATCGTGGATTCGGTGGTCAATGACCTGATCATGCCGGTGGTCAGCCGCTTCACCGGCGGGCTCGACTTTTCCAACCTGTTCATCCCGCTGGCGGCCCTGCCGCCCGACCTGCCTCATACGCTCGACGCGGTGAGGAAGGCCGGCGTCCCGGTGTTTGCCTACGGGAATTTCATCACGGTGGCCATCAACTTCGCCATCCTGGCGTTCATCATCTTCCAGATGGTGACGGCGATGAACCGGCTCAAGAAGGCGGCACCACCCGCCCCGGCCGCGCCGACGGAAGACGTGATCCTGCTCCGGGAGATCCGCGACGCGCTGAAGGCGCGGTAGCCAGATGACGCTGATCTTCATCGCCATCGGGCTGGCCGCGGGTGTTCTTGCCGGACTCTTCGGCATCGGTGGCGGCATCCTCATCGTGCCGGCACTGGCCCAGTTCGCCAAGATGCCCTTCAAGCAGGCCACCGGCACATCGCTCGGCGCGCTCTTGCTGCCGGTCGGACTGCTTGGCGCGATCACCTACTATCGCAGCGGAAACCTGGATCCTCGCGCATCACTACTCGTGGCGGTGGGGATCCTGTTCGGCGCGCTGGGAGGGGCGAAGCTGGCGGAACTGATCTCGAGCGCCACGCTGCAGCGCGCGTTTGCCGTATTCCTCGTGCTGGTCGCAGTGAGGCTCTGGTTCAAGGTTTAGCCGACCGTGCTGCGGTGCGAGCACACGCTGCGGCAGCGCATCGACAGGGGTCAGGGTCGCTCGTGCGCTGGCGCTTCTCGCCGCCAGCGCGTTGCTCGCCCTCGACATCATCGAGCTGCGCGCTACCGCCGACGCGGAGGTGAAGATGGCTATCGTGCTCTCGGGCGCCCGCGCGGTGTTCAAGAACCTGGTCATGGCGGGTTCACTGGTGTACATCGGGCTGGCATGCCGCGCCGCCACCGGCGGCATGGAGCCGCCCAGGAGTGCCGAGCCGATGGCGCCCATCGTGGGTTCCCCGCGGCGATAGGCGGAGCGCCCCGGGGAACGCAGCCAATTCGTCGCCACGCCCCGAGGGCGATGCGCTTCGGGCATCGAGGGGTTCTGCTAGCTAGTATCCGTCCGTGAACGCCCCACGCACGGATCCCTGCCCCAGGTTTGCCTGGCCCCTCCTCCTGCCGATCGTCCTGCTGGCACTCGGGATCCACGCGTTGCCCCATCCAGGCTTTGGTTTTCAGCGCGACGAGTTGCTCTACTTCGCGATGGGCGATCACCTCGACCTCTTCCGGATGCAGTTCCCGCCGCTCATTGCAGCGGCCGCCCGGCTCATGAAAGCGCTCTTCGGTGATCAGGTTGCCGGCGCGCGCCTGCTGCCCGCCCTGCTCCACGCCACGCTCATCATCCTGGCCGCGGCGATGGCACGCGCCATATGCGGCGCGGCACCCGCCCAGTTGCTCGCGGGTCTCGCGCTGCTGGTGGCCCCGGTGTTCGTGCGCGCCGGGACGTTGTTCCAGCCGGTGGTGTTCGAATTGACATGGTCCTCGCTTGCCCTCCTCGCGCTGCTCGAGCTGCTCGGTCAGCAGGCGGACTCCGTTCAAGCACGCGCCGGCTGGTGGTGCGTGCTGGGAACGGCGCTCGGCCTGGGCGCCATGACCAAGTTCAGCATCGCGTTCCTGCTCCTCGGCGTCAGCGTGGCCGTGCTCCTGTCGCCGCTCCGTCGTGACCTCCTGACGCGCTGGCCATGGACGGCCGCCCTCCTCGTCGCCGCGCTGGCCGTGCCGAGCCTGAGCGGCCAGGTGACCTGGCAGTGGCCGTTCCTGGCCCAGATGGCGGCGCTGCGCGAAACACAACTCCAGCGCGTGACGCCGGGCGCCTTCCTTTCGGCGCAGCTGCTGATGCTTGGGCCCGCCGCCGTCGTCATGCTTGTCGGTGCCTGGTCCCTGATGTTCGACACGCGCGCCCGCCGCTTCCGGCCGGCAGCCTTCGCCGCGGTCGCCGTCATGGTCGTCCTGCTCATCCTGCACGGCAAGGACTACTACTTCGCCCCAGTGCACCCCCTGCTCCTGGCCGCGGGTTCGGTGGCGCTGGCGCGCATGAGTGAACGAACCGGCAGGGCCTGGCTCGCGCCCGCGGTGGCCACGCTGCTGCTGGTCGGCGGAGCGCTGCTGCTGCCAATGGGTGCCCCCATCCTTCCGCGTGAGGCGCTCGCGCGGTATGCCGCGCGGCTCGGTGTTTCGCGAGCCGTCGCCACGAACTACGGCACGGTCCTGGCGCTCCCGCAGGACTTCGCCGACATGATCGGGTGGGAGGAACTCACGGCGACAGTCGCCGCGGTATACCGCTCGCTCCCCGACGCGGAGCGGACGCCCACCGTGATCGTCGGCGGCAACTATGGACGCGCCGGTGCCCTGGCGATCTACGCGAAACGATATGGACTGCCCTATCCGGTCAGCCGCAGCGGGGATTTCTACAACTGGGGCCTGCCCGCGCAGCCCATCAGCACTCTGATCATCGTTGGCGGGACGATGGCCGACCTGCAGCCGCTGTGCGGGAACGTCACGGAGGTGGCCCGAACCTCTAATCCCTGGGGTGTCGAACAGGAGCAGGAGGTACCCATCCACGTGTGCCGAGACCTGAGGGAGGCACCCGACGTGATCTGGCGCCGGCTCGGTCCCGACTGGGGCTAGCGACCCAGAAGGCGCCTGCGGGTATTTTCACCAAGCCATGACCGTACTCCCTGGAGCCATCAGCGCATGAACGACCTCCTCGCGGCCCGCTCCCAGATGGGCATGTCGCTGGCATTCCACATCATTTTTGCCGTCGTGGGCATCGGCATGCCGCTGCTCATGGTGGTGGCGGAGCGCCGCTGGCTCGCCACCGGCGACGAGGTGTACCTCGAGCTCGCGAAGCGGTGGTCCAAGGGCACGGCGATCATGTTCGCCGTCGGCGCGGTGTCGGGCACCGTGCTGTCCTTCGAGTTGGGCTTGCTGTGGCCGCGGTTCATGGAGTTTGCCGGCCCCATCTTCGGCATGCCCTTCTCGCTCGAGGGCTTCGCCTTCTTCGTGGAAGCGATCTTCCTGGGCATCTATCTCTATGGCTGGGATCGGCTCTCCGGCCGCGCGCACCTCTGGGCGGGGATCGTCGTCGCCCTGAGCGGCGCCCTCTCCGGGATCTTCGTCGTCATCGCGAACGCCTGGATGAACACGCCCACCGGGTTCACCATGACGGACGGCAGACCGACCGGCATCGACCCCATCGCCGCGATCTTCAACCCGGCCGCGCTGACGCAGACGATCCACATGATACTGGCGGCCTACGCGGCGACCGCCTTCGGCGTGGCCGGCATTCACGCCTTCCTGCTCCTGCGCAAGCCGATGAACACCTTTCACCGACATGCCCTCACCGTTTCTCTGCTGGTGGGCGGCCCGGCCGCGCTGCTGCAGCCCCTCTCGGGCGATCGCAGCGCCAAGATGGTGGCCCAGCACCAGCCGGCGAAGCTCGCGGCGATGGAGGGGCACTTCCGCACCGAATCCGCCGCGCCGCTGATCATCGGCGGCATCCCGGACGAGGATGCCGGCCAGACGCGGTACGCCATCAGGATCCCGTTCCTGCTCTCAGTGCTGGCGCATGGCAATCCCCAGGCGGAGGTGACAGGGCTCGATCGCGTTCCGCGCGATGAGTGGCCCAACGTCCTGCTGGTCCACCTCTCGTTCCAGCTGATGGTGGGCCTCGGCACCTTCATGATGGCGATCACGGCGTGGGCCGCGTGGCTCGCCTGGCGCGGCCGCGAACTCGCGGAGCATCGCGGGTTCCTCCGGAGCGTCGCGCTCGCGACCCCGATGGGATTCCTCGCGGTCGAGGCGGGATGGATGGTGACGGAGCTCGGACGGCAACCGTGGATCATTCATG
>Ga0315287_10005595_pt1 | contig 12396 bp, 10 predicted proteins | sample YL17G11_0_MG_FD_205037 | JGI IMG/M metagenome (GOLD analysis project Ga0315287, IMG submission 205037) | Sediment microbial communities from Yellowstone Lake, YNP, Wyoming, USA - YL17G11_0 | ecosystem: Environmental > Aquatic > Freshwater > Lake > Sediment | place: USA: Wyoming | collected...
TCGTCCTCAAAGAAGACGACTTTTCGGACAAGGAACGTCGCTCGGTCAACCCACAAGGTCCGCGTCAGTCGCCCCGACTCCGTGTCGCGTACCTCCACAATGTAGCTTCCGTAGAGCGGGTCGGAGAGGCTGATGGAGGACGGCGATGCGAACCCGGGAAGGTCCGGGTCAAACACGGGCGACGGATGGGCGCTGAGCGAGGTGCCCTGATCGAGCGTCGTGGAAGCCAGCGTCCCGGCGAACGCGGAGGTCGTCGCGAGGGCATCAGAAGCGAGATTGGCCATGGCGTCGAGGATCTGCACGGTGACGGTGCCTTGCCGCCACTCGGTGCGCAGGCGGGACACATCGAGCCCGGCGAGGCCTACAGCGGCGAGTTGAACTCCCGCCCAGCGCTTGATGACCAGCAGATCCGCCGCGGGGAGGTAGTGCGACAAGAGATCATTCCCAATGGTTACGATCTGATCCCTCATGCTCTCGGGCTCCGTGTAGTGGACCGAAAGGGCCGGGACAGGGCCGACGAGGACGCGAACCACCATGCGAACGGTCTCCGGATTGGCCCCGTATTCCGTGGACGCGAGGGAGATCTCGAGGTCTTTGGCTCGGCCGAGGGCATTCTCCACGCGCCACAAGAGGCCGGCGATCTCGGAAGGCGGGTGCTCGTCGAGGAGGTAGCGATCCACGGCAGCAACCGTGATGACAAGGGAGGAGAACAAACCTATCGCGAGGAGAACGAGGCTTTGCCCACTCATTGCGGGTCATTATAATGCCGTTCAGGAATACGTTCAATCGCGTTGCGCAAGCGCGGGAGGAGGGTCCATGAGTCGCGCGAAGTCCCTACGACGGATCCAGGATGCGGACGTTGCGGGGAAGATAGTCCTCGTCCGCGTCGACTACAACGTTCCCCTCGAAGGGACGACGATCAAGGACGATGCCCGCATCCGGGCCTCCGTACCGACACTCGAACTGCTTCTGCATCGCGGAGCGACCGTCGTTCTCGTGACGCACCTCGGCCGCCCGGACGGCGTGGCTGTCCCGGAGTTGCGTCTGGATCCCGTAGCCAAACGGCTTGCGGAGCTTCTCGGCCGCCCTGTGCGCAAACTCGGCGACTGCGTCGGCGGGGAGGTCGCGAGCGCCGTTCGGTCGAGCGCACCGGGCGATGTCCTCTTGTTGGAGAACGTTCGCTTCCATCGCGAGGAAGAAGAGAACGATCCGGCGTTCTCCGATGCGCTGGCCAAGGTGGCCGACGTCTACGTCGATGACGCGTTTGGCACGGCGCATCGCGCCCACGCGTCGACGGCGGGCGTCGCCGAGCGACTCCCGTCGTACGCGGGTCTCCTCGTCCAGAAGGAGGTGGACGTCCTATCTCGTCTCGTCAACGATCCGGCTCGGCCGTACTGGGCGATCGTGGGCGGGAAGAAGGCGAGCGACAAGCTTGGCGTCCTGCGCGATCTCATCCCGCGCGTCGACGGGATCCTCATCGGGGGCGGCGTGGCGTTCACTTTTCTTGCCGCCACCGGGGCGGACGTGGGCGACTCGCGCGTGGACCGCACCCTCCTGGACGACATTCGGGGCATTGCCCGGCTGGCAGCGGAGAAGGGGACGAAGATCGTTCTGCCCGTCGACGCTGTGCTTGCGCCCTCGCTCAGCATGCCAGAGAAATCGGCCATCGGCGACGCGACCCGCATACCGCCCGGCTTGAGCGGATTCGACATCGGACCCGAGACCATCGCGATGTTCGCCCGGGAGATCGCACGCGCTCGCTCGATCGTCTGGGCGGGGCCGATGGGCGCGTTCGAGACGCCGGCGTTCGCCGCGGGAACGCGGGGCGTTGCTGAGGCCGTGGCGACCTCGGGCGCATTCAGCGTGATCGGCGGCGGGGAGACAGGCGAGGCGCTGCAAGAGATGGGGTACGCGGACCGCGTGACCTTCGTGTCAACAGGCGGCGGTGCATGCCTGGCATACGTGCGCGGGAAGACCCTGCCCGCACTGGCTGCGCTTGAGAAGTAGGTTGGCTGCGGCGAATCGGCTCGATATACTTGGACGTGTTGCGGGCATAGCTCAGTTGGTAGAGCATCAGCTTCCCAAGCTGAGGGTCGCGGGTTCGAGTCCCGCTGCCCGCTTTGTCCCTCGTTCGTCCAGCCGGCGCGGTGCGTCACCTGTGGGAGGCGGCGGTGGAACAACGCTCCAGTCCAGCAACGCTCCTGAGCCTTGAGTCATTGTGTGCTCGCGCCGAGGGCTGCACGGCCTGCTCGCTGAGCGGAACGCGCACGAACGTCGTGTTCGGAGAGGGCGCCGCCCAGGCGCGGCTGATGATGGTTGGCGAGGGGCCGGGAGAGGTGGAAGACACGACGGGCCGGCCGTTCGTCGGGCCGGCTGGGCAGAAGCTCGATGAAGTGATGGACTCGGTCGGCCTTCGCCGGGAAGACGTCTACATCACCAACATCGTCAAGTGTCGCCCGCCGGGCAACCGCGTCCCGGCGCGCGGTGAGATGGAGACGTGCTCGCCATACCTCGAGGCGCAGATCGCCCTCATTCAGCCGTCGCTGATCGTCGCGTTGGGCAACACGCCAACCCAGTGGTTCCTTCCGGACGCTCCCGGGATCACTCAGTCGCACGGGTCGTTCTTCGCCTGGCGGGGCGGGATCCTCGTGTTTCCGATGTTCCACCCGAGCTACCTGCTGCGGTATCCGTCGAAGGAGAAAGGAAGCCCGAAGTACCTTACGTGGATCGATGTCCAGAAGGTCAGGGCGTGGCTCGACGAGCAGGGTTCGGTGACCGAGCCTTAAGCCCCCTGAGGACCGAGGCCCAGCGCAACTCTGGGCACTAGGACCCCCGTTCAAGTGGAGGGGGGGGAGCCTCGCGCTCGGGTGGGTCTTGCGTTTGACGGACCCGAACGCATCACGTATAGTCAGGCCTGCGTTCACCATCTCCAGAACCGGAAAGGAAGGGCATTCTTGGCACGGAAGAGGATCTACGAGATCGCTCACGAAGTAGGTGTTTCGAGCAAGGACCTGATTGCCAAGCTCGAGGAGATGGGGATGGCCGGCATGAAGGCGGCGAACTCCGTTGAAGAAGAGGAGTACGCGCTCATCGTCCGCTTGTACGAGGAGCCCGAGAAGCCGGTGGCGCAAGGGCCTGTAGCGGCAGCGGCGTCCGCGCCGATCGTCGCTCCGGCGCCGGGGCCGAGGAAGCCGGCAGCGCACGGGCCGCGCCATGGGGCACCGCGGCCGCCGATCGTGTCGGTCCTTGGGCACATTGATCACGGCAAGACGACGCTACTCGACGCGATCCGGCACTCGCATCTCGCGGCCAAAGAGGCCGGTGGCATCACGCAGGGCGTCGCCGCCTACCAGGCCGATCTTGGCGGACGCAGGATCACGTTCATCGACACACCGGGACACAAGGCGTTTACCGGAATGCGCGCGCGCGGCGCGAGTGCCACCGACATCGCGATTCTTGTCGTCGCGGCGGACGATGGCGTGATGACGCAGACCATCGAGGCCATCGATCACATCAAGGCCGCAGGGATCCCGATGATCGTGGCGATCAACAAGGTGGACAAAGCGAACGCTGACGTGAACAAGGTCATGGGGGACTTGGCCCAACAGGGGTTGACGCCAGAGGCGTGGGGTGGCGACACGATCACCGTGGAGATCTCCGCCCTGCAGAGCACGAACGTGGAAGACCTGCTGGAGATGATCCTCCTCGTGGCGGAGATGGAGGATCTGCGAGCCGATCCGAAGGGCACCCTCGAAGCGGTCATCATCGAGAGCCACCTCTCTCCAGGCCGAGGCCCCGTCGCGACCGTGATCGTCCGCGATGGCACCCTCCGCGAGAAGGACTGGGCCGTTGCCGGGGCGACGTACGGACGTGTCAAGGCTCTGCTCGACGAAACGAGCCGGCGCGTCGCGGAAGCGAAGCCCGGAGACGCGGTTGAGGTGCTGGGGTTCGACGAGGTTCCGGCGGTCGGGACGAGGATCGTCGTTGCCAAAGACCAGGCGGCAGCGAAGCGAGCGGTGGAAGTAGCCAGAGAGGAGCAGAAGCCAAAGCGCGTGCGGCGCGTCATGACGTTCGACGAGTTGCTGGAGGAGGCGGGGGAGAAGGTTCGCCTTCAGCTCATTCTGAAGGCCTCATCTACCGGCGCGCTGGAGGCGGCCCGGCGGGAGCTGGAGTCCCTGAGCATTGAGGGCGTCGAGCTCTCCATTCTGCACGCCGGCGTCGGCACGATCTCCGAGAGCGACGTCCTGCTCGCCATGTCCGTCCAGAATGAGTCCTTCGTCGTAGGGTTTGGCGTGAAGTCCGATGGCAAGGCTGCGAAAGCGGCGGAAGAGCACGGGATTCTCGTCTTGGCGTACGACATCATTTACGACCTCGTCGATGAGATTGAACGGGCCCTCAAGCGGAAGCTTGCCCCGGAGTTCGAGGAAGTGGTTGTGGGGTCCGTCGAAGTGCGAAATGTGTTCAAGATTCCTACGGGCAAAGTGGCCGGCTGTTTCGTTGCCGACGGGAAGGTGACCCGGAAGAGCCACGTGCGGGTGTTGCGCGACGGCCAAGAGGTGTTCGTGGGGGAGATCGCGTCGTTGCGACGGTTCGAAGACGATGTTCGCGAGGTCCTGACGGGGCGAGAGTGCGGCATTCGCTTCAAGGACTTCGACGACGTGCAGGTCGGCGATCGGCTTGTCGTGTTCGATCTCAAGGAAGTCGAGCGCTAGGGTGCGATGAGGGTCGGGCTGCTGACGCTCTCGTACCAGTTGTTCGGACTGCGGTCCATCAAAGAGAGGCGCGCGATCGTGAAGCATCTTGTCGCGCAAGTTCACGCGGAAGCACCGGCGTTCGCTGTCTGCGAGATCGATCCAGACGGCGGCCTTCGCCGCGCGGCGATCCGCGTCGCTCATCTCTCGTCCGATTCGGCACGTACAGCGTCAGCGCTCGCGCGCCTGCGCGAGAAGCTTGAGCGTGGCGATGGCTACGAGGTCACCGACGCGGAAACGGAGATGCTTTGAGTGGACGGAAGAACGCGCGGCTGCGCGAGGACATTCAGCGCGAACTGTCAGGCATCCTGGAGTTCGAGAGTCGCGATCCGGTGGTCCGAGACGCATTCCCGACGCTGATGGACGTACGGCTCACGGTGGATGGCCGCTACGCCAACGTCTACGTCGCAATCGCCGGCGACGTGAGCCGGGACGACGTGGCGAAGGCCCTCGCACACGATCGCGGCTTCTACCGAAGCATGCTTGCCGACCGTCTCTCCTTGCGCCATACGCCGGAGCTCCGATTCGTCATGGATGAGACCGTGGAGCGCTCGCTACGGCTGGAAGCGTTGCTCCGCGACGACGGCGCGCAGATCCGTCCCGCGGAGGAGAACGCGGGCGAGGATGGGGTGGATGAGGATGGAGCTTCATGAACCACGACCTGGACATTGCGCGATCCGTTACGCCGCGGCCGATCGCGGACGTTGCGGCTGACCTCGGACTCACGAGGGCCGAACTCATCCTCTTTGGCGACATCAAGGCCAAGGTCCGGCTGTCGGCGTACGCAGATCGGAGCGGGATGCCGAATGGAACGTACGTCGACGTCACGGCCATCACCCCAACGCCGCTCGGAGAGGGGAAGACGACGACGACCGTCGGGCTCGTTCAGGGCCTCGCCCGAAGGGGAAAGCGCGCCGTGGCGTGCATTCGACAGCCTTCACAGGGACCGACATTCGGTATCAAGGGAGGGGCGGCGGGAGGAGGCCGCGCCCAGGTGGTTCCGATGGAGGACCTGAATCTCCATCTGACGGGCGACTTCCACGCCATTACCGCGGCCCACAACTTGATCGCCGCGGCGCTCGATACGCGGCTGATGCACGAGCGGGACTTCAGCGATCAAGGCTGGGCAGCTCGCGGGCTCAAGCGACTGCGCATCGATCCGCACAGCGTGGTGTGGCGCCGGGTCGTGGATACGTGCGACCGGGCCCTGCGGAACGTGGTGGTCGGCCTTGGGGCGAAGGGGGACGGCGTTCCGCGCCAGTCGGGGTTTGAGATCACTGCTGCGTCCGAACTCATGGCCTGTCTGGCGTTGGCCGACGATCTCGTCGACCTGCGGAGACGCGTCGGGCGAATCGTCGTTGCCTACAGCACGGACGGGCAGCCGGTGACGACGGAGGACATTGGCGTGGCTGGGGCGGCGACCGTGCTGATGAAGGACACGGTGAACCCCACGTTGCTGCAGACTCTTGAGGGGCAGGGCGTGTTCGTTCATGCCGGTCCGTTTGCCAACATCGCGCACGGCAACTCGTCGATCATCGCGGATCGCATCGCCCTCAAGGTGGCCGACCTCGTGGTCACGGAGTCCGGATTCGGCGCGGATATCGGGATGGAGAAGTTCTTCGACATCAAGTGCCGAACGAGCGGGCTTGTGCCCGACGCGGTCGTGCTTGTAGCCACGATTCGCGCGCTGAAGATGCATGGTGGAGGCCCCCGCGTGTCGCCCGGGAAGCCGCTTCCGGAGCCGTACGCGCGCGAGGACTTGGGACTCCTCGAAGCGGGTCTTCCGAATCTGATCCGTCACCTGGAGATCGTCCGAAGGTTCGGCGTGCCCGTCGTCGTCGCGGTGAACCAGTTCCCGGAGGACACGCGTCGCGAGCTGGAGAGGCTGCGGCGAGCGGTGCACGAGGCAGGGGCCGTGGCCGCCGTGGCCGACCCTTGGGCAAGGGGCGGCGAGGGGGCGCTCGAGCTCGCTGATGCGGTCATGGACGCCGCGACGAAGCCGAAGACGTTCCGCTTCCTCTACCCTCTTGACGCTCCGCTCCGGCAGAAGATCGAGACCATTGCACGCGAGGTCTACGGTGCGGATGGCGTCGACTATAGCGAGGCTGCGCAGCGGGACATCGAGCGGTGCGAGAAGCTGGGCTATGGCCGACTTCCCGTGTGCATGGCCAAGACCCACCTCTCCCTGTCGCATGACCCTGCGCTCAAGGGCGCGCCCACGGGGTTCACGCTTCCTGTTCGCGAGGTGCGCGTCAGCGCCGGCGCCGGATTCGTCTATCCGCTGTGCGGGGAGATGCAGACCATGCCCGGCCTTCCGGTGCATCCTGTGTTCATGGACATCGATATCGATGCCCAAGGTGAGGTCAGGGGCATCTCCTAGCTGTTCTCGGCGAGCGCCGACGTGTCCGTCTGCCGGAAGCGGTCGGTGTTGCTGCGGCGGCCCGTGAGTGGTATGGTCACGGCGATGAATAAGCGAGAGCAGATCGACATTCAAACGCTGTTCGCCTGCCACCCGTTCGCGAGGGTGATCCTCGACCGGCTTGGGGCGGCGGGCCACGAGGCGGTCCTCATTGGCGGCGTCGTGCGTGACGGTCTCCGGTTCCTCTGGGGAGACGACGTGGTGTACCCGCCTGCCGACGTTGACATCGCGACGTCGGCCGTGCCCGCGGAGATACGCAGTCTGTTCGCCGGACACCCGATGGTCGGCGTCGGCGAGGAGTTCGGCGTGATCGTCGTTGTCTCTCCCGACGGGCGCCCCTACGAAGTCGCGACCTACCGAGTCGAGGGCGAGTACGACGGACGGTGGCCGTCGCGGGTCGAACTCGTCCGCGATCTGGATGGAGATGTGCGTCGGCGGGACCTGACGATGAACGGGTTGGCCGCGACGAACGATGGGAACGTGATCGATCTCGTCGGGGGGATCGACGACCTGAGGGCGCGGCGCGTCCGCGCGATCGGCGACCCGAGCGTCCGTTTCGCGGAGGACTACCTTCGCATGTTGCGGGCCGTGCGCTTCGCGTGTCAGATCGACGCCGAGCTCGACGGTCCGACGGCGGAGGCCATCTCGGCCCATGCGGGGGGGCTGACGGCCATTTCCGGGGAGCGGATTCGCGACGAACTCCTGCGCACTCTGGCAACCCCGCGGGGCTGCCGTGGCATCGAACTCCTCGACCGACTGGGACTCCTCGCGCACGTGCTCCCGGAACTGGGAGAGGGGAAGGGGGTGTCTCAGCCCGAAGTCTACCATCCGGAGGGGGATGTCTTCGAGCACACCCTGGCGGCAATGCGCGTCGCCGACACGTTCATCCGCGACCCCATAGTGAAGCTTGCCGTGCTCCTCCATGACATCGGGAAGCCACAAGCCCTGGCAAGAAATGATGGGGTGAACATGGGCGGGCACTGTGCGCTTGGCGCTGGGCAAGCGAAGCGGATCGCGCACCGTCTTCGCCTCAGCCGAGCTGACACCGCGCGGCTCACGTTCCTCGTCAAGAATCACATGCGCATTGCCGACTTCCCCGAGATGGGGCGGGGAAAGCAGGTGCTCTTCCTCACGGAAGGGGAAGTGCCCGGCGTCCGTCCGCTCGGCGAGCGATATCCGCGGTTCTTTGAGCTCCTGCAAGTTCTCGTGGCGGATTGCGAAGCGAGCGCGCATCGGGCCGCGGGATGGGGGCCGATTCTGGAAGAGACGTTGCGGGTAGTTCTTCACGTCGAGCGGGTCGGAAACCTGCGACGTGCTCGCGATCTCGTGGACGGCCACGATCTCGGCCAGCTTGGACTGCGCGACGGCCCGGAGATGGGACGAGTGCTCGGCATCCTGCACGATCGGATCCTCGCGGGCGAGATCGACTCGCGCGACCAGGCGCTCGAGGCCGCGCGGTCTCTCCTCCGCGGCGGCGACGGGACGTTCGGGGGGCACTGACGGGACAGTCGGCCTCCACGCGTTCTGTTGGTTCCCGTACCGTGTTCCGTGCACCGCAGACGGTCGCCGATGAGGCCAACAAGCCGTCTGATGGGCGAGGGGAGCCATGGGGACGCCGCTCTACATCAGCAGGGATCTCGAACTGGATCTGGAGAGTCTCATTGGGCAGTGCGTTGCGATCCTCGGCATTCGCGGATCGGGCAAGTCGAACACCGCTGGGGTCATCTTCGAAGAGCTGCTCAACAACAACTACCCGATGTCCATCGTCGATATCGAGGGCGAGTACTTCGGGCTGAAGGAGAAGTACGAGGTCCTCGTCGTCGGGACCGGTGACGGCGTCGAGATCGAGATCGACGCAGGTTGCGCCGCCGAGATCGCCGAAGTCAGCATGGAGAAGAACGTGCCCGTCGTGCTCGATCTCAGCGGATTCCTCTCGGAAGAGAGGACGGAGGTGCTGATGGAGTACCTCTCCAGCCTGTGGAATCTGGCGGGGACGCTGCGTCGGCCGTACATCATCGGAATTGAGGAGGCGCACGAGTTCATTCCACAGGGCGTCAAGACGGAACTCAAGGAGATGATCTCCCGCATCGCGCTGCGCGGCCGGAAGCGCGGCCTGGGCGCCATCGTCGTGTCGCAACGCAGCGCGAAAGTGGAGAAGGACGTCCTCAGCCAGGCCGGCATGCTGCTCCTGCATCGCGTCGTCCACGAGGTGGACATGCGCGTCTACAGCGAGCTGCTTCCGTGGCGCAAGAGCGAAGTGAAGGAGATCATCGGATCGCTGGAGACCGGCAACTGCATCTTCGTGAACGGCGAGACGGTCCGCCCGATCTACGTCCGAGAGCGTACCACGTTCCACGCGGGATTCACGCCGTCGCTGGAGGCCGTAGCGACGCCCGAGCTCAAGCAGGTCAGTGCCTCGATCATCGAGGCCATCGAGCGCGCGCGAGAGGGCCGCGGACGCCGGACGCGAACGCAGGAGCTCGAAGAGCAGTTGGCGCGGCTGCAAGAGAAGCTGACTCAGAAGGAAGAGAAGATCGACGAGCTCGAGGAGACGGCGCGAACGCTGGGGTACATCAAGGTTGAAGTCCCCCAGGGCCCGCCGCCGGCCGTCGTCCAGCAGGACTGCGCTCCGCAGGAGGTCGTGAGCGCCGGATTCGTCCCACGCCTGATGGGCACAACGCGGTGCGACTCCGCTGAGGAGAGATCGACAGCGCGCGAGCGCGTCGCGTCGGAGACAGGGTGGGGAGTCATCGAGGTGGCGCCCGCTGTCCCCGCGAGTCCCTCGTCCGCTCTGCCGCCGGCCGTTCGGCGGCACATCGACCGCCTCGTCGCGCGCGTCGAGCGTCGGAGCCTGTTGGAGCGGCGCGTATTGTCGTTCCTGTTCGAACATGCTCCCGGTTCGTACACGGCGTCGCAGATCGCGGCGTGGACTCACTGCGCACGCGAAATGGTCGAGGACGAACTGCCTCGCGAACTGCTCGAGGTGGGCCTGATCGCTCGCGAGAGGAGAACGGACGGTCTCCGCTTCCAAAGCCGCTTGAAGACGTTCGTCAGCGATGAGTTCGCGGTCTACTTGCCGGACATCGGCGAGAGCGGCCTTCATGCGGTCACGAGACAGCTCTCCGACCGCCTCATCGACGTTCCCTAAACCCCGACAGGAAGGAAGTTTCGCGCCTGTCTGACCTGACAGCCGTTGACCGATATCAGTTTTTCTGTCATAATCTCGTTGGAAGGGGGAGCCGATGAAGATCAAGATCGCTGAGCGGCACAGTCATGCAGAGTCGAGCGGAGCTTTGCGGGCGTACGTCATCGAGAAGACAGAGGCGCTCGAGCGGTTCTTCGACCGGATCATCAGCGTGGACGTCGTCCTGTCCGCGGAGAAGGAGCGGCAGACTGCCGATTTCCACGCGCACCTGACGAACAAGAAGGTCATCACGGCACGCGAAGAGTCAACGGACATGTACGCGTCGGTTGACAAGGCTGTGGATCGGCTTCGCCGCCAGTTGGTGAAGTTCAAGGACCAGCTTGGCGATGTCAAGGTGAGGGGTGGGGGAGCGGAGGACCAAGGCGGCGAAGATGCCGAGCGAAAGACCGACAAGCAGATCATTCGTACCGAAACCCACTTCTTCAAACCAATGACGCCCGAGGAGGCCGCGCTGCAGCTGGAGGCGATCGAGAAGGGGTTTCTTGTCTTCGTGGACGCCGAGACGGACGCGGTCGCGATCATCTATCATCGGCGCGATGGGAACTACGGGTTGATCGAACCACGACGGTAGTACGGAGAGCTGGGGGAGGAATCGGGGTAGGACTTGGCTAAGGTTCTCGTCCTGTTTTCGGGCAGCTTGGCGAGTCGGGTCGCGGCTACGCTTGTGCAGCGCCATCCGGATGTGAGTTCCGTCCAGTTGCTTCACTTCCGGTCTCCCTTCGCGGCAGAGACGGAGGAGCTGCGGGATCTCGTCCGCGAGGAGTGGTCGGGGACCATCCTGCGCACCCAGTCTCTGAAGCGAGAGTATCGGAGGTTCGTCGAACCGGACGCAGAGGCGTTCTCACTTCGTCAAGCGTGTATCCAGTGCCGTGCGCTTCTCGTTGCGCGCTCCGTTCGGTACATGGAGCGAGTTGGTGGCGACTTCTTGCTCACGGGAGAACGACTGGGGCGGCACGGTTTGGGCCGCGAGGAGATGGGGTGGCTGGCGGATCGATGTGGCGTTCAGGGGCGGATTCTCAGGCCGCTCTGCTTCCGTCCTGGGCGAGGAAGCGGCGATCTGGAGACATGGACACGACTGGATGGCGCCGGGTCCCCCTACGCGATGGATGACGAGGAGCTGGCGGGCCTCGCGGCGGATCTTCACCTCCGATCGGGAAACCGTATGGGTTCCTGTGGACGGTGCAAGTTGACCGTGCCCGGTTTTGGGGAGCGCGTGGCGAATCTGTTCGCGGAAGAGGGCTTCACGCTGAATGGCCTCCGGCTCCTCGACTTCGCACTCTACTACAAGATCGAGCCGGGGGCGAAAGTTGTTCTCGCCGTTTCGGAAGAGGAGAAGCGGGAACTGCAGAACCTCTTCCTTCCCGAGGACCTGCGAGTCTACCCCTCCACTCCGCACGGTCCGATGGCGCTCGTTCGGGCGAACTGGGAAGAGAGGACGAGCGCCGAGAGCGCGCGCATCATCGAGCTGGCCGCATGCATCACGGCGACTCACACGAGCGGTGGGCGGTTCGCGTCCGTGCCGATCTACTACCGCCTGGAAAGCGACGACGAAACGCTCCTCGTGAACGCGAAGGCTCTTGGCTCGGCCGACGAGCTCCTAGAGATCGCGGGCGTGCAGGGGATGGCGCTTCTTGCCGAGGAACCGACGCCAGCTTGACAGACAGCGCGCGGAGGCTATACTCGACCCATCAGTCGGACGAGGGGTGCGCGGCTTCGGGAGAGGGCGTCTCGGTTTCCCCGTGATCGCGATCGATGAGAGCGAAGACAGCGGAGCTAGCCCTGCAGGACTAGGGCGGGGCCATTATGCCTTTTCATCGGTATGAGTGCGCGAACTGCAAGAGCGAGTTCCGCGTCCTGCGACGAAATGATGATGGGAGCTCTGTTTCTTGCCCGGATTGCGGCAGTCTTCAGACGAAGCGTCTCCTCCCGCGGATCGGCGTCATCTACAAGGGTAAGGGCTACTACTCCACGGACTATCGGAGGACCAAGGGCGGAAGCGCGCCGCGTTCGGGCTCCGCAGA
>Ga0315287_10005596_pt1 | contig 12394 bp, 13 predicted proteins | sample YL17G11_0_MG_FD_205037 | JGI IMG/M metagenome (GOLD analysis project Ga0315287, IMG submission 205037) | Sediment microbial communities from Yellowstone Lake, YNP, Wyoming, USA - YL17G11_0 | ecosystem: Environmental > Aquatic > Freshwater > Lake > Sediment | place: USA: Wyoming | collected...
CGTCCAGCGAAAAGCCGGCGTCACGCAGGATGCGGACTGCCAGTCCGCGCCCGAGATCGCAGCCGGTGTGCACGGGCACCGTGACCGTCTTGCCTGTGCTTGGACTCCGGAGGACGAGGTGCGAGCCGGAGCGCCTTTCCTCTTCGAAGCCGCGTCGCTTCAGGAACGTCAGCAGTTCTCGGGCTGTGATCTGCGGCGCTCGAGTCATTCAGGCACGCCGACGGTGAGCTCCTCGACGTGGACGAGCTCGTCGGTCTGCGGAACACGCTGGTCGTGAGCGAGGAGAGACTGGATGTGCAGCTCGATCGCTTCGCGGACGTTCCGTTTCGCTTCCTCGAGTGTCTTTCCGTTGCTGAAACAGCCCGGGAGCGCCGGGCTGTAGGCGCAGTAGCCCGGGTCGTCCTTCTCTTTCTCGATGACAATCTGGAACGAGTAGAACTTCATCTCCGCCTCCCCTGAACGCCAGCGGGCAATGCACGCCGATTATACCGTTCCTCACCTCATGGGGTCGAGTCTATCGGGCCGTCTGATCTGCTCTACGCCTTCAGATACGCCTTCAGGTCGCGATAGAAGTTCTCGTGCCCGCCGAGTGCAAGAAGGGTGACCGTCTTCGCTGGCGCATCGGGCCAATACGCGAGAAGGTAGATCTGATCCGCAAGCCTGAACTTGTGAACGAACACGCCACGCACGTCGCCCACCTTCTCCGCGCCAAGCGAGGGATCCTGGCAGATGGCGCGAACCTGCCGGTCCACTTCGGCTCGTAGGACGGACGGAAGCTTCTTCTTGGTGCGATCGAAATGGTGGACGGAGACGGGGGTATAGGGCACGAGCGCTAGCCCCACTCGTACGGCACGATGTCGCCGGCCTTCATCTGTTCGAGAGCCTCGAGGATGTCGGCGCGGAACTGCGGATGAAGTTCGCTGTATTGGCGGACGTAGTTCTCAATCGCGAGTTGGATGACGTTGCTCGTCGTGCGGCGCTCCGCCTTCGCGATCTCTTCAATCTGCTCGCGCAGCTCCTGCGACACCTTGGCGGATACTGTCGATGTGGGCATGACGGACCACTCTAGCATGGACCGTCTACTTCGTCCACCGCGTCATCCGATGTGCTGGAATACAACACCGAACCCCGGCGCCCGAAGCATCGCCCCGCACTGCCTCGGTGAGCGGACAGCGACGCCGTTCGCCGGGCACGCGCCAACGCGCCTGGCACCGACGCGGGAACGACGCGGTTCTAGTACTGGATTGCAAGACCGAACCCCGACGCCGCGATCTCGTATCGCATTCTGGCTATATCATGGCTATTTCCGCTCCCCGGTCAAGCCCCGAGCTGGCGCTGCGTCTGTCGAAGCTCATCCGGAACTCCCCCGAGTTCTGGCTCAACGCCCAACGCGCGGTCGACCTGTGGGATGCCGCGGGGGCAATCCGTGACGACATCGAATCCATCAAGCCGCTGACAGTCACATAGGCTTCGGGGCGCGAACCGCCGTGACCCCGCACCACAGGGACACAACTCCAATTCGCGGCCGTGCCGTCGGCGAATTGGGGATTGTGTCCCGCTTCGTTCGTGGTGGCGGTAGTAGTCGCGGCCGTTCTCGAACTCCTCGCGTATGGTCCGACTGACTTCGACGCGCATCGCCGGCGTGATCGTGACGTAGCCCTTGTCGAACAGCGCGTGCAAGTCGCGGCGAAGGAGGATTCCGTTGCTGACGAGGTGAGTCCCAGTCTCTGAGTATGGCTTGATGTGAGCTGCGCCGGGAGCCGGTTCCAACCTACTTCCCAAGCGAGGCCGCCAGAACCAGATGTTGCATAGCAAGACCTGACCCTCGCGCCCGGGGCAGCTTTCTGACACGCCCCTCATGCGGGTGTCAACATTCCCTCGGTAATGCCAAATGCACGGGGAAGAAGATCCTTCGTCACTTCGCGGAGTGCGTTCGATTGCCCCCACTCGGCGCCAAGGGGCGCGATGAGCCCACGCTGCGTGAGCAGTTGTCTCGCAATGTCATGCGTGCAGTACGCGTACACCAGCCTGGCTTGGTCAGGAGCATCATCCCTCCGGCGGGCGCCGTCCCTCAGCACGATTATTGGCGGCATCAGAGCTTCGCGCCACCCCTCCGGGAGTGCGTCAACACACCAAGGGCAACCGAACACAGCAGGTGCCTCTACACGTATTGCGAATGCTCGCGAGAACGCGCTGGGTAGAGGTTTCCAGTCCTCCAGAATGCCGCTGTCGCGCGCCACTTGAACAAGCACGCCCGGAGTCGGCCACCCAAAGCTGGCGCAGATCGCCTCGACAAGCTCAGGGCACTCCTCTCGCCGCCAGACTCGGCGGCTCTCGCCAACCCAGCGCGCAGCGCGGAGGAATCGCCAGCCAGGATGCAGGTCCCACCAATCATACGAGTGTCCGTCGGCCGCCCCGTCAAACGCGAACCCGTACGGTGTCATCAGGGCGAGGTCGCACAGCATGCCGAAGATGGCGATATCGTCAGAGGTCCGGATGTGCATGTGGCGTCCTGCGATCGCTAGCGCGCTCCCGTAGCGTCCCGTGAATGCCTGAAGGAGGCTCTGGAACTCAGCTGCCGAGCCAGTTCGTGACTGGCTCAGGAGAGCCTTCAGTCCCGCGTGGCGGCGTTTCTCAACCTGGCGTTCGAAGCTGCCAAACTGCACCGTCTGCGAGAGGCGAGCGTGCGTCTCGAGGAGGTCCAGAGCTCCGAGCCGGTCCTCAGGCGCCACTTCGTGCGGTGCCAGTACGAGCTGGCGGTTGACCCCAAGCGCTGATGGACGTGCCACAAGGTGCTCAACCCACCGCAGATACAGCCGCTTGACGTGGCTGTAGAAGTCGGGGAACGTCGCTGCGGGGCTCATCCCGGCGCCGCTGTCGAGGAGCTGCTGCATGATGTCCACGGAGGCGATGCTGACGAGGCTCTCGTCCAGGATCTGGCGCGTCAAGCCCTCTGCATGCACCCGCCACGCTGGAAGCGGAAGCCGCACGCGGAATTCTGCATCGGAGCCGAAGTACTTAGAGAGCCTCTGGGTGCAGACGATAACGAGGTACGACATGAGCACTTGGGCCATGTATGCAGAGAGCCCATACGTCGTACCCGTCATGAGCCTGAAGTGATCAATCTCGTGGACGAGAGTGGAGATGTAGGTAACGTAGTCCTGCTCGCGCTCCGCTTGGCTGTGCGCCATGCCGACGATGAGGCCAGCCTTCTCGAACCAACCCCGGCTACTAGGCGGACTCACCATCATCGCGTTGCTTTCCCCCGAATGGAGGCGCGTCGTGGTCGCTTCTTGCTCGCCCGTCATGGCTGTCGGAGAGCTCCTCGATGTCGATTACCACAGTCTGCTCTATCACGACCTTGATGCGAAGTGTTTCTGCCTCCTTTCTCGTCCGCCACCAGTCCCGGATCGCCATCAGAAAGCTGAGGCCAGTTGCGACCACAGCAATGACATCCCATGCCCCAACGTCAAGGAGTCGGTGCCCGGGCGACGGTACGACGCCAGAAGCCTGGAGCACGTCACTGTGCTCACGCACGAGATCCAGAACGTGGTCGCCGCAGCCCTGCGGAACCCAGACCTGCACGTCCATTTTCATTAGCCGGTCACCTCGCGGGTCCACACTGCGCGCTCTGCCGCCCTCCACAGCGGCAGCAACGCCGCGTGCCGGGTGAGCCACACAGTGTCTAGTCCGTCTCCGCTAGGAAGTACACTGGCACCAGCGGCATCAGGACCTTGTCTTCGTCGCTAAGCTTAGCGTAGTTGCCTTGCCAGAGCTCGATGAACCGCGTCAGGTCGATGAGCTCGACGTGTACGTGACCGCCTTGTGCCAGGCTGCGCGCGTCGTTGGTGAACCCGCCTGTGGAGATGAAGATCCCGACATCGCCGTCACGCTGCAGCAGCCCCATCAGCTGGCGGATCTCGTCCACGCTTGTCGCCGCTTGCCGGTGCTTGACTTGCACCTTGATTCGAGGCGCCAGCGTGCCGAGAGGATCCCGATACGCGACAACGTCTACGCCACCGTCCTTGCCGCGGGGAGCGACGAACGGCGTGAAGTAGCCCATGCCGCGGAGAAGCGCGGCCGCCAATTCCTGGAACTCATACGGGTTTCGTGAGGCGATATGACGCTCGAGACTGGCATTCGCCAACTCCTGGATTTGGTCCATCGTGAGCGCTTGACCTACCGCGGCACCACCTTCCTCTTCTTCCACAGCCGCCTTCTCACCCTTGTTCCGCTCCGAAGACCACTTCCGGTACGCATCCATTGCTGTCTGGAGAAGCTTCTCGGGACCCAGTGCAATGGCCTGCTCGCCTTCCGGCGTCAGGAACCACGTCCCTGCCTTCTTCAGAAGGAACCCTGCTTTGACGCTGTCGCCCGTGAAGAAGTGCAGAAACGTCTCCCAGCGTACGTAGCCCGAGTTCTCATACCGTTGCTTCGCCCATGCATCCAGAGGCACGCGCTCCTCGACCTTCTTCATCACGTCGCGCGCCTTCATCTCCCCGCCGCCATCGCGGAGAACCTCGAAGGCTGCATGGAGGACCTTGGCAGAGAGTGCCTTGGTTGGGCTTATGTCACGCATCTCGCTCTCCTTCTTTCGCTCCTGGCGTCTGGGCCAGGTCGTCGGATATCGCCTGCAGTTCTTCGAGCGCGGCTTGGAGGTCTTCGATGATCTCGGCGGCGAGGACGTCGGGGTCGGGGAGGTTGGCGGAGTCTTCGAGGCTTTCGTCGCGCAGCCAGGTGATGTCGAGGCTGGCTTTGTCGCGCTGAGTGATCTCGTCGTAGGTGTACGGTCGCCATCGACCTTCGAGGTTCTCGGGCGTCCAGGTCGGAACACGGTTGTGCCGCTCACCGGGGCGGTAGCAGGAAACGAAGTTGTCAAGGTCGGCGCGGGTGAGGCGGTTCTGCTTGAGGGTGAAGTGCCTGTTGGTGCGCAGATCGTAGAACCACACGGTCTTTGTCCACGGGGTCTCACTCGCCGGCTTGCGGTCGAAGAAGATGACGTTCGCCTTGACGCCCTGGGCGTAGAAGATGCCGGTCGGCAGACGCAGGACGGTGTGCAGGTCGCACTCGTGCATCAGCTTGCGGCGCACGGTCTCGCCGGCGCCGCCCTCAAACAGGACGTTGTCGGGCACGACGACGGCGGCGCGGCCGTTCTGCTCGAGCAGGCTCTTGATGTGCTGCACGAAGTTGAGCTGCTTGTTGGTCGTCGTGGTCCAGAAGTCGGGGCGGCTGTAGCTGATCGTGTGCTTGTCGGCCTCGCCTTCCTCGTTCACGACCGTGATGCTCGACTTCTTGCCGAACGGCGGATTGGTGACGACGACCGGGTAGTGGGTGCTTGGCTCGTTGCGCAGGCTGTCGTCGGTGCGGATCGGCGGATCGGCCTCGTCGCCGTCCGGCCCGATGCCATGCAAGAGCAGGTTCATCGCGCAGAGGCGCGACACGCCGTCGACAAGCTCGACGCCGCGCAGCGCGTTGTACTTGAGGTGCTTCTTCTGATCGGGGTCTAGGTCGCGGCTCTGGCGCGCCATGTAGTGGTAGGCCGAGAGGAGGAAGCCGCCCGTGCCGCAGGCCGGGTCGCACACGGTCTCAGTGATCCGCGGCTGGATGCAGTCAATGATTCCGTCGATGAGCGGCCGCGGCGTGAAGTACTGGCCGGCGCCCGACTTCACATCCTGGGCATTGCGTTCGAGCAGCCCCTCGTAGGCGTCGCCCTTCACGTCGGCGGTGAGCGAGAGCCATTCTTCCTTGCCGATCAGCTCGACGATGAGCTGGCGCAACTTGGCCGGATCCTGAATCTTGTTCTGCGCCTTGCGGAAGACGAGGCCAAGCATGCCGCCCATCTTCCCGAGGTCTTCGAGCGTCTTGCGGTAGTGATCCTCGAGCCGCGAGCCCTCCATGTGCGAAGCCGATAGGTCTCGCCAGCGATAGCCCTCCGGCACTGGGTTTGTCTTCCCCTGCGCCTCGCGCTCGTCGGCCATTTTGAGGAAGAGGAGGAATGTGAGCTGTTCCAGGTAGTCCTGGTAGCTTAGACCGTCGTCGCGCAAGACGTTGCAGTAGCTCCACAGCTTGTTGGTTAGGTGATTCGTGTTCTCAGCCATTCCCGGCTCCTGGCATCTTGCTTCGGAGGTTCTCGATCAACTTGCCCGCCTTCACGAGCCATTGCTCAAAGAGCTCCATGTAGTCCGTCTCGATCAGCTTTCCTGTAGCTGGATCGCGGAAGTACTGCGGATCGTTGTTGACTCGGTCTCCTACCAACTGGCGGGGGACGTTCTTCTGATGAGTCGACAGGTTCCTGAGCCTCTTGGCCACGCTGAGCCAGGACAACTTCAGGCCCTCCAGCCTCATCAGAGTCCTGAGCGCTCTGGAGATGACTCCGTTCTTCACGAGTTGCTGTGAGATACTGGCGATCGAGACCGAACTCATCGAGAGCCCGCACGAGTGGAAGAGGTTGATCTCCTGGAGCAGCGCGTCCCTGACGCCAAGCAGGTGGAAGAGGAAGGATTCCTGGTGCGCCCTCTCCCAAGGATCCGCATCTGCTCGTGCCAACTGCCGTTTGAGCCGCAGCTCATCAAGGTGTATCTGAGCGTACCTGAGCTTCGCGTTTGTTCTTTGCTGTGCGGCGGTGAGCGTCGTCATCGCTTCATCTCCCCGCTCTCTCTGATCGAATGCGATCCAAGAGCAACGATGCCGGCTCGTCGTTCGGGTCCTGATCGACGAGCTTGCCCTCGAAGGCCCACTTGAGAATGGACTGGCGCAGGCGAGTCCCGCGACCCGAGGCGTGCCGCACCTCAGCATCCCCCAGCTCTGCGACCTCAAACAGGACTTCGATCCTCTCCGCGATGCGCCTCTGCTCGTCCGCGGGTGGCAGAGGCAGCGGGATGGCCTGCACGCGTGCCTTGTTGAGCGCAGGCTGATTGCCTCCAGAGCCTCGGCGGCGTGTCTGCTCGTACTGGCTCATGAGGTAGTAGTACACGTACTCGGGCACACAGTCAGTTGCGCCGACCCAGATAGCGGCGGCGTTCTGGTTGTTGCAGGCTGGGGTATCGAGGATCGCCACCTGCCCGCGCGTCCGTCCCTCTCCAATCATGCCGATCAGCACAGTTCCCGCAGGGTTCAGGTGAGTTGACGTGTTCGCCAGGCCCTCCGGGGAGATGGACTCCCGAGTCGTCCTGATCCTACAGAAAGCAACCTCCCCGCTGCTCACCCATGAGATGCCGCCGCTCCAATACTCAGGCACATCCCGCCTCGGCGTCGCGCCTATTTCGACAGGAAAGCACACCCCGATAGAAGCCCAGTACCAACCTTCGGGAAGCTCGGGGAGGTTGGTCGTGTCAGGAGCTGTCGGCTCCTTGTACTGCTTGGCGGCCTTGGCGCGTTCCTTCTCGAGGGTCGCGGCGTTGTCTGTGGCGGCCCAGGGCTGGCCGGCCTTGTGCGCCTTCTCCTCGGCCCTAGCGCAGGCCTTCTCGGCGGCGTCTTCGATCCAGCGCGTCTTGCGCTCGGCGAGGATGCGCTTCAGCAGTCCGCTCGCGGGCTCGTAGCTGCGGCCTTCGCGCCGCGCCAGCTCGGCCTCGGTTGGGACGAGGCGACCTTCGACCGCGGCTTTGAGGACCGACGCGCGATAGCGCTTGAGGTTCTGCTCCACCCGCTCCAGGAGCGCCCCCGCGTTGTCCAGCTGCGTCAAGTACGACTCGATCGCCTCGACGATGCGCTGCTGCTCCGACACTGAAGGAATCGGAAGCGGGTACTCGTCCAGTGTCGTTGGGCGCACACGCATGAGGGAACCGCCCACTCCCGAGACTCGTGCTGCAAGGAAGTTGCGGAAGTGGTCGCGCTGCAGGTAGTAGGCAAGGAAGTGGGGCGTCACGCCCTCGACCGGAAAGAAAGGAATCCATTCACCTGAGCCGATCTTCTTGTGCGGGCTACGATCACCTACTACCCACACGCGGTTGATTCGCGGGTTGATCTTGCACACGACGACGGTCCCCGGAGTCAGTGTCATCTTCGTTGAGCCAATGGCGCTGCCCCTGACGATTTCCGGCTCGCCATCCGCGAAGCTTGGCACGCTGTATAGCTCGAAGTCCTCATCAGGGTACTGACGGGGGTCGAGCGCCCTCGACAGGTCGACACGGACCTGGCCAAGCTCCGTTGCCGCCCAGCCCCTTGGCAGACCCACTGCGTGGGTCATGAGACGAGCGCCCCGTTCAGCTCATCCATCAGCTTCATGAGATCCGGACCGAGAACCTGACGCGCCTTGCCCAAGCCGCCCTCCTCGACGAACGGAGAGTAGCCGAAGTCGTCGGACGTGATTTCCAGACTCTGCGCGATGTGATCGCGAATCATCTCCAGCCAGCGGCGTTGCGGCGGCGTGAACGAGCGCCCACGCAGCGTCTGCGTTTCCATCCATTTCTCGAACCGCGCCCGAACCCCTTCCGCGTAGGGTGCCAACTCACCATCCAGGTGCAGGGCGTACCTCACCAGCGAGACGATGTCGGCCAGCTTCCGTTGGCCGCTCGCGCCGCGCACCTTGTGCTCCTCGAGCAGGCGGTACGCCCGCCACAGCTCCTCCGTTGTGAGCAGACGCGGCGGGGCCGCGAGCGCCTTGTGCAGGGCCGTGATGTCGGCAAAGGAGATCCGCCGGCTATAGGGCTGCGAGTAGAAGAACTGGAGCGCCTCAATCTCGTCCTTCTTCTCGGCGAGGAACTGCTCGAACGAGCGGACAAGCTCGCGCGCCCTCTCCCGCGCCGCCTCCGAGAAGCCGGCCGAGATCAGCCGGTCGACGCTCGTCTCGTCGATGATCTGCTCGAACGAGCGCTTCGTCTCGATGAGGAGCCTGCGGAGCACGGGGTTTGTCGCCAGCGGGGCCGCCGCCTCCTTGAGCATCGCCTTCGCGACGGCTTGCACCTCTTCCTGTGCGGGCTCTTGGTCCTCTGGAAGGTTGCGGTCGGTCTTCGCCTTCTCGATCTGGTGGTCCGGATCCAGCGCGCGGATGATGCCATGCACGATGTCGCCGAGCTTCGCGCCGCCAGCGGCCTCGCGGATCTTCTTCTCTTCCTCGTCGCCGCACTGCTTGTCCAGCCTTGCGAGGCGGGCAGCGAGCGACGAGAGGTAGTCAGCATCCGTCCCACCGAGCGCCACGTGCTCGAGCAGCTTCTCGAACGAGATCGACTTGTCTCGCTCGAGCGGTTGGGTGTCGGAGAGCGGTCCTTCGGTGACGCCGACGCAGTCGACGATGACAAAGTGCGTCTTGGCCAGCGCCTCGGGTGTGACACCATGGAGTGTCGTCGGGTCGACGACGCGCACGCCGCGGCCCTTCATCTGCTCGAAGTGGACGCGGCTCCGTACGCTGCGCATGAACATGACGATCTCGATCGGCTTGATGTCGGTGCCGGTCGCGATCATGTCGACGGTTACGGCGATGCGCGGGTAGTAGCTCGTGCGGAACTCCTGAATGAGGTCGGACGGCTTCGCCCCGGTCGACTTGTACGTGATCTTGCGGCAGAACTCGTCACCCTTGCCGAACTCCTCGCGCACGATCCGGACGATGTCCTCGGCGTGCGAGTCGTCTTTCGCGAAGATGAGCGTCTTCGGCACTTCGCACCGCCCGGGGAAGATCTCGGTCGGCAGCTTCTCTTTGAAGGTTCGGATGATCGTCCGAATCTGATCCTCGACGACGATGCTGCGATCGAGCTCGCCGGGGCTGAAGTCGCGCGCCTCGTCGGCATTCCCCCAGCGAACGGCACGCGTCTGGCGGTCACGCGCCTTGTACGCGCCCGCTTGAACGGTCACGCCCTGCGTCGTGATCTCCGTGCGAATCGGGTAGACCTCGAAGTCGACGTTGACGTGGTCGGCGACAGCCTCCTCGTGGCTGTACTCCATGACGAGGTTCTTGTGAAAGAAGCCGTAGGTGTGCGCGGCGGGCGTCGCGGTGAGGCCGATGAGGTGCGCGTCGAAGTAGTCGAGCACCTGGCGCCACAGGGAGTAGATCGAGCGGTGGCACTCGTCGACGAAGATAACGTCGAAGTGCTCGGGTGGGATGGCCGGATTGTAGACGACGGGCAGCGGCTCCTTGGGCAGCGCGCCGTCTCTCTCCCACAGCGACTCTTCCTCCAGCTCGGGGTCGAGCTCGGGCTCGCCCTGGAGCATCGAGTAGAGGCGCTGGATGGTGGAGATGACGACCTTCGATGAGGCGCCGATCGTGTTCGACTGCAGGCGCTGGACGTTGTACAGCTCAGTGAACTTGCGGTGGTCGTCGGGCGTGCGGAAGTTCCCGAACTCCTTCTCGGCCTGCTCGCCCAAGTTCTTCCGATCGACGAGGAAGAGGACGCGCGACGCGCCGGCGTACTTGATCAGGCGGTAGATCGAGGTGATCGCCATGATCGTCTTGCCGGAGCCGGTAGCCATCTGGATAAGCGAGCGCGGCCGGTCTTCCCTGAGCGACTTCTCGAGGTTCAGGACAGCGCGGAACTGGTTGTCGTAGAGGCTGCCGCGAAGGACAGGCGGCATGGCCTGAAGGCGGGCGCGCAGAGATGAAGGCAGCTTCGGATCGGGCGCGTAGGGAACGCCTTCGGGGTGCCAGTCGTGGGCCCATGTTGGAAGGGTGTCGGCTTCGAGCCAGTGGCGCAGGGTCTCGGGCCGATGAAACTGGAAGACCGTCCGCGAGCGCGGCTCGGGATCAAGGCCACTTGAGAACTTCGTCTCGCTACCCGTGCTGAGGTACACGAACGGGAGCGGGCTCACCGGCGCGGATGCGGAGATCGAGTACGGAAGCCCGGCCGTGTACTTCGCGCCCTGAAGCTCCACGCTCGACAGCGTGTATCCCGCCGGCTTCGCTTCCAGCGCGCCGACGGCCTTGCCATCGACGAAGAGAAGGTAGTCGGCGTGGCCGTGGTCGCCTTCGAGGATGAACTCGCGAATCGCCACACCCGGGCCGGCGGAGAGGTTGATCTCGTCGCGGCTCTGCACCATCCAGCCGGACTCGGCCAGCTTCGCGTCGATCGTCTCGCGGGCACGTTGTTCGGGTGTCGTCATCTTCCGGCTTCGTCTCCTGGCGCGAATCACCGCTTCCGTCTATCGCTCCGGCGACGCTCCTCCAAACGGATCTACGTGAGTCTAACGAAGCCGATGGTTCATTCCAAGACTAGAGGAATGGGGAGAGTGCCAGAAGAGGGCGCGTAGCGCGTAGCACGTAGCTTGTAGCCTGTAGGAACTGCGTCTACAGTCCATGGCCCGGAATCGTCGATTTGGCTGGAGCCTACGTGCTGTCGATCTCGGGTTCCTCATCCGACGGCGTGAACCCGATCGGGTGGCGGTCGGGAGCGGACGGCGCCATGAGCTGGCGGAGCGCGGCGACGATGGATCGGATGGCTGGCTGTTCGGCATGCGCTGAACAGCTTGAGAGCTGTACCATGGCCGACGCGATGTCAGGCTGCAACTCCTTCTCGGTTGTTCGCCGATTCTCGCTTCGAGTTCATCCAGCCGCACAGTGGGTCCGATGTGCGACGCGAAGATGCTCCGCAGCCGCACGAAGGCCCAGTCGGGCAGAGAAGCCGGTGGCTTCTCTCTAGCCGCCCACGGGGCGGCCCTCATCTCGATCGCGCGCTCGCAGTTGAGAACGTTCGCAGCCATCAACGCGCCGTGCTCGGTGAATACGAACGGAAGGTACCGACGGCCTCCTCGCCCGATGTTTGAGGTCACAGATTGTGATCTCAAACGCGTGTACTCCTCGGCGGTGAGTTGGAACACGAAGTCCTCTGGGAACCGTGCCGCATTCCGACGAACGGCCTGGTTGAGCGCCCGCGTCTCGACGCGGTACAGCCCGGGGGCGCGGCGTCGGGTCCTGCATTCCAGCAGTGGGATCTCGCGGGATCTAGCAGACCAGGGCGCTGGTCAGGTTCCGCAATCACGCGCAACGGGTGACGCCTGGCCGGTGGGTCAGGCGTATCTCGATGCCTCGTTCTAGCGTTCCGGGCGACCGCAAGCGCGCCTCGCCGGCCCGCGCTATCGGTAGGTTGCTTCGTCTCGGACGAGGATTGCGGCGATGTCGACTCGTCGCGTCGCAGGGTCGACGGAGTAGATGATGCGGTAGGGACCGACGCGCTTGCGAAGCGCCCGTCTGAGCTTGCCGCTCTTGATCGGGCGGACGTCGCCCTGCGTAGGATCCTCCTCCATCTCCTCGATGGCGCGTGCGATCTGCGCTTGTCGCTCTGTCGGGAGGGCGCGGAGTGTCTTCGCAGCGCTACGCGCCAGGCTACACGTCCAGCTCATCTTTCAGCTCGCTCCAGGGTACGGAGTCGCCGCGCCGAAGCTGCCGAAAGCCCTGCTCGACGAGCTTCTCTTCCTCGGGGCTCAGCGTGTCGTCGAGATCGACAAGGCGCTTCGGTCGAATGACGATGTC
>Ga0315287_10005597_pt1 | contig 12394 bp, 12 predicted proteins | sample YL17G11_0_MG_FD_205037 | JGI IMG/M metagenome (GOLD analysis project Ga0315287, IMG submission 205037) | Sediment microbial communities from Yellowstone Lake, YNP, Wyoming, USA - YL17G11_0 | ecosystem: Environmental > Aquatic > Freshwater > Lake > Sediment | place: USA: Wyoming | collected...
GACGTTTTTTGTTAATCAGATAAGAGGTGCGATCGTTGCCTGAAGGACGCAAGAGGATGGAAGGAAGCGCAATTTATCCGGGTTCGTTCGATCCAATCACCAACGGACACATCGATATCATCCTCCGCGGAGCCAAACTTTTTCCGCGCGTCATCGTGGCCGTGCTCGAAAACCCGAAAAAAACAACGCTTTTCGGAACCGAAGAGCGGATCGCCATCATCCGGGAAATCTTCCGCGGACAAAAAAACGTCGTCGTTGTTCATTTCCATGGACTTCTGGTCCGGTTCGCCGAGGAGCATAAAGCCAGGATTGTCATCCGCGGACTCCGCGCCCTTTCCGACTTCGAATACGAATTCCAGATGGCTCTCATGAACCAGACCCTCGATCCCGATCTTGAAACACTCTTCATGATGCCCAGCGCCCCGTATACATTCCTAAGTTCCAGCCTGGTCAAGGAAGTCTACGCCCTCGGCGGTTCGGTCAAAGGGCTCGTACCGGCGGTCGTCGAAAATCGGCTTGGTGAGAAATTCAACCGGGATGATCCGTCCCTTAATAAGAGATGACACAGGAGCGCCATGTTCGGGTTTAATCGGGAGAAAGCGGTGGTCGGGTTGGATATCGGGTCGCATTCCGTCAAAGTCCTGGAATTCGACGTTCACCGGAAAGGGAAACGGGATTCGTTCGAGGTAGCGCGGATCGGCTACGAGTCCCTCCCTCATGACGCCATCGTCGAAGGCCAGATCATCGATGCGGCGGCCGTGGCGGAGACGATTCGGACGGCCTTCGATAAGGCCAAGATCACATCCAAAGACGTGGCTATTTCCATTTCCGGAAACGCGGTCATTATCAAGAAGATCGCCCTTCCGGCCATGGAGACCGAGGAGCTCGCCGAATCCATCATCTGGGAAGCAAAACACAATATCCCCTACCCTTATGAGGAAACGAACGTCGATTACGCCATTCTCAAACCGCCCGCGGAAAACGGCAATCCGGGGTTGGAGATTCTCCTGGTGGCGGTCAAGAAGGACAAAGTCGCCGCTTACACCAACCTCATCAGCCAGGCTCATAAGAACCTGGTTGCCATCGAAGTCGACGCCTTCGCCCTGTTTAACACGCTGGAGATCAATTACCCCGAGGAGTTCGCGGAAAAAACTGTCGCCGTGATCAATATCGGAGCGACGATCACGACGATCGTCATCAGCGACCGGGGCAGGCCCCAGCTTTTTCGCGATCTGTCCATCGGGGGGACCTATTTTTCGGAGAACATCCGCAAGGATCTCAATGTCGGCATCCAGGAGGCCGAAGACCTGCTTAAAGGCCTTCCCTCCCGGTCCGTCGAGCCGTTCCAGATCGAAGCCGTCCTGACGATGAATACAAAAAGCCTGCTCGATGAAATCGACAAAACTTTCACGTTCTTCCAGGCCGAAGACAAACGGGAAAATCGCGTCGAGCACATTTTCCTCTGCGGAGGGATGGCCAGCCTGCGCAACATCCCGGCCGCCTTCGAACAGAAATTCTCCGTCAAGACGACGTTGTTTGATCCCTTTCGCCGTATCCATTATAATGAAAAAAAACTGAAACCGATTTATTACCAGGAAATGGCCCCGTTTTTCGGCGTGGCGTCCGGTTTGGCCACCCGGAAAAAAGCGAAGTGAACCATGATCCGCGTCAATCTTCTCAAAGCGGAAAGCAAAGACATCGGGGAGCGGTCGCCCGCTCTCGGGGCCGAGAGTGCGGAGAAAAAATCCAAAGACATAAGCTCCGAAAAAAAGGCTAAGAAAACGCCGCCGGGGAACTTGATCATCTTCCTGGCCATCATCCTCCTCGGGGGAGGGTTCCTGCTCCAAAAACGCTCTTTGGACAAGGAACGCACGCTCCTGTCCGAGGCTCAGGACGAACAACGGCGCCTTCAGCCGGTCGTCAACAAGCTGGACGAACTCGAATGGCAGAAACAATACCTGGAAATGAAGGTCAGCCTGATCAGAACCCTGCGCGCCCAACAGGGGACGGCGGTCCGGATCATGGATGAGATCAGCCGGGCGCTCCCCGACTGGGTCTGGCTGACTGAAGTGACGGAAGGAAAAACGGGTCTGTCCCTCAAGGGACGGGCCCTCTCCAACGTCCTGATTTCCGATTACGTCCGCAGCCTGGAGAGCTGCGGGTTGTTCGCGGCCGTCGGAATCGTCACCACCCAGCAGAGGACCGAGGGAAACAACCAATTTCTCGAGTTCACCCTGACCGCCGTGCTTCCCCCGCCCGTACCCCATAAACCGGCGGCAGCTCAAACCCCGGAGGCGCGATGAAAGAACGCCCGTGGTACCAATACGCCATAGGGGGGCTGATCCTGGCCGTCTTGGCCTACCTGGCCTATTTCAAGCCCAAACAAGCCGAGATCAAGACCCTCCGCGACGAGCGCATCCTGGCCGAGGACGAAGTGGCCAAGCTGAGGATCAAAAAACGCCAACTGGACAAGATCCAGGCCGAACTGAACGCTTTGGGCCTGTCGATCGCCGAGCTCGAACCCCTGATCCCGCGAAAAAAAGAAGAAAGCGAAATCTTGCGCAACGTTCAGCAGATGGCCTTCGATACTCAGCTCGACGTCATTCGTTTTTCCCCCGGACAGGATATTCCCAAAGAATATTACAACGAGAAGCCCATCGCCGTTGAAGTCGTCGGCTCCTATCATAACCTGGGGCTTTTCTTCGACCGGATCATGCGCTTCCCCCGCATCTTCAATATCGACGATTTTTCCATCCGAGCCCTGCCCAGCCAGACGGCCGAGACCACGATCTCGGCCCTATTCACGGCCAAGACCTATTTCTTCCTGGATATCAGCCAGATCAAACGCCCGGAGAAAACCAAAGCGCCCCGGCCGCTGAAGGAAAGCAATGAGGTATTTTAAACGCACCGCCGCCGTCCTTCTGCTTGCGGCCGGTCTGGCTCCGGCCCTGATTCGGGCGGACAGCCAGGACAAAGGCCCGACCCCCAATCCGGCGCCGACCTATGATCCGGCCGGACGCCGGGATCCCTTCAAAAACCTTTTCGGCGGCCAAGCCGTCAAAGAAAATCGCCTCATCACCGGTCTCGCCGATCTGATGATCGACGAAATCCAGATCATCGGAATCGTCAAATCGAAGGGTATTTATAAGGCTATCCTGGGGATGACCAACGGCTTCCCTCTGACCGTTCGGGAGGGCGACGCCTTCGCCGACGGCTACATCCTGTCCATCCGGGACCGCGAGATCGTCCTGCGCAAAACCAAGGAGCTCGGCCTGCCCTTGTCGAAGCCCAAAGACGTCGTCAGAGACATCACCACCGAGGAGCGATAAAATGAAAAGGACATCCGTTCAGCTTACCGTCCTGGGGGCTGTGGCCTTGACGCTCCTATCCGCCGGAGCCCAGACGCCTCCGGCGGTCGACAAGATATCCATCCTCCCCTCCCGCATCAACGCACGCATCATCCTGGAGGGCAATCCTCTGCCGGCGGCTTTGAAGTCCTCCTATTCGACTTCGCTCCCGGCTGTCCTTCAGGTCGAGTTTGGACCGGCCCGCTGGCCCCAACCGCCCGCCGTCCCGGCCGATGAGTCTCCGCTTCTCCAAGGTCTTCAGGTGGAGGTTCAGCCGAACGGCCGGACGCTCCTCTTCCTGGCCTTGACCGAAAAAGTGCCCTTCCGGATTTTCTCCGAAGGCCCGCGGACGATCATTGAGCTTCAGAAAATACAGCGCCAGGGAGGGGATTATCTGATCGCTCCGGAAACGCAGAAGGAACTCGGCGCCGATCCCCGGCCGGGCGTCGATTTAAAGACCATCGCCGTCGCCGATACGAAAGCCGGCCTCGAAGTTTCCGCCCGCCTCGGCCGCAAACCGATCGCCAATATTTTCGCCTTGGACAATCCGCTCCGGCTCATCGTCGATGTCTTCGATGCCGTTTACGGCGGCCCGACCGATAAAAGGCCGATCGGCAAGTTCGGCGTGGACGCCGTCAAAGTCGGCCAGTTCATGACCGGCCATCCCTACACCATCACCCGGCTGGTTTTCGACTTGAACCGACCCCGCCAATTCGCCTTGATTCAGGGCCCGGCCGATCTCACCGTGAGCTTTGGCCCGGACTCCGCCGACGCCGCTTCCGCGCCGGCGCCGGAAAATCCCGCACCCGCAGGCCTGATTTCGCCCGTTGTCAAAACCGAAACAAAAACCGCCCCCGCGGTTCAAGCGTCGGGCTCGAACGGAACCGGCGTCAAGGCCAAGGAAATAAAAAGCGGGGCTGTCGTCATGGCTGAACCCCCCTTGACGCCGCCAAAACCCCAAGCGGAGACCGTCCTGGGGGCCCAGAAAAAAGACGAAAAGTACCAGCCCCTGACGATCTACAATCCCGAGCAGAAATATTCGGGAGAACGCTACAGCCCGCGCTTCAAGGACGCCGATATCCGCGATGTCATTCTCTGGCTGGGCGAAGAGGTCGGGCTCAACGTCATCTTCGACGACGAAGTGAAAGGTACGGTGACCTGCAGCTTCGATCAGATTCCCTGGGACCAGTTTCTCGACATCATCCTGAAAAACAAGAAACTTGGCAAAACGCTCGAAGGCAGCGTCCTGCGCATCGCTCCGATGGCCGTCCTGACCAGGGAGCAAACGGAAAATCAGCAGCTGACCGACGCCCGGGAACAGTCCGGGCCGCTCCTGACGAAGACGTACGCGCTTTCTTACGCCAAGGCCAAGGACATCGAACTGCTCATCAAAAGCAAAAAATCCCAGCGCGGTGAAATCTCCGTCGACGACCGGACAAACACCCTCGTCCTGGTCGACACCAAGGACAAGCTCGACCTGATCGAGAAGCTCATCGAAGTGCTGGACACGGCCACTCCCCAGGTTTCGATCGAAGCCCGTATCGTCGAAGCCACCTCCACTTTCGTGCGCAACATGGGCATCCAATGGGGCGCCAAAGGGATCTCCGACCCGTATTACGGCAACCAGACCTCGCTCCGGTTTCCGAACAAAGTCCTCGTCGACGGCGCCCTTATCCCGGAAGGATTGGTGACCAAGGGCATCGGAGGACCGCTGGGCGGATACGCCGTCAACCTGCCGGCTCCCGCCTTCAGCTCGGCCATCGGATTGTCCTTCGGAAACGTTCTCGATACCCTCCGTCTCGATGTGGCTCTGTCGGCGCTGGAAACCAAGGGCGAGGGTCAGATCATCTCCAGCCCCAAGGTGACAACTCAGAACAATAAGCAGGCTGAAGTCATCCAAGGCCGCCAGATTCCGGTCCAGACGACGGCCAACTTCACCGTCACGACCCAGTACGTCAACGCCGCCCTCGAACTGCGCGCTACTCCCCAGATTACGGCCGAGGGGACGATCATCATGGACCTCGACATTCAGAACAACGCCGCCGATTTCGCCAACCTCGTCAACGGCATCCCCCCCATCACCACCCAAAGCACGAAAACGACGGTCATGGTTCCCGACGGCGGTACGACCGTCATAGGCGGCATCTACCGCATCGAGGATTCGATCACCCGGGAGCGGGTTCCCTTCCTCCACCAGATCCCCATCCTGGGGGCTCTGTTCAAGAATTTCTCCCGGACCAAACAGAACCGGGAGCTTCTGGTCTTCATCACCCCCCGCATCGTCAAGTAAGAGGAGAGCGCCGATGAAAAATCATTCCCTTCGCACCGCGCGGTTCAAAGCCGCCGTCCTGGCGCTGGCCGCTCTCGCGCTTGCCGCCTGCAACCCGATCGAAAACGGCCAGCAGTCCAACAGCCTGCTCGTCGTGGAGACCCTGACCGGATCGGACATGACGGGCAACGAGGGCAATCTCTGTCAATCCGACGTTCTGTTCACCAATTCGCAAACCGGCGTTTCGACGATCACCGCCGACTTGGCCAAGGCCTCCCTGTCAGCCCAAACCCTGGCCCCCAACCCCCTTCTGGGCACATCCCAATACGCCGATATCCAACTTCTCAAATACGCCGTCACCTACCTCCGCGCGGACGGAAAGTCCACTCCTGGTGTCGACGTTCCTTATTCATTCGAGGCCGGCCTCAGCGGCCTCATCCGCGTCGGCCAATCGATGTCCGTGTCTTTCGTCGTGGTCCGCGAAGCGGCCAAACAGGAACCCCCGCTGCTCAACCTGCGGACGACGACGACCCGCGGAGAGACGATCGAGGTCACCGCCAGGATCGATTTTTACGGCAAGGACCTGTCCGGCCGGGCGGTCAAGGCCACCGGCTATCTATTCATCACTTTCGCCGATTTCGCCAACTCATAAGGAGGCTCGCATGAAACGCTTCTCGATCTTGGCCATCCTGGGCGTGTGCGGCCTTCTGGCGCTTTCCGCCGCCTGCCAACGCACCGATATGGACATCACATCCCCCACCGGCCCTTCGACCCTGTCCATAACCTTCGAACTCGAGGCGTCTCCCAACGTCATCCTGTCCACGGACGTACGTCCATTATCGACGGTCACAGGGATCGTCCGCAAAAACGGCCAGCCGATGGCCAATCACTTAGTCTATTTCATGATCCTCTCCGGACCGGGTGAATTTGCCGATTATACTCAAAGAACATCGGCCTGGACCGATTCCACGGGGGTCGCCACGGTCATTTACCTGGGACCAACGAAATTCGAAATCAGCGGCGACACGAACGCCGCCATTAAAGCCCAACCGGAAACGACCACCCCGACCTATATCCACAAAACGATCGACATCCGCATTCTCAGGGGGGATTGAGGGCGGGAGCGCGGCGGTTCAGTCCAACCGGACGACGATCCGCTTCGAACGGATGATCTTGAGCGCTTCGGATACCGCCTCATCCAGTATGTCCGAAGATTCCGCTTTGACTACGACCTGAACACTCCGCTCACCGCGCGCCCTCGGTAGGAAAACGGGCGCCGGGCCGAGGACTTCCAGCTGAGCGCTGAACGCGCCCAAGCGGGCCCGCAAATCCCGGGCTTGTTGAGACAATCCGCGCAGGTCTTTTCCGACCAGAACGATTTCAGCCAGGGCCGAAAACGGCGGATACCGCAGGGCCCGGCGCAAGCCGATTTCTTCTTCGAAAAACGAGAGGTAGTCCCCTCGCGCCGCCGCACTGACGGCATAATGCCCGGGGAGCGAAGTCTGGATGACGGTCGCGGATCCGGCTTCGGCCGTAGCGGCGAATTTCATCAGGCGGCGGATCTCTCCGTACAGCTTCGCTCCGGCCCGGAAATCCGAAAGTGCCAGTGTACCCTCGGGATTAAGGACGGCAACCAGGGCCGCCGGAGGGACGCCGGCCTGATGGGCTAAAAGCGGCGTGCCGATCAATATCTCGATTTCGCCGGCGGCGAAACGATCAAGGATCCGTTCCCGACCGGACCGCGTCGGAATATTGTCGCTGTCGAAAATGGCGCTCCGGACGCCTGGAAATAGCCGCCGAATCTCCTCCTCCACGGCTTCCACTCCGGCTCCCCGCGGTTCAAGAACCCGGCTCCCGCACCGCTCGCAAACGGCCGGCGCTGATCGCGAATCGCCGCAATACCGGCAGGTCAGCCGTCCTCCCCGGTTCTTCGAGAGAGGCAGGGCGATGTCGCAACGTGCGCAGGCCGGGATATGGCCGCATCGGGGGCAAAAAAGGAACGAGGCATAGCCTTTTCGACGGGCGAATAGAATGACGGTTTTTTTCGCCGCCAGCGTTGACCGGATGCGGGCCGCCAAGGCTCGGGCAATGATCCCGCGTTCCTGCCGATCGTCCAGAATCGCCGCTTCGAAGGGGGGGCCGGCTCCGGGAATCTCGACGATGCCGCCGTCCTGTCGCGCGCGTTGGAAGGCCTCGACCGTAGGAGCCTCGGAACCAAGGATAAGGACGGCCGGCGAAATCTCAGCCCTTATCCAAGCCCCGAGGCGTGCGTCATAAGCGGGGCTCTCGGTTTGAACATAGGACTCGTCGGCTTCCTCGTCGACAATGATGAGGCCTAAACCGGGCAGGGGGGTGAACAGTGTCGATCGCGGCCCGGCGACCACGAGCGCGTCCGAAGCGGAAATTCGACGCCGGGCCTCCTCCCTCTCGCCGGCGGTCAACCGGCCGTGCAGAATCACAATCCGCTCCCCCAGGCCCGATTCGAACGCCGCGGCTACGGATCGGGACATTCCGATTTCCGGAAATAGAAACAAGACCCGCTTGCCGCGGTTGAGGACCTCACGGACGGAACGGAGATAGGCCGCCGCCCGCCGGTCGGCCGGACCAAAGAAGAGAAACCGGGCGAAAGACCCGCCGTCGACGGCTCCGGCCACGGCCCGGGCAGCTTTGACGACCGCCTCATCCACGCGGAAATCAAGGTCGAGTTGGACCGCCGGCGGGGAAGGAGCGGCGACGGGTTTGGCCTTGACCTTTCTCGCGGCGTTTTTTGTTTCCACCCAGCCTTGGCTGACCATCCGGGCCACCAGGGCGGACGAATTCGCCGTTTTTGAGCGTTTCTTCAAAGAGGCCAGGCTATAGGATTTGCCGCCGAGCAGGGCGGCGATCCCGGCCTCCTCCTCCGTCATCATACCGCCGGCGGCGGCGGCCGCTCCGGCCTGGGTCAAAGCCGCTTTGACGACCGATTTCCCGGCTTCAGAAGGAGGAAGCGCCGGGCGGAGAAGCTCTCCCCAGGAAGAGACATAACGGCGGCTCAAGCGGCCGGCCAATTCGAGAATATCGGCCGGGATGAGCGGCTGGGGATCGATCACTTCAAGGATCGGTTTGGCTTCGGCCGGCGGAGGGACATCGTGGATACGGACGATGAACCCGACAACCGTCCTGGTCCCCAAGGCCGCCTTGACCCGGGAACCCGGGTTAACCGTCCCGCGCCAGGCTTCGGGCACGGCATAGGTGAACGCCCGGGCCAACGGCAAGGGAAAGACGACATCGATGAAAGAGTTCATTTCCGGCCCAGGAGCGCCATGACCATCTGCATGTCGTCCCAGACCATTTGTTTGATCTTGCGATTACCCTCGTTGCGGATGAGGTAGGAGGGGTGGAAAGTGGGCATCACGGGAAGGCCCTTCCATTCATAGAATCGGCCCCGGATCGAGGTCATTCCGCCCGCCGCTCCGGGAACAAAAAAATCGGTGGACGTCTTGCCCAGAGTGACGATGACGCGGGGTTTTATGATCTCGACCTGGCGGAGAAGGAAGGGCGTGCAGCTTTCCACCTCGTCACGGGCGGGCACCCGGTTTTCGGGGGGACGACACTTGACGATATTGGCGATAAACACTTCGCTCCGGTCGTAGGTCATGGCGGCGATGATCCGGGTCAGCAATTGGCCGGCCCGTCCGACAAAAGGCCGCCCCTGGGCGTCCTCATCCCGGCCTGGGCCCTCTCCGACAAATAGAAGTTCAGCCCGCGGATTGCCCTCACCGGGGACGGCCTGCGTCCGGCCTGCGGCCAGGCCGCACTTGCAACAGCAAAGAATTTCGTCGCGAAGCCGGTCGAGAGCGGGAGAGGGGGTCCCGGGTTCGGATCTGGGGGCTCGGCGGGGAACCGGGAAAAGATCGTCCACTCCGATCTCCTGAAAAAACCGGAGACGATTCTCCAGGCCCCGGGTGAGTTTATCCGTTTTTTTTAGCGGCATGGCGTTCCACGGCGTCCCAGATGATGCGGCTCAGCTCGATCTTGCTCAGGACGGGAGATTCGCTCTCCCCCCCCTCCGCATCGATAAGGATGGCTTTGTTGAAATCGGAATCGAACCCGACGCCTTCGACGGACACATCGTTGGCCACGATGAGGTCGAGGGCTTTGTCCTTGAGCTTGGCCAGGGCGCGACGCCGGACGTCCTCGGTCTCGGCGGCGAAACCGACGACGATTTGCCCCCGCTTCTTCTCGGCCACCGCTTTAAGGATATCGATCGTCCGCGTCAGGGACAGGGTCGGGGGGATTTCACTCCTCTTCAGTTTTCGGGGAGCCTGTCCCTCGAAAGAAAAATCGGCGACTGCGGCGGCCATGACGACGATGTCGCATTCGTCGAGCCGGCCGAGGACGGCCCGGGCCATCTCGGCGGCCGACACCACCCCGACGACTTCGGCGCCGGCCGGCGGTTCAAGATTCGTCGGGCCGGAAACAAGAATGACCCGGGCCCCGCGCCGAAGGGCTTCCCGGGCCAAAGCATCGCCCATCTTGCCCGAGGACCGATTGGATAGGAACCGCACCGAGTCGAAGAATTCCCGCGTCGGGCCGGCCGTGAGAAGAATGGTTTTACCGGCCAGGCTGCGGCCGCGGCGGAGGATCTCCAGGCCGTGTTCAACGATGGCCTCGGGAGCGGCCAAACGGCCTTCGCCCTCGTCGCCGCAAGCCAGGTACCCGGCCGCGGGTTCGATGAACTCCACCCCCCGGGCTCTCAACCGGGCGACATTGTCCCGGGTCTGGGGATGGCGCCACATGGCCGCATTCATGGCCGGGGCCACGAGGATGGGCTTTTCCACAGCCAGATAAAACGTGGATAGAAAATCGTCGGCCACTCCCCCGGCGAACTTGGCGATGATATTGGCCGTCGCCGGTGCCACGACGAGAAGGTCGACCGCCTTGGCCAAAGCGACGTGGGCGACGGACCAGTCCTGGTCCGCGTCAAGGGACGAGCCTTCGGCTCGCCGCTCGCTCGTGGCTTGTATCCACGGGCAAGTACGGCGGAAGTGGACCCCCGGGCAAAGCCCGCCCTCATCGCTTCGCGAATGAGGACTGCAAAGCCCGGGGCCCCGGCCGCCGTCGAAGGTCTCGACGATCGTCCGCGAGCCGCTGAGCGAGCTGAAAAGAAGCGGAGAAATCAAGCGCGCCGCATTCGGCGTCAGGACGGGTTGGACCTCCACGCCGGCCTTCTGAAAACCCCGCAGGACCAGACAGGCCTTGTAAATACTGACCGAAGACGCGACACCCAAGGCGATTTTCGGCATGGTCACCTCGACTTCAGACTGTCCAGAACGGATCGGACGGCCCGCTTGCGGGCGTCCGCCCGGCAGCGGGAACTCAGGATGATGGCTTCGAGTTCGAGAACGGCATGGTCGAGACGCTCGTTGATGACGATGAAATCGAACTTTTCCGCTTCCCGGATCTCGGCCTTGGCGTTTTTCAACCGGGTGCGGATCCTGTCCGGGTCATCCTGCCCCCGTTCCACGAGCCGCCGGCGCAATTCCGCGTACCGGGGCGGCAGGATAAAAACAAAAACGGCCCCGGCAACACGGTCGCGGATCTGCCGGGCGCCCTGGACATCGATGTCCAGGAGGACATCGGAAGACCGGCTTTTGCGCCGGATCTCGGACTTGGATGTACCGTAGTGATGATCGTGAACGACGGCCCATTCGACGAACGCTCCACGGGCGATCATCCGTTTGAATTCGGCCTCAGAAACGAAATGGTACTCCCGGCCGTCCTTCTCGGAATCCCGCGGGGAGCGCGTCGTATGGGAAATCGAGAATTCGACTTTCCTCATATCCTTGAAGACATGGCGGAGAATAGTGGATTTCCCGCTGCCCGACGGTCCGGTGATAATAAACAACATAACGGCCTCCTACTCCAGGTTTTGGACCTGCTGGCGGATACTTTCGACCTCGCCTTTGACCAGGAGGCCCTCGCGGGTCACCTCGATGTCCTGGGACTTGGAGTTCAAAGTATTGGCTTCGCGGTAGAGCTCCTGGGCCAGGAAATCGAGCATCTTTCCGGCCGGCTCGCCCTTGCGGGACCGGAGAAGTTCGCTGGCCGTATCCACATGGCATTTGAGGCGATGGAGTTCCTCGCTGACGTCGTAGCGTTGGGTCAGGTAGGCCACTTCCTCGGCCAGCCGCTCTTCCGAGGCCGAATTGTGATTGTTCATCTCGCGGACCTTCTGGCGGAGCTTTTGGCGGACCAGCTTGGGCTGGCGGCGCATCCGTGCCTCCAAGCGGCGGACGGATTTCCGCACTTTGAGGATGTGAACCTCGAGCTGAGCGACCGTCTTCCGGCCCTCTTCCCGGCGGGCCTTGATAACGTCTTCCAGCGTCCGGAGGAAGCTTCGCTCCAGAAAGTCCGTCTCCGCCGGAGTGAAGGTTTTCCTCTGGAGCTCGAGGATTTGGGGAATACGGAAAAGACTCTCGGCAGACACGGGGATGTCCTTGCCCAGACGGGCGGAGGTCCGGTCGAGAGCGCCCAGAATCTTCTCCAGAAGCCCTTCGTTGATCTTCACATCCCAGCTCGAGGGATCGGGATGATGGAGGTCGAGAGCGACCTCGATGCGGCCGCGATGGATTTTTTCCTGGCACAGGATGCGGAAGCGGTTTTCGACATCTCCAATGGCCGCACCCTTGTAGCTCCAGTCGAAAAAGCGATGGTTGAGAGTCTTGACGGCGATTTTCAGCCGCAGAGTGGTCGAATCGAAGCTCCGCTCGGCGAAGCCGGTCATGCTCATGGTCAT
>Ga0315287_10005598_pt1 | contig 12393 bp, 9 predicted proteins | sample YL17G11_0_MG_FD_205037 | JGI IMG/M metagenome (GOLD analysis project Ga0315287, IMG submission 205037) | Sediment microbial communities from Yellowstone Lake, YNP, Wyoming, USA - YL17G11_0 | ecosystem: Environmental > Aquatic > Freshwater > Lake > Sediment | place: USA: Wyoming | collected...
CGGCAGTGACGCGCGCACTGGCGGCTGACGACAAGCGTCGCCGCGAAGACACGAAGAAGGACGGTTCGACGGTGAGATGAACTCGACGCCGACCACGGAGCCATCGGCGCGTAGTCGATGATCGTTGCGTCATCCAGGGCGACGTGCCGCGCGGAGTCGTCGGAGGAGAACTCCACGTAGGCCACGTGGGCCAGGCGGTCGAATCTCACGTTCACGTCTTCACCTGCGTGGTCCCCACGCTGACGATCGAACCGCCTCCGCGCGGGGTCCGCGCGGTCAGTCGGCGACCGCGACCTCTGCGTCGTGTGAGACCGCCGCCTCACCGAGGATTCGCTCCTCGAGTTGGTCCATCCAGGACTCAGGCACGCTCTCGTGCGTCGCTCCCATGACCGGCACGGCGACGGGTCGGTTGCGCCAGGGTCGGGCCTCGCGGAGGATCGTCCGCACGATCCGGATCCCGTCCCGGAAGGCGTGGAGGTTGCTCGCGCCCGAGATCCGGGGGGACTCGCGGCTGGGCACTTCCGCGACGGCGAACCCATGGCGCACGGCCTTCGTCACGATCTCGGTCTCGATCTCGAACCCCGTCGCCTCCAGCCGGAGCTCTGGGATGCGGCTCGTGCGCAGGGCCATGAAGCCGTAGCAGAGCTCCGTGAACGACTGGCGATAGATGAGGTTGGACGCGAACAGGAGGGCCCGGTTGCCCAGGGAGCGGACGCGCGTGAGGTCGGTCGAGCCGCCGCCGGTGAGGTAACGCGAACCCTTGACGAGGTCCGCGCCGGCCGCGAGCTGCTCGACGTAGAGGTCGATGTCCCGGGGGTCCATGCTGCCGTCGGCATCGAGGACGACCACGAAGATGCCCCGGGCGACCTCGAAGCCGGTCCGCATCGCCGTGCCCTTGCCGCGGCCGGGCTCGGAGACGATCACCACGTCGGGGCGGATGGCCCGGGCGACCTCGATGGTGCGGTCGGTGGAGTTGCCGTCGACGACGATCACCTCGTCCACGGAGAGTGGCATGTGCTCCAGAACCCAGGCGATGTTGCGGGCCTCGTTCTTGGCCGGAATGATCACGCTCACCGTGAACCCGGGCCGATGGTGGGACAGACCGGTCGCCTCGTTGCGGATGGTCCCGACGGCTGGGTAGGTGAGCGCCGACATCCGTCCTCCCTTCCGCCGCTCGCACCCCCGTGCCCTCGGGATCGCGAGGCGCCGCACATAGCCGCGGCTGCGCCCGGGCAGCCCCGCTCCTCGTGGTGGATCCGCCCGGGCTTGATGATCCCCGGGGCCCTGATGAGTCCTACGCGCCGGGCCGCCCCTGGGCGGTCCGCGGTGCGGCTCCATGACCGCGTCGCGATGGCCCGATCGTACTAGGGAGAATCCCCTAGTACAACTAGTGAACGGGGCTCATCTCGCGTTCGGGCACGCTGGTGGTGCGCCCGCGCACCGCCGGCCCCTCCGTGCGGGAGCGCCCGTCTACGAGCGGAAGTCGCCGAGACGCACCAGGATCTCGGCAGCCGCGGCGCGATAGTCCTCGGCGTTTCTGCTTGTCGGGGCGTACCGCGTGATCGGCATGCGGAACGCCGGCGCCTCGGCGACCCGGATGCTCTCCCGGATCTGGCTCTGTAGGACCCCGTCGCCGAACTCCTGCCGGAGGCGGACGACGATCTCGCGGGCGTGCAAGGTTGCGTTCACCCGGCAGGGCAGGATCCCGAGCAGGTTCAGTTGCGTGTTCACGCGCTGGCGGGCGCGCTGGATGCTGTCCACGACGCTGACGAGCCCCGAGATCGCCAGCGCATGCGTCTCGACCGGGATGACGACGTGATCGGATACCACGAGTGGGGCAAGGGACAGGTAGCCAACGGCGGGCGGCGTGTCGATAAGGATGAGGTCCCAGTAGTCCGGCAAGCGGGCGAACGACCGGACGATCGCCATGCCCGTGTTGGTCTCCTGGTTCTCCTCCTGGGCGACGAGGCTGGCGCTCGTTGGGACCAGGTCGACCTCGGGCGCCGTAGTCTCGACCACGAGGTCCGCGACTCGCATCCCGCCGCGGGAGAACTCCACGAGGCCGGTCGGCGCCTCTTCCTGGCCGAGCCACCGCGTCGTCGAGCCCTGTGGGTCGAGGTCGATCACGAGGATGCGGAGGCCGAGCTCTCCGAAGGCGGCTGCCAGGCTCACGGTCGTGGTTGTCTTGCCGCTGCCGCCCTTGTTGTTGGAGAGAGTGATCGTGCGCATGTCAGCGATCGCGCTCGACACGCTCGGCGAGGCCCTCGAAGAAGCCTTCGGTCGTGGGCTTGGCGCCCGGTGGGGCTTCGAAGAGATGATCGGGCACGGTCGACCGGGTCGATGTTCTTCGGTGGCTCGACCGTCGCAGTACCGGATCGACGGATGAATCGCGAGTCCGGGTGGCACCTTCCGGCCCCGGGGCCGTCCCGCCGACGTTCACCCGCCCGTGTGCGACTTCCAGGCCCTCTGCGCCCCCGCCCCGCTTCCAGTCCCGGTGCGGGGCGATCGCCCGTGACCGGAGCGTCCCCAGCGTGCCTCTTCCCGCCCGGATGCGGAGCGGTAGCCGGGATAGCCGAGCGTCCAGCGCGGTGATCCCAAGGCAGGCGACCGCGATCACGGCGAACGTGACCGGCGGCGACCAACCGCCGACGTACAGCATGAGCGTGGCCACCAGCAGGTCGATCGTGAGGCTGATCGGGACGACAAGCGCGAGCAGAGCCCCTGCCCCACGGATCTGCAACGCGCGGAGCACCACGAACCCGGGAACGATGGCGAAGAACGCGAGAATCAGGGGGGCGCGGATCGGGGTCGGGAACGGGAAGATGATCGCCGCACTCGCCACAGCCACGAAGACAGCCACGATGAACAGCGGAGTCTGCAGGATCGCTTCGACGCGCACGAGTCTCTCCATCCGGTCGCAGATCCTACATCCGGACGGACCCCTCGCCCTTTCCGGGCTGCCCGCCGCACTGAGCCCGGACCGCCGAGCCGCACTTGCGGTGTCCGCGGCGCGCCGCTACTGTGCCGTCGCCCCTCGCGCGCCCCGCGGCTCGAGGGTGCCGCGGCGAACGTCCGGTCGATTCAAGAAGGAGGTCGCGTGAGTTCGCAGGCGACAGGGCACGATGTGAGCGTGGTGATCTGCACCTACTCGAACGTCCGCTGGGGCGACCTCGTGGCGGCGGTGCGGTCGGTCGAAGAGCAGACGCCTCCCCCCGCTGAGATCGTCATCGTCGTGGACCACAATTCGGGGTTGCTGGTGCATGCGCGCACCGCATTCCCCGGCGCCCTCGTCGTGCCGAACGGCCAGACCCGTGGTCTGTCGGGCGCACGCAACTCTGGTGTCGCCGCATCCACCGGCTCGATCGTGGCGTTCCTCGACGACGACGCCAGCGCCGAGCCGGGCTGGCTCGCCGGTCTCCTGGGCCCCTACGAGGACGCCAAGGTCGTGGCCGTCGGCGGGTCGGCGATCCCGGCATGGGATGCCCGCCGCCCGGCATGGTTCCCCGGGGAGTTCGACTGGGTGGTCGGGTGCTCCTACGTGGGCCTTCCGCGGGCGAGGGCGAACGTCCGGAACGTGATCGGGTGCAACATGTCGTTCCGCCGCTCCGTCCTCGACCTGGTCGGGGGCTTCCGGCCCGAGATCGGGCGCGTGGGAACTCGACCCGTCGGCTGCGAGGAGACGGAACTGTGCATCCGCGCCGCCCGCACCGACCCGCGCGCCCGCGTCGTCTACGAGCCGGCGGCGCGCGTCCGCCACCGTGTCCCGGCCTCCCGCGGGACGGTTCGCTACTTCGTGTCCCGCTGCTACAGCGAGGGCCGCTCGAAGGCAATTGTGTCCGCGCTCGTCGGGGCGGGCGACGGCCTCTCCAGCGAGCGAGCCCACACGCTCCGGACGCTTCCCGCGGGCATGGTACGGGCCCTGGGCGATGGGTTCCGGACGCGCCGCGTCGCAGGCTTCGCGCGAGCGACGATGATCCCCATCGGCCTGGTCGTCACCGGCGCGGGATACCTCGTTGGCCTCGTTGGCCCAGCTGTCCGGCCCTCGTCCGCTCGGCACGAGCCTTCACGATGACCTCTTCTTGGGCGAAGCCGGAGGGCGGCAGGCCCGGCGCCCCGCTGATGGTCGGCGAGGTCGACCTTGGGGCCGCGATGGCTCCCCTCGTCGTCGATCCCGACCCCTGCACCGGCCTTCCGCGGGAGGCCCGCATCCTGGTCCGGCTGCACGGGTCGCCGCTCGGGTTCGTGCGGATTCCCGTGCTCGACGGCGCCGTCGGCACTGTCGCGCTTGCTGCGGCGATCGAGGCCGATCTCGGCAACGCGGTGCGGGAGCACCTCGCGGCCGACGGCGTCCCATCCGGCACCGTGATCCCCGACGGCTTCGCCGCCGCGGACGCGCCGCCCTGCCGGGAGGGCCTCGCACCGGAGGCCGACGCGGCGGCGCCTGCCAGCATCATCATCGCGACGCGTGACCGGCCGGAGCGGCTCGCCGCCTGCCTTCGAACCATCCTGGCGCAGAGCTATCCGCGGTTTGAGGTCGTTGTGGTCGACAACGCGCCGACCGGCCCCGAGACCCGCGACCTCGTGGCGCGGGAGTCCGACCGCGACCCGCGCGTCCGGTATGAGCGTGAAGATCGACCCGGCACGTCGCGTGCCCGCAACCGCGGGCTGGAGGCCGCGCGGCACGACCACCTCGCCTTCCTCGACGACGACCTGGACGTGGACCACGAATGGCTGGCCCGCGTGATGCGTGCCTTCGAGCGCCACCCGGGCGCTGGATGTGTGACAGGGATGATCGTGCCGGCGGAGCTGGCCACACGGGCCCAGTGGCGGATGGAAGAGTACGGCGGGTTCACGAAGGGTTTCGCGTCGCGGGAGTACCACCGTTGGCGCGGGGACGACGACGGAATCCTGCATCCGTACACCGCAGGGAGGTTCGGGTCCGGGGCGAACATGGCCTTCGCGCGGGCCGCCCTCCGGGTGATCGGGGGGTTCGATCCCGCTCTCGGCGGCGGGACGCCAGCCCGTGGCGGAGAAGACCTGGCCGCGTTCGTCCTCACCCTGGAAGCGGGCTTCTCGCTGGTCTACGAGCCGTCCGCCATCGTGCGCCACTACCATCATCGGGACGACGACCTGTTGCGGCGGGTCCTCCTGGGATACGGGATCGGCCTCGGGGCCTACCTCACGAAGGTCGTTTACGACCGGCCTGCGCGGCTCGCCGACCTCGCGGCCCGGGCCGTGCCCGGGCTCCGCTACCTGTTGGCGCCGGGGTCGTCGAAGAACCAGCGCAAGGGCCGCTCGTACCCAGTAGCGCTGACGCTCGTGGAGCTGCTGGGCCTTGCGGCCGGCCCGTACGCGTACCTCGTGAGCCGGGCGCGGGCTCGGCTATCGGGGCCGGCCGGCTGGGTCGAGCCGGCGGGCGACGATCCGTGAGCGGGCGTCCGACGTCGGCCGGCACCCCCCCCGGCGCGCCCGTGTGGGTCCCCGTTCTCCTCTACCACAGCCTGGACGAGCGCGCGTCGCCCCGGTATCGGCCGTTCTCGGTCGCGCCCGAGAGATTCGACGAGCACCTGGATGTGATCCGGGATCGAGGGCACACGCCGATAACGGCCGGCGCCTTCGCCCGGGCGCTCCTCGACCCGGCGTCCCCGCTGCCTGGGCAGCCCGTCGTCATCACGTTCGATGACGGCTTCCGCGACCTGCACGAGGAGGCGTTGCCCCGGCTCGTCGACCGAGGGTTTGTGGCCACGGCCTTCATCGTCACCGGCTACGTCGGCGGGAACACCCGATGGCTTGTGGGGATCGGCGAAGGCGACCGACCCGTCGTGGGCTGGACCGAGCTGGCGGAGCTGGCCGGCGCCGGCGTCGAGATCGGGAGCCACACGCATCTCCACCCCCAGTTGGACGTGATCCCGCGGGCGGCGATGATCGAGGAACTCTCAGTGTCGCGCACGATACTCGAGGATCGGCTGGGCCAGGCGGTCGACCTCCTGGCCTACCCATACGGGTTCCATGACTGCGAGGTCGCCGGTGCCGCCCGCGCCGCCGGGTACGTCGCGGCGTACGGGGTCAAGAACGCCCTGAGCCATCGCCGGGACGACCCGTATGCGATCGCCCGTCTCGTCGTCGGTCCCGACCTGGAGGCGGAGCAGCTGGCCGCGTGGCTGGACAGCCGCGGAGCCCCGACGGCGTGGTCCGGGGAGCGCTGGCGGACCCGGGTCTTCCGGGCCGGCCGGCGCGCGGCCCGCCGCCTGAGGGGTGATCGCGCCCAAGGCCTCTCGCCGTGACCGAGCCGGATGCTTCCCTGCCGCGGGCGAGTCGCGTGCGGAACGAGCTGGTCGCCCACCTCAGCACGCCGCTCTACCGGAACGGCTACGCGCTGGCGATGAGCGGGGCGGCGACCTCCGCCCTGGGGATCGTCTACTGGATGCTGGCCGCCCGGCTCCTCCCCGCCGAGGACGTGGGTGAAGGATCCGCCGCCGTGGCGACGATGATCCTCCTCTCGGGGTTCTCGCAGCTCAACTTCCGGAGCGCCCTGAACCGCTTCCTGCCCGTGGCCGGCGACCGGACCCGCCGACTGATCCTGACGGCCTACGGCTTCAGCCTCGGCGCGGGCCTGCTGTTGGTCTTCGGCTTCGCATTCGTCGTGCGCTCCGTCGCCCCGTCGTTGGCATTCCTGTTCGAGACGTCCGAGGCGACCGTCGGGTTCTGGATCGCCGTCTCCGCCTGGTCGATCTTTGTGCTCCAGGACAGCGCCCTCACCGGATTCCGGATGGCCGTCCTCGTGCCGGTCGAGAACGCGGTCTTCTCCGTCGCCAAGATCGTCGCGCTCGTTGCGCTGGCGGCCGCGGTCCCGGCGGCGGCCGTCTTCGGCTCGTGGTTCATCGCTGCGCTCCTCGTCGTCGTGCCGGTCAACATCCTGCTGTTCCGCAGGCTGATCCCGCGCAACGCGGCGGCGACACGGGCGGGCGCGTTCCCCTTGCACCCGTCGACGATCGGACGCTTCGTGACGGGCGACTACGTAGGGTCGGTCTTCGTCGAGATGTCCACCTCGTTCCTGCCGGCGATGGTGATCAGCATCGCCGGCTCCACTGCGAACGCGTACTTCTACATGGCCTGGCAGATCGCGTACTCGCTGAACCTGGCGATCGCGAGCATGACGACGTCGCTGACCGTGGAAGCGTCGGCATCGATCGACAACCTGGCACCGCTGGCCCGCGCGATGCTGCGCCACATCCTCCGGCTCTTCGTCCCGATCGTCGCCGTCGTGATCCTCGTCGCGCCTCTCATCCTCGGTATCATCGGGCAGGAATACGCGGAGGGTGGCGCGACGACGCTGCGCCTCCTGGCCCTGGCGGCGGTGCCATTTGCCGTCAACGCGGTGTTCATCAGCGTGTCCCGGGTGCGTCGCCGGACGCGCGACATCATCGTCGTGCAGGCGGCGATCTGCGTGCTGGTGCTGGGGCTCTCCTTCTTCCTTCTGCCGAGCCTCGGAATCGCGGGCGTCGGCGTGGCGTGGCTGGCCGGCCAGGGGCTCGTCTGCCTGGCGTTGCTCGCAACGGGGCTGCGGTCGGTCCTTCGCGTCGCGGCACCCGGGGAGGGTGCCGGCCGATGAGCGGATCCCTCCTGCACCGAGCATTCGAGGAGCTCGATGCTCGCTGCGTGTCGTGGTGCCTTCTGCGCGACGAGGACGGCTTGGCCGTGCGGGGAGACGTCGACATCCTGGTGTCCCGGGCCGACCAGGCGCGGCTCGCCTCTGTGCTGCTCGCGATGAGCTTCGTGGAAGTCCCCGCCGCAGGTCGCGGAACCCACCGCTTCTTCATCGCCTACGACCCGGCCGAGGACCTCTGGCTGGAGCTGGATGTCGTGGCCGAGCTCGCGTACGGCCCCGGCTACGCGCTCGCGCTCGACGGCGAGGCCACTGCCTGCCTCGCCCGCCGCAGCCGCGACGGGGACGCGTGGGCACTCGACCCGACCGACGCCTGGTGGACCCTCCTCCTGCACGTCGCGCTCGACCGGGACGTGGTGGAGGATCGCCACCTGGCGAAGCTCCGCGCCCTGGAGGGCGAGATGGCAGGGCCGGGACCGCTCGGGATCCGTGTCGCTGGCTCCGCCGAGGCGGCCCGGTCGATCATGTTGCGGGCCCCGCGCGGCTCGGCCGACGAGTGGCACGAGTTCCGGCGGGAGCTCTCCGCCCTGCTCGGCCGCGATGCGCCCGGCCGCGTGCGGCGGCGGCGCTGGCACGCGCGTGTCGGGCGGATCGTCGAGCCCTTCCTGCAGGTGGTGACCCGCCCCGGGGTTACCGTCGCGCTGCTCGGCCCGGACGGCTCTGGGAAGTCGACGCTGGCGTCGGGCCTGACGTCGCGGTCGTGGCTCCCGGGTCGCACGGTCTACCTGGGCCTGTGGGGCGGGCCCCCTCCCCGGAACCATGCGGGGGTGCTCGCCCGGATCGCGCTGCGGCCGCTCTGGATATGGTGTCGTTGGGCCGGGGCCCAGTTCCACCGGGCGCTGGGGCGGCTCGTCATCTTCGATCGGTACACGTACGACGCCGCCCTGCCGATCCGCGGCCGGTTCCGTCGGGCGAAAGGTGCCTACTTCTGGCTGCTCGCCCACTCGATACCGTCACCCGACCTGGTCGTGGTCCTCGATGCCCCAGCCGAAATCGTCTTCTCGCGCAAGGGCGAGTCGACGCTTGCCGAGCTGCACCGCGATCGCGAGCGCCTGCTCGAGGTGGCGGCCGGGCTGCGCTCAAGCATTGTCGTCGACGCGGCTCGGCCACCCGATGTCGTGCGGGTCGAAGTCACAGCCGGCATCTGGAACCAGTTCGCCGGCCGCCGCCGGCGGCGGCGGAGGCTGCTGCGGTCAATCGGGTCGAAGGGGGGCCGGTGGGCCCGCGACCTTGCCGCCGGATCGCGGCGTCGCCATCCGGACGCCGCCACCGTTGACCGCGCTCGGCGCGTTGTTGCGGGATCCGGTGGGCCGGCGGGTCCGGGTGCCGGCGTTCGGTGGCAAGTCGACCGGGTTGGTCTCACGGAGACGGGCACGGCGATCGTCCGGCTTGGGTCGGCGCTCGACGGGGGCGCCATCCTGAAGTTCCCCGCGGTGACCGCCGGAACGGGATCGATCGCGCGGCACACGCAGGCGCTCCGGTCACTCGCCGGGCTGGATCTCGGCGGCTTCGCGACCGTCCTGCCGGCAATACTCGAGACGGGCGAGATCGACGGAGACCCGTTTGTCATCGAGCGCCTAATGTCGGGGCGACCCGGGACCGCGTTCGGCCGCGACGCCGTCCCGGCGGTCGCCGCCTCGGCGGCCGCCTGCGTCACCGAGCTGCACCGGGCGACCTCGCGCCCGCTGCTCGTCGACGACGAGGTCCTCCGGGCGTGGATCGACCTACCTGCCTCGCGCCTGGCGGCGGTACTCCCGTCGGGCCGCGGGCTCGAGCATGCGGTTGGTGCGTTCGCTCGGCGCGCGGCCCAGCGGCTTCACGGTCGCGAGGTGCCGGTTGGCTGGATCCACGGCGATCTCTGGGCGGGGAACGTCCTGGCGGCCACGCCGTCGGGCCCGATCACGGGGATTATCGACTGGGACCTCGCCGAGGCGGACCAGCCGTCCCTGCACGACCTCCTCCACCTCCTCCTGATGAACCGCCGCCTGCAGAGCGGCCTCGACCTCGGCGTTCTCGTGCGGGATCTCCTCGAAGGCGGGAGCTGGAGCGCCCGGGAGCGCGAGGTGCTCACGCGCGATGAGAGCGGACTCCTACGGGAGCCGCGCGACGCCGCCATCGCGGTGCTCCTGGCGTGGCTGCGGCACGTCGCGGCGCTGGCCCCGCAGCCCCGGCACGGCGACAACCCGCAGTGGGTGCGGGCCAATGTCGAGGTCGTCCTCCGGTGCCTGTAACGGCCCGGCTCGTGGCGAGTCCCGCACCGCGTGACGAGTGGCGACGCCTGCTCGCGGAGGACCCGGACGCGCTCACCTTCCACGATCCCCGCTGGACCGATGCCATCGTGGACGCGGGCGGGGGCGAGGACGCCAGCCGCCTTTGCGATGTGGGCGGTCGCTCGGTCGTCCTGCCGCTGATTCGGCGGCAGCGCGGGCCCGTGGAGCTGCTCGCCTCGCTGCCGTTCGGGTGGGGCTTCGGGGGCGCGGTTCCCGGGCGTGCCCTCGACGGCGAAGCCGGCCCGGCCCTGCTCGCCGCACTTGGCCGCCGCGCCGGCATCCAGCTGACCGTCCGCCCGAACCCCCTGGTCGCCGACGCGTGGAGCGCCGCCGCCGGCCCATCGGTCCGCCGCGTCGCCCGCCGCGCCCACGTCCTCGACCTCGCAGGCGGGTTCGAGGCCGTCTGGTCCCGTCGCTTCCAGGGTCCCGTCCGGACCGCCGTGCGGAAGGCAGAGCGATCCGGGGTCGAGGTGGAGGTCGACCGCACGGGCGCCCTCGTTCGCGAGTTCTACGAACTCTACGAGCGGTCGATCCTCCGCTGGTCGGCGTCGGGCCCGTTGCCCCCGGCGATCGCAAGACGGCGGGCCGCCGCCCGGGAGCCGCTGCGCAAGTACCAAGCGGCTGCACGCGATCTCGGCGATGCCTTCGAGGTCTGGGTGGCGCGAGTGGGCGGTCGACCCGCGGCCGCCATCGTGGTTCTCGCGGCGGCCGGCGCGGCCAGCTATTGGCGCGGCGCGATGGACGAGGCTCTTGCGGGACCCGTTCGGGCGAACCAGCTCCTTCACCGGCTCGCCATCGAGGCGGCCTGCAACCGGGGCGCGAGGGCATATCACATGGGCGAGACGGGCACGTCTGCCACGCTCGCGGACTTCAAGGAGCGCCTGGGCGCCGTGCCGATCACCTATAGCGAGGTTCGAATCGAGCGGGTGCCGTTGACGGAGGCGCGCCAGCTCGGCGAGCGCGCGGCCGCGGCGTCGCTCGGTCTGGCCCGGCGTGCTCGAGCTCTGGACGTAGGGCGCCGTGTCGGGCATGATTGACGGGCCGTCTGGGGCACACGGTCGGCAACACCCTCCGCGGAGGGACACAGTTGCGGGAGGCACTGCGGTGAGAATCCGGCCGCAGCGGCCCGTGCACATGCGCCGGCGACCGGCGATGGCCCTCGCCTTCGCCGTGGCGCTGCTGGCGGGCCTGATCGTTCCGGCCGGCGCGGCGGTGCCCGAGGTCGGCTACCGCGACTTCTCGTTCCGCGCGACCGGCGTCGTGGCGCCCACCGGGGAGAAGCCTCAGAGCAAGCTCTGGTTCAACGACGGCGCATGGTGGGGCGTCCTGTTCAATCCAACGGCGGAGGAGTACCGGATCTACCGCCTCGCGTCGGCCACCCAGACGTGGGGCGACACGGGCGTGGTCATCGACACCCGCAACAACTCGAAGGCCGACGTCCTGTGGGACGGGGGCCGGCTCTACGTGGCATCTGCGGGCCCGAGCACCAAGACAAGCGCCGATGCGATCCGGATCAGTCGGTTCAGCTTCGACTCCGGCACCATGTCGTACTCCCTCGACGCGGGATTTCCGGTGACTGTGAGCACCGCCGGCACCGAGGCGGTGGTCCTCGCCCGCGACACGACGGGGAAGTTGTGGATCACCTACACGCAAGGGAGCCGCGTCTACGTGAACCGGAGCCTTGGCTCCGACCTGGTCTGGGGCACTCCGTTCGTCCCCGCGGTCAAGGGGACGTCCGTCACGTCCGACGACATCGCGGCGGTGATTGCCTTCGAGGGCAAGATCGGCGTCATGTGGAGCAACCAGCTCGACGACGCGATCTACTTTGCCGCCCACGTGGACGGGGATCTCGACACCGTGTGGGAGGCGAGCCGGACGGCTATTCAGGGTCCGAAGAGCTCGGACGATCACCTCAACCTCAAGGCGCTCGCCAGCGACTCGAGCGGACGCGTCTTCGCCGCGGTCAAGACGGGCTTCAACGACCTGAAGAACCCCAACCCAGATCTCCCGATCATCTACCTGCTGGTCCTGGGAACGAATGACGCCTGGCGGAACAACGTGGTTTGGCGCATTCGCGACGGGCACACGCGGCCGATCCTCCTGATCGACGAGCAGAACCGGACCCTGTACCTGTTCGCAACGGCCCCGGAGGCCGGCGGGACGGTCTACATGAAGCAGTCACCCCTTGACGCGGTCTCGTTCCCGGTCGGAATGGGGACGCCGTTCCTGCAGAGCCCAGTCGACCCCAACGTGAACAACGCGTCATCGACGAAGCAGATCCTCAACGGCACCACCGATCTCGTGGTGATCGGCGGCGACGACAAGACCGGCTACTACCGGCACAACGTAATCGACTTGCCCAACGGGCCCACCCCGACGCCCACCCCGACGCCGACGCCCACCCCGACGCCCACCCCGACGCCGACGCCCACCCCGACGCCGACGCCCACCCCGACG
>Ga0315287_10005599_pt1 | contig 12393 bp, 8 predicted proteins | sample YL17G11_0_MG_FD_205037 | JGI IMG/M metagenome (GOLD analysis project Ga0315287, IMG submission 205037) | Sediment microbial communities from Yellowstone Lake, YNP, Wyoming, USA - YL17G11_0 | ecosystem: Environmental > Aquatic > Freshwater > Lake > Sediment | place: USA: Wyoming | collected...
TAGGGCCCCAGGCGCGTGCCCGCAGCCAGAGACATCGTCGCTCCTGGCCCGGATTATACGCCGTGTTGCCGGGTTGATGTCATCGTGTCCGACGAGGATGTCTGACGAAGACGGCCCGCTGCTCAATAAGCGGCGAGTCTGGGACGGATCGGCGCGATCCTCGGCATCGCCGGGGCCTATCTTGTCACCTACATCATGCGATCCCAGACCATGGCCCAGGTGTACGCAGCCGTGACGTGGCAGACGCTGGCCGTCGCGATGGGCGCCGCGATCCTCGTGGGGTTGATCTTCGGGATCTACTCGGCGCTGAAGGCCGCAGGGCTTTCGCCCGTGGACGCGATGCGGTACGAGTAGCCCCGCGGCCGCCGGCGGGATTCCGACCAACCACGCGGCGACCATGCTGCGACGACGGGGTTGCAGGGGCCGCCGGTCGCGCTTCGAGGTGAAGCGCGACGAATGGCGCCTGTTCCGCTCGGTTGACGAAGCGCGCGTGTTCCGTCGCGTCCCGGGCGGCCGCTGGTACGGCAAGGCGGACCTGACGCCGGCCAGGTAGGCGCAATCCCGTGGGCATGCACTGGCCCACGCGGTCAATGGCGGATGCCTTGGGGCGCTCAGGGCGTTGATCAGTAGTAGGCCCACTGCCACATTGCCCGGATCGCCCGGAGCATAAGCAAGCCTGGCGCGAACACCACCACTCGACCGAGCTTGCCGCCCCATGAATCGAGAGAGAGATTTCCAAACAGGGGGAAGCACAGGTACGAGACCGAGTAACCGGCCAGGAACAGGCTGAAGGGCGAATGCCAGACAACCGCGCTGACATGGGGCTGCGGGACTCGATCCAGCGCGCACCCGGTGCGGCGGCGCGGGATCGCCTCGTCGACGCCCGCTTCTTCGACCTGTACGACGCGACGGCCCGCCGCCTCGTGGACGCCGGGGGAAGGCTCCCGCTGGACCATGGCGGCCTGAGGGTGACCGACCCCCGGCGTCCCCATCTCGTGATCCTGGGTTTCGACCGGATGGGACGCAGTCTCGCGGTTCGGGCGGCGCAGGCACGGCACTTTGTCAACGGCGCGTCAGTCCGGGTCTCGGTCATCGATCGGGACGCGTATCGGCTCGAGCAGGCGTTGTTGTTCCGGTACCCGAACTTCGGCCGAACCTGCCCGCTCAGCTTCCATCCGCGGGGGTTCGAGTCGTCGCGTGCGCTCGACCCGTTGCGCACGAAAGTAGCCGACCCGGACATCCTGACCAGCCTTGCGGTCTGCTTCGACAGAGACACCCTCGCGATCGAGGTGGCACTGCGACTGTCGGACCTGCTGGCGGAGCATAGCGTCCCGCTCGCCGCGCGGATCTTGCGTGATGTCGGCCTCGTGTCGTTCATCGGAGGCGGCGGGATTCCCAACCAGGCGTCCGCCCGGATCAGCACCTTCTCGCTGCTCGAGGAACGCAGGAAGGACCTGGCGCAGGAGGATTCGACCGACGAGGATCTGGCGCGAGCGATCCACGAGGCGTTCTGCAGCAAGCGCGAAGCCCAGGGCCGCAACCCGGCCACCGATCTCTCGATTGCCCCGTGGGAACAGCTCAGCGAGGGGTTCAGGGATTCGAACGTGCAGCAGGCCGGTCACCTTCGCTACAAACTCCATGGCATCGGCTGCACAGCAGCCCCCGACGATGATCGGCGACCCGCCGTCACGGGCTTCACGGCCGATGAAGTCGAGATCATGGCCCGGATGGAGCACGCCCGCTGGATGGCAGAGCGATGGCTGGCGGGATGGACTCCCGATTCGAAGGACTCGGTCCGTCGGCGCAGTCCCTATCTCGTGCCATGGGATCAGCTGCCGGAGGACGTGAAGGACTACGACCGCAAAGCTGTGGAACTCATCCTGGCTCTCCTTCGCATGACATCGAAGTAGGTGTGCCGGGTCGTTCCGCATCCGTGACGGGGCCCGACGGCCCCTGTCGGCAGCGTGTCTGACCGCCGCGCCCTACCGCCTGCGGCCGATCGCGTCTGTCACGAGGGAGCAGATTTCCTTCAGCGTAATCGGTCTCCAAGCGTTCGAATCGATGGTATTCGGCGTTCCCGGGGACTCGCTACTCGCTCGCATCGCCACATGCGGCGGGTTTGCGCCGACGACCACCATCGGGATGCCCCGCCGCCGCGCGTCTTCCATCGTCGCCTCAGTTCCCGCGGGCGAGGATCCCCGCGTGCCTTCCCACACCGCGACCATCAGGTCCGACGTGTCCAGCACGGCAGTTCCAGCCGCGGCATAAGCCGCCTCGACGTCCAGCCGGGATCCTCCAAGCTCGATAATTGTCAGCCCTGTCGTGTTCGCCGCTCGTTCGAGCAAGCGGTGGAACCGGCGAAGCGAATTAGCCTCGAGCGCGATTCCGGGCGAGAAGTCCCGCTCATATTCTCCCTGCGGGAACGGCATCGGGCACCGCAGCGAAAATCCCAGCTCAAGGGCCTGGTCGGCGAAGATCCGGTCGGCGCCCTCGGCCAGCGGGGACACCGCGCACAGGTGCGGCAGTGGCTTCGAGATCGCACCAGCGGATTGCGTCTCCGAAGCCCGGCTGGTGATCTCGTCGCGGATCGCGGCGAGCACACGCCGCAGAGCCGTCGCCAGCGAGCGCAGATCGGAGGGGAGCCGGTTGGGCCGATGGCCGACCACGCCGACCGCAAATGGGCAGAGCTCGATGTCGGATGTCATGCCACGACCTGGCTGGAGGCGGCCAGCGCCGGGCGACGTGCGCGGGCGCATTCGGTCGACTGGTGCGGTACTCGGCGCATGCACCGGCATGATACCCGACGGGTGCCGTCAACCAGCTATTGGAGGAGAAACCCGCGTCAATGCCAACGGTCGGTAGAATGCATGTAGAATACCGCCTGCTTCTTGGATGTCCTTGAGTCGGAACTGAGCCAGGGGCTTTTGTCCACCAGCGCCGCCACCACCCGTTGATCAGCCACAGTCATGCGGACCGGGCGATTGCGCGGCGTCTCTATGATTGGCTTACCAGCGCGGGTTTCATCGTCAGGTTTGATGAGCGCCACATGGATGCGGGCGTACCTGCGGCAGACAGACTCACGACCACGATTGGGAACTCCCGCGCATTGATCACGGTGACCTCTCGACGGGCGGCGGCCTCCGACTGGGTTGCCGCCGAGCTCTCCAGGGGACACGACGAACGTGTTCAGATGTCGGGCTTTGCATTTGTCCGGCTGCGCATCGACGACATCGATGCGGCGTCGGCATGGCCGGGTTTGGCGCATTTGAGCTGGCTCGATGTTCCCGACGGCGACATCACGCTACAGGTGGCGTGCGAGATCCTCTGTCGGTTGCAGGGCAGGAGTCGGTCGTCCGACGTGGATGCCAACACCAAGGATGTCTATGTGAGCCGCGGGACCCGAGAGGGCGAAGCGGCGCTCGGCGAAGCCGTGTGCAGCAGGCTGGCTGCGCCGGAGCACGGTTTTCGGCTCATTGGCGACGCGCCGGACCACCCATCCTACTCTCCCGACCGCGTGCGCCACATCGTGCGTGGCTGCGCCCGTGCGCCAGACTCATACTGAGAGCCCCCACCGACTGACCACCGCGCCAGCTCCGCCGCAGGGCCAATCGACACCCACGAGCGCTTGCTGCGCGCCTCCTTTCGGACATGGGCGCCTCATCAATCACATGTTTATTGAGACGTCTGACCGTTCGCGGCACGAGGGGGAGTTGTTCGATCCTCTGCGATCGGTCGCGACCAGAACCGACGGGGTTTTCCGAGAGGCCTCCTCCAGATGTAATCGACTGACTCCGCTCATGACGCTCCTCGGTGCGGGTCACGGCGAATCAGAACTTCCTCGGGACGGATCCTCCGTCATCTGAGCCCTCTCTTCCTCAGCCCCCTGGCGTAGCGGCGTCGGACCGGCTCGACGTTGTGGGTTGTCCGGACAGATGGGCGCATCACCGGCAGTGTTACAATCCCCCAGCCATTGTCGTCCTCGCTGTCCGCGCCCTCAACCCAGTCCGCGCCTTGGCGTCAACTGAGTCTGGCACGCTTGGCGCGGTGGAGTCGCGTGCCCAGGAGAGCCCATGGAATCCAGATTGCGCGCGTTTGTCTGCCATTCGAGTCACGACTCGGAGTACGTCCTGCAGGTGTGCGCCTTCCTCAAGCGTCACATGGACGTGTTCGCCTACGAGGAGCACCAGCGCGCGGGGTCGTTCATCACGACGATCAATGAGGAGATAGCCGCAGCCGACGTGTTCCTGCTCTTCTTCGGGTTGACTTTTGAGCAGTCACCGTATCTTCGGAGGGAAGTCGACACCGCGACGGTGATCGGGACGACGAACCCCAGGATCCAAGTTGTTCCGGTCATCCTGCTCGAGACGGCCAGAAATGCGCTTCCATTGAGAGGCCTGCTGAGAGCAGACCTCAATGTGACCGCCTTTGACGACCGCGGCACGGTGGCGCCCGCAGTGTGTGCCCGTGACATCGTCGGAAGACTGAGGTCGAACGGCGTGCCCTTGGCGTGGCGGTCCGTCGACGGGCTGCCCTTCGATCCCCACCTGTTTTCGTATGAGAAGGACATCATCAGGTTTTTCACCCAAAAGAAGGACCTCGGTTCGACCCTCTACGAAGAGGCGCCCAACGAGCAGGAGGAGCGGCATCGCTCGACACTCCGGGAGAAGCTCGGGAGCGGCTGCCCCGCCAGGTGGCCAACGATCATCGATCTTCGCGCCGACGGGTTCAGTTGTGGCCTGCTGCCGGCCTATCCGAACAACAGAAGCGGCCCCGCCGGCCCTACCATGGAAGACAAGACCGGCAGCTACCGGCCTGATGGGGCGATGGTCCACGTTGCGGCGCTGAGCGATTGCGTCAGGAGCCAGGGTCGAATCGCGACGGAGCCAATGGCGGTGCCTGAGGCCGGACCACGAGCGTTCCTGCGATTTCCGGTGTCCGGGCCAAGTGGATCGCTCCAGGCGGCCGTGATGGTCCTCGGCGGCATCGCTCCCGGCATCAACGCCGTCATCGATGGCATCGTCCAGCGCCATTACCTGTACAAGACGTTTCACGGGCATACGTTATCGATCGACGGGTATCAAAACGGCCTGTACGGGTTGCGCCAAGATTGGGGGTTGCCTTATGCGCTTGTACCTGACGAGAGGACTCTAATCCCAGACCGAATCGTCCGCGCGACGTCTGAGTTTGCCAACCAGGGCGGCTCTATGCTCGGCACGTGCCGGATGGACGATCTCATCTCGGAGGACCACCGTCTGGCGCGTCTCGGGCATATCGCCCAACAGCTTGATCACGTCGATATCCTCTACATGATCGGTGGCGACGGCACGATGAAAGCGGCCCACGCGTTATGGAACGTGGCGCTAGAGCGTCGTGAGGAGCGACGTTCGAAGGTGCCGTTGTCGGTCGTGGCCATCCCCAAGACGATGGACAACGACATCCTCTGGATGTGGCAGTCATTCGGTTTCATGTCCGCCGTGGAAAAGGCCCGTGAGTTCATCCAGCACCTCCACACCGAGGTCAACTCCAACCCGCGGCTGTGCGTGCTGCAGTTGTTCGGGTCGGACTCGGGTTTCGTCGTAAGCCATGCGGTGCTTGCCAGTGCCGGCGGGCATTGTGATGTCGCGTTGATCCCGGAAGTGGATTTCAGCCTCCTGGGCGTGGCGAAGTACCTGACGGGTGTCATTTGCAACCGGGGCAAGCCGATTCCCTCCGGTCTCGTGGTGATGGCCGAAACCGCCATCCCGGTGGATGCGGCGCACTACGTGGACCCGGCGAACTTCCCCCTGCCGGCCGGTCTCTCCGAGGAAGATCGCGCGGATGCGATGGCCGTGATCGCCAGCTTGACGGGCAAGAGCCAGGAACTCAGCGCGGGCGAACGCGAGGTAATCGTCGAGTTCGACGCCATGCGGCGGCGTCATGCGCGGCTTCAAGGGCAGACAAGCGACGTGTTGCGCCGAGCGGGGCTCAAAATCGTAAAAATGGGGATCGAGGCCATCCTAAAGCGCCGCCGCGCCACCGGGCACGTCCAGTGGGGTGAGCTCCGCACGCTATCCAACGAGCCGCGGCACCTCGTCCGGGCCATCGCCCCGAGCACATCGGACATCATCATGGGGCAGCGGTTGGGGGCATTGGCGGTGGACAACGCGATCGCCGGTTATACCGACTTCATGATCAGCCAGTGGCTGACCGAGTACGTGCTGGTGCCGCTCGATCTCGTCGTATTAGGACGGAAGCGGATCCCGGAGTCCGGCATCTTCTGGAAATCCGTGCTGGCGAAAACAGGACAGCCCCCGGACCTCGTCGACCCGTGGCCGCGGTTCTGACGCCCGGTGTGCCTCGCCAGAAGTCCCTCCGGGTTGAACTCCAACGGTTTGCCCACTCGCGGGCCATGCCGTGCGCAGGGGTTGCAGACTCCGCGTTGATCGTGCCTCAGGCAGTGCTCATCGTCCCCTGTTGCTCCGATGTCTCGCTGCCCTTGCCCGCTTGGTCCGCCCCCTCTTCGCCTCGCGCTCCGACCTCCTGCCGGAAAACCCCGCTGTTCGAGCCGAGAACTCGTCCGTCCTATCCCGAACATCGCCAGCCTGAGCCGGGTTCAGGTGATTATCACGAGGATGGGGGTACCTGTAGACGTCGGGCCACTGCGCCGGAACCCCGCTCTCGATCAACCGACTGATCTCCTCGTCAGACCAGCGCTGACGGAGTTCCTTCACCCTGCCCGGTGTCGTGCTCGACTGGTGCGGGTACGCCGCGTGGATGTCGTTGTCCCTGAGTTGCCTGGCGGAGTAGAAGTCGATATGGTCTTCTCATAGTCAAACAGCTGAGGGACGCGTGGCAGTCCGTTCAGCAGGCGTGCCGCGTCCCAGTCCAGCCATGTAGCCTCGAAATGGCTCGGCCGCCAGTCTTTGATCCACGACATCGAGTCTTCCGTACGGCGCCAGCATGTTGCAGGTGTCGAAGACGAACTTCTGGTCGTCGACGCAATACGAAATGAAGAAACGCGGTCTACCCGGGTGCGCTCATCCGAGGGCCCACTGGTCGTCGAAGTCATTCTTCACTCCCTCTTCCGCTTGCCGGGTATCCCTGCCTTCTCAGTCCGCTGAAGACGCGCTCGGCCCCGTCGAGATTCTCGACGGAGCCCACATCGAACCAGGTGCCAGGAAGATCCCATGTATAGAACGGAATGCGCTGATACAGCCATTGCACGAGGTGGCCCGGCTGGTCCGGGTTGTTGCCTTCCGAGAGGTACTGCGTGATTAGCGGGAGCATGTGTCGCGGATAGTAGTAGAGCGCGATGGCCGTCCGGGTGCTCTGGGGGTGCTTTGGCTTCTCTTCGAAGAACGTGATGCGCCCAGCCTCATCGACTGTGATGGCGTTGTATCTAGTGATCTCCTCGAGGCGTCCGACGTCGTAGAGCGCCACGACGGGGGCGTTCCGCTGGCGACAGAATTCGCCGAAGGCCTGGAGGGTCTGGCTGAACAAGTTGTCGCTGGCGACAACGATGAGATCGTCATCGATCGAACACTGCGCCATCGCCAGGCATAGGTCGCCGATCGCTCCGAGCCTGTTGGATTCGTCGGTCGACCCGTCATGCGCGATGACAAGGCCCGGGACGGGATTACGAATGCGATATCCTGCGGCCCATTCTTCCAGCCCTTCGGCGAACTTGTCGTTGGTGACGACCACGATGCGATCGATTCCCGGTATTGGGCGAAGGTTGCCCAGGACCCACTCGATCATCGGCTTGCCCGCCACCTCCAACAACGCCTTTGGGCGAGTCCGGGTCAGCGGATAGAGCCGGGTCGCGTAGCCGGCAGCAAGGATGACGACTTCCATACTCGGCGGATTCTGGTCGATCCGGAGTCTGTCTGCAAGGGATTAGCATCGCGGATTCCAAGAGGCCGAACCGGCCCGTGCCGCCGGGTGTGGACTGCTCCGACGGCGCCGGGGCCTCCGGTGACTTCCGCCATCACATGTGACTCGACGCTTGGCGGCGGCCTGTCCCTGCGGTGACCGACAGCGCGCCACGGATGGCTGGCCAGTCGGCACTATGATGTCTCCACCATGGCCGGTCCAGACGCCCTTATCCGGCGCAGGCGCCCTGCGGCACACCGTGTCTGCCGAGAAGACCCCCGTGTTACTGGCCTCGCCGAGAATCGCCTTGCATACGTAGTCCCCACCACAGGGGCATAGATGACGCGCTGGCTGGCCCTTGCCGGCGGGCTTCTCTCAGCGTGCGGCATGGGCCTGCTCGTGCTGCCGTATCCGTACCGTCGTGCGCGCATGGCGTACAACTTCTGCGAGACGATCGTGGTGAGGCTGCATGGGCCAGAGAGCTCGTTCGCCGGGTTCCTGATGCGGGGGCGTCCCCCAGGCGCCGGAGACCGGCCGTCACCGTTCGACCTGCCGCCGCGTGCGGCGCGCCAACTCGCCATCGCATCGGTCGTCGGCGTTGGCGGATATCCAGCTGCTGCGGGTGTCGCGCTGTTGTTTGGGGTCATCGGATGGCTGGGATTCCGGCGCGCCAGGGACACCGCCACGCTGAAGGTGCGTGTGCTTGTTGTGGGGATGAGACAGCCACGCTCGTTGTTCCAGCGACGCTCCACGTGATCGGCTGTGTGGTGTTCCTCAGTTCGCACGCGGGTCCGTTGCCTTTCGTCAGCTACGGGCCGGGAGAACTCGTGCTGGCGTGGACAGCGCTCGGGTTTGTGGCCTTCGGACGGGACTGCCGACCCTTCGATCAAGCCGTGCCAGACGGCGGTACGCCCCCCGAGCACTGGTGGTCTCCGATTTCCCCGTTCACCCCCTGGCGGCTGGTGCTAAGATCCCCGTCGCCCCCTGCGGCGTGGTTTGTCCCGCGCCTGCTTCGACGTGGCTTGGGCTGCGTGCGCTGTTTAGATTGGTCACGGCGGGTGTCTTCATCCTTTCCCGGGTTCGGACAGCACACAGAGGTTTGTGATTCCATGAGCCAACCAACGCTCCTCGTTACCGGCGACATCGTCCTCGATTGTCATCTCTACGGAGGTGTCAAGACCGCGGCCACGTCGTTCAGCGAGCCTGGTACCAGGCTGACACAGCACCTCGGAGGGGCGGTGCTCACCCACAAACTCCTCCGCGCCGCGGCGGACGCCGGCGGTTTCGCCTGGGACGCCAAGGAAAGGGCCTGGGCTGCGGAGAACGACCGCCGCCAGAAGGCCAGGAAGTCATCTCTTCCCAGACCCGACGACATCGCCGGGCCTCGGCCGGCCCCGTCATACGGGACGCACCTCGGCATCGACACGACAAACCTCGAAGTCTCGCTTCCCGGGCATCTCCGATCCTACGGCGTGTGGACCTCTCAGCCCGTTGACAAGAAGGGATCAAAGGGGCGCATCTGGCGAATCCGGCACGAGGACCACTTCGGCTACGGCCCGACGGGCAAGGCGACGCCCGAGGCGGTGTTCAAACGAGCAGCCTCTGGACCGCCGGTCCCGCCGGTTCTCACGGTCATTGACGACGGCGGCATCCTGTTCCGGCACGAGTCTGCCAAAGACGTGTGGCCACAACTCGTCGACGGGGTCGAGCATCGATACCTGCTCAAGATGAGTTGGCCCCTGTGCAGGGGCGACCTCTGGGCCTCCCTGGGGCCGGTGATGGATCGGCTCACCGTGGTCGTGGCCGCCGACGACCTCCGGCGCGAAGACTCGCAGATCAACACCAGGCTGTCCTGGGAACAGTGTGTCGAGCACACCATCGCCGCCCTCAAGGGCGATCCCGTGGCTCACGAACTCCTGCGGGCTGGCGACGTCATCATCAACTTCCGTTCGGCCGGAGCCCTGTGGATTCATCGGGGAGCGAACGACCAGAAAATCGTCTACCGCCTGCTTTTCGACGCGGAGCGCCTTGAGGGCGATTACGGCTCCGAGTTCGACGGCACAACCTACGGGTTCCAGACGTGTCTGGCGGCGGCTATCGCGCACCACCTGATGCAGGAGCGGAAGGACGGCAGCGGCACGAAGATGCCAGGTCCGTTTGTCAGTCCGGCCGAGTGGGACCGGGCGTTGCAGCAGGGCATCACGTCAGGATTGATGGCGAGGCGCCGCCTACTGGAACTCGGGCATGGGCCGGTCGGGTCCGACGAGCCCGGCTTTCCGCTCGCGGCGATTGGCCAGGCCATCGCGGAGACCGTCGGCGGGTTCGTCCCGATCGAGGTCCCCGCGAGCGTGTGCAGCAACCCGGGCTGTCCCTGGACGATCCTGAACCAGTCTGAAGCCGGCAGCATTTCGCCAGGCGCGCCGGCCGTGCCCCTCACCGGACTGGCTCACCTCACGGCCCGTTACGGCCGAAAAGCGCTGTCCCACGTGCCCGCCCTGCGGCGCGGGGCGCTGTTCACGGTTGACCGCAGCGAAATCGAGAGTTTCCGTGCGCTGGATGCGCTCATCACGAAGTACGAAGGCGGCGGCGTGCAGAAGAAACCCTTGTCCATCGGGGTGTTCGGGCCGCCGGGAGCCGGGAAGTCGTTTGGCGTCGAGGCGCTGGCGAAGTCCGTGCTGGGCGACAAGGTGCCGTTCCTCGAGTTCAATCTGTCCCAGTTCAACGAGCCACACGAGTTGATCGGTGCGTTCCACCGCGTGCGCGACGCGGTGCTCAAAGGCGTGACGCCCGTGGCGTTCTGGGACGAGTTCGACTCGCGCCAGTACAAGTGGCTCCAATACTTGCTGGCGCCAATGCAGGACGGCGCATTCCAGGAAGGACAGATCATCCATCCCATCGGCAAGTGCGTGTTCGTGTTTGCGGGCGGCACGAGCCCGACGCTCGAGGCGTTTGGCGTGGCCGAGCCGCTCGAGCCGACCCCGGATGAGCTCGCGGCGCTGGAGCCGGCGCGACGCCAGGAACGGCTGGAAGCGTACCGCGAGCAGGCCACTCGGTATCGGGACTTCCGGTTGCTCAAAGGGCCGGATTTCATTTCCCGCCTGCATGGCTTTCTTAACGTGCTCGGTCCAAACCCGCGTGCCGGCACGGCGTGCCCGGACATCACGTGGCCGATCCGCCGGGCCATCATCCTTCGCGGAATTCTCCGCCTGAAAGACGACGCGGAGCTCGAGATCGATCCTGGCCTCCTGAACGCCCTGCTGAGCGTTCCGAAGTTCCAGCATGGGGCGCGCTCGTTCGAGAAGGTCATCAGCGCCCTCGTGCAGGGCAGCACGAACGGGCGACTCCACCGCTCGGCGTTGCCGCCGCGCCTCTTCCTCGAGCGCGAGACGGATGCGGGCGCGTTTCAGTCCCTGCTGACGCAGCGCGATGCATTCAAGAACCACCCCGACATCGAAGACCTCGCGGCAATCGTGCACAACACGTTCATCGACGAGGCGAAGCGGACGAAGATCCAGGCGGAGATCGACAAGACCCCGCACACCGCCTGGACCGTCCATCCGGCCATCCTGACCGACTACCTGCTGCTGCCAGAGGACAAGAAGGTAGCCAACCGGGAAGCCGCGCGGCGTATTCCGGACCACTTGGCGCTTATCGGATTCGTGGTGGAACGGCAGGAGCCGGGCGATGACGGGTCGTGGAAGGCACCGCTGGAGGCGGCCATCGCGAAGCATCTCGATCGCCTTGCGCTGGCCGAGCACCTCGGCTGGGGCGCCGAGCGCATTGCGAGCGGCTGGACGTACGACAAAGTGCGCGACGATGACCACAAGCGGCATCCGCTGCTGGTCGACTGGGCTCAGCTCTCCGTGCGCGACCAGGACAAGGACCGATCCAGTGCGCGCTCCTTCCCCAGGTTGCTGGAGGAGGCGAAGTACAAGGCCGTCCGGGTGAAGGCCACGTAACTGTTCGGCTGTTGCGGGACTGTCGGCGTCCCAGGTTGACGGCGCTGCGTCTGCCAGCCGTCGCTATCGTCGTGATCTGACACCACGACGCATGCCGCCCTTGGCTGCTACCTGTGGGCCCCTGAACTCGTGAATCATGCTGGGGATGCCGCCTTCACCTCGATGCAGACATTCCGGCTGCCTCGCGTCCAGATGAAGTACACGTCGCTGCGAGTTGTGTCCCTCTTCACTTGACACAGCCGTGCTACGTCGAAGTACATACGAGTTCGTGCACGATGACCGGAGCACGCACGTTCTCCGTGCTGTTCGTGTCGGCCGTCCCCCGGCCAGGACTGCGCGGAGCCGAGACCACGGTACGCCCGGTTGGCCAGCATCTTCCCGAGACAGTCGCCGTTCTCAGCTACAATGCCCGCGCCATTGATACCCGAGCGTCCCCGCCCAGGCGCAGGAGGCCGTGTGCCCTACGACCTGTTCGTCAGCTATTCGCGGAAGGACAACCAGCAGGGACAGATCACGGCGCTCCGTGAGCAGATCGAAGCCGACTACCTGGCGTTCGCCGGCGAAGACCTGCGCTGCTTCTTCG
>Ga0315287_10005600_pt1 | contig 12393 bp, 12 predicted proteins | sample YL17G11_0_MG_FD_205037 | JGI IMG/M metagenome (GOLD analysis project Ga0315287, IMG submission 205037) | Sediment microbial communities from Yellowstone Lake, YNP, Wyoming, USA - YL17G11_0 | ecosystem: Environmental > Aquatic > Freshwater > Lake > Sediment | place: USA: Wyoming | collected...
CCATCGACAGCACCGAGACGTCGACGACGGTCCCGTCGACGTCGAGCCGCTCGACCGGCGCGCCGGTCCCGCCGGTGAACGGCACCTCCCCGGGCGCGAATCGCGGCGCCCCCATGTCCACGGTCACCCGCCCGTCCGCTTCGAGGCGCGGCACGATGAGCCCGTTCTTCGTCTCGACGCGGATCTCGCACTTGTCCGTCAGGCCCTGGTCGCGGACGAAAACGACGAAGCAGCGTGCGCCGTTGCCGCAATGCTCGACCTCTTCGCCGCTCGCATTGAAGATCCGGTAACGGAAATCCGCGTCCCCTTGCGCGCGCTCGACGACCAGCACCTGGTCGCAGCCGACGCCGAAATGCCGGTCGGCGAGCGCGCGGACCTCGGCGGGCGTGAGGTCGACGCGCTGGCGAACGCCGTCGAGCACGACGAAGTCGTTGCCAAGCCCCTGCATCTTCGTGAACCTGAGCGTCATTGCGGCGTGGCGGCGTTGCGCGGCCACGGAAACTCGCCGGAACGCGCGAAGGGAACTGTGCGTCCGCCGTCGATCGTGGCGGTCCCCGACACAGCATAGCGCACCGGCGCCAGCGTGCCGCCGGCCGCGTCCGCGCGCCGCGCGATCTCGGCCGCCGCGCGCAGCGCCGCGGCGAGTCCCGCCCGCGCCGTCAACGCTGCCGACGTCCCGCCGCGCGCGGGCAACCGCACCGGCGAGGCCAGGTGCGCCGTGCCCACGGCGACGTCCTCGATCCGGACGTCTGCGTCGATCGCATCGATGGCGATGTCGCGGTCGTTGGGGTTCGTGACGTTGACCACCACGGTGAACTGCGCGTCGACACCCGACCACCGGTCGACGCGCACGCGCTCGACCGATACTTTCGGCGCTTCAAGGCGCGGCACCGTCGCGCACGCCGCGAGCAGCACGGCCGCCGCGGCGAGGGCCGCAAGCGCGCGCGGGCGGCTCACGTCAGTCCCGAAGGGCCGCCCCATCCTAGACGTTGAAGCGAAAGTGCATGACGTCGCCGTCCTTCACGACGTATTCCTTGCCTTCGAGCCGCATCTTGCCGGCCTCCTTCGCGCCGTGCTCGCCCTTGCATGCGATGAAGTCGTCGTAGCCCGTCACCTCGGCACGGATGAAGCCCTTCTCGAAATCGGTGTGGATCACGCCGGCCGCCCGGGGCGCGGTGTCGCCGTGGTGGATCGTCCACGCGCGCACTTCCTTCGGCCCTACGGTGAAGTACGTCTCGAGCCCGAGCAGCCTGTAGCCGGCGTGGATCACGCGGTCCAATCCCGGCTCGGTGACGCCCATGTCGTCGAGAAACACGCGCTTGTCCTCGCCGGACAGGTCGGCGATCTCGGCCTCCATCGCCGCGCACACCGACACCACGGGCGCGCCTTCCTTCGCCGCGTGCGCCTCGACGGCGGCGAGCAGCGGGTTGTCGTGGAAGCCGTGCTCGGCGATGTTTGCCACGTACATCGTCGGCTTCATCGTCAGCAGGAAAAAAGGGGCCAGCACCTCCTTCTCCTCCGGATAGAGGTCGGCGGTGCGCGCCGGCCGGCCGGCGTCGAGCACCGCCTCGACCTTCCGGAGCGCGGCCAGCGTGCGCTGCGCCTCCTTGTCGCCGGCGCGTGCGGGCTTCTCGGCCTTCGCGACCTGCTTCTCGACGGCGGCGAGGTCGGCGAGCGCCAGTTCGGTGTTGATCGTCTCGATGTCGGAGACCGGATTGACGCCTCCGGTCACGTGGACGACGTTGTCGTCGACGAAGCAGCGGACCACGTGCGCGATCGCGTCGGTCTCGCGGATGTTGGCGAGAAACTTGTTGCCAAGGCCCTCGCCCTTCGACGCGCCGGCCACGAGGCCCGCGATGTCGACGAACTCGACGACCGCCGGCATCACGCGCTCGGGCTTGGCGATGACGGCGAGCGCCGCGAGCCGCGGGTCCGGCACTTCGACGATGCCGACGTTGGGCTCGATCGTGCAGAACGGGTAATTCTCGGCGGCGATGCCCGCCTTGGTCAGCGCGTTGAAGAGCGTGGACTTGCCCACGTTGGGCAGGCCGACGATGCCGCATTTCAGGCTCATGCGATTTCCATTCTAAAGTCGGGCTGGCGGCGCCGGCCCGTTTCCGTCGGAAGTTTTCCCGCGCGTGTGCAGCGCCATCATCGCGCGCTCCATGTCGCCGGCCGCGATCGCGGGCCACGCGCCGAGCGCGCGTTCGACCGCGCCTTCGATCAGCGCCTGGTCTTCGGCGCGCGGTGGGCACAGCACGTAGTCGGCGACTTCCTGCTGCGTCAGCTCCGATTCGCGCGGGTGCCCGATCCCGATGCGCAGCCGCCAGTAGTCCGCGGTGCCCAGCTGCGCCTGGATGTCGCGCAGCCCGTTGTGCCCCGCGTGGCCGCCGCCGAACTTCAGCTTCGCCTCGCCGGCCTTGAGGTCGAGCTCGTCGTGCACGACGAGGATCTCCTCGGGCGCGATCGCGAAGAAGCGCGCGACCGCGGCGACGGCGCGGCCGGACAGGTTCATGAACGTCGTCGGCTTCACGATGCGCACGTTCACCGCCTTGGCGGCGTCCGCCGAGAACTTGTTCTCGGGCGCGAACGCGGCCGCGAGCTTCCCGGCCAGCGCGTCGGCGAACCAGAAGCCGGCGTTGTGGCGGGTGCGCGCGTATTCGCGGCCCGGGTTTCCCAGACCGGCAACGAGGCGTATGGGCATGGCCATGATCGGGACGCGGGGCGCGGAAACGAAAGAGGCCCGCGCTGTTCCTGCGGGCCTCCTGCGCGATGCAGCCTTCGCGGCGGCGCCTACTTCTTCTTGTCGTCCTTCTTGTCGCTGCTGATCTTGTCCGTCGTCGCCTTCGCGTCGGCCTCGGCCGCGGCGGCGGCGGAGGCTGCCTTCGCGTCGGCGGCGGCGGCCGTCTCTTCCTCGGTCTCGACCTGCGCGCGCGGCACGATCGCGGTGGCCACGACCGGGTCGGCCCTTCCGCGCGTGACGACCGTCACGCCCGGCGGGAGCTTCATCGCCGAAACGTGCATCGAGCGGCCGACGTCGAGGTCGGTCAGGTCGACCTCGATGAACTCCGGCAGGTCCTTCGGCAGGCACGTGATGTCGAGCTCCGTCGTCACGTGGCTGACGATCGCGCCGTTCTGCTTCACGGCCGGCGAGATCTCGCCGTTCACGAAGTGCAGCGGGATCTTCATGTGGATCTTGCGGTTCTCGTCGACGCGCTGGAAGTCGACGTGCAGGATCTCGTTGCGGAACGGATGCATCTGCACGTCGCGCAGCAGCACCTTCGTCGCGGCGCCGTCGAGCTTCATCGTCAGGATCGTCGAATGGAACGCCTCGTTGCGCAGCGCGTGGAACAGCGCGTTGTGGTCGAGCTCGATCGGCGTCGGCTTGACGGTGCCGCCGTACACGATGCCGGGGGCCTTGCCCGCACGACGCATGCGGCGGGACGCGCCGCGGCCTTCGGTCGCGCGCGGAAATGCGGTGAATTCGAAGTGCATGGGAACTCCGGTTGTCTGCGGCCTTCCGTTCCGCGGCGCGCCAGTCGTGCTGGCCGCCGCCTCCCGGTCGTCCGCCTCAAGTGGGGCCTCGATGGGCGACAACCGCCTCTAGGATGTGGGCGCGTGAAGCTCAAGGCGCCCCTAAGGCGGGAAAGCCTTGAATTGTAACCCGAAAGCCGGACGGACGCGAGGGGCTGGGGGGGGCAGACCGCAGGGTCAGACCCTTGGGGGCCTCGACCGGACCCGGACGCGTCAATCCCACGGGCACCGCACGGGGCCCCGATCAGGGTCTGACCCTTTTGGGGCTGAGCGAGGGTCAGACCCTTATCTCGCGCCAGCGCGGCGCCGGAGGTTCTGACATCGGCGGTGCCGTAGCGCCATGCCCAAGGGTCTGACCCCGAGCAGGGTCTGACCCAGAGCGACGCCAGCTCAGTCGGTGAACAGGGACGACACCGACTCCTCGTTCGAGATCCGCGTCATCGTCTCGGCAAGGAGTTGCGCGCACGACAGCTGGCGCACGCGCGGCAGCGCCTGCGCTTCCGCCGTGAGGGGAATCGTGTCGGTGACCACCAGCTCGTCGAGATCGGATTCGGCGATCCGGGCGACCGCCCCACCCGACAGGACCGGATGCGTACAGTACGCGACGACCTTCACCGCACCGTGCTCCTTGAGCGCCGTGGCCGCCTTGCACAGCGTGTTCGCCGTGTCGACCATGTCGTCCATGATGATGCACGTGCGGCCCTTGACGTCGCCGATGATGTTCATCACCTCGGCGACGTTCGCCTTCGGGCGCCGCTTGTCGATGATCGCGAGGTCGGAGTCGAGCCGCTTTGCGATCGCCCGCGCGCGGACGACGCCGCCGACGTCGGGCGACACGACGATCAGGTTCTCGTAGTTGCGCTTCCAGAGGTCGCCCAGCAGGATGGGCGTCGCGTAGATGTTGTCGACCGGGATGTTGAAGAAGCCCTGGATCTGGTCCGCATGCAGGTCCATCACCATCACGCGGTTCACGCCGACGGTGGAGAGCATGTCGGCGACGACCTTCGCGGTGATCGCGACGCGCGCCGAGCGCGGGCGGCGGTCCTGCCGCGCATAGCCGAAATAGGGAATGGCGGCGGTGATCCGCGCGGCCGACGCGCGCTTGAGCGCGTCGACCATCACCATGATTTCCATCAGGTTGTCGTTGGTCGGCGCGCACGTCGACTGCAGGATGAACGCATCGCGGCCGCGGACGTTCTCCATCAGCTCGACCATCACCTCGCCGTCCGAGAATTTGCCAACGGCGCAGCGGCCGAGACTGACGTTGAGATGGCGGCATACCGCCTCGGCGAGCTTGGGATTTGCGTTGCCCGCGAAGATGCGCATCCGCTCAAATGCCATGGTCGAGCCGCCTCGAGTTCACAGCCATCGAGTCTATCCGAAATCAGAAACGAAAAAGCCGCCCGGCGAGGGCGGCCTTTGCGTTGGTGCAACAACTTCCGAAATGGCCGGGGCGCCGGGATCGAACCAGCGATTGCCGGAAGCGGAATCGCGCGCGCCGGGAACTTGCGCGAAGCGGGAATTGAGAACAACAATTCTTTCAGATACTTAATTGTGGCCGTCGCGCCGCGTTGCCCCTTCCGGCCCGTCGCGGACCGTCGCGCGCGTTCGGATCGGCTTCAAGTCCGAACCGGCGCGACGCCCGTCAAGACGCCAGCGCCCGCATCTGCGCGATCAGATCGGCCTTGCCCTCGAATCCGATCCCGGGCAGCGCGGGCAGGTCGACGTACCCGTCGACGACGCGCACGCCGTCGGGGAACCCGCCGTAGGGCTGGAAGAGATCCGGATAGCTCTCGTTGCCGCCGAGCCCGAGCCCCGCGGCGATCGCGAGCGACATCTGGTGGCCGCCGTGCGGAATGCAGCGCCGCGGCGACCATCCGTATTGCCGGAGCATGTCGAGCGTGCGCAGGTATTCGACGAGGCCGTAGCTCAACGCGCAGTCGAACTGCAGCCAGTCGCGGTCGGCGCGCATGCCGCCGTAGCGGATCAGATTGCGCGCGTCCTGCATCGAGAAGAGGTTCTCGCCGGTCGCCATCGACCCGGCGTAAACGTCGGCGAGCTTCGCCTGCAATTCGTAGTCCAGCGGATCGCCGGCCTCCTCGTACCAGAACAGCGGGTACTGCGACAGCGCGCGCGCATACGCGATCGCGGTGTCGAGGTCGAAGCGTCCGTTGGCGTCGACGGCGAGGTGGCGGCCCGGACCGAGGATCTTCAGCACCGCTTCGATGCGCTCGCAGTCCTCCGCGAGGCTTGCGCCGCCGATCTTCATCTTCACGACGGTGTAGCCGCGCTCGAGGTAGCCCGTCATCTCGGCGCGCAGGCCGTCGAGGCCCTTGCCCGGATGGTAGTAGCCGCCCGCCGCGTAGACGAACACGCGCGGATTCGCCGTGCCGTCGCCGTAGCGTTCTGCGAGAAGCTGGTAGAGCGGCTTGCGCGCGATCTTGGCGACGGCGTCCCAGACCGCCATGTCGATCGTGCCGACCGCGACCGAGCGCTCGCCGTGGCCGCCGGGCTTCTCGTTGGTCATCATCCGCGCCCAGACCTTGTGCGGATCGAGGTTCTCGCCGGTGTCGTCGACGAGCGATGCCGGGTCGGCCTCCTTGACGCGCGGCAGGAAGCGCTCGCGAATCAACCCGCCCTGGCCGTAGCGGCCATTGGAGTTGAAGCCATAGCCGATCACCGGACGGCCGTCGCGGATCACGTCGGTGACCACGGCGACGAGGCTCAGCGTCATCTTCGAGAAATCGATGTACGCGTTGCGGATGTCGGAACGGATCGGTTGCGTGGATTCGAGGATTTTGACGATCTTCATGGCGAGGAAGATGAGAAATGAGGGCGAGGAAGCGTATGTCAGGCGGGAAGCGACGCGCCGCCGCAGATCGCGATGTCCTGTCCCGTGACCGCCGCCGCGGCAGGCGACAGCAGGAACGCCACGAGCTCCGCGATTTCCGCGGGCTCGACCAGGCGTCCCATCGGCGGCAGGCGCGGAGCGCTGCCCGCACGTGCCGGATCGTCGAGCATGGCGGTCGCGGTGGCCGCAGGCGACACGACGTTGATCGTGACGCCCTTCGGCGCCACTTCGCGCGCCCAGCTTCGCGCGAGCGCCACGAGCGCCGCCTTGGTCGCGGCGTACTGGCCGCGTCCGGGCATGCCCTGCGCGATGCGGCTGCCGACCAGCACGACGCGGCCGTGGCCGCGCTCCGCCATCGACGGCACCAGCGCGTCGGCAAGTCGGGCGGCCGCGTCGACGTGCACGCGCCACATCAGCTCGCCGGACGCGTGATCGAGCGCGCCCAGGTTGCCGACGCGCAACGTGCCGGCGGCGTGCACCAGCGCATCGACCTGCGCGCACGCGCGCGCCGCGGCATCCGTCCGGGCGCCGTCGGCGAGGTCGACCTCGTGCGCGTGAAACAGCGGTCCGGCGAGCGTGGCCCGCGCGCGATCGAAGCCATGGACCGTGCAGCCGAGCGCCAGCAGGCGCTCCGCGATCGCGCGGCCGATCCCGGAACTGCTGCCGGTGACGACGACCCGCAGTCCCGCGATCGCGCCGTGCACGAGCACCTCACTCGACACGTATGTTGCCTTCCGTGATGATCTTCTGCGCTCGCGCCATGTCGTCGCGCTGGAAGCGAACGAAGTCGTCGATGGTACCCGGCGTGAGCAGCAGACCCTGCGTCGTGAACTTCTCGCGCATGTCGGAGGCGAGCGCCTTGTTCACCTCGGCGTTCAGGCGGACGCGGATGTCCTCCGGCAGCTTCGCCGGACCCCAGAGCCCGTACCAGCTGTAGAACTCGAAGCCGGGGATCGTCTCGGCGACGGTCGGCACGTCGGGCAGGTTGGGCGTGCGCGTCGCTGACGTGACCGCCACGACGCGGAGCTGCCCCGCCTTGTGGTACGCCAGCGATCCGAGGATGGGGTCGATGAACCCGTCGATGCGGCCGCCGAGCAGGTCCTGGAACGCGGGCGCGGTGCCCTTGTACGGAACGACCGTGTACTCGATGCCGCCCGCGCGCTTCAGCAGCTCGGTCGCGAGGTGCCCGGCCGAGCCGATCGAGCCCACCGCGAACGTCGCGTTCCCGTTCTTGGACTTGGCGTAGGCGATGAGCGACTTGATGTCGGTGACCGGAAGATCCTTCGCGATAGCGACGGACAGCGGCGCCTTGGCCACCAGCGCGATCGGCGTGAAGTCGGCGACGACACCGTAGGGCACCTGCTTCATCGTCATCGGCGCGGTGGCGAACGTCGACGCGTTGAACAGTAGCGTGTACCCGTCGGCCGGCGCCTTCGCCACGGCGTCGGCGCCGATGATGCCGTTGCCGCCGGGCTTGTTCTCGACGACGAACTGCTGCCCCATCTGGTCGGAGAGCTTCTGCGCGAGCGCGCGGCCCAGCGCGTCGAGCGTGCCGCCGGGCGGGAACGGAATGATGACGCGCACCGGCTTCGTCGGGTAACTCTGCGCCAACGCGGACGTCATCGTGACCGCCGCCAGGGCGGCAAAGAGCAAACGCAGCAACGCGAGTCGCTTCATGGCTTCCTCCTGCTGTGGTTGTCGTAACGAATCCCGGTCAGCGCGCCGGCAGGCCCGCCTGCGCCACCGCCGCGCGCAGCGCCTCCATCTCGGCGGCATTCGGCGGTTCGGTCGGCGGGCGCACGAAACCCTGCTCGAGGACGCCCGCGAGCACCATGCCGGCCTTCATCCTCGCGTGCGCTTCGCCGGTGGGCTCGCCGCCGCCGTAGACCGCATCCTTGAGCGGCGTGATCTTCGCCTGCACCGCCATCGCCTTCTTGAGGTCGCCCGCCTTGACGGCGGCCCACAGGTCGACGATGAGCTGCGGAATGAAGGTCGCGAAGCCGACGAGCGCGCCGTCGACGCCCTGCACCATCGACGCCAGCAGGTACTCGTCGTGGCAGGTGAGGATCGACTTGCGCGCGTCCGCGTCGCGGATCGCCTGGATGTCGCGGGCGTACTTGTTCATGTCGCGCTGCCCGACTTTGAACGCCTGCACGTAGGGCAGGCGCGCCAGGTCGGCCAGCAGCTGCGACGAGTACGACGCGCGCGTCCAGGCCGGATAGACGTGGCAGACGAGGTCGAGTCCCGGCGTGGCCTGGTGGATCGCGTCGAAATACTTGAGCGCGTGGCCGGGCGTGAAACCGAAGCGCAGCCAGTGGTGGGGCGGCATGACGTCGAGCGCCACCGCGCCGGCGTCGCGGGCCGCGCGGGCGTGGTCGGCAGCGTCGGCCAGGCCTTCGCAGACGATCGACGAAATGACCGGCAGGCGGCCCCGGAGCTCGTCCGCGACGATGCGCGTGACCGTCGCGCGCTCGGCCGGCGTGAGCGAGAAGACTTCGCCCGTATGGCCGTTCGTCATCACCGCGACGACGCCGTCGTGGCCGGCAAGCCACGATGCCAGCCCGCGCAGCGCGGGTTCGTCGATGCGATGATCGGCGGTGAACGGACAGGCGATGGCGGGAATGATGCCGCGGTAGTCTTCGATCGAGGGCATGGCGCGCGCTCCGAAGCAGTGGGTGACCAGGCGCCATCATTTCCTTCGCCGGATCGCGCGTCCAATACTAGAATCGCATGGAACTATTCAGGACATGCGCATGGGTCCCGACAACCGAACGCTCGACCTCGAATGGCTCGAGGACTTCGTGGCGCTGGCGGAGTCCGGCAACTTTTCGCGGGCGGCGGAGGCGCGCGCCATCGCGCAGCCGGCCTTCAGCCGCCACATCCGGTCGCTCGAGGAGTGGGTCGGCGTCGACCTCATCGACCGCGGCGCGCATCCGGTCGAGCTGACGGGTGGCGGCCGCCGGTTCCTGCCGCTGGTGCGGGACGTGCTCGCGAGCCTCGAGGCGGCGCGGATCAAGGCGCGGCTCGCGCAGGGCCAGGCCGCGGCGAGCCTGCGCTTCGCCATCACGCATGCGCTGTCGATCACGTTCTTCCCGCGCTGGCTCGGCGCGCTGGAGACGCGGCTGCGGCCCGGGCCCATCGAGACGATGTCGAATCACGCGCGCGCCTGCGAGGACCTGATGTACCAGCGGCGCGTGCAGTTCGTCCTCTGCCACGGACACGCCGACGTTCCGGGCCGGCTGGACGAGGGGAGGTACCCCGTCGTCAAGCTCGGCGACGACGTCCTGCGGCCGGTCTCGGCGCCCGACGCGACGGGGCGGCCGCTGTTCGAGCTCGAGCGAAGCACGCTCCTGCCGGTCCTCGACTACAGCGACGCCTCCGGATTGGGCCGCATCCTGCGCGCGCGCCTGCACCGCCGGTTCGCCGAGCCGAAGGGCGGCGCGGGGCCGGGAATGTCGATCGTGTTCACCGCGCACAACGCCTTCATGCTCAAGACGATGGCGCTGGCCGGACGCGGCGTCGCGTGGCTGCCCGAGTCGCTCGCCGCCGACGAACTCCGCACGCGGCAGCTCGTGCCGGCGGGCGGCGACGCGTGGCAAGTACCGATCGAAGTGCGTCTGTACCGGCAGAACGCCGAGATGACGCCGACCGCGGAGGCGCTGTGGCAGGTGGTTGGCGGCGGCGCCGCGGGCGCCGCGCCAGGGCCGCAGGCCGCAGGACTACCGGGGACGATGTGACGCCACGCGGCGAGCGCTATCCGAAGCGCACGCGCCGCGCGTTCGAGCGCTGCTGCGTGGCAGGCTTGCTTGCTCGAGGAAAATGGCTGGGGAGGTAGGGATCGAACCTACGAATGCCGGAATCAAAATCCGGTGCCTTACCACTTGGCGACTCCCCAGCGGAAACCTGTGTTCCGAAAGCTACCGCGCGAATTCCGCGAGCGGATGCCGTGCGAGCGTGCGTGCGAGATGGCCGTCGATGTGCGGCGGCAGCCCAGCCAGGGCGCTGCGCGCGTCGTGTTCGTTCGCGAAAGCGGCGAACACGCAGGCACCTGAACCGGTCATGCGCGCCTGCGGGGCCGCGCTTGCGAGAGCGACGAGCGCCTGCGCGACTTCCGGAAATCTCGCGACCGTGACGCCCTGCAGGTCGTTGCGGCCATAACCCTCGGAAAAGACGTCCATTTTCGCCGACGCGGTCGAGCGTGTCAATTCGGGCGCCGCGAACACATCGGCGGTCCGCACGTGCACGCGCGGAAACGCGAGGGCGAGCCAGCAAGTCGGCAGCGTGACGGGCGCCAGCCTCTCGCCGATGCCGCGCGCGATCGCGTTCTGCCCGCCGACGAAGAATGGGACGTCCGCCCCCAGCGTCGCGGCGATTGCGGCCAGACGCGCGCGCGGCAGCGCGAGCTGCCAGAGGCGGTTGAGCGCCAGCAGCACGCTGGCCGCATCGGAACTGCCGCCTCCGAGCCCGGCGCCTTGCGGGATGCGCTTGTCCACTTCGATGTCGACGCCGAGCGGCGTGCCGGTAGCCTCCTTGAGGACGTGCGCGGCGCGCAGCGCGAGATCGGCGTCCGCCGGTACGCCGGGGACGTCGTTCGCGCGCCGGATCGCGCCGTCGGCACGCAGCGAGAGCGCCAGCGTGTCCGCGAAGTCGACGAGCGCGAACAGCGACTCCAGTGTGTGATAGCCGTCGGCGCGGCGGCCGGTCACGTGCAGGAACAGGTTGACCTTGGCGGGCGCCGCGACGACCAACGTGCCGGGGTTGCGTGCGTCCATGGGCGGATCAGGGCGCGGCGGCGGACCACCGGTCGACGACGATGCGCACTTCGATGGGCTCGCTGTCCGGGAAGCGCATCACGAGCCGGAACGGCCGCACCTGCGCACTCGCGGTCGGCTCGGAATACGCGTACACGATCTCCCAGCCCTGCTCGCGCAGCACGAGAGGCCGACCGGACGCGTCGGGCTCGATGTCGAACGCGGCGCCGCTCGCCGGCGCGCCCTGGATCCACGACGACAATCCCCGCACCGGAATCGCGACGCCGAACACCGACTGCGTCAGCGCGCCCCAGTCCGGATAGGCGACGGGCGCCTCGCCCGGCCGCTCGACGCGCACGCCGGACGCGTCGCCGGACAACCGCGCGACGACCTGCCCCAATGGCGTGGACACGTCGAAGCGGTCTTCGCCCGGCGTGTGCGACCACGCGAAGTTCGCCGCCACGGCCTCGCTGCCGCGCCGCGCGGAAATGCGGCCCGCGACGTCGAACGCGGGGTCGGCCGTGATCGCCAGCGGCGCCGGCACGGGCGCGACCGTCGCACAGCCGCTCGCGATCGCCAGCATCGCGCACGCGGACGCCGCGCGCAGCGCGCGGCGCGGCGACACAGCGGATGGCAGCACCGCCGACGCGCGGATCAGCGCGCGAGGCGGCGGACCGTCTCGAGCAGCACCGGGTTGTCCGGCGAGGTCTTCAACTGCGACTGCCAGACTTCCTGCGCGCGCTCGCGCTCGCCCTTCGCCCACAGCACCTCGCCCAGGTGCGCGGCGATCTCGGCGTCCGGCCGCTCCTTCATCGCGCGGCGCAGGTACGTCTCGGCCTCGCTGTAGCGGCCGAGCCGGAACATCGCCCAGCCCATGCTGTCGAGGATGAACGGGTCGTCGGGCGCGAGCTTGTGCGCCTTCTCGATCAGCGCCAGCCCTTCCTTCGTGCGCGTCGTGCGGTCGACGAGCGTGTACCCCAGCGCATTGAGCGCCTGCGCGTCGTCGGGCTTCAGCTCCACCACGCGGCGGAGCTTCGCCTCCGCGTCGTCCATGCGATCGAGCTTCTCGGCGACCATCGCGGCGTCGTACAGGAGATCCGTCGAATCCGGATGTTCCTTGAGCGCGTCCGTGAGCACCGCGTACGCGCCCGTGAAGTCGTTCGCGTCGCGCAGCAGTTGCGCTTCGGCCTGGCGCACCTGGGTGCGCTGCTCGATGCTGACGGCAGGCAGTTCGGCCAGGTACTTGCGCGCCTCGCC
>Ga0315287_10005601_pt1 | contig 12391 bp, 9 predicted proteins | sample YL17G11_0_MG_FD_205037 | JGI IMG/M metagenome (GOLD analysis project Ga0315287, IMG submission 205037) | Sediment microbial communities from Yellowstone Lake, YNP, Wyoming, USA - YL17G11_0 | ecosystem: Environmental > Aquatic > Freshwater > Lake > Sediment | place: USA: Wyoming | collected...
GCCTCGCCCGCGGAGACGTCGCCGTCGCGCTCTAGAGCGTGCGCGTACTTTTTCAAAACGGGCTCCTGTGCCGCAATCGCCCGCGTTGTCAGCGGCGCTGCGCTCGTGGGGTCGTCGAGCTCGTTGTGCCCGTGCCTGCGGTAGCCCACGACGTCGAGCGCCGCGTCGGCGCTGAAGCGCGACCGCCAGCGCGCCGCGAGCCTCGCGCCGGCGACGACGGCATCCGGGTCGTCGGCGTTGGCGTGCAGGACCGCCGCACCGGCCGCGACTGCCGCCGCCGTCGGGTGCGGGCTCGTCCTCGCCGATCCGGGGCTCGTCGTGAACCCGCACTGGTTGTTGGCGACAACGTGGACCGTGCCGCCGACGCCGAACCCGGGCACGTCGGCCATCTGCAGCGTCTCGAAGACGACGCCGAGGCCCGCGAACGCGGCGTCCCCGTGGACGAGCAGGGGCGCGACCGCGGAGGTCCCGCCCGGAAAAGAGGCCTGCTGGGCCCTGACCATGCCCAGCACGACGGGCCCCACGGCCTCGAGGTGGGAGGGGTTGGGTGCGACGGAGACGTGGAGCGACCTCGTTCGCGCCGCCTCCCCACCGCCGCCGTCGTCGTCTTCGTTGTCATCGTCGTCCTCGCCGTCAAACTCCAGCGTCGCTCCTTTACCCAGGTGGTACTTGACGTCCCCGACGTGCCACTCGGACTGAGCCGCCTCCATCTCGGCGAAGATCTGCCCCGCGGGAGTGCGCAGGACCGCGGCGAGCAGCGAGAGCCTGCCGCGGTGCGGGGTCCCGACGTTGAGCCTCTTCACGCCGAGCAGGGAGAGCTCGTCCGCCGCGGCGAGCAGGCCGGGGGCCAGCGCGTCGAGCCCCTCGAGCCCGAAGCGCTTCGAGCTGGGGAAGCGGGCGGCCAGGAAGGACTCGAAGGCCGCGGCCCTGGAGAGCATGCGCAGCGTCCGCCGCCGCTCCTGGCGCGGCGGCCTGGCTGGGAGGCGCTCCCTCTCGCGGATGAGCCAGGCCGCTCTTTCGGGTGACAGGTGATCCGTTTCGAGGGCCAGCGTGCCGCAGTAGGAGGCAGCGAGCGAGCGCACCAGCGGGGCGAGGCGCCAGTGCCGGCGGTTGAACGGGGGCCCGCCGACGAGGGGAGAAAAGCGGGTCGCCTCTTCTTTGCCGTCGCCCGAGTCGGGGGGAGGGAGGGGCGCGCCGAGGTCGAAGGTCGCGCTCGCGGCGCTCGCGCTCAGGCCCAGCGCGTCGCACGCAGCCTCGGAGAGCTTTTCGTCGTCGGCCTCGCCGTCGACAGCGGCGAGCAGCCTCGAGAGCCTCTCGTCCTCCCAGGCCCTCGACCGCGAGCACGCGCCGGAAGACGCTCCTCCTCCCTGCTCCTCTCCGAGCCAGACCCCTCTCCCACCGGAGCCGTCAGCGCCCCTGTTGAGCGGGTCCAAGCGCGCGAGGAGGTGCCCCCGGCCGCGGAAGGCCGCGACGCAGGCGCCGACGGAGAGGGTGTCGGAGGCGGAAGCAGGCGAAGCAGCGGCGGTCGCCGCGGCGGCAACGTCGACGTTGGCCGCCGCCGCCATCGACGCCGCCATGGACTCCGAATGGAAGCCGCTGGACCGGCTCCGACTGGACACCGACAGAAATGATCCTCTGGTGTGATAGAACTCGATGCCGTGCCTGAGGGACGTCTTGAGCTCAGCAAAGCTGCTCCCTTGGCGCAGAGACCGCAGCGGAAAAACAAGCCGATGGAGCATTTTTTGTTTGGCTAGCTTTCGGCTTGGCTGTCAATCGAAAGTCGTTCCAACTCTTTCTCAGGCGAGCATCTCTCCGGGCCTGCGCCGCGGCTGGAGAGGGACAGCAGCCATCCTTAGAGATGTGAGCGATTCCGTATAGCGAAAAGAGAGGAACTCCGAGAGTCGAAACCAAGTGTTGTGCGTTTTTTCCCCGCAAGTTTTTTGTTTTGTTTTTTGCAACTCTCTCCTCTCTCTCGACCCCTCCCCTAACTGTCCTCTCCCGCGGCGACCACTTCGTACGCCGCGGCAGCCAAAGCCTCGTCCCTCGTCTCCGGCAGCACCCGCTTCACGCTCAAAGCTCCCTCTTCTCCGTTTTCTCCTCCTCGGAGGGGCACCTCAAAGGCGAAAACGAAAGTATTCGAGATCTCGGAGGCCGCTTGCTCGGGCTTCACCACGTCGGCCCGGACCCTGATCCGGACCGATGCCGACGCGGTCTTCGTGGCCGAAGAAGACGAAGAAGAAGAGACGTGGAGCACCTTCCCTCGCAGCCGCAGGAGGTCCCCGACGGCGACGGGCGCCATGAACTCGACCCTCTCCAGCGCCGCGAACTTGGGCCGGAACCCGCAATGGACGTAACAGCTCGCGAAGGCGAGCTCGAAGGCCCGGCGCATCAGGAAGCCGCCGAAGACCCTGCCCGTGATGTTGCGCTGCTGCGGCTGGCACAGGAAGGTGTTGCCCGTGGCGGTCAGCTTGGAGAAGATGGCGTCGCCGGAGGCGAGGGCGGGCATGTCCGCGGCCGCGGCCGCCTCGCGGATGAGGAGGTCGGCGGCGGCCTCGATTCGCGCTTCGAGGGTTTCGCTGCTGCTCCTGATCCCCACAGGCAAAGGCGCCTGAGGCATCGGCATCGAGCTCGACGGCGCCGACGAGGCCTCCGCGACGGCCGAGGCCGCCTTGGCCCGCCGCCGCCGCAGCCGCCGCTCCTCCGCCTGCGCTGCCCTCTCGGCGAAGCGCTCCCTCTCGAGCTCCGTCTCGGGGGCCAGCTGCGGGATGGCCAGCGGGCGGTTGTCCTCGTCGCGGCACGCAAAGGTGAAGTGCGCGACGAGCGCCGGGGAGGTTGAAGAGGACTCTCCCTCTCTTCCTTCCTTTTGGGTTTTCGAAGCGTGATGCAGCTCCAGGCGGATGTCCATGCTCGACGTGCCCGTGTAAACCACCTGCCCGCGGGCCTCGACGTCCTCGTCGACGGACAGCGGGGACCGGAGCTCGATCGCGTCGACCGAGGCGGTGACAAGCACAGGAGGCCTCCGGCGCTGCCCCTCGTCTTTTTTTTCGTCTTCTTCGCCGCCGCTCCTGCCGCCGCACGAGCCGCAGGAGGAGCCGTCGAAGTGGTTCAGGGCGATGGAGCCGGCGAGGGAGTCGAGGTCCTCGAGGATGCGGCCGATGCGGACTCCGTTCCAGCTTTGTTTTTAGGCGTTTTTTTGTAATAGTTCTCTTTCGAGGTGAGCGTGAGGGGGGAGGAAAAGAAGCAAACCTCTCTCTCCCCTCAACTTCCTCCTAAAAGAAGTCATTACTCACGGATTGCGATACAGCTCCCTCAGCTGCGCGTCCGTCGTGAAGTTGTACAACTTCACGACGGCCGAGGCCGACGGCGGCAGCGGCCCCTCGGCCGGCTTCGGCGGCAGCGTCGCCCCTTCCTCCCTCCGCAGCCTCTCGATCCAAAGAGAGGCGGTGATGGGCGTGAAGACCCCGATCGTGCTTCGCCCTCCGACGATGTCGTTGGTGGTGGTCCTGCGCAGCGGGAGTCCGCGGTCTTGGGAGAAGCAGCGGCGGCCGCCGAGGTGGCGGAGGACTCGAGGGAGGTGGTCGTTGCTGCCCAGCGGGAGGGCGAGCGTCGTCGGGGTCGACGGCGATGCCGCCAGGGCGGCAGCAGCGCCGCGGCCCCAGGACGAGGACGCCGGGCTCCTTCGGGCCGCGGCAGCGGCGCAGAGCGTCTTGACGAGAGGTAGGCTCATGTCGGGCAGGGGATCGGAATCAAAGGACTCGGGGGGGAGAAGGGAGAGGAGCGCGCGCTTCGACAGGCCGATGCCGGCGAGAGCATTCCTTTTTTTTTTTCAAAACCGATTTTTGTGACGGAAAATTGTTTTGGCAGTGAAAAAGTCAACCTCTTTCATTTCTTTCGGGAGGGAAGCATCCTCCGCTTCTCAGCCTCCCCCCACCCCTGAAAGATAACACCGCGAGTCCTTGAAAATACCCATTTGAACAGGTTCACAACGATAGAGGACCAATAGAGGACCACAGCCCTCGGCGGGTCGGGTCGGCCTCGGCGAGCCTCGCCCGGCACGCCGCCGCCTCCGCCGAGGAAGCTCCCTCCGCCGCCGCGGCAGCTGCCGCCGCCGCTGCTTCCTCTCCTCCTCCTCCCTCGCTCGCCGCGGCCGCGGCCCACAGCGCCCTCAGCGCGTGCGCGTCGTGCAGCAGCAGCAGCGCTGGGACGCACCCGGGGTGTTTCTCAAGGACCCCGGCGGCGAGGGAGGCGTAGCGGGGGTCGGAGGCCAGCGGCAGCGGGAGGTGGCGCGGCCTCGACGGGGCGCCCGCCACCGCCGCCGCCTCCTTCCATCCCGCCACTGCCCTCGCGTGCGCCCACGCGGGCCCCGCGCCGTGCGGCCTCTCCCTCGCATGCCTAAACGCGAGGGCAAACTCCTCCTCGAGCATCGCCTCCGTCTCCCCGGAGGAGGAGGAAGCAGCGACAGGGGAGGCGGAGGAAGGAGAGGGAGAGGAGAGAAAGAGCAGCTCGAAGAGCGCGCCGACGGCCGCGGCCCGGTGCGCCCACGCGCTGCCGCTCCCGGGGTCCTCCTCTATCGCCCCTCCCGCGACCTCCCTCTCGCTCTCCCAGAGGGGCACGGAGCGAACTAGCCCGGCGACGAGGCAGCGGTGGGACCAGGCGTGGTAGTTCTTGGCGTCGGCGGCGAGGGCCGCGGAGGCGAAGGAGAGCTCGCCCTCGGCGACGCGTTTGATCGCTGCCGCCTTGCTGGTCCCGTCGCTTCCTCCTCCAGCTCCTCCTCCTCCCTCCCCCACCGCCTCGGCGATGATCTTGGCCCTGTGGTTCCAGAGCTGGTAGTTCTTGAAACCGGAGCGGGCGGCAACCAGGGCGCAGAGCCGCGCCTCCTCGGCGAGGAAGGACGGCGGCGGCGGCGGCGGAGAGGAGGGGGAGGAAGCCGGGGCCGAAGGAGAAGACGAAGAAGGGCGGCTCGAAGAGCTCGAGGAGAGCGCCCTGGAGCACTCCCACCGCAGCTTCCACGCCGTGTAGTCCGCCGGGTTCACCCTTTCGATCACGGCCGTGGCCACGGCGCGGCACCTGGCCGAGAGCTCCTCGGTCTTCGCGAAGGCGCGGAGCAGCCACAGGCAGCCCTCAGCGAAGGTCGAGGCCGCGGCGATCGCCCCTGGGCCGCGGTAGGAGTCCGAGGAGGGATCGCTGCTGGCTTCTCCTTCTTCATCTTTGCCTTCTTCTTCTTCGTTTGAGGCCACAGCAGGGGCTTCCGGGGTGGCCACGTCGGCGAAGAGCGCGAGGGAGCGCGGGTCGACGGAAGAGAGGCCGTTGTGGCCGCTGTCGTCGCCGCTGCCGTCGTCGTCGAGGAGCAGAAGGAAGTCGTCGAGGTCGGTTGCTTCTGCCGCGTCCCTCTCGATCTCTTCGACGGATGAGTCGTCACTGCTGCCAACATGAAGGCCGCTTCGGCGCGAGGCCGCTTCTCGCCTCTCCATCTCCTTTTTTTGGTCGTGAGAGAGAAGCAGAAGAGGGAGAGAGGGAAAAAAGGCACTCTCAACTCAAATTTTAACCAAACCGTGGCTTCTCGTGCTCCCACTCGTCCGTCTCCAGCGAGGCGACCTCCTCGCGGAGGTCCCCCAGCAGCCTCTGGGCGAGCTTGACGTCGGCCTCCCTGTTGGCCTGGCGGCGGAGCTTCTCGGCCTCGGTCGTGTTTTCGTCGTCGTCGTCAGACTCAAGGACGTCGTCGTCGTCGTCTTCGTCTTCGTCGTCTTCTTCGTCGTCTTCTTCGTCCCCTTCCTCTTCCCCTTCTTCCGCAGCGCCTCCTGGAGTCCCCGGGGCCTGTCCTTCTGCTTCTTCTGCTGTGGCGCCTTGTTGTTGTCGCTGTTCTGTTTCGCGCGCGGCTTCGGCTGTTAAAAGTGGGGGTGTTGGGAAGAGAGAGTGTCAAGGTTGAGTCGTTTCTTTCGTCTTTCCAATCGCATCTCTTCTTCTTCCCTCCACTCCAATCTCTCTCTCCCTCTATCGCATAAACAACAAACCTTCGAGCCTGGCGACGTCTCTCTCGAGTTGTTCTCTGGTCGGCGGCGGCGTTTCCATGGATTGAAAACGGAGAGACGAGAGGGGAGAGAAGGATAGCCAAGAGTGCGCTCGTCTCTGCGCTTTGTGAAATCACCATCACTTTTTTTCTCGTTACCTTTCGTTTTCCTCATCTCCAGGCGCTCGTTCGCTTCTTCCCGTGCCGCCATGTCGGACAGCGGCGGTGACGGGGGCGGTGTCGGTGCAGGAGCCGACGCCCCTCGCGCCGCGAAGCCGATGACCAACGCCGACTTCCGGGCGCTCCTCGATGCGCCGAGGCCCGATGCGGCGACGGCATCGAAGAAGAAGAAAGACAACGCCGGGCAGCAGCAGCGCCGCAGGAATCAGCAGCAGCTCTCGTCGCGGGACGGTGACGGGGGGTCCAAGTACCGGTGCGCGGGGGACGGAAGTAGAGAGCCAGAAGAGAAGAGAGAGCGAGGAAGAGAGAACGACAGCTCAACTGGGTTAGCTCACCATGCTCTCCCCTCCTCTTCCTCCTCCTCCTCCTCCTTCCAAAAACACGCCACAGCGACCGTGCCGCCGAGCGCCGCAAGGGGATAAACCCGGACTACGACGACATCGAGCTCGGCGTATTCGGGGCCGCAGCGACAGCAGCGGCGTCGGCAGCCGGGGGAGCGACGCCGGCCCCTCCCCCGGGCCCCCTGTTCTTGCCCTCGGCCGCCGCCGCCGCCGCCGCTTCTTCTGCTCCCGGGGGGGCAGCAGCGGCGACCACTGCCGCCGCCGTCACGCTCACCGCCGAGGAGACAAAGTTCCTGGGAGGCGACGTCGAGCACACGCACCTGGTCAGGGGCCTGGACTTTGCCCTCCTGCAGAAGATGCGGAGGGAGGAGAAGAAGAGGGCGAAAGAAGAGGCGGAGGGGGGAGCGGGGGGGGGCGAGGGAAAAGACGCCGAGACGGGCGGCGATGACGAGGGAGGAGCAGCCGCTCCGCCCCCCTCCTCCTCGCTCCCGCTTCCGACTCCGGAGAGCGAGCTCGGGCGGGTTGCCCTCTCGACTCTGCTCGTTTCGTCGAACGCGCGGGAGAGGAAGAAGCCGGACACGAGGAGGGCCGCCGAGGCCTTCCTGCCCAAGAGGACCGTGTACCTCTTCGACCTCGGAGGAGCCTGCGGCGACGGCGGCGACGGCGGCGGCGACGACGAAGAGCAGGAAAAGGGCGGCGGCGGCGCCGCTCCTCCTCCTCGCCGCCGCAGGGACGCCCTCCCGCACGGCTTGGGCCTCCCGCTCGAGATTGGGGCCCCGGCGACGCTCGTGAGAGCCGCCGCCGACTGCCCCAAGCCCCGGGCCCTAGTTTCCTCAGCGGAGCTGGAGCGAGGGGGGAGCGGCGGCGGCGGCGGCGGCGGCGGAGGCGGAGGAGGAAGAGGACCCGACGGCCTGCTCGAGCGCCTCGCCAAGATCATGCTCTACGTCTCCGGCGGCGCCTCTGGCGGAAGGACGAAGAAGAAGAAGAAGGGCAGGGGGGACGAGGAGGGCGGCGCCGTCGCTGCTCCCGCTGCTCCTGCGGCCGCCGCCGCGGCCCCCTTCCCGCTCTTCGGAGGAGGGGAGGACAGGGGCGCCGAGCTCTCCGTCGACGCCGCTGCCGCCTCCAAAGCGGCCAGAGCCGCTGCTTCTACGGCAGCAGCATTGGGCAGAGGCAAAGGAGAGAAGGACGACGAAGAAGGAGAAGGGGGAGGGACGGCAGCGGAGCCGGCCGACGCCGACGACGACATCTTTGGCGACGCCGGCCGCGACTACGAGCCGACGATTGAGGGGGCCGTCGCCGGGCCCGCGGCCCTGCCCCCTCTGGGCGCTTCTGGCGCAGCGGAGGTAGCTTACGGCTCTGCTTATCCTACCGCGGAGGATTTCGAGGAAGCCGCCGCCGGAGGCGGGTCGATGGAGGCAGAGGCGGCGGCCGCGGAGGCGAAGAGACCTGCTCCCGCAGGCGCCGCCGCCTCCCTCCGCCGGCGCGCCGACGGCGTCGGGGACCGCGCCGCGCGCCGGGCCGCGGTCGCCCCCGGCGGGCTCGAGGAGGACGACGACGCCTACGCGGAGCTCTACCCGGGGATGGCCGGCTTCGGCAGGGAGGCGTACAGCGACGAAGAGGAAGAGCAAGGGGAGGGCGGGCAGCGGGCGCTGCCCGACCCTGCGGCCGAGGCGGCCGCCGCCGCCGCCGCCTCCGGGAGCAAAAAGGGCAAGAGGACGAGGAAGCCCGCCACGGACAAGGAGGACAAGAGGCTCGACTCCGACCTCGGCAAGATCAGGGAGATCCTCGAGGTCGAGCGGGGCGCGGACGTCGCCGGCGCGTTCGGGGACGCGAGCGCGAGCAAGGGGGCGTCGGCGGACGACGAGGCCGCGCTCGCGGCGGCGGCGAGCAAGAGGCGGCGCAGGCTCGGGTAGAGAACCGGCGGCGTGTGCGAGTGCTGAATGAAGAAAAAGCACTTTGGGACACGAGCTTTGTAAAACGACAGAGAAGGAAAGAACTGAAACGCATCGGTCCCTTTTTCTTTTTCGGGGCCGGAGGAGCGAGAGAAGAAGAGGTCGGGGAGGGTCTCGAGAGGGTCGGAGGTCTCGAGAATGAGGGGCGTGCAGATTTTCTCGAAGCTGGAAAGGTGAGGTTGAGAGAGGGGCTTGGCTAGAAGGGAAAAAAAGAAATTTTCTCCAGTGGAAAAGAAAAACTCTCTCCAGTTTTCTTCACAAATTCAACTCCCCTTCCCCTCCCCCGCCGCGTCACGCCCCGCCCCTTCGATTTCTTCGTCGCATTCTCCATCATGCAGTCCACCCTGTCCATGCGCTCCGTGGTGAGTTGGAGAGCGAGCGCACAAGCGCATACGCGAGTAGAGGCGCAGATCAAGACGAGAGGGAGACGGGAGAAAGGAGCAGCCTTTTTTTCTTCTTCTGCTCTGTCTTTCTCTCTCTCTCTCTCTCCTTTTGGGATCCCGCCTCGTTTTGCGGCGCTTTTCGTCGCGCATTCCTCTCTCCATTCGAGCTCACAAACAAACTCGCAACACAATCCACAACAAACACAGCGCATGACCGCCCCGGCCCGCCGCACGGTGAGTATTGCGAACGCAAAAGTTAATTCGGCGAAGAGAAGGGAAAAAAGCGAGAGAGCGTCGACGCGACTGCTCTCTGAAGAGAGAGAACAAGAGAGCAAATCAAACAGCCGCGTTTCTCGTGCCAATTCGAAGGCTGGTTTGTTTCGCCTCTGAGGCAGAGCGCGAGATAAGATCAAAGGCTGCTCGTTTCGCGGAAATAATGGACAAAAAGCGCCTTGCTTGAGCGCGTCCGAAGCGATGAAAGAAGACGCCAAAAAGACCAGGCTCGACACGAGCCGCGACGAACCAACGGCGACGACTACGGCCGAACGCGCGATCAGCCCCCTCTTCTTCCTCTCACGCCTCCCCTCTCCCGTTCCTCTCGAATCCCCTTCTGTCTCACACAGGCCAACCGCGCGCGCACCGTCGTTGTCCGCGCCGAGGAGCGCACCGTCGTCATCGGCCTCGCCGCCGACTCTGGTGCGTGAAATTGATCAAGAAGAATTTAGCGGAAAGGGCGAACCGCCGACGACCAAGCGTTGGCTCTCTTCTTTCTCTCCCTTCATCTCTCTCTTCCGCTCACCTTTTTCTTTTCACCTCCCCTACGAATCTCATCTCAGGCTGCGGCAAGTCTACCTTCATGCGCCGCATGACCGGCGTCTTCGGCGGCGCCCCCCTGCCCCCGGCCGGTGAGTTGAAATTTGCCTTTTTTCGCCCTCGAGATCGTCCGAAAAACGGAAAAACGCAAGCCAGAAGAAAAACGCTCACCTCTCCTCTCGACCTCTTCTCTCTCTTCTTTCTCTCTCTCTCCTCCTCCCACCTCCACACCAACTTCCAGGCGGCAACCCCGACTCCAACACGCTCATCTCCGACATGACCACCGTCATCTGCCTCGACGACTACCACGCCCACGACCGCAACGGCCGCAAGGTCGAGAAGATCACCGCGCTCGACGAGCGCGGCCAGAACTTCGACCTCATGTACGAGCAGGTCAAGGCCCTGCGCGAGGGCAAGGCCGTCGACAAGCCGATCTACAACCACGTGTCCGGCCTCCTGGACCCCGCCGAGAGGATCGAGGCCCCCAAGATCCTGGTCATCGAGGGCCTGCACCCGTTCTACGACGAGCGCGTGCGCGACCTGCTCGACCTCAAGATCTACCTCGACATCTCGGACGAGATCAAGTTCGCGTGGAAGGTGCAGCGCGACATGGCCGAGCGCGGCCACTCGCTCGAGTCGATCAAGGCGTCGATCGAGAGCCGCAAGCCCGACTTTGACAAGTTCATCGACCCGCAGAAGAAGCTCGCCGACATCATCATCCAGGTGCTCCCCACGCAGCTGGTCCCCGACGAGAAGGAGGGCAAGATCCTGAGGGTGCGCCTGATCCAGAAGGAGGGCAAGGAGCTGTTCAACCCGGCGTTCCTGTTCGACCAGGGTTCGACGATCTCGTGGATCCCGTGCGGGCGCAAGCTGACGTGCTCGTTCCCGGGCATCAAGTTCTACTACGGGTGAGGAGTTTTGTCTTGTGGAGTTTTTGAAGTTTTTTGTTCTTTTCGAGTTTTTCTTCTTTCTTTTCTTCGTTGCGACAAAAAAACTCACTTTTCCCTTCCCTCAAAAAATAACCGCCACCGCCATTATTCTACAGCCCCGACACCTACTACGGCGAGGAGGTCTCCGTCCTCGAGATGGACGGCGCCTTCGACAAGCTCGAGGAGCTCATCTACGTCGAGTCGCACCTCTCGCAGACGTCGTCCAAGTTCTACGGCGAGATCACGCAGCAGATGCTCAAGAACTCCTCGTTCCCCGGGTCGACCAACGGCACGGGCCTGTTCCAGACCATCTGCGGGCTCAAGATCCGCGAGGTGTACGAGAAGATCGTGAAGAAGGAGGTCGCGGCGGTTTCGGCCTAGGGCGGGTGGAAATGAAGAGAAGGGTGGGACGAGACGACGGAGGGAGGAAAGGGAGAGATGATGAGAGACAGTCTTTTTCCTTCTCTTTTTCTTCGCTTTTCGCTCCTCTCTTTATCTTTTTTTGCCCCTTTTCGCGAATTTCATTTACTTCCTTGTCTCGTTTGACGTGGCGCTGGTGGTGAAAGGGAGGGAGAGGGAGAGAGGCAGTGACGGAGAGAGAGAAAAAAACGGGATACCACCTCGAGAGAGCGAGAGAGAACGCCCTCCCTCTTCGCGCGAGAGAGTGGAGAGAGAGAGAGAGAGAGTGGAGAGCAAAAACAATTTACTTTTTTTCGTGTGTAGTTCCCCCTTTACCTTTGGACCATTTTTTTTAGATTTTGTGGAGGGGGAGACGGTGAGAGACGGACGGTGAGAGAGATGAATGGATGGAAAGAGGGAGAGGGGGGGGGGGGGAGAGAGAGAGGTGGAGGAAGAAGAGTAGGGGGGAGAAGAGCGGGTCAAGGTCGAAGGTGCCGAGCGAAGAGAAGAAAAAAAAAGAGAAAACTTGTCCTCTTTTTCTCCGCCACACACAATAAGAAAACGCCTTGCTTTTCTCTTCTCTGTTCCCGCTCGCTTCGCTCCCGCATTCAGGTACGATCGACACAGGCATAACTCACGCTCTCAAGGCGACGGGGCGAATGAGCGAAAGGCGCGACAGCACACGAGAGGAAGAGTTTCTCTTTTCTTCTTCTTCTTCTTCTTCATTTTGCTCGCCATGGTCCGGTGCCATCGCCGCCGATGACGACGACCGAAAAGGGTCGTCCTCGCCCTTTACGGCTCCGCGTCTCCATTGAAACTGCCTCGTCTCACCTCGGGAGCGCTCTCAGCGTCGATGTGTCTGCTGAGGTGGACTCTGCCTGGCCTGGCGAGAGGGAGCTAAACGTGAAGAAGCGAGGGCCGTTTCCTTCTTCTTTTCTTCTTCTTCTCCTTCGACGACGATCGACTTCGATGGGGTCGAGTAAAAGGAAAAAAAGCACGCTCTTGCGGGTGCGCTTCCGACCTCTCGCTCTCCGACTTATTTTTTTTTCCGCGCCTCAATCTCACCCCTTTCTGCACTATTGACCGAAATCTACCCATCCAGAGGGGGCGTCACGTCAGTGGACCGGAGAAAAAGGGGAAAGAGAAGCTCGTCTTCGTTCGTGAGGAGACCGGTCAGAAGAAGGAAAAAAACCAAAATCGTCTTTCCACCATGCCGACACCTGTGAGCCGCTTCGCGAGCGGCAGCAGCAGGCACCCCTCCGTCGCTGCCTCTGCGCCTGGCAGCGCGCGCTCGATGTCGGCTCCCTCGTGCGTTAGGTAAGTGGAATGATAGTCGGTAGCGAGGGAGAGCGAGCGCGTCGAAGTTTCGTTTTTTTTGGAAGGAAAA